>Ga0247780_1000010_pt1 | contig 160493 bp, 165 predicted proteins | sample UWRJL079202R5_FD_179927 | JGI IMG/M metagenome (GOLD analysis project Ga0247780, IMG submission 179927) | Plant litter microbial communities from Arlington Agricultural Research Station in Wisconsin, United States - UWRJ-L079-202R-5 | ecosystem: Environmental > Terrestrial > Plant litter >...
CTTATACGAACAAAATATATGTTACTTAGTGGATCAACATACCCATTTCCTTACGGCGTTTGCGATGCGGGTTCTGCTTGCAGCAAGCGCTGATGGCATTCCAGGCAATCAAGATGGCCAAGATACCCGTCAAGGCCGACTGTACGGCGATGAGCACCACGCCGGTTACCGTCTGCGTCGTCTGTGCAATGCCGAATTCCTCCACGAAGACCAGAATGCACACCACTGAGAGCACACGAACGACCTGGATCGAGACGTTGATGACGTTGCTCGAGCGGCGCTCGTACGGGCGGCTCCAAAGAAGCAGCACCAGCATAACACCCTCGATGATCAGCTGGGCGATTGTCTGAACCATGCCATGTCCATCAGCGGCGGCCAAAGCAGTACCTTTGGCGAACATGTAGACGATGGTGGGCACGAAGATCCACCAGTAATCCTTGCGATACGACTCGTAGAACAGGCTGTACTTAACCCAGATGCTCTTGTCCTCGTACAGCGCGGTGATATCGCCCTCCACATTCCGGAGCTTATGTGCGGTGCTCCAGATCTTGTAGCAGAAGAATACCAAAATAGCAGTAAACAGGGCGAGTGTGACACCAGCTAAGGTTTTAGCGACGTAGGAGTCTCCCTGTGTGAACTGGAAGACACAATACAGCACCCACACGCCGTAGAGCAGCAGGATGAGCGAGGTGATAGCACGTCCGATCGACCCCCAGTAGTGCTTGCGGAAGCCCGAGAGCGCCTTTGGAAAGCTGCCGAACAAGGCCCAGAACTCCAGGATAAGCTTGACCAGTAGAATCGAAACCGCGATGGCCGCAATAGCAATAGCAACGACCAGGAGAACCGTCATGAAGGTGTTTGCTGAAGGGATGCTGAGCTCCTGTACGTACCCTTGTATACCCGACACTGCCTGACGGATGCTCTCTGGGGCATTGGGATCAGAGCTGTTTGCGGGTGCCGTGTCGCTCACGCTGGTTTCGATTTGCCGACGCGCGAGAAACAAAAAGTCATCGAACGCCCTCTTTGCCTTGGCAGTCCCCATGTTCGTTGTTGATCCATCGGGATACACCAAGGTTGCGTTTCTGAGGAAGTCTGTGTTCATTTCGGTCAGATTACCGCCGGTGGACGCGCGGAACCCGTCAATCGACCTTTGTAGCCCATCCCAGGGGACCAAACCGGTGGAGAAACCAAAGTTCTTGGAAAAGCTCCGGTAGACGTGGGGATAGTTGACACTCAACATGCCGTTCATCGCCATCCCTTGGAACCATCCGAAAACCTCAGTAAAGCTAGGACTGATAGTGCCCATCCCACCAGCAGCCGAGCTTCCTCCCACAGCGGCACCACCGCCGGCGAATGCTGCTCCCACCGCCGATACGCCGGTCATGACCAAAGCTGCTCCCGCCACACCGGCAGCGACGTAGGATACCGCAGGCACACTGGCCGTCTTGCCGTTGGATACCGTAGACTGGATGCAAGCAACACGGGCACCGGTGTCCTTGGACTGCAGCTGCAACGTTGCCATCGCCGCAATATCCGGAATCTGAAATGCAATCGCCGGCACCATGTCCGCGAACTGCGCGGGAATCGCCTGGCTGCCCTTGGCCGAGAACGTGCCGACGGGAACAGGGCAGAGCTGCTTCACAAATGTGCCGGGCGAGCAGGGATCGAAGGCGTTAGAGTAAATTTGCTGTCCGTATGCCGTGACGTTGAGAATGGCCGTTACATTTTGGACCTGAGAGCTCGACCCCGAGATGTCGAACGATACCGTCTTGTTGTTATTGTTGTAACTGATGTTGACCCTCTGCACTGAAACCGAGGCGTTCTTGTTGCAGCTGCTGAAGCCCGTTGTCTGAAGGATATCCGCGCCCGCCACCCCGTTCACCAACACCAGCCCAGCAACCACCACGCCCAGAAGCCGGGCCTTCAAGCCCCCTTTCGCCATGCTGAGATTCCGCACTTCTCTGCGTGTATCGTAAGATTGTTGTCGTTTCAGTCGACCTTATTCCTCTCTCTTTCTTTTGTCACAGCCACATGGAGTCAAATGGGTTTCTCTGTGTTGTTGATATAGGTAAATATTCGTAACTCTTGGCCACGATTTGGTGTTTCAATGTTCAATTGGGGTCTTCGAAGCCGGTCGGTATAATGATTGATCGGCAAGCCGAGTCAAAAAAGAAGGATGATCAAGAAGAAAAACAAACAGAACAATCAACGTCCGAGTAAAGAAACCGGCCGAGGATCAACCTGGAACGAAGGGAAGAAGGCAACAAGTTGCCGTTCAAAGGAGAAGAGAACACACTCGAGTCGCTCGAGAACTCTCTGCCAGCGACACTCGGAATGGCCTCGACGTCAAGGTAGGGGAGGAAGAGGAAAGAAACGAGCCGAGGGCGAGGCAAAGGCACACACACAGGTAAAAGAGAGCAGACCTGGCCGCAGCAGCAGGGGATTCCCCTCCCAACCCCCAAGCGGGTATCTGAAACGGCTGGAGATGTCATCGAAGCTTCCCATTCCAACGCGTGGCTGCGTGGCGGAGGGGTTCATCCCAGCTGGGCATCGTCGTGTCTCTCCCTCCCTTGGTTGTGCAGGGTCTTGCAGCGCAGCGCATCGGAGCGGGTTCTCGACCGGCGGGATCGCTGGCGGAGTGGCCCATGATTGGCGAGCGCCCTGAGCGGCCGACAGGGACGTGCAGGGGATGGAACCGCTGCCCCTCCTTGCCCTGAGCCAGGGAAGGCCCTCCCAGCGGTGCCCGCTGAAACGGTAGTGCGAAAAGGGGGGGGCTTTCTGGGCTGCGATTGGCTGGCAGCGGTTGTGGGGGGTTTTGCTCTGGCTGCTGGGGGTGAGCGAGACGCCACTGCGAGGACTTTCGACTTTTCAAGATCGCCACATGAAACTCGCAACGATGACGAACAGGAAACTGGTTCCCAATCCCGCTCTCTGCTCAGGGCGAAATATTGAGCCGATGTTTTTCTTCCTTCTAAAAAAAAATACGAGACCAGGCTCGTCGGGGACTCTGCGGCCCGCCATCGCCGATGACTGTAAGTCCACTTCATGTCATCCTCCCCAACCTCTGCACGCAGAGGTAAACTTCAGACTTAACCCAAGACATTGGTAACCCCTGATGCTGCATGTGATGGACAACTGGCAGAAGAAACGAGTCCAGAAGTTTTTCTGCCTTCGCCGCTCACTCGCTCCTGTTTGGGAACCCGACCTCCCATCCCCTGCGTCAACCAACCACACGCATCAATTCTCGGACCCGGCCAGCGGGTCGTTCGTGATGCGCGAAGCGACGAGTATCAGGATCATGCGAAGCAGCAGATCTGCTCGCCAGCTTGGACCGCCAAGGGGATTGTGCTTTTCCCATCTGCACTGCCCGATCTTGCTGTTTGTTTCTTGAAACACCATCCAGCAGCAGTTCAGTTAATCGCTCCATCAGCACTGTGAGGTCTGCAAGACCAATCGCAACAAACTTGGGATTTTTGAGGTCAACACCAAGAACAATCCCAGCAAGAAGCTCCACGCATATTCCATGCCACGCACTGTCCCCCCACACTGGAATCAACGACAACTCTTCCCAGGGTCATGGATCTCCACGGTACTGTGCTTCGGCATGACACAGCATTATGCGGAACCTGTCCAGTTCTCAGATTTCGAACACTCGCCCTGGTTCTGGTATAGCCCTTGAAATAACGCTTTACGATCACAGACAAGCGGATCGGTAGTGTTCAATGTGCCGTAATTAAGGCAGATAGGTAAATGTTCCTTCCGCACGAGGTCAATTCCATCCCATTCAGGTTGAGTACTGTGAAGTGATGTCCCAGATCTACCTCCGCAGCTGCGGAGTTCAGGTCCACCGCCTGTCAAGCTACCGAATCGCATCACATGTTACACCTGATCTTGCTTTAGGTCCAAAGCAGCATATGCATATTCTTGTCGAGTAGGACAGACAGCCAGACCCATGGCCCGCGCATGGATGCGTTGCGAACTCTGGAAACACCATAGAAAACCTCACATGACACCGCGGCTCGCGATACACAACGGATTCAGCACTGACATGATTGAACAACCCACATATCCTCATAACAGCCTACGACAACATCGAGGCGTACTGGTGGACCGCGTCGGCCTGTCATTAATTTTATTTTTAAGGTCCCGCCACTTGGTCAACCTCAGATAGTAGCGATGCACGCCAACGGCGAACCATACGATTTCCTAGCACACAGCCACGATCGAAATCCTCCACCCCGCCCCGATGTCGTATCCCAACCAAAGATCCACGACACTAGGCGTGTTGGGGACTAGGTTCTATCGCTGTAAACAAATACCTACGTGTTGAATTCCACAATCACACCTCACATCACGGGTGCCAACAGATATTGTCTCGGGTCACTCACTGCCAAGGTCCAGAAGTCCATTTCTATGATCCGACCCATAATCGTAAACCCTAGGAAGCATCCTCTAGACAAGGAGAACGTGAAACCGTAAACTTCAAAGCCCAAAATAAAGCCTCCGGTGGAAACCGAGTCCATTCCGTATATCCAAATCGTGGTCTTCGTACCATAGCAAACAGGTAGAAAACGCCATCATTTCGCCTCAGGCCCCTCCCTCCCAGCACGACAAAGGAGCAAAAGAATAATCCACCAGAACGAGTATTTTGAGAGAACAAAAGATTGCAGAGAGGAACAGGGCCCAGGTGAGCACTGGGAATTCCGTAAAGATAAGTATAGTTTAAATAAATGATATGCAGCGAAAACCGTTGGGTATCAAGCAATTCAACCAGGTCATAACACCGCTTCGCCAATCGCTGTTTTCCCCTGTGACTCATTGAGCGTAGAACCCTCCCGCACCCTGATGTGGCGAGTGTCCGTATGGCGATGCGGACCCCTGTGGCGTAAAATGCTGTTGCTGCTGCTCAGTTCCCGCACTATGGGGGTCCATCATATGATTGTACATGACCCCATTCGGGGGCTGTAAACCTAGTGCGTTGCTCGCGAGCCCCGAGAACTCAACATCGGACGTCAAGTAATTGGGGTTTCCTTGAATGAAGGGCGGACTAGTTGTTACCATGTCGAGACTTGGAAACTGCTGGGAATGGCTGACAGGAATGGAATTCTGTGTTTGAATGCTGAGCGGATGCTGATTTGTACCGTGATTGAGCCCGTTGTTGAAATCGGGAAACATCCCCGGTTGTTGGTACATCGGAGGAGGAACAACGCCATACCAGTACGGAGCGCCACCATTGGACGGAGGTTGAGGTTGTGGTTGCGAGTGTGTCAGGGAGAAGGGCATACCCGTATTCATAGGAGAGAGGTCGAAGTTTTCGGACTTCACCGGGAAGGTAGCTGGGAACGGACGTGGAGGAGGATCCTGAACAGGGCTGATGATGGTGTCGGAGTCGAGTTCCTTTCGCGCGACAAGCTTTAAGATAGGAAGACTGATTTGCTCCATGTGCTTGGCCAGATGAACTGTTAGCTTCTTCCATGTCGGGAAGGTCTTTGCGCAGAAACGACAAGGCTCGTTCTGGGGTAGGTCATGTGTCTCCTTATGGCATTGTTCAACCTTCTGCCAGGTGGGATCTAGGCCGCCGGCACGTTTGATGGCGGCCTTGGTCTTCACCTTGGGCTCCGGGTACTTGTGTTCGCGAACGAGATGCTGGAGGAAATTGTCGCGTCGATAGCATACATGGCGACAGTCCTCCACATCGCAATCCCACCATTCTAGGTGACGGTGGCCCTCGTTCTCGTGGCGAACCCAATCCGCCTTTCTCTTGAAAATCTTGGGGTCTCTGCAACGGTCCCATGTACAGGTAAAGGGTTGAACGTCTTCGTGGACGTGTTTGGTCCAATCGGAAGGCTTCTGGAACTTCTTTGCCTGGAAGCACAGCTGACATTCAAACTCGGCTGGCAGGATATTTGCCGGTGGCATGGGGATATCCTGTGGAAAGCTCTCCGGGCTGATCACCCCCGGCCCTTCAAGCGGCGTGATATCTCCATCTGAGCCATCGTATCTCGCAGATAGCGGGTCGAGGCCTCGGGGATCTCCTCTTGAGTCGAGGACATTTGCGCTACCACCGAGCGTAATGCACAGTGTTCCGCATGCGCAATTGTTGTTTGCGGTGCTCTGAATATGCTTAACCCTAGAATTGAGTAGGCTCTTGTAGCGAACGATTTGCTGGTGAGCAATGCGATCAACCAAGTAGTTATTAGTCGTGGCTAAAGAGGGGTTCAGCTTCAGGATGTGCTGCTGGAACCCGCTGAAATTCGGGGTGATGTCATCGATGATTTTGTTAGCCTGAGAGCGCATCTCCGGATCTTCATACATATCGTCGTCGTCGTCATCATCGTCATCAGCATCACCAGCGATGGCGATGGCGGTGGAGTTGCCAATATTCGACACCGGGGGCCCGCCAGCCTTTCTTAGCATATCAGTGAGACCGGCTGTCTCCTTCTTGGTAGTGAGATCTGAGATACTACGGATCCGAGAGGGCTTTCGTACGGTGAGGCCACCGCCAAGCGGGCTCTTGGGTGATGTGAGGGTTGGCGTGGCAGCGCTCATAGAAGGGTTTCGAGCATGATGGGCCGCGCCGACGGCCGACGCTCCAGCACCCATGGCGATGACAGCGGTCGTGATAGTTGGAACTTCGCGCTTGATGCCCCAGCTCACAGCGCGCTTCAGGGTGGCGGGCTTGGCTAGGTTCGGATTGCGCTCTGCCGACGAATCTGTCCCGATCGAACGTGCATCAGAGTCGGTACGGGTTCGCTTATTCGCAGTGGTAGTCGGCATCCTGACGAGGCTGCGAAGCCCCCCTAGGATACTAGGTCGCCGGGGGTTGCGATCTATTGAGAGCTTTTTGAAGATGTTGCCGCTGGTTATCCCCTCGACGTCTGCGATACTTGGCAGGCTGCGGCGCCGCGTTCCCCAAGTTGCCGCCAGCGAGACGACGGAGTCAGTATCTTTACACATCCTCTCAAATTTTTGTATCGCGGCTTGCGAGGACTCTGGCTGATACCGACTTGATTTATTGATTTCGAACACCATAGGTCGTGCATCCCAGTTCCGATTCTGCCGCATGATTTCTACGTCCTGCTCGGTCAACTCGCCCCCTCTTGTCTCAAGATACGTTTGGCCGGGCTTCATGGTGTTTTCCGTCTCGTCGACCCCAATCTCTCGCTGGGGGAGAGAATCTTGGTCGATGTCCAGAGGCAAAGGAGCCGGGGTTTCCTGGCCTTCTGGTGGGAATGGGAACGGCACGGACGCCATCGAGGGTGTTGCCGATCTTGCAACCCATTCATCAACTTCGTGGTTCCGTTCATCCACCTTCCGCCGGAAGGCAAGCTGGTTCATGGTCGGCCCCTCTACCGCGGAACGGTGGTCTGGACTCACGCCGCTCTGGCCTGTGGCCTGGTCGGGAACCCAGCGGCCCTCCCCATCACGAGCGGTGGAAAATGAAGATGGGATGGGATCCGGGGGATGAACGCTAGCGTCGTCGTCAGAGACGTCGCCGAACGTGCTGTGGTGCTGGTCCGTATCCAACGGGTAGGGAACGCTGGCGCCATCCCTGCCCCACATCGACACTGTAAGTCGGGGACTCTGGACAGGCAGCATGGTCATTGTTGCTGCCGGCACGAGACCGTCGTCGCTGCCACTGTTTTCTGGGGTAAACTGAAAGCCGGACTGACCGCCACCAGCTGCGCCGGAGGGTTGCGTGGTGAGGCTGGTGAGTGCGTGAGGCGGGCCTCGGCTCTGGCGCGGACCGGGAAATGTGGGCCGATCTGCCTTCCTGTCACTGTTGGGCGACGGGGTGTGAAGTGAGGGCGTCTTGTCGGGGCTCATGGGAAGATATCCGGGGCCCTCTGGCACATGGCGCGCGTTGTTGAATACGGCTTGTTGCACCGTCGCGTTGCTCAGTTGTTCATTCTGGGCCAGGCGCATGAAGTCCTCGTCCATGAACGAGGGAGACCCACTCCCCTCAATGTCACCAAAGTTGACGCCGAAGAAGGGGTCCTCGACGTCGCTAAATTCGCTGGACTGGTAGTGAACGCTGAGGGTGGTAGACTCGGCGGGGGTGTGCGTGTTCAGAGCCGGCGATGAGGAGCTGCTCCGAAGCAGGTGCTGAGGGGAGTAGGCCGACAGGTGGTGGTTGTTGGCGACGGGGGTGGACGGCGAGATGTGCTGCTGGCTGTCGTTGGACGGAAGGCTGCGGGGTTCGTTCATTCGGTCTCGCCGCGCTTGAGTGGTGTCGGCGACGGACGACGGGTACAGCGTGTAAGTGGAAGACATGGTTGCGAGAGGCCAAAGTGGCTCTGCGTGGGCGTATATATCTTATACCTGTCTGAAAGGGGGGGGGCGTTGCCCTGGGTGGGTGCAAGGAAGCAAGAACCAACTCCTGGACAGTTCAGGTCAAGGTGTGAGTGGGCAGGCAGTCATCATCTGCTGGGAATGTGAATGGGACGGTGCAGGCGGGCGGCGGGGTGGGTGTCCCTGCTGCTCCGGGTCGCGCGTACGCGATGACGGCAAGCCAACAACAACGGTGCGGTTGCTGCAAGATTCTGCTCGCCGGGAGAGATGTTGCAGAAGGAGCGCGATCCAGGACGGCAGAGCGGATCTCGATGATGAAAAGGTAAGGATTGTCTTTAACTCGTGGGAGCTGAGGCTGCTGGCCCTGTTGGGGTCTTGGGTGACGGAGCGGGAAATTGGGGGCGAGGCGCAGGCACGGCTGTGGTTCCGAGCCTCAGGGTGCCCTGGACGAGAGCGGCAGCGCTTAAGGGCGAACGCCTAGTGCGGTGGGAAGCCCAGACTGGAAGCCCAGAAGCCCCGAAATATGGACCGGCGCTTCAAGGAATCGTCAGGGATAAGGTAACATGAAGATGGAATTCGAAGAATCGCGATGCTTCGTCTTGCCGGCGAACGCCTGCGCGTGGAGAGACAGCTTTTACCCCTTCTAGAACCGCAGACAAGGCAAAGACGGCCCGGCTGCGTCGGTCGAATCGGGGTTAGGGACTGGTCGGCAACGTGCTGAACTGCGGGGTGTCTCTGTTTGGAGGGACGTTTGATTGAGCGACCAGCTGAGGTAAGAGAGCTTTGCTTTGCTCTGTTCCCTTCTCGTACTTCTGTGTAAATGTCACGCACCCCCCATTCTGCACGCTGTCGAGAACGCCAAATGATCCGCCTCAACAAGGCGGCAGACGCACCGCGACAACGGGCCACAGTCCCCCGCGATGGTATATTTTGCTAGGGCTCGGGGACGGGCTGGTAGGCCGTGGCATGACTGCTGCGCCGCGGCCTAACAGGCTGATGTCGAATTCTTGACAGCACGCCCAAGAGAAGCTTAGGGGAGCACCACCGAGGGCCGCCGGCGACACCAGCCTCAGGGCCCCGCGCTGGAGGAAACGGTTGTGGCATCCCGCCCAAGAAACCGTGGGTTTTGCTCCGTGTGATTGGTAAGGCCGGCCTTGGAAGTTGCTCGAGATGGGGCGGTGCGCTTCAAACTCCCCGCGCTGAGCATAGGGCAGATTCGAGAAAAGCGACGGTGTCCACCTCGGCAGCGACCAGGCACCTCACACCCAGGTGGCACACCTGCGGCTCATTCTGGCCCGCTGCACTAGGCACCGTCCCCCCCCGCTCGCGTCACACAAGGCATTCTGTGTCGATGAGGCGCAACTGCCACAGCCCCCCCGCGCTGTCCACTTGGCACCTTCTCGCGCCAATGATCTCTCCAGCGTCCGTGACGGCCGACCGCGAGAGGGCAAGGCGTTTTCCCCCTGTTGACTAAATGTCACGCTCGTCAATTAGCAATTGCCCAAACGACCGATTTGCACGTTCGACCCATCATCTGATGTGTTGCCCAAACTTGGTCTGGTCGTTATTAGCCCAATGTTTCGTCGCCATCGATCAGCCGGAAGGATGAAGGAATATAGCGAGTTGTGGTGCCAGTGTGGAGACCTTAAGTTGTTGATCATCGAAATAGGTACGGACTAGCCATGACAAGTTGCTTCGTGTTTCTATGACGGCACAGACAGGCCGGATATGCCCCGGCCTTTCCACCGGTGATGAAGTGATACGCAGAGTGCCCGTGATGATTAGGAGGGCGAGTGTACAAAGCAAGTTGATCAGTGTCGAACCGCTAGTAGGTGTTCCGGGCACAACAGCTGAAATGGTATGTACGAAGTACGGAGTACCTATCACCAGCAAGACAGGGCCGGGGGCTTCGCCCATGGATGCTTGGCAACCCTATTTAACACCAAGCGCAGCCGAGCCGGCCAACGGCTGTTAGCGCCCGTCGACGGTCCGTGCAGAGACAGGAAGTCGGCCGACTTTAAGCTTCCCGGCCTGGGCTTCGTTGCGCTAGGTTATCCCCGCTGCCCTCTCGTCACTCTGGCATAATGGCAAAAGTTGCCGAATTCCAGATGTATTCACGTCCTGTTGACCGAGCAATGCACCGCGAAGGCTTTTTGAAATCGCCGATATCTTCCTGCATTAATTGCTGCCTTTGACGCCACACCAACACGAGCGGCGCGCAAGCTGCTGTTTCCGCAGCGTGTGGCTTCAAAGGCACTTCTACCTAGTGCCCGTGTACCGGAGCAACCGGGTCGTGTCTCAGAACAACAAAGGGACGAGCCCATCCCTCTGGATCTGGAAGGAGGTTGGTCCAACGATCGGGGCCTGCAGCTAACTGACGTCGGTTGTTGCTCCATCTGCCTCCTCGATGCAGCAGCGCAGCAGTCAATCGTTGCCGGGCAGGAGGCGTGCATGGGCGGGCGTACCTGAGAAGGATCCAGCACATGAAAAGCTCCCCCGATCCTGGAACCGTTTCCGAAAAGTGGCACCAAACACCAGAGCTACGCCGCCTAGCCACTGCCCCCAACGGGTCCTTTCCCCATCAATGCCGGGCAATGCGGTGACCTCTCAATCTCGCCAGCTCGCCTGAAATCAATACCACGTCCGTCCTACGTAGTACGGTGGAGATCGTGGACGTCGTACAAAGTAGACCAGAAGCTTTTGATCCTGCGTCCACGGCTCAGCCGCCTGCAATTCAACATTGTCTCCACCAAACAGACCTGCTGAAGGAAGGTAGATCCCGTTGCTGTTAGGTACTGGTATGTATGTAAGGTTTGGTTTTGCGCTACGGGTAAGCGAGGCCAAAACTGCTTACATCCCATACACCTTGGTCGGCCGACGTAAACTGACTACGGTCTCAGATGCCATCCATGAACAGGGGACCTAATCCTTTGCTTGCCCCCGTCTTCTAGAAAATTCGCTCCCAAGGCATCCGGTACGTTCGGGAAGTGATTCACTTCCGAGTCTCGGCCTCGCGCTGGCTTGCCTCGGCCCTGCTATCCCCGAGCCCTGTAGCGGGTTCCCACCAAGGTAAACAAGTGCCAGCAGGCCCGAAACCGGAAGCAGTAGGTATCTGTGTGTTATCCAGATACGGGAAGCTGGTGAGGTCTGCCCAGCAACCGCCTCTGCCACTCGATAGCATAGGTTACCGGCTAAGTCGCCAGGGCTCAGCTTCGGCTATCTTGGTTCATAGACGCAGGCGTGCGGCCAAGCAACGGTCTCAGTGGCAACTCATTTACAGAGCACAAATGCTCCAGCATACCCACCAACACTCAAGGCAGATTGGGAGCACCTAAGATCTGTTGGTAGCCGGCCCTTGGATGAGTGATCGCCTTCCGTGCCCCATTCATGTCATCTCGGGCCGCGCCTTAGCCATATAACTGTCCAAATGCTCAGCCAACGTCCTTGGACTCTGCCGCATCGCAAGTTGGAACCGGGCCAGTGAAGGCCAGCTTATGTCCAACACAACCGAGGGCTCCCTTCTTGGACACTGGCGGCAAAACAGGGACATGACGCACTCTTGCAGGCGCGCGTTACTGATGTGCGTGTGCTTGCGTCGGCGCTTGCGTTGCTAGATGCAACATCAACTCACCCACTCTACGTACGCTACAGAGGTTGACTTTGACTTGCATGGAGCCGGTTGTCGAGTGGCAGGCCTGAACCTTCAAACCCCTAGCAGGTTGGTTGTGCTTCTGCATCCACACTTCACCTCCGATGTTGATGCCATTCACAACCAGCCCATTCACAGCCAACAACCAACTTGGCCGTGCGGTTGAGGCCCACTGCGGTGGCTGTCCGGGTCGCAACCACGCTGTTTGCAAGCATCCTACACATCAAACAATTTTCCGTTTCTTGGTCCCTTCAAGGGGTTGTATTCTACTCTCGCAAGAGGCGTGGGTTCGAATCCCACAGTCGTCAGCATATCTTTTTGCCTGTGTGTACGTTGCGATGTGTATCGTGGAGGTTTAGCGGAGTCGGATTGGAGGCTGGGACGGGTGCTGGCGGCCGGAGCCCCTTATGACGGGATCATGATGGATACCGCCACGGGTGCTAGTACCTTGCAGGTTGGGACAGACCCAATACCCACAATGCGGTCCGATCAACCGGCCCAGGCGCAGAACGCTGCCCTCGCCGGCACTAACGGAGCCGACATGGTTGGTGTTCTCTTCCTTTTTGGTCCTCGGTGTAAGTATTGAGGACAGGGGAGGGGTTGACATGCAGGACGAGAGTACATATGCGGGAGGTACCTAGTTTTGCAATTTGTCATGGACTTTCTTTCAACTTGGATATATCTCCGGATCGAGGATTGCCATGCCCGAACTTGTTCTGTTTACATCGGAGTCGCTAGCTCATCCCTTGGTCATTCGACCCTGTCCGGGCTTGCTGCTTGCTATGACTCAACCGGAAACTCAGGAAGTTGGTAGATCGGGAATCCTCCAAATGTCCCTCTTTTGTGTGTATCAACTAAAGGGCCTAAGATACATACAGAGGCCCTATCCAAGCATACGAGTACCTCGGGGGTCGCGGAAAGAAATAAGAGAAGCTTGCCTACAGCTTCTCACAGAGCAGCAAGTTCTGGTTCCATATGTTAGTTAGTATTGCAGGTATTGAGCCTTCCAAGGTTACAGCAAGGTTCGGCAATGCAATGTGGCTTGTGGCATCAGAACACATGCTATGTCTTCATTGCAAGAAGACATCTTTCCCATCAGCTTTTTGACGGTTGTTCTTCAGGTGGTGGGTAACAATGGATGTCTGTCTACCTGAAACTTGCGGGAAATTCCCTGACACCTCTAACCTCTAATTCTGAACAGCTCAGGGATATTCCATGCCTGGGCGGTTGTATTCGCGTTGGGAATCAACTTTAATGTAACTTCTGGCCTTTTGTTGTACTGGATATCCGCCGGATGATACCCTTTGAACAACTTTGACACGCTTTGTTATGCCGCCATTGCCGAATACACTACCTGAGATTGCTGCTACGAGAAAGACCCCTTTTATCATATTTATCAGAGCGGACGACTTCGAGTGCCGTATCAATGGGTGGTAATATTGTGGTTTTCGTGCTGCCTCAGCCTGATGGTGCAAGTGTTAGTGAGTACGGGCGACATCACCAAAACGTACGACCATCCGAAGTACCCCAAAACATCAGCACTGATTGGCCAAGGCCCCTCGGTTCCCGTCCCCCTGAGCTTGGTGTTCCTCAAGCTGACCTCCGGCACCCCTCCAACCCGTCCGAGAGCTTCAGCAACCACAAAGGACAGACAACAACACCAAAAAAACCTCACCACGCCAATTGCAAACTAAAATGGTGCGGGAAGCTGATCGCGCTGGCGCGGCGCAACAAGCTAACAGCTCGTAGGGTCTCGAACTCCCCGCATTTATCCTAGCGGCCCTCGTAGCGTCGGGGGGAATCGCCGGTTATGCTCGCACCGGTAGCAAGCCATCCATTATCGCCGGCGTTTCCGTCGGCCTCCTCTGTAAGCGCCCCGTTCCAGCTTCGATGGGTTTCTAGAACTGCAGTCCCTAACCACCAATTGGCGCTCAGATGGCATTGGAGGCTACCAGATCCAGAACGCCGGGTCGTACGGCGTAGAGACCGCGCTCCTGGCCTCCGTCGTCCTCGCTGGCTCTTCGATTCCCCGCGCTATCCGCGGTCGCAAGCCGGTTTCTATCGTCTTGTCGCTGATTGCTTCGTACGGATTGCTTACGTTCGGAAACGCCTTCCGCAGCTCCCTGTAGAGGGACAGATGGTAGACTGTCTATAGCGACCCCGGAACAGAACAGAGAAGACAAAAAAAAGAAAGAAAAATGGCTTAAAACAGTGATGTTACATATTTGTCCGTGACAGCGCCGAGATGCTGGACCATGCCCGCGGGTATCTCTCCCACATCGTCCATATTCCCTCCCTACTCCTACACAGGCCCGGCGCCGAGACAGGTCATCTCATCCCGCGCCCTTCCGCACCTACAGCACAGAGTGACCGTAGCCCGTACATCCTTCAGAGATCTCACGAGTTCTCATCGATCTCTTTCCACTTCTGCCGTATCTTCGCCTTCTTGTCCTGCACGCCGCCGCGGTTGAGGCTCTGGCTCTTCCACCGCTCGGCCTTGAGGCATTGCACGAGGTCCGCCTTCGCGGTGTTGCACATTCCCATGGCCTTCCACATGAAGCCCCTGGCGTGGCATTCCTCGAGGGCGTTCATGACCTCCTCGCAGGCTGTGGGGATCCGTCGGCTGTCAGCGGGGCGGTGACGATGCGCCGGGGTTGTGGGGAGTGTGACGTACCCATGTTGTCCTTTGTGTGTAGTAGGGGATGCATCTTGGCGATCGCCCGTACGGGTGGCTGGGTATCGAGGGGAGTGTAGATGGGTTGCTGCACCTTTGGTTCGGGGTTGCGACGCCGGGGCGCTGGATCGCTTTGCTTCGTGAATTGGAGGATGTTCTGGTGTAACTCGGCGGAATTCTGATTGCCTCCATTCGCCCCACGTTAGCTGGTGCGCCCGCCAATAGAAGCTCGCTCTGTGGGTCTACCTGTTCGTCCGACTTGACAGTTTCAGGTGAGATTTGAAGATACCGTTTTCTCAGAATTCCCTTGATAATCTCGGGCTTTGTACAAAATCATGAGTTAGTCGGTCTCACGTTAAATCTCCTTTTTATTTTATTATTATTTTGGAGGCAGAAGCATCCAGGGCTGTCACACTACAGCGTCGTTGATGGTGGAAGATACAAAGTTGATTTCCTCCGCCAGTGCATGATATCATTGCTAATACGTAGTACGCTATATCCATGGGACAAGTGGCGATGCGCTCTCGGTATAATAAGTACTGGTGCTTCGCCCTAGCGAGATGCCTGATGCGCATCTCTGCGTTCCCCCGAGAGCGATCCCACCGTCGCAACGCGGCAGCATCCTCGTACACCCGCTGTCTCCGCCACAACCATCCGCCGATGGCAGCAGAGTCCGCGCGAATTCGGTCGACCGAACTACTCAACACTCCTTATCCCAACACGAGCTCATAGACTATGATGAACGTATTGATCACAATCAGGGGTACTATAGGCAGACGTCAGTCCAGCTTCCCTCAGCAGCCAAACCAGCGGGAAACATACTCCTCATGACCATGCGTACACTGGCAATCAGGTTGATGATCTTAGCCTTGACGCTGGCGTCGGCGCTCTGCCCAAAGGAGGCGTCATTATTCGCCGACGAGAACCCGACTGTTTCACATAACCGAATAGTTAGCACATGTTCTTCCCCAGAATCATCAATAGGTTTCCCATCCCATACGAGCGGTTTCGCCTCTCATTTCCCACAAGTTTCTTCTCGGTCGCACCCCTCCGACCCCTCCGCCTGTATCCAACCTCCAATCCAACCAAACCTACAACTCATTCCCAGAAAAGCAGATCAAGGAAAAGGGGGATACATACTCCTCGCGAGAAACCTGTCCTCGGACAAGATAGCCACAGCGTTGATGAACAGGATGGTAGCTAGGTCGCAAAACCCCAACGGTCAGCTCGCGGTCCCCAAAACACTGGCCGGGAATGTATGACGCACTGTAGAGCAAATTCCCAATGTAATACATCTTGTCGGCTGGTTATCCACGTCCCCGATCCTTCCACGCCGTATTTCTTTGCTGATCAGTCGGTCGGTCCTCCCAGCTGGAAGTGCAAAATCGCAGCAGCGGCGTGCGGCCCGTCGCAGTGGGCGTTCGTTTCGTCGTCACACTCGCTCGCTCAAGTTTCGTGGTGGGCGTTCGGATTGTCGGACGAGATGAGGTGCGCAAAAGAAGCGCTCACTTCTGATCGTGAGAGGTTCTGTGGGTAATGGTTGTCGTCGCCGGTTTGCGCAAGCTCAAGACTCCACGTGTAAGATACCGACCCCAGGGGACAAAGTGTCAAGCTGCACGGGTGACACTAAAAGTGTGGAGCTTCAGCCAAGTGGCGTCAAGTTGATTTCACGACCCTAACCCTGATGTGATAATATGTCCTGATTCTCCTTCTCCTTCAAGCAAAGCACAACATCACGACCATTGACTACTGCTACAATCCAACACCAATTCGACCGTTCGAAAACAACTCCCATCCGAGAGATACTCCCTATCGTCAGAATCAAACCCGCCACGGCCAACCGGCAGAAGTAGCCCAATGCAGCAGCAAGCCTTCCTTTCCATTCCAAAAGCGGCGGCCTTTCCCTTCCCAAGAAAACTATTTCCAATTCGTGCCCATCCAAGAAAACGCCAAAAATCTTCCATATATAAACAACCCGGCGTGCCACGAAACCGTGATTCCAAAGTCATGACCAGAAGGACTCTTGGCCACGCTTCGCGGTGGTTGTTAGCAAGATGCTGAACCGAACCGAAAACACTAAAACAAGGCCGCCTTTACAACAGAGACGTCAAGCGGCGTGCCGTGCCGAATGCAAGGTAGAGATTTGCCGTGCCATATAAGCCACCGTCGCTCAGGGGTATCGATATCCATCAACAATTGGCAGTGTAAAAAGAAAGGAGAACCCGTCCGTCATAAAGTGCATTGATGGCGGCGGGTAGTAGAGATAGTTGGAGCAGCCGTGATCACTCTTGTTCCGTGTCGCTACCTGTGTCGCTGCTCGTATCGCTGACATCTTCAAGTACTCGGCCAACGGGCCCTGGTGCATCAATGCGTCCGTACCGAGCCTTGTACTGCTGGAGCTCAGCAAGCTGGGTCGCAAATATTTTGAGCACGTCTGTCATCGGTGCTCGCAAATCATTAAGGCGGGTGATAGGCCCGCCGCCGACCGCGAGGTGTCGCACCGCCAGGGTGGAGATGCACGTCTGTGGTCTTTGGTCAGCATCCCCCAATATTACCGGCTCACCAATCAGCACAGGGTTTTACATACCTCGATCCGACTAACTTGGTGTTCCATGAAATTAACCAAGAACCGCTCAGTCACCTCCCCGCCTCTCTGCTTCATGCGGTCCAGGAGCTCTGTCTCTGGCGGCTGCAGCCCGCGACCGCCATACTCCTCCAGTGTACTGCAAATCATTTCTAGCCGCAGGGCCACCCGCCAGAGTGCCCAGATATCCTCGGGGTTGATAGAGAGCTCGCTGCCGGGGCTCAACACCGCGGGCTTGTCTTGGTGTACGAACGCGCTTGACGCCTGGGATCTCTCGTGCGCGGTGTGCTGTTCGATTCTTCCAGCCAACGCGTGAGGGTAGAGCGAATAAACAAATTCGGGATTCTCAAGGCCTTTAAGCTTCTTCTCGCCCATATCCTTGACTTCGAAACCCTGGCTGCTCAAAGACCTCAGCTCCGAGCGGATTGCCTTAGCGAAGTTGTCGTCGTCGAGCCCATCGTCGCTCACGCTCGACGATTCCTGGTAGGTCTCGAGACAGCGTTGGATCTCCGAGATGAAATCGGAGGAGACGGCAATCTGACCACCATCCGCAACGGCTGAGATACGACTGGCTTTGTTTACCATGGGGCCATAGTAGTCCATACGACGCGTCACCGGGTCAGGCTCGGCCAGCGGCTCACCCCAGTGAATGCCCATCCGCACCGACAGACCTTTGAAAATAAGCTTGTTATCTCGATCAAATATGGCCTGGCAGCTGACAGAGTTAAGCATCTCGGTGGGCCAGTTGACAGTCAACAGCGAGTTCTGGACTGCAAAACACCAGAGCAGAGCAGATGTTGCCGTTGGGAAGGAGACCATAAAGGCGTCTCCTTCTGTCTTTACCTCGAAGCCACCAATTCGCCGGAGCTGGCGGCGCATGACTTCGTTGTGCAATTTGATGGCAGACCTCATCGCTTCGGGATACGTCTCCCAAAGCTGCGTCGAGTTCTTGATGTCGGTGAAGACGATTGAGATCAGACCAGTGGGGGCGGGTACTTCAGCCTCGAGGCGGCTCAAGACTGAATCAAGAGGCGCATCACCCTTGGCCTTCCTGGCCTTCCGGATGGCTTGTACGTTCAATTCATCCTGCGGCAGTGAGAACCACGACATGCTCTGCCCTCTATGCATCCGAGAGCGTTCGTTCCTCTGCTTCAAATTGGCAACGCTGATCATCATCACCATGATCTTGTTTGTTGAGCCATAGGCCATTGCGATATCCCGCAGCTTCTGCGCGGCACGCATGAGGTCATGACGCATCGAGCGCGTGATGTCCGCGATAAGACCCGGAGACAGGTATTCCCACAGTTCTCGAGTCGCGATCAGGACTGTGTCGTCCTGCTCGCGGACGGTAACGTGAATTACATGAGGCGCGGCTTGCACCGAGGGCATCAAGTCCACGTATCCAAACGCCCGAGATACTTCGAGCAGGTCATTCAGCCGGCCATTGCGGGATACCCAGCCACCAGCATCGCGGATGCGACGGCGCTCGTGAGAATCGGCCGGGTCATGCTTCTTGGTCAACACCCTGTGGCTGCCATCGGACGAGAGAATCATGGCTTGTATGTCGCCCACATTAGCGACGTACAACTCTTGGCCCTGCAAGTAGGCTACTGTCGCGACACCGCCAGAGTTGAGGTCTTCCTTGCTTAGAACTACAGGGGGGGCCGTTGAGCCACGGTGAGACATGATTGGCCTCTCCTCGGTGTGCTGAATGGCTATAGTGACAAGGTCCTTGTTGAGTGCCAGAAACGCCCGTCGTAGAGCATCCACAGGAGTCTCGTTCAGTCTGGTCTTCAATGCCTTTAGCTCGATGGTGAAAATGTGACCAAAGTTCTCATGGAGGTACTTGGCTATTTTAGAGCCACCACTGCTGAGTGCTTGGCCGTCGAATAGTCCGAGAAGCGTTTCGGTGTCGGACGAATTGAACCGAGGAACCACCAAGTCGATGGTCGAGAGGTGCTCATTCTTGCCTAGCGTATCGGCCATACCATACGGTAGGTATCCCGCCAGCGAGCCAGATGTTCTGACACGTCGGTCTTCGCTCTGGTCAGGGATGCTGGGCTGAGTCAAAGTCACATCCATCAACCCGAGAACCCTGAGATTGACGAGGCGACTGAAGTCTGTGAGCTGCTCGCGGCTCTGAGCGGCTGTGCTGGGATACGTCTGCTTAATCTCCAGCCGTCTATTCCCCGAGAGATTGAGGAACCTCAAGTTGGGATTCAGGTTCCAGTTCCAGTCGTAGGGGACATTGGCAATGTTGTACTTCAGAGAGTTGCTTCCACAATCCAACACCGCAAGTTTCTTGGCCCTTGAGATATCTGCCGGTAGATTTGTGAATTTGTTGCTGTTGATGTGGAGCGTCTGCAGAAGGCTGTACTCTTCCAGGTCGTCCGCGGGAAGGGTCGTAAGCTCGTTTCCGGAGAGATACAACTCCACAAGCTGGGGCCAGCTCTTGATTGAACGTTGGGGCATGTCGTTCAAGTCATTATAGGAGAGGTTCAAGACACGCAGTTCGGAAAGTAGTGTGATTTGGTCAAAGATATCATCGTCAAGCCGATTATCTGCGAGATAGAGGTTGCGCAGGGAGCCAGCAAAGGTGTTTGTCAATCTCTGAGAGAGGCCCGAGTCTTTCCTAAAGGCAAGATTCGGCGTCGACATCCCTTGGTTGCTGCTCGCTGTTGTGCTCCTAGAGATGACAGACGTCTTACGGCCGCCCTTCCCGTATACCGAGACCAAGGAACTTTTCCTATCCGGTCCGCCCGGAACTGGCGAGGGCCCGACACTTAGCAGGGTGCTTGAGGCCTGGCTGGGACGCCTGGACGCGTCGAGACTTAGTTCTTCCGCGCTTGGTGTTTGTGACAGACCGCCAGATTGCCCATTGCCACCGTTGAGAGTACTGCTTGAGCTGCCTGGCTCTATGGGAGGCTGGGGAGCACGCGAAGCGGGTTTAGGAAATGTATCGAGAACATTAGAAGAGGCATTGAGCGTCTCGAGCTTGTTCGCCCACCACAACTCCATGGGCAGCTTCCGAATGTTGTTTCCACGGACATCTAATACGCGAAGCTCCGTCAAGCACCCGAATTCGGGAGGAATCTCGCTAACCGTATTATGCGCAATGCTGAAATGTTCGAGCCTCTTGAGATTTCCAATCGTGTTGGGCAGCGACACGAAATAGTTCTTGTCAAGGACCAGCCTCTCCAGACTCAGCATGTTGTTGAAAGACTCGTCGATACTTGCGAGCTGGCATTGACCTAGGTTGAGGACTTTCAGAGTCGGGACAGGGGCCTTGAGTTCGAATTTCGAAACCGGATTCGAGTTCAGCTTCAAGCTACGAATCCTCTCAAATGTACCAGAGAACTGAGACACTTGGTTGTGATCCGCTGCGAAAATCTCCAACTTTGGGAGCTGGGAGAGCACGTCTATTCCGGTGATGTTGTTGTACTTAATGTCCAGCTCGCGAAGGCTGCCCAGTTCCCTGAAAGACTGCGGCAGAGGGCCAGCGAGACGATTGTTGGTGATGATGAACTTCTCCAGGTTCCGCAGGCTCCCAATACAATCTGGGAAGCTGGAGATCAGATTGAAGCTTAGGTCAAGATCGACGAGACTTTCAAGGTCACACAGAAACGCAGGGAACACTTCGAGGAGATTGGACGAAATGTTGAGTGTCCTCAGCGATCGGTATGCTCCTAGGTATGGCGGTAGCCGGGTGAGCCTGTTGTTTGCGAAGTTGAGCTTCAAGAGGGTCGTAATGCCGCCGAGATCAGTATTATCTAGATGCTCCAGGCGGTTGTTCGATGCATCCAGATAAGTGAGTTTGGTTGCTCTGCTTAAGCTCGCTGGGAGTTTGCGGGCTTCGTTATTATTGTACTTGATGTCGCGCAAGCTTGTACAGGATTGGATGAAATCCCCTGGCAAGTCCAAGGACAGGTTCCTCGACAAGTTAAGTGAGACGATGTCACCAGCCTTTGAGTACAGCGGAACAGGAATCGTGATCAGGTTGCGACCAGACAGGTCGACATGGCTGAACTTCCCTGGGCGTCCGAATCCAATATCGTTCGCGACTGCATGGAAGTCGCTCTCCCTTGCCGAAAGGAAAAGAAACCGGCATAAGTAGCTGTTGTCCTCGCGGCCGATGTCTTCGATCCTATCCCGATCCTCGTATCCGACCTGCTGCAGCAACCGCTTCTGCATAAGCAGCGGGCGTTCCATGGCGCCCAGAACACGAACCAGATCGTGCTTCTTCAGGACGATGTGGTAGTTGTCCATGGCATCCTGCACATACGACTTTTTCACAATCTGCGAGACCACATCTGATACTGTCGAATTCAACCCCATTTGGAGTGTTGCGAAAGTACCGTCTGATCGGAACACGCGTATGCAGTAGTTGTTCATCTTTTCTTCCGGTCTGGGCGGACTCCCCATGTCATCGGACTCAGGTACGTGTATAGAGGATCCGTCGTCACCTCGCCGGACTGCCCAGCTGTCTGGAGCGTTCCATGCTCCGTTGATCCCAGCCGGGCCACTAGGGGGTTTGGGGGGAAGCTTTTCCGGTTCGACCTTCCTGAGAAAATCGGCGTCCATGGGTGTCAGGGGCAGGGGTCTGCTCAGGATCCCCTCCATATCGCTAAGATTGGTATCAAGGTGGTACACCGTACCTCCATCTTGCTTGTCCGTCGGGCCAATGTGCTCATCGATGTCATCGTGCTGGCGGTTGGAGCGGCCCTTTTTGGAAAAAGGAAATCTGTTATTGAAGGTTGTCTGCCGCCCATTCCCGGGCCGCAGGCCATAAGCATCCCTATTGTCCCGTTGCTCGGTCCGTTGTTCGGTGCGTTGCTCGGTACGGTGCTCGATCCCGTTATTCCAGTCTCCTGGGGGCGCAAGCCCATCAGGGCGAGGAAACTCCTGCCTCGAAGGGCGAGATTGAAGCGAGTGAGAAGAAGGTGTGAGCTTCTTGAGGGATTCGCTGTCATCCTTGTCCCTGTGCGCTTTTCCGCGAAGGCGGCCGAGAATGCCGCCTTTCTTCTGAGGCCCGGGTGATGCCTGTCCGTCAGGCGTGTTGAATTTGCTGCTCAAATAGCTACCACTCCCGCTAGGAGTGGGGCTCTGAGCTCGGGACCTTGAGCTGTGCATGGCGGTTGAGTTGTTACGGTCCCTTGAGTAGCTCGCTGTCGAGTCCTCCCTGCTGATGGATGGCCGCAGCGCCCTCGGATCGTCGTTGCTCTTGTTGTGTCGATGGTGATGGCCAGGCAGGTGGACGATCGAGTGGCCCGATCGCCCGCTTGATGATGTTTTTGGTGGGTTCTGTACCGAGCCTTCGGTTACATAGCGGTCGCGATCGGGCCCGCTCAGGATGTCTCGGACTGGCGCTTCTCCAAACCGTGCAATGTCCTAATTTCTTTGTGTCAGCGAGACTGCGCCTGCATAAAGACGGTAGAAGGGGGTGAAAGGCGCGGCTGCGTGTTTCGCGGCAGCTCCACTTTACAAATGCAAACATATCAACGCGGCGCATCGGACGTACATCGGCTTCCTGATACAAAAACGGCACAACTTCAGGGGCCGGCACTGGTGTCCGCGGTCGGGAGGATGGAGAGGCATCGCGGCCATGATCGGTTGCGTTGGAGTAGTTGCGATCCCTATGCGGCCGGGCGTTGCTGTGCGAGTGCGATCGATGCTCCTTCCCTCCACTTGGGTGGTTGAGGCTCGTCTCGGACGAGTCTCGGCCCGGAAACTCCTCTCCAAAAAAACCCTGAAGCTTCCTCAGACCGCCCCTCGCCCCGCTCGTTCTTGACCCCTGGCTGCTCGCCGTCGTGGTGATGCTCGCAATTGAGGGTCGTCGTTCGTCGGTAGAATATGCGCCGTCGGGCGATTCGCCGCTCCCGGCCGTCGTCTGGGACGGCCGCGCGGTGAGGCCGCGGAGTACGGGAGACATTTGTTGGGACGTGACGGAAAGATTGTCGGTCGAGTCATTGTAAAAGGTACTGGAGCCGGCGGCGCTCCCGCCGGCCGACATCCAGGGCGCAATCTGGTTGCTGAGGGAGCTTGAAGCGGGATTGTTCTGATGGTTTTGAGACGGTCGTCCGCCCGAGGGATCCAGAATGGCAAGGTCACGGCGATAGTTCGTTAGATCGCTCATGCGGTGCTCGCGCTGGGAGGTCGTGGACGCGGTGGAGGATGGGGACAGGGCGAGGCGCGATCCGGACGCCGACGTGGGCGAGATCTGGGACTCGGAATCCTTGAAAGACCTGGAAAAGCGCAGGCGCAAGCACCCGTCAGTTCGTGTTTGGGGATGGGGCAAGTCTCGGATAGCCGCGACGGCACGGTGCATCGTGGAATACAGCGTGGCAGGACGGGACAACTCACCTCATTATCAGACTGCCGTTCTCGTCAGTCTTGAGCCGTGAAGGTGCGGCTCTCCGCGACCCATGAGATGCGCTGCGCGAGGCATTGGCGGTCGCGGCGGACGCGCTACTTGCGGGAGTCGAGGGTAGCGGCTTCACGGTGACGCTGGAGCGCGCGCTGTCGGTGCTGGAGCTCGTCATGGAGCTAAAGCGGGAGCCATCATTCCTGCCCATTGTCACCTGTGGGAGCTGAGCCGATCAGAGGAGCCGACTACTAGCTAACGAGCCACATCCATTCCACATCAGGCGAGACAAGTTGTGTTCAGGTCATTTCAATGACTCGGGGCGGATCGCTGGGTTGGGTCGCTCGCTGCGTGTGGTGCGTGTGTGAGGGCTGCTGAATTCCGACCGTCTGGCTGTGTCTGGCGTGCGCGGTGCCCAACACGAATCGCTTGGGTCGGCGGTGATGGCGATGGCGGTAATGATGACAGGGACAAGTCGATGATGGGTTTAGACGAAAAGTGTGTGGGTTGAGAGACAACCAGCATCAAGGCGGCGGCGTGCTGGCTGGGCGGGCAATGGGCGGGACCGGTACTGCGGAGGAGAGCGATCCACCTCAAGTTTTGGCGCACGGCTCCCAATTCGATCTCCTGCGCAAGACCCTCCTCAGTCCTTGACAGGCTGTCTCTCCAGGATAAGTATTTCGTATATGTACATTCGGGCGCACTATGGAGCTACAATCCCCCGTATCTGCTATTCGCTGATTCGCTTGCAGCCTACACCGTCATTATTCAAGATCGGTAGCGACGGTGAAAGTAAAGTGTGGCGGCGTGGAAGTGCCCGGCCCAGTGAACAGAGTTCAATGTCGCACGTCAATCCATGGATATCAGGAACTTAAGGTATGGGTATTCTACCTTATTTCATCCTACATGTTCCATTTGGCTGCTCTCCCTCTTTCTTAGGGAACCGCAGGTCTTGCAACTGTCCACACACACACACAGGGCAACAAAAAGTTACTCAGGCACAGTTTCAAGACCGAATCTTCGCCAAAACCCGTAGCTGGAGCGACATCTTGCCTGGGCCGTGCTCGCACATGGAGGGTCAGGTGTGGCAGCCCGTGGTGTGGTTCCGCTCCCGGTGGAGACCACCCTGAAAGGAGCCAGGATGATCGTCCGCGAGTTCAAGCATCGTGGGTGTCAAGGGTCGCCGGGGTTCCAAACTGCGGGGTGGATCTCACACCACTGCGGATGCAGGCTGCGGTGGGTGTTTACATTTCACGAAAAGAGGCTATTACCTCCTCGTACGTACATATCTCCCATCGGCCGGGACAAAAAGCGCCACTTGTAGCTCGATGATGGCATCCGGAGAGAACATGACCGAGGTGCCCAAGCAGCAAAGTCACAAACGCGACCAAGGACGGTACCTACTACATTTCGCACAGTAGCAATCGCTACGCAGTACGCAAGCTGGAGACAAAGCGCATGCAGGTCGGAGTGTTTTGGGAGCTTGAAGCAGAGCATGCACCAGGTCCCTCTCTGTGTCTTCTAGTGGTGGTCTAATGAGCTGCAGCTTGCAGTCAGTCCATACAGCCTCAGGTGAGGGGCAACACACGTACGAAGTACCTTGCTCTACTCCGTCGGTCAACCTGGAACCTGGACGATCTGACACCAGAGTGCCAGAATGTGAGCCGTGCATTGTATTTAACTTAGCGAATTGCCGACAGGGCGGTGATGGGGCTTGTGGAAGAGCCGTTCTGTCCAAGCCTCTGACCCATCAGAACCAGCGGTGTAATCCACAGGCGATTAATGGCCAATCCAATACGAAAGATGCATCATTAGAACTGCGGGGCCCGTCATGACAGGCCATGGTTTCGATATCACAGGCTGTGTCGCAACTTCAAGATTACTTCTCTATTCTTTCATGGCCTGTTTCAACATAAGCCTGAGTTGATCCTGTTCAAACGAAGGCAAGGCCATGCTGTTGAGGTAGAACAGTGATGAGATTTCTCTAATGCCTTCGAGTTTTCACACCGCCCCTCACCTTCTTTTCCTGGAACCTTCAGTGCTTTTGTAAGTTGGGGCGGTACATCCAGCTCTCCCTTTTGAAGACTACCGGTAGGTAGACACCTCCCGGATATCTACCTTGGGCAAGCGGCCGAACAGTCCCCCCGTGGGATTGATCAATCACATTCTCCCCCATAAGAATCTCATCATAAGCAACCTAACTGCCGCCTCAAAAGCGGCCCGCCCATGTCCCCACCAACAGCACTAGGTCGTTGATTTCGTTGGGGGCCAACCAGCTCCGCTTGAACTATGTTGTTCAATGGATGCCTAGGCGTCAAGGATGCGGACTAAAAATCATCAGAGTGCTGCCGGTCCCGAACCGAGTTAGAAGCGAGGCAGCAACACGTGTTGATGTTTGATCACCACACTGCCCGGGCATCACCGAGTCCACGAGCGGTCTGGCGCGAACTGTGAAAGCTTCCAGAAAGCGATGCAAGGGTTAGGGTTGGGTTAAGCTTAGGTTGTGGCATCGTCTCCTCTACTGGCTGTGGAGTATTTTGCAAACGTGGTCGACCTGTATGCAGCTATCACCGTTTGCCGCGGCGAGGCAGTTTTACCTTGGGATGAACTGGTGCCACGGCAGACAGTTCTGCGGTATTTGTCACCAGGGATCGTCAGCCTTATCCCATGGACCCTTGGTGCCCAGAACCGGATGTGTCAGTAGGGTGAATTCAAATATTCTCCGGATTCCCACATGTGTGATGCGATATAGAGGTCTCACCTGAAACATACAATTCGTCGGGTATTGGATAACGATCTGCCATCCGAATGAGCCCCATGCTGCTATATGTGCTATTCGCCAGAGAACCTCGTTACCATAACTCTCGGACTACCCCTGGCTATGTACCTTGCAAACTGACTCTAAATCCGAGAGACAGGTCAAGCTCAGCTCAAATTGTGTTGCAAAAGCCCAGGGAGGAAGAAAAAAGCGCACCGCTCCTGGCAGAGCAATGATATGACGAGAAGTCAAGGAGCGTCAAAATCCCGATAGGAAGATAGCCCAGATCCCGACTCATCATCCTCGCTCAACACAACATCAGCCACCTCCTCGTTCAAAATCTCGCCTATCCATCTGCTATCCGCCATGATCGATCTCGCCTCATCCTCATTGACATCCATATCCTCCATGATAAGTCGCACCGCAAGTTCTGGGATGAGAACAGACTGCACATAAGCCGTGTGACCTCTTGCCGAGACTAGCCTGTCCTTCACAGCCCTCTTCCGTAACAGCGAGGAAAACTCGCTGACAAGGTTCTCCGACATCGTCCTGAGACCCCGGATGCCATAGTAACCAGGTGTAAGACTTTCGTCGGATTTGAGAAGAGTCTTGTTCTGGCCGGTTTTCACTTTCTGGCTGAACATCTCGCTGAAGTGGGACTTGCCGCCCTCTAAAATGGCCTTTAAGAAGTCGTGTTGCCGATTGATCCTTGCCTCCAGCCTGCCCCATTTGATATCAGGATAGCCATTTGCCACCCACGCGTTCCTTGCCGAGGTCCTCTTATGTAGGAGACAGAACTGCTGCTCTTGCTGGAGCGTCATGCGAGGGTGGGTGGCTTTGAATTCGTCGAGCAGCTCTTTTTCCACCGTCTCGTAGCACATTGGGCAAACGGGCATACTTGAGCTCGGAGTTGTTGCCTCCGTCAGTGGCGACGTAGAGCGCCTTGTGAAAGTCGGTCGCGAAATTCCATCGACGTCTAGAAGTGTGCTATCTCCTGCATCAAAGTCGAATGACGGCGAGAATATCTCCGGGATCTTCAAGACGGGTTCTGGGCTCGCTTCAGGCTCTGGCCTCGCTCTTTCAACGGGAATCTCCTTCCCGGCTCTAGGTCTCTTAAACTTCCTCACAGGGGAAGTATCCAGCGTCGATGCGTTGCCCCCAGTGGGAACTTTCAGCTGACGGGTAGGAGATTCGCATTCCTGCTGTGACGAAAATTTTGTGGGCACCATGAACCTCTTTCCCGAACCGGGTGAATCTGGCGCCTGAAGCCTCCGCGTGGAAAACCTTTTCTCAAAAGTGGACAATTTTCTTTTCGTAGTTTGGGTGACAATACTGTCCACATCATGGCGAAAGTGTGCTCCCAACTCATCGTCTTCTGCCTTGACAGCTTTGCCAGAGGTTTCCTTTTTGACTGTATTCTCTGAGATTTGGGCCACACCATCCGCCCTTCGCCTGGAATTCCTGGTACTTGGTCCTGCAGGAGATTTGGTTTTGGTTGTTTGTTGACGGTCTGCGTTTGGCCTGGGGCTACCCGTTGCTGTGGACTTTTTGAACCGAATCGGCTGGATATCCCCTCTTGCTGGAACCCCATCGCTGTCTGAATCGTCCAATGGCGGGGCGTCAACTGCAGGTTCTTTGTTCATGTTTGTATTCTCAGGGCTGCCGCCCCTGTCCTGACAAAGCGGAAGTTGCTTCAGCAGGCTGCCGCCCCAGATTCGGTCTTTGTTCGACAGTCCCACTCTTCTCCTCTTCTGATGACACGATGCATCCATATGTAGACACGGTAAATATCTTTCTTTAACGGCTGCAGATGCCTATGTCACATCTTCCGTATGTCTCGCCATCAACTTCGCGTCCCAATTGCTGGTGAAATGGATGGTGCGCCGGTGGTTGGGTTGGGTGTCAAAAACCGAGAAGTCGCGCTGAATATTCTAGTGCCTCGACGATTAATTCAGAACTCGAAGGGGAAGTAAGATCGGAAAGAAAATGCCGGTATATACGAGAGACAAATCAAGGTTGACTTGTAGACGGACGCGGTCTTACAATTGCATTGAAGTTCGCGGTAGACGCGTTGGTGGGGTTCACACGGTAAGTGTCACGGGCTGATGACAGGCCCCTGGCTTGGTCGCCTCAGCTAGGCGAGCTCAGCTTGCATGGGGCGGGCGGCCCAAGATCATCATCCATACCACCAAACGCTCCCTGAGTTCTTGCTGTGCAAAGCAACTGACGAAGGAGGACAACGTGATATCTCGAGCCAATGCAATGGCTTCAAACAGAAAATACGCTGCGCTTCCAGATCTGGTGAGATTGGATTCGCTGTCCGTTTGCAGACGCTCCGCTCCTAACCCGTCCTAGGACTCCGCGCCCGACATCTACGAAACCCCAGAATTGACCGACGACAATTCCACTGTCCCGGTGAGTCCAACTGCGTCAGTAGCTGGATTCGAGCTGACAATATTTGAAGCCCACAACAGTCCGCTCGCCTTCCGAAAATGGGTCCGACGAGGACGAGGACGATACTGGCATCTCGCGCTCACGCATTCGGATAGATCACGCTCGAGCACGGTTCATGCCAGCCGCTGTGGATGCGAGTGATGTGGACTTCTCAGACCGGCTAGATGGGAAGCGGAAATCATACAAGGCATCAAGTCGACGACACCGTATATTGGAGAATGGGACCGAGGAGCTCGGCGATTTGAGCGACGATGATGACGCAGGAAACCTAGCACGGCGGATCGCGCGTCTCAAGCGGGAGATCGAAGAAGCCAAAGAGGAATACGGGAAGCAGAAAGCAACGTCACCAAAAACCGATGCTGAGAACGCTGCTCAAGAAGACGAGATAGAGTCTTTGAGCAAGACGCTGGACGAGATATCAAGGCTTGATGAATCGTCCACCCCGAGGTCCATTCCCTTGCCCACCAGCGCCTTGGGGAAAGAGGGACACAAATCCGAGGCAAGCGAGGACTTTGCGAGCTACTCCGTGACTTACGCACCGACGTACGAGCAGACACACGCTCTGGCGAAAGCGGCGGACTTCGATCATCGGCTTATTGTTCTGGAAAGATCGTTGGGTGTCGGGTCAGCGGCAATGCCCGAGCTGGATTCGAATGGCTTGCCTCGTGCCATCATCCCTCTGCTAGAAACACTCCACATGCAGGTGTCTACTTTGTCTGAAGCCTCAACTGCATCTCTTGACAGCATTAGTCGGAGAGTGCGAATACTGTCGCAAGAAGCGGAAAATCTAGAGAAGAATCGCCGTAGCGCCAAAGCCGCTCACGAGGCGCTTGTTCAAGCTGGTGCCGCACCAGAGGAAGCATCATCGGAGGATTCGGAGCAAACAGCAAAAATCAACGCTCTTTACGGGACGATACCAACGATTGAGAGCTTGACGCCGCTGCTACCGCCTCTGCTGGACCGCTTGCGGTCCTTGCGGATGATCCACGCCGATGCTGCAACAGCTTCTGAGACTCTGGCTCGTTTGGAGCAGAAACAGTCTGAGATGGCCAGCGATGTTCGGCAATGGAGAGAGGGGCTGGAGAAAGTGGAGTCAGCTATGAGGGAAGGGGATGCAGCCATGGAAAAGAATATGGATGTAATGTCAGGATGGGTGAAGGACATCGAGGGGAAGATGGCGAAGTTGTCTTGAAGCTGTCCTCTTCATAGCGATACCCAATTGAGTTAGTAACCTCTCTATTTCCTCACCCTTGAACATTTGTTGGATGCCGGATGGACAGCAGGTAAAAGGCACGAACATCTTCCGGTCTGGATGCCTCTGGCGCGAACCTCCAGAGCAGGTGAGGGGGACAGTGTGTCCTGTATAACACCCCCTTTCCTCTACCATTCAGACCTCGCCTTGAGCTACTGTTTGGCATTAAGAGGGACGAAATTATTACCTCACGATGGGGCTTTGACCCTCGCCTCGCCATAGCGGTATGCGAACTCCCAGTTTTCATCCAATGCCACTCTTGAGCCGATTGGCCTTTTTTGGGAACCTTGTATTGTTGACCACGCTCACAGCGCAAGCAGTCGTCTATCAGGGTCCTCAAGCCCCACTTCCGCTGTCCTTGCTCAATTACTCGCCTATAAAACCTTTTCGGTCCACGCAGCAAACTCTTCCTCCGATTCAATTCACCATCGAAGAAGATTCCAATAGGCTGCAAGCAGCCAAGGCTGGCACTCTGCTATGTTTCTGAGGCTGCTCGATCTGTAGACGAGTGTCTATCCGATTCGCAACACCTGAATAATAGCCTCCACGTGATGGCCGCTAATCCGCAGGTTTCAATATTCGAACTGAGCTTTTTTTCGTTCGGGCTATCCACTCACAACGAAACCGTCAACCACACAACAATCACACAGTAAGCTGCCTCTCCATTTCTGCCCCGCGCCGCTCCGTGTATATGAGGAAACAAAACGCATTATCTTGACTCTCAGCATGATGTTCATATAATCACCAAGATCTCTGATATAACACACTTCGTCTCCCCCGCATTGCCTCGATATTCATATTTGCGCAATCGCTAACACTCAAAAAGTTTAGGTAATATCTAGTGTAGCAACTGGCTAGCCACGATGACGCCGAAACCGCCGAAGGGGCATTTTAATATCCTCTACTTCGCTAGCGCCGGCTCATTTACGTCCAAGAATGTAGAGTCCCTGCCGGCCCCGCTACCCCTCAGCAAGTTATTCGCGACACTTGAGGAGCGGTACAAGGGTATCAAGGAGAGCGTGCTGGACAACAGCCTCGTGACCATCAACTTGGCGTACGTGGACATACCGGAAGCCGGGGAAGCCGATGCGAGTGAGGATGAGCCTGTTGTCATTCAGGAAGGCGATGAGGTAGCCATCATTCCGCCGGTTAGCTCGGGATGAGCAATAAACCTACAACTCCGCTTGTTTTTGCGAGGGGTAGTAGAGTTGCCGTTGAATTTTAGAAAGAAGTGATATTGTTAGGCGCTCAATAAAGGATCTTGCTCTTGCGGATTGCTACTTGAGTTTCTCCCCCACTGCCAGGTTCTCCATCGTGAAAGTCGCGCCCTATCAGGGAACCCCCTCCACAACTTCCACCATCCTGGATCTTGCTTTGCGTGATATCTGCGGAGCCATCGAACGGCGATAACCACCACCCAAACCAACAGCATCGCCACCAGCGTTGATAAAACCGCCACGACCGTGGTCAGGCTCGTAATGGTCGAGACATGGCACCCAAGAGGACGGGTACGGATCTCCCATCTCTCATCTTTATCTGGGCAGATATGTTCATCCCACGCAGGCGCAAGCAATTGGAGTGAGTGCGCGTTCGGGACGCACGCTTGTGTCTATTGCCGCAATCCGGACGTCAGCTATTTGCGTCGTCGGGATGTTATCATAGTGGCATCTCACAAATGGACACCAGGAACAGCCGGCTTCGTGGAGACACCGCCCGCAGTCATTCTTTGCCCAGCAGCGGAAAAATGGGTCTTCGGGGCTGTCCGTTTCCTTCATGTTCGCTCGCATGCACTTGGTTGGTATTGTCAATTGATATCAGGTTTCTAGATATAGATGGGTGTGAGAGTCGAAGGAGGTGTTTGGGTGTTTGAGAGCCTCTCTGGGCGTCTGCATGTCAATGAGGGGTGGCAGCGCGGGGCTGAGCATGCGACATGGCTCATTCCCCATGAGGCTCAGGTCAACAAACAGCAAGAAACCCCCCTGGGGCCGTTGTTGGAAGCCAATGGTTTCAATCTCCGTCAATAGGTAAATCACCAGATTCGAAGATGGAGGAGTAAATCTTTCACCACCCACACCATTGGTGTCTCCTGGTTGTTTGGAAACTTGATCTGATGTCTATCTATCATTCAGGGTGTAAATCGCCCGCCCAAATCGAAATGCTGCAAACTCTTTTTCTGTAACCGACCAGCCAGCTTTCCAATGATGTCCTATGTAAATACCCGCCAAGGAGGCCAAGTTGGGTTGTTGCTCTGATGTATGTTGAGAGTAAGCTACCCTAATGGTCAACGAATAGCAGTCCCCTTACACCTTGACAATTGTCCTCGCCCTTTTCCTCTCCTCCTCACTCAGCACCCACAGCATACCGCCATCCTCTTCCCCTTCTTCTCCGGCCACCATTTCATCCCACTCCTCGTCGTCCATATTTGCTACCATGAGGATCTGTGTCGTTTTGCCAAACACCTCGCGCACGGCATAGTTCCCGCGGCTCACGGCACCCACAATGGCTCCAAAGTCCCTCTCCATACGGATCGCTCCGTATGGACTACACCTCCCTCCAACATACCCCCAGACACGCTTCTCAAGCACGCGCGCAAGATAGCGTGTCGTAAGGTCGAGAACCGTGGTGAAAGTGCGTCCCGTCATGAGTCGCGCAATGGGCTTCATCAGTGCCTCCCACCTGTTTTCGAAGATACGAGCCACCTGCTCGACAACGTCGTCCTCAGTCTCGTCGTTTTGCGCGGCGACCTCTGCCAGCTCCTCTTCCGTCAAGCCATAGTCAGCATCGCGGAACGTGTCGGTCAGCACAGGTCGGAGGCGCGGCTTGATGACCTGGCCGAAGAGCACCTGTAGTCCTTCATTGAGGAGCTCGGTTGTTTTGGAAGTGAAGGAAGTGTTGAGGCCCGTGAGCCGGGCAGCGACGTCACGAAGGTCATTCTTGAAAGGGAATGACTCCTTCAGTGGCGATGATGCCGGGATTGACGATATTCCGTTCGTGCCCTGGCCGTCCGCATCATGATCTGATGATCCCAAGACTCCTGTGATGATGCGGGAAAGGTACTCGTTGGAAATGTCGAGGCTGTTGATCAAGACAATGAAAGCCACGATTCTGTCTTCAGGAGGGAAGTTGCCCTGGCCAACGGGTCTGGGATACGACTCGTCTCGCATCTTCCGCTGGATCATGCCGACAAAGTCGGAGCCCAGAAGACTAGATATGGTGGGGAGGACTGTGTCGATCACACCCCGTTGAGCCGTGGATATGGAGCGGAGGATGACGGCGTTGACGATGTACATGACAACATCGACCGCCGAAATAATGTAGGGCGGGTTGCTATCTATCGTCCTGCTCATGTTGAGGGTCAAGCCACTTGGTGACTCGTCCATCTGAAAGGCCTTCTCGACCGACCTCCGGAAGAAGAACGTAGAAAGCTGCTTGTAGGGCTCCATAAGCCTCCCTGACACCTTCCTGCTGAGGTTGGACTTGACAAGTAGGTCTGGCACAATAAGAGGCGCATCGTCAGGGGCTTCCGGTTCCTGTAATCGTTAGCCGTCACTGCCCGCCTATCCGCCCGGTTTTGTAGCGTTACTCACCTTGCACTTTCGAGCCAGGAATCGCGCATACACAGACCATTTCTCCAGCATGACGGCGATCTCGCGAAGCAAAGCATCCACCTCCTTCATATCAACACCCTCGTCCTCGCTATTCCGAGCATCGTTGGTCTGGGCGCCGAGGGCCGGTGAATTTACGCGCGGCGTCCCCCCAAAGCCACGCTGCTGCCCCAGGAAACTCTGGACTAGAAACGAGAAGGGATAGCTCTTGACGTCGGTCAACCGCCGGTCGACCGCACGCTCGTCGCTCCACGAGTCGAGGATAATGCCGCCCTGCACGTCCGCCTCCATCTGCAACCTCTCAATGACCTTGACCATCTTGCCCACCCCATAATGCCTCTCTACAACACTCCCATGACCATCCACAATCTCAGCAACATGCTCAAACAGCTTCGTCAGGGCACCGGCGTAGAAGAACCCGTCTTTCCTCCCCGGTGTCTGCGCCCCCTCCTTTAGCATCGCCCGTGCTCGGCTGGCCACGCCCTGACACACATACCGCCCATACACATCCAAGCCAGCATCCCCCCTCCCAATGAGCGGAAATAGCTTGAAGAACCTCGTCACCCTCGCGCCATCCCCGTCCGCCGCAGCGCGCTCGAACTCTCTCAAGAACAGCTTGCATAGGCTCTCCCTCGCCGCCTCGAGCGTGACCCACGGCGCATCAGGAACCTCCACAGTCGGCACCACCGCCGCCGCAAATCCTCCCCTCACAATCTCATCCGGCACCCGCGCAGCCCTCGCAATATAGCCCGCCGCCGCCTCCCAGTCCTGCGGCGCCCCCATACTCCCCACCACACCCGCCACGCATGCCTTCAGTTCCGCAACCTGTTCCACGACGCGCAGCGTATCCTCCACACGACGCTTCTCGAGATCCAGCGCACGCACCCGCCCCGATAGATGCGCGGCCGTGTCCGCCGCGCCCGCAAGCATGGCATTTCCGACGCCTCGCGCGGCAATGACTTGTGCGCCCAAGCCCGCGCGGAGGTTATCAAGTCTTGCCAGAGAGCGCGAGACATCCTGCTGAGCGGCAAGGAGGGCGCTCAGCCGCGCAGCAATAGCGGACTCGCGGGCGTGCAGGGACGAGAGGGCGGCGCGGACTTCAGCGGGGCTGGAGGCGTCTCGGAGGGCGGATTCGGCATCGTCATCGTGTTTCTTCTGGGGGTTGGGTTGTGATCTGGCAGATCCAGCTCCGGGGGTGTTACCAGTCATCGTCGCGGCGGGAGAGCGGAGGGTGTTGCTGATGGTGGTGCGTCTGCTGCTGCTGCTGCTTGCGGCAGGCATCTTGGTCGAAGCGATGGCGGCGCCATTGGAGTGGGCAGACATTGGGATTGCCGTGGTGACAATGGCGGCGCATCGCTGCTCGGCTCCGTTGTGCCGTGGTGTGCAGTTTATTTTTGCCTTGTCACCGTCTCTCCAACAGTCGTAACGGTGTCGTTTTTTCGACAGTTGGCATCGAAGACAGGTCACGGTGCCTGGTAGGTTGATGGCGGGAAGCTGCAGCTGCCCCGCTCCGCCCAACGTCAACTTGCTGTGGGGGGTTTGCGGGGGTCTGGCTCAGCCATGCTGCCAAAGGCAGAAAAAAGGGGTTGCGACCGGGAACTTTATTGAGCTAGAAAGCATATCCTTTAGACACACACCTAGAGAAGAACTATGCCCAGATCACTTCGCATGTAGACTTAACGTACAACCAACTTCGCTGTTCATATTTTGTACAATACAAGACAAACCAGGACTTCTGGTTTGACATCTATGATGTCTACTACCCAATGTATAATACTTCGCTACAGCATAGCGATACTCCAGACGCTGCAGGTGACCTCCCCTTTCCCTGTTTACTTACTACACTGCCTGGCTGTAATTACTCCCAATTATTCGCCGGCCATACTTCCACCATTTGCGGAACTCGTCCGCCCAAAACACGCTGCTGCACATCACCATCAGCGACATAAGGTCGCGCAGAGTAAGCGCCTCGGTCTGAAATACCTCCTGTAGCCACGGGAAGTAAATAACCAGCAATTGGCCCAGCAAACTGAGCGATACTGCCCAATTAAACAGGGTATTCGAAAATAAGCCAACCTCACCCCGGAGAACTGACTTGGATTCGGAACGGCAGGTTAGGGCGTTGAACATGTCAAAGAGGACGAAGCAGGTAAACGTCATGGTCGTGTCACGCCGTGTCACCTCTCCATCGTCCTCCATCTCGTGCTTGTACACCAGCATCGTGCCCGCCATGATGATAAATGCCGATGTTAAGACACGCGTAATGAGCGGCATTGTCAGAACGGCGTCGTTCCTCCTCCGCGGCGGACGGTTCATGACATCTTTGTCCACGGCCTCGACACCAAGCGATTGGGCGGGGGGTCCATCCATGATGATATCTTGTCACTAGGTCAGTACTTCGCCAGTGTAAACGAGGGCGTACATCACTTACTAATCCAAAGAATCTGCATCGCGTTCAAGGGGGACTTGAAGCCAAGACATGTGCAGAGGAGAACCAGAGACAATCCAGCCGCGCTGGTGCTCAGCTGGAACGTGAGGAAATTTTGGATATTGTTGAAGATTCCCTTACCTTCCTCGATGGCGTGGAGGATGGTTGAGAAGTCATCGTCGGTCAAAATCATGTCAGCTGCCTCCTTTGCCACATCGGTGCCGTGCAGCCCCATGGCAATGCCAATGTCGGCCTTCTTCAGCGCTGGCGCATCATTGACACCATCTCCCGTCATGGCGACGATATCGCCGCGGGATTGGAGGGCCCTGATGATCTTCAGCTTGTGATCCGGCGTGGTTCGCGCAAAGATGGTGGTGTGGTCCATTGCCTGGGCCAAGTCCTCGTCTGACAGAGCGTCGATTTCATCGCCTCGCAGCACCGGCCGAACGCTGACCTGGCCTGCTGCATGCTCTGAAGGTATAGCAATCGCCATACCCAGTTGCCTGCCAATTGCGAGCGCTGTTGTCTCGGAATCGCCAGTGATCATGATGACCTTCACCCGACCTCGCATCAACTTCCTAATCGAACGACCAACGCCGGGTCGTGGGGGATCACTCATTCCCACGAGACCGGCAAAGGTAAGCCCTTTGTAAAGATCCTCAAAGTTGAAGAGTGATGGACTCTCCGAGCCGTCTCCGCTGGACCCGTTGCTCCGAATTCCGCCCGACCTGCCCCTTGCAGGTTTGTTGACCGGGCCACTTGCAAAAGCCAGAACCCGGAGGCCTTGGGAAGCCATACTCTCGGCAGCTTGCAAAGCCTCAGCTCGGCGGTTTGAGTCAAGGACAACCTCGCGCCCGTCACGAGTAATGTACGAGTCGCACATATCGAGGATCTTGTCGATGGCACCCTTGGTATAAGCGAATTCCTTATCGTGCTTGGATCCCTCGGTTCCAATAGTAACCCCCATCCATTTCCGTTCGGAGCTGAAAGGCGTCTCCGTTGCTCGGTGCCCAATCGAATCACGAATGTCGTGCTCCTTGAACCGATCGAGGAGATCGAGCATGGCGACATCGGTGGGTTGTCCCACCCACCGGGTATAAGTCGGTGTGTTATTGCCCCTGCCTTGTGTGGAAGAAAGCACAGCCCTCGCTGCTGCGCCATTCTCGGTGTACTGACGGGCGAGGCGTGCATTATTCGCAATGTTTCCAATGCGTAAAATTCTCAGCGTTGCAGGATCTGGCTTAGTCTCGGTGGCTTCATCATCGGAGTCAACATCGAAAGCACCATCGGTGCCAAAAAACCACATCTTGGCAGTTGTCATGTGGTTCATCGTCAGCGTCCCTAAGACTGTTAGCGGTGTTTATCCAACTACATCATTGCGGTGAGCCTACCGGTTTTGTCTGTACAAACCACATTGACCGACCCAAGGGTCTCGACCTTGGGCATTCTACGGACAATGGCATTGTGCCTCGCCATTCGATGGACACCCAAGGCTAACGTGACGGTAACGATAATCGGCAGTCCCTCTGGAATGGCCGCAACGGCCAGCGAGATTGAAATTGTGAATATCTCCAGGAGCCCCTTGCCTTGAAGCCAGCCGACAAGGGAGATCAGCCCGATGACTACGAACGACATCTTACTCAGCTGTGTCCCGAGTTCATCCATGGAGAGTTGGAGGGGTGAGCGGGGGCTCTCGGTGCTGGAGACACTCGTCGCGATTGTGCCAAACTGGGTGTTACCGCCAGTTGCAAACACAATTCCTTGTCCATGCCCAGACTTTACCAACGTTCCCATGTATGCAATATTGGTAGAAATTTCTCCCCTGTCGCCACCGCCAGATGTGCTGTCCGGTTTAGCAAACGATGGGCTCGGAAGTTGAAGCGTTGACCCTCCAGGAATTAGGGGCGAAAGGCTCCGCTGCGTGCGTGCGTCTGCCGTGATCCTCACAGGTTCGTTCTCGCCAGTGAGATTTGATGCATCAATCGTGAGGTCCGCGGCTTTCGTAACCCGAATGTCGGCAGGGATGCGGTCACCTGTTGTAAACAGAACCAAGTCGCCCGGAACCAGTTGGGCGGCCATAACCTTAGACGACGTCGCCTCTAGAAGCTCTTCGTTGGGCGTAAGGGAGCCCGAATCCATCTCTTGCCCATACTGATCCTCGCCGTTAACGGGCCAGTTTGGCGACCTGGACCCCTGAGTTGCCTTCTTCTCCTGTTGTCGTACAAGGTGGGCATGATTGGGAACTAGATGGTTGAGCGCCTCTATGGACTTTTCCGATCGATATTCCTGCACAAAACCCACACTAACGACAATAGTCACCGCAACAGCAATGCTGACAGCATCGTCAGTGTTCCCCACGACCATTGACGCGCCGGCCGAAGCCAGTAGGAGGAGAATTAATGGTTCTTGAAACTGCTTGATAAATCGCAGCCACAACGGCTCGGGTTCCTCGTGTGGGATTTCGTTCGGACCAACATCGCGTAACCTGGATAGCGCTTCGGCGGGTGTTAAGCCGTGTGTTAGAGACGTCCGTAAATTTGCGGCCACTTCGGCGGGTGTCTGAAAGGAAAGACGGTCGGCTTCGCTCTACACGGTCGAAGAAATTAGCACACTGCTGCCAAGCCCTCTAGTCTCAGGTGTATTCCTACTCTTGACTGCGCCGACGTCGTCCTCTGGTGGTTTCGGGGCGTTCTGGGGCGCGATCCCTCGTCGCCCACAGGCGCGGCGAGCCCATCATCGCGAGGTTTTGGACTAAACACGGGTAGGACGTCATCGCCGTCTCTCCGCGTAAAGCGGTCCATCTCGGTGGAGGCGCGGAATGAGATCGCAACGTGAACCCGGATGGGTGTTAAGAACCGGGCCGAGCGTCATCAACTCCTGCAGTAGATGGCCAATGCCAAAAAAAAGGATTTGAAGGTGGTGCGACGCGGCAGATGCAGCTAGCCAAGACAGATGGTGCAAAGAAATACCATCGCCAGCTGACGAAACGCTCGGGAGTTCGAGTGGATTTGCAAGGTGTACGGAGTTTGCACTTGGAAAGTGAGACTTTTTGTCGCGCTGCCGTTGGTGGGCACTGGGAACGTGTCTTCGGCGCCTTACAGGGGTGGATGGGGCTGACGGAAGGAAGGTGCTCTAGCTTCTGGCGCTTCGGCAGGAGTATCCCAGCCGCGAATCTTCTAGGAACCGGCGATGTCACTCCCGGGTTCTGTCATGGCCCTCAACCGTTGAAATCAACATCCCACAAAATGTAAGGGACACTTCTTCCAACAAGGCCAGAAGGATTAGGTGTTGTATCCATTTCGTGTATCATGTCGGTCTTTTCGGACGAGATGCGACCTCTGAGGCTGTTTTCCACCCCCAGTCGGTCCTCTCACCCCTGAATCGGTACCTTTTCTCAACACGATGGCTTCGACAATACTCCGTACGGTCGCTCTCGGCCTGCTCCGTGCAGCAGGGAACTAGACCGTTATCATCACATCCTACCTCGGACTGCAATTCAATTCACAAGAATTTGGTGAAATGCCGCTGAGGAATGCGGCAAGGCTTGAAGCATTCTTCAGGGAAATGGCTCTGTTGAAGGAGGGGTGAACACCCGACGCGAAATGGGCAGTTCAAGGTGGAGTGGGATATCATGGAGACCAGAGGAAGGTGAGGTGGTTATGACCTTGGCATGTAAAGTATTCATGCTTCGTATCGCTACCTCGTGGAAAGCTTGCAAACCCCTTCTACAGTTTTCACAAACGACATCGCATCCCTTGCAACAAGCCTTACGTGTATCCTGATTAACCTCAACTAGGAATATTGGGGTAGACATTCAAAAGCTGATACAACTTGTTGAGGATACGGCAGGGAGTACCAAAGCTGACAGCTGGAAAGAACCAGGCGCCTTTGGGCGGAGGTGTCGTAACCAGTCCTACTAGACAAGCTGTGATCATTGGGCCACCGATGCGGATGAAGAACCCTGAATTTGACCAAAAGCTGTTGAACGGCAGCTAGTTCAAACGTTGAGCTACGTGTAATACGGTACAGTACAGTAAAACTGTGGAGTTCGATGTTTGTTCGAGGCACTCGCCATCCTGCAGGTACGTGTCTTGTCGCTGTGGTAGGTATCGACACTTAACGTTTCCGCAACCGTCGCTTAGTGAATGTCTGAAGATATAGAAAGAAAAGGAGAAAGGTACCTCCGCACTCTGATTATGCGGAGAAGTACTTCCATCAATCCCAAAGCAGCCCATGCTTCGTGCCAAGGCCAGGAACCAGAGCCCCACGTGATCTGAGCGGTCCGGCACTGGCTGAATTTGTGTGGCTGGTGGGCCCCCAGCCTCTCAAATTTCGCAACAGACCAGGCATGGAATTTACCGACCACAAATCACCCGCCAACAATCCGCAAACCACCACTCCCCCTCCTCCTCGCCCGTTTGCTTCTTCATCGCCGCCATCGCATCTTACCTGCTGTTGCATCCAGCCCCAGCGCATCGCATTTCTTTGGGCGACTTTTGCGATCGCGCTCGCTTTTCTTTTGGACTGCTCCGCTGCGCGTCTTCATGAACATCAGCGACCGACCTGGTTATCACGCACGCGCCAACCCCGACGCGCTTCTTGTTTACCTCGCCAACTCCACATCATCGGCACCGCTCGCCCCGCGTCTCCCCCTTCGACGCATCTCCTCTATCGCCAACACGTAGGTGTCAACTACTGTCACACTTACCGCCGCCTGTCCATTGCTTGGTCGTCGTTGCAACACTCGTCGCTATGTTCTGGTCGGGCACGCTCCTCAGTGCCACCGGCCCTCTGGCCAAGGCATGGCTCTCGGCCAACCAAGAGCGCAAGGTCTCCAAGGTGCAGATCTTGCAGCACAATTTGCAAGACAGCGTGGACGCAATTATCGCTCCCAATGACGCGCCTCTTGCCCTCCGCTTGAGCGGGCAACTGTTGCTAGGCGTTGTCCGGATATATAGTCGCAAAGCGCGTTACCTCCTAGACGACTGCAATGAGGCGCTGATGAAGATCAAGATGGTACGTGTGACTTCGCACTGAGTTTTAAGTACACTCCACTGACTCACAATAGGCCTTCCGGTCAACGGGTAACCACGACATCCCGACGAATCTTCACGTCCAGAACAAGGAGTCTCTGATGCTGCCTGACCGCATCACCCCATATGATAACCTTGACCTTTTGCCGTCTCACACAGAATTTCTATCAACCCAACTCGAGGAAGTGACATCAACACCCCTTAGTGCCCGCAAGGGTGCAAGCCGTCTCAACCGAGAAATCAACCTTCAAGAAGACTTCAACAACAGCCAGTATCTCCAGGATACCCCCATGGACGATGATGACCTTGGTCTCGGCGGCATGGAAGACCTTGAGTTGGAGCTGGACTTGGGTATTGACGACGAGAGACCGACTAAGTTGATGGATAAGAGCGTGGAAATTGGCAGAGATGCACCCGCCGCTCGGAATCTCGAGGACGACATGTTCAGCGAGCTGGATTTTGGGGCTAGCAAGGATCGCCAAGATCGCCAGACCCGTGAACTTTCCCTGGACCTCGATCTCGACTTTGGCGATGGTGTTCGGATTCACGACGACGATGTGGAGATGCGCGATGGCGATTTCCAATTCGACGTTGAAGAAAACACAGTACTCCCAGAAGCCTCTGCGGCCCCCGCGGTCCCTGATATGAGCCGCGCCCGAATATCCGAGTCTCCGCTTTCTGATATCGACGAGAATTTTGCAAAAGAGGTCGAGATGGAGTACAGCCGTCATATGAACACCAGCATGTACGAGCTAGAGAATGATGTGAGCAACTCGACCGTTGTGGCACCCCAGCGAGCCAAGAAAAGAAAGATTATGCAGCCAGACGACCAAACGATGCTCTCAAATGCGCATATCAAGGAGCAACAGGCCAAACGCGACAATATTCTCAAACCGCAATCACTGCTTTCCCAGAACCCCTTCATTCTCAGCTTGATGAGTATGCAGAAATCGGGTGACTTCTACAAGAACATTCTGAATGAAACCCGCAGCAACGACTGGGCTCCCGAGCTTAAAGGGTTGCTGTCACTAGAACTTGTACGGCCAAACGAGCTGAAAAGGAAGCGAGACAGTGGCGTTGCGGATATGGAGAGTGACCAGGAGCAGGGCGCTTCAAAGTCCCCCCGTCTCGAACTTCCTGAGGACGAGACGGTTCTCCCGTTGGAGGACGCAAACAACGAAGGCAACCGGAGCGTGGCCCCGGATGGCACAATTCTCGAAATCCCTGGCGATGACGATGGTCACTTTTTTGATGACGATCACGAGGGACGGCCTGTATCACGAGAAGGCGCCAGCAGCCCAATGCCAAACTTCGACGAAACCACAGCACCTTTGGTACATCCTGCCGACAGCGGCCCTGTCTCAATAGGCACCAAGCACGCCGTCCACATCCTCCGCGATCTTTTTGGGGCGGAAGCTGCCACCAATGCCGACAAGCGCAAGAAAACATCAGTCGTTTTCCAAGAACTCTTGCCGGAGGGAAGAACAACCAAGGCAGACGCCACCAAGATGTTCTTCGAATGTCTAGTGCTCGCAACCAAAGACGCCATCAAGGTTGAACAGCCAGAAGGCACCCTCGGAGGACCCATCCGCGTCCGTGGAAAGCGTGGTCTTTGGGGCGATTGGGCAGAGAGGGAAGCCGGAGGCGAGCTTGCCCAAAACCTGCAACAACCCCAGCAACAGGGCGACGGACCCGAGCGCGCGGTCGCGTCTACAGCCACTGTTTCGGTCGAGGCATAAAGCCAAATTGGACAAGATTGTTTCACGACTGGAAAGTAATGATGATGGCAGGTTTCGTTCTTCTGTACTGCATATATTCGATGTTGATATCGGGTGGATATTCCGGCATATGGTTTTGTGCTCCATCCTTGGTTTACGGGATGGTGGTGGGAGGTCTCGAGACCTCGTCCACCTTTTGGTTGGCGTTCTGGGCGCTTCAGGAAAGACTGGGTTAGGGTTATACCAATTCTTGAAAGGGGGTCTCTCCGGTCGTATGTTATTGTTTCCGCCTTCTTTGGTCGCAAAAGGTACTGGGTTAGGTCTCTAGCGTTGGAGGACAATAGGCGGTTTATCGTCTGGCTATCGTCAGTCAGCGAAATGTTGAAAGCCTGGTAGGACTCGGAATGGTTGAGTTGGCCGTTTTGCTTCTGTGGAGTCAGACCCTGTAGGATAACAGATATCTACCTTTGTAATACATAGGTTCGCTGAAGTTGTCAGATTTCAGAGTATGCCGCGCTCGATGATCTGTGAATTGTATCCAAGTCATTATACTTTATTGCCAGCCATGCCAAAGGCACACCGACGATGACTTGGGTGGACTGAAAATCAAGTGCCCCTGTTTCGAAACCACCATACAACGTTGTTAGATGCTGACTGGTCGCCCCATTAGTCTTACACATACCGCACTATGAGCCGGAATTCGATTACAGAGACATGCTTCACGTTGAACCAAGTCACTTAACTTCCTTTTTTGGATATGGCAATGTCTTCGTAGTCTTTATTTACACACCACACCACACGCTACCAGCGCTGTAGTCATGTGCCTCTGCTCAAGCCACGTTTATGTACTCCATCCTGTATCCCACGTATATGTATCTTATATAGGTATCTCACATTACACCCCCAATTACACCTGATCCGGATCGTAATAACCCCCTCCAAAAACATGCTCGGCCTCCCATCTCAGAAAGTCCCCCAGATCATGCCCCAAATTAAACCCCATGGGCACCACGTATTCATTGCCCCCCGAATCGCGACTCACAACCAGGTCCAGCATTGGGCTCTGCGGAAGGCTTATCTCGCTCTCGGTGCTGACTCGCCTTTCCTTCAAAGGATTATCGATACCCAGTCCGTCCAACATCGGCACGCCCCCGAGGCTCCGCGGCCGCGAGTTGGGAGCGACATAGCTCCTCCTGCTTTGATACTGTGGCGGGGGCGGAAACTGCAGCCACCCGCCGACGCCCTCCTGTCCGGCACCGATTCCGTTCGCTGAGATCATGTAATTCCCGGGGAACGGCAGCGGTGGCGGATCCACCCTCGTGACCAGACTCGACCTACGCGGAGGAAAGGTTGTACTTTCTGCTGCGGTGATGACCACGCTCGGAGGCAAGGGTGTTGATCCTGGTATATCCACTGGAGTGGAAGGCGTTGCCGGTGATGCGGCGGCAGCTTCAACGCGGTACAGACGCAGGGCTTCGGCGGCTGGGACGAGGGCGCCCGAGCCTTCAAAGCCAAATTCAGCGAACCAGGCCGCCATTCCTTCCCGCTCATCGAGCTCGGCGTCGGACGGACGCGAGTAGTCGGTAGCTTCGCCGAAGAAGTCACCGGCACCGCCGAGAATGGCCATCTGGAAGGCAGTCCAGTCGAGGGTGTCGTCAACCGCGGCGGCAAGCTGTCCAATGGGTTTGGCGAGGCGAATGGGGCCGTGGCGGAAGACTGGCGCAGTGAGAGTAAAGGGGGTCGCTGGCAGGTACGTATAATCGTCGGTGTTAAGGCGAGGAATGGGGTTGGTCCCTCTTCGCCGCGATGTGGGAGATAGGAAAGTATTCTCGGCGCCGCTGGCGATGATCTCGGGGATGGTCGGAAGCGGAACACGCTTTTTCGGGGGGCGGCGATGGGTGTTCTTCGTTGAGTTGACCTTAGCAGAAGGTGTCTGCTGATCATCCCCTGCCGTGACAGCAGGAAAGGTTTCCTCCTCATTCATGTATGCGGCGACAACATCTACGGGGCTTTCTTGCTGTCCCTCGTCTGTTGGTGCGCCGTCCTTGGGGGTTTCTCCTCGATCAGATGCGGATGAGTGGGGTCTGACCATCACCGCCGCTGGTTCCCTGGCTTCATCTTCCCATTTTGGCCATATTGGCGGTGGTGACTCATTGATAAACATGGCGTTGGGCTGTGTAGGACTCTCGTCGATGTCGATACCTTCTGTCTCGGTGTGTTTTGCAAGTCTTGCTTGTGTAGCTCTGCTCATCCTAATTTCACGCAATACGCTTTCCGGTAGCATCTCATCTGCTTCGATCTTGTTAAAGATACGAATGTTGAACAGATCCCTCGCGCTCTCCGTCAGTGTCCACCTCGAGATCGGTATCGCTGCCCCTCCGCGTGGCCTCCGACTGAACCTTTTTACCTGCTTCTTCTTTGTCTTCGAAATTGAGGCAAACGCGGCAGGTGTTGCTATAAGTGGTATCTTCAGGGACGACTTTGTTGGCGCCTTTGTGGATCTCGTCGACGAACGGACGCTTCTTTGTGACGTCCTACGTACCAACGGGGCCGATCTTGCCGATGCCGCTCCATTGGCAGCCGTCGGTCCCCTAGGGGTTTCCGGCGAAGGGATTCTTGGGGCAGAAAACGAGTGACGTAATTTGAATGCTTCGTCGGTCTCCCGGATGAGCCGCTGCACATCATCTGAGTAGCCCCTTGATCTTGAACGGCCGACTCTCCCCGTACTCTGACCCTCAGCAGCACGTTGTGTTTTCTTGGTCCGTGGGGCAGAGAAATACGCGTCCGCAATGTCCATGGGACATATAGGGGACTCTGCATCTTCACATGGCTGAGATTCGGGGGAGGACGGCGGTGAATGGGGGAGAAAAGGGGTTGGGCTTGACGGGCCTAGACTCCGACTGCGGATACGCTGAGAGAACTCGGCCTGCTTCGGGGTAAGAAGAGGACTTCGCTGGGGACTCCTCTGTGGCGTCCTGTTAGGGCTCCTTGGGAACTGCTTTTCCGTCGGCGGAGTTGGTGAGCTTCTGGGACTGGTGAAGCTCTTGCCGTCGTCCTCGCAAGTGGAGATCGAACCCGTCCACGACTTGGGGGTGTCGGGCAAGGGGGGCAATACCAGGATTCGGTGGATATCCTCTGATCGCCTGATATCGATCGTAGGGATGGGCCCTTTCCTGTTTCCCTTCGGCCATGTTTTGTTCCTAAGTCCGTCGGTCGAATCTCTGGTACCATCCTGAGCATCATAGGTCCTCTGTAGGCCGCCATCGTCTCCCGGGTGATCGGTTCTTCGTGGGGAGATCAGCCTCCGGATGCTGAAGCTTGGCCGGGACAACATGGTGCTGTCTCGACTCTAGCAAGTCCGGTACTGAGGAAGATGAGTTACATGTATCAAGAGGCTGGGCTGGTTGCGTGATATCCTAGGTAATACGGCACTGGTGTCGAGAACATGACTGGAAGGGCAACACAGCTATCCACGGCGGACGTGGGCGAGTATTAACACTCCGCATGCCAGCGGCGGCGGCGGAATGCGACGCAATTCTCGGCAAGTACTCTGCAGTCAAACAGTGTGCGTGCTGCATTCGGCTGCCCATCCCCACTCCCTCCTCGGCGACTTCGCCCATCTTGAGAAGTGAGTGAGCCAGATCCTCAGGCGAGTGGACGTAAGAATGCCTGGCCCCAAGTATAGCGAGGGCGCCGCGAGAGCGACTTTTCCGCCGAGTGTGGCGTGGACGACATACCCTGCATGATGTGCGGGTGCAGGTTGGGGGGAGCTGGGGGGCGAGGAGCGGCGCGGTTGGTTGGCAGGACTGTAGTACAGCTTGTCCACCGAGAACCTCCGGACCCAGAGGGTTGCGTCTACATGTCTACATGTATTTTACCGCAATTGGATCGGCTATTGGCCAAGGTGCTATTTTGTGCCTCGCTTTCCGTTGCGCCCGCGAGTGAAGCAGTCTGGTGCTTTGGTGATCACTCTGGTACGCCCCGGACCCCAATGGCACCAACGCTGACGCGACCACAAACCCCATACATTGTAAGGATAGCGTTGGCAAAATCCCGCGTTCGGGGGCCATTCACTGACCAGGCAGGCGTGATTCCAATTCGCGTGCCCTCTCCCCGTGTCGCGGGCCGGGCAGGAGCAGGAGCTAGCGCCTGGCATGACATGTTGAGATTCCGAGATACCCACCCTCGTGAGTGGTGAATTTCGATGCCTGGTACCGAAAAGCGAGGAAGAATGAGAATGGAGCAAATCGCGATGCCGGCAGTTCGCCTACTACAGGCCACGTCGGTGTCCCAACAGCTTCATCCGATGGTCCAGACTTCCTCTAGACGGTAAGGTTTCATAAAATGGCGGGCACGAACAAGAGGCTGTGAAGATGTTGCGAATGCTTACTGACGAGTGTTAAAGACTCGACGCCACTTAGGCGGCAACCCTAACACGCTGTTGATTTCCACCCGATCGACTCGACTGGCCGTCGCAACTTCCCACTCAATCTGCACACCGGCGGGAACTCCCACTCCACGCAGCGCCAGTGATGCTGTTTCAGCTGAGTCATGATAGACGTCAAAACCCCAATATCGGGAAGATTACTCCCTTCCCAGCTTCACTCAAGAGATGCAGGCTCCAGAGAACATCAACCCCCACTGCCCCAATGTTCGTGTTACAGCAGCAGCGAGTGACATTTTCCCAGCCACGACCAAATTGCAGCTGGAGCCCCAGTTTTCCTTGATTGATTGTTTACCCTCCATCCGAAGCATGACTGCCGCCAAACTACAGGACGCGGCATATATCCAGGCGCCCCAGCCAACCACAGAGGTCTATTTCAAGCATAATTGCTCCGATGCTCCGCCACGCCTACGCCAGCCCGTTTTGGTACCACCACGCGGTGGAATACTGCCTGCTGCATCGTGAGCAACATGAACCATTGCCCTTGTTCTGCGGCTCCTGTTGACGTGCATTCAGATGGGCCAACCGACATTGAGACCCAGAGCATCGGAGCATGGGCGTGATTTCTCTGGCTCTCAACCTTCTTCCTGTTCCCCTACCTTAGGTAGTTACTCACCTGTCTATTCAAGTTCAGGGAACAACTTCGTTGTTGCTTCAGTGAGATATCCTCCGAGAACTCTACCAGGAGGGTCGATAAACACGCCGCTAGCGCTGAACCGCCACAGGGATTGATTTCCGGTTATCGTGGATGGTATTCAGGGCATCAGCAGACTTTTGATTCAGATCCTGTCAAGCCTCGTTGTTTCCAAGAGGATTGGCTGCCTTCCTTTCTGTGTTACTCAGGTGCCATGGTGCGAGGATCCCCTGCGTAGGCATCAGTCAATACAGTCAACATGACAGTTCGCCAAAAATGCAAGCCATGCTATAGAGTAGGTATGCAGGCCGTACTGGTGATAGGGGTGCTCCTGCAGATTGTGTTGCAAAGTGTCCCTGACACAGCACGTGTTGCTCCACGGGCGAATCAACTTCGCAGTGTTGACCGCGGCGAAACTTGTCGACGTGGATGTATGTTCCATCATCCCCGCGACCTCGATTGCCCGTCCGGGCTCCCTCATCGTGCTAGTAGGTGGCATGGATAAATAAGAAAGTAATCGGTGCGGAGATCGTTGAATCATAGCTTGGTACCGGAACCTAGGTGTATCTGCAATTTGCCAACTCCATGGGAAAAGATGAGACCTCACAACATCTCAAAGGCAAGCGGACATGTAGAAGACCGAAAAGTATCTCTGTGTCCACAGATGAGTTGGTTGCTGTGCAAGTCCCATTGAGATGCAACCAAAGCTGAATCGCTCCCTGTATGTGGTGGGAATGCCATGCCAGTTCCGGAGCGTCTCTGTCGTGGGCAGGAGAACATGGCTAAAGCCAAGCTGGTGTTGTGATGCCCCTAATACTGACATCAACTCACAAATGCAAGAGTTCACGCGGCCTTTTTGATGCGTCAATTCGACGCGACTACTGTATCTGACTACTTGACTACCCATCTATCACCCAATTGCATCTGGTGTCTAAAACAACGCCGGGAAGTCAAGAGTCACCTAAAACTATATTTAAAGCAAAACCCGTCCTATATAGAAATTGTTTCTAGTTTACGAAGCAACAAAACAAAAGAGGCGAAATGAACAAACAGTGAAAATAATAATCCACACAGAGTACCTATACAACTCGCCGTCTTATGATAGTCACCTAGTATGCCCTCCCCTCGGTTGGCTTCCTTCGCCGCAAGCTTTCAAAGCGACGCTTAATCATCTGTGAGAGGCTCTTGCCTGTTGTGTTGCTTCGATTGAGATTGCCGCCGGGGGAATAGTCGCCCGAATAAGCATTGTGATAGTCTTTCGGTGGCGGAGGGGGTGCCTGTTCTGTGTTGCTCATGCTACGCTGGCGTGCAAGGAGAGAATTCTGTTTGGAGTGACCATTGGTGGTGGATTGCATTTCGTATTCTTGTGCGCCGGAATACCCAACTGGAACGGGCTTTCTGTTGACTTGTTTGCCCTTATCTTTTTCAATGGTGAAAGATGGCTCGCCCTTGCCCTTTAAATCATCGTCCCTGTACGCCTATAGCATTGAGTTTAGCTTGATGCCTTGTTGCCCCTGTTTTCCGATATGTCTTACAATGTGGTCCCATCGTTTATACGCACCACCGGGAGCATCCTTCTCTCTCATAAGATCTGCCCCTTCCTGGTAGTTCATTGTCCGTCCTCCCAAATCCTCCATACCTGGAGGGACGACTGCAGTACCTTGAAGCGGTACATGCTTGTCAAGCGAGTCCTTGAGAAAATCCACCGGGGTAGCCTGGATAGCTTCGATGTTTGAGTCCTTGACGGCCTCGACGGGAGAATACATCTTGTTGGTATTTCTTACTTTCATCGTAGGATCGAACGGGCCCTCATGATGATAAGCGGTGTCTAGGAGCGGTCCGGTATGGTCCAACAGGTCGATCGGGTCGCTACCCTGCTGCCTGCGATGGACACGCAGATGTGGCGCATGATCGGCCGCACGGTGTTCACGTTTGATGATATCGAGGGGCCGATGGGACATATCTCCGGGATATCGCTGTCTGAGCGAGCCACCACGGCGAGGAAGAGAGGCATCAGAGTCAACGGCCTTGGCCCTGTGCTCCTGGGTCAAAATATCCAGGGGTCTGTGAGACCTATCTCCAGGATATCGCTCAGCGAGGGAGCTACCTCGACGGCGTGTTGTATCCCTATCTGCCATATTGCTTCCTACTCCTGCGTCGAGGCTCGGGCGGGATGTGGCAACACTGTTTGCTCGTGCAAGGATTGTGCCCTGGTTCCACTGGGTCTGAGGGGGTCGTGACGTATGAACGGACCGCTTTCGCTCCAAGTCCGAAAGTGGGCGTTGCTTGGGACGCGGGGGAGGGGATGGCGGGAGTGACTTGTTGGTGGACTTCACGCTGTTGCTTCTGCTCAGGACGCTATTGCTCCTGCTGATGATGCGGCGGAAAAGGGGTTGGTCGTCAGGATCCTCGTTGTCTTGAGATCCCGACCCTGAACGGAGTCGACGAAACTGAAAGTGCTGTCTGGTAGGACTATCACCCGGTGGTGTAGGAGGGAGTGCCTTGGAGACGCGAGTTGCGGAAAGTTGACTGGGCTCCGGCTCTGTGGGATTTCAGTCAATATTCTCGATTTTGGATATTTCTTTATTTTTGAGTAAGAGCGACTGTCTCGGGACTCTCGGGGCAGGAGGAAAAGGACGAAACGGGGAAGAAAATCCTCTCTATGAGTACTCACCATACAGCGGGCCAAGGATGTACTTATTTGCCTATGGAGAACAGATGTGAGAATGCGGTCATCAGCATGGAAACAACTTGGACTCGGCTGATTATCACACTGATCCAAGATCATGACCAAGGAAACTTCGTATTTTTGAGGCTGGGAGCTGGGTGGTGTTGGATGCGCCTTGGCAGGCACCCGTTGTGCGAGTGACGCAACTGCTGCCCAGTCGCGGGCCAAGGCGGGAGGCAAGCCACCGACGAAGTGACATCGCGGCCGCACAAGGCTGTTGCATCATAATAGTGGACCGATATGGGTAGAGATAACAGGCCGTCTATCGGAATCGATACCCGAGTACTGGAATCGCGAGAGAAACTTTGGCCTTGGGCCCATATGACGGGGTCCCAGGTGTGTGTTTGTGTACCCAAGTAACCAAGTGCCATGTTCAAGCACTTGCAGAACAGGGGGGGTACTGGCTCAATTCAGAAGAGATAAAAAATAGGATGGTATTGGGCGGGGAATGACTGCGACTGGAAAATCGTGGGAATTGCATCGGTGAGGGTCATGGAAATACCGATTCTGAAGAGTGGATGGTTTAGGGTCAGGGTTACTTACCCATTGCTTGTCGTACACTTCGTCATCCTCTTCATCCCTGTCATCTCGGGCCATCGTTGGCAGTTGCGACTTAGTACCTTTTGTGGGTCTTGTGGGGTAGCGGCCGTTTGGAGGAGCTGAAGATCTCGAAGGAATGAGGTAGGACTGATTTTCCAGCTCACTACAAGCTGAAAGAGAAGTTGAGAGCACCGGAGCGAAGTGTCGAATGGACAGCGTGACACCGACTTAATAAAAGGCCAAAGGCCTCGGGGAGTGGTTCAATGGTGTCCTATGGATGATCGCAAGCGGCGTCTCTAGCCACTTAGCGAGGCGGTCTCGAACGCCCCAGCTTCTAGATTCCCACACCCTCCTTTCATCACGTCGGACTGACCTCCTTCTGCGGGTGAGCGGGTCTGCCCTACTGCCCCAGACCAGCACCACCCTCTCCTTCTCTTTCTGCACTTGAAGCTTCTCGGTATGCGACGTCATGAGCGCATTTATCCAGAAGCATGGCCAGGCATGGTTAGTGGAATTGCTTCCCGCTCGTTAAAAGGCGCCTGGACGCCGTACATGTAGAAAACGTCGATGATCATCGCCTGTGCTGCTTCTCAATATTGGCTATCATGCCTTATCCAAAAGAGATCTGATTGGACAACGGGCGTGCCGCTGTTTGCAGAACACCTGAAGTTCCTGAATCCTCTGTCAGGGGCGGTGTCCTGCTGCCGCGTATGCAAGCAATGTATCGCAGAGAGCCCCGCTTCCCCGAACTGGCACTAACGAGTCTCGAGCGAGTCGAAGGCCGCCCTCGTGAGCAACGGCGAGGACCCTGCAGCGGGGCTTTTCTCAGCGGCCACGGCCATTGGCCCCTGCTTACTACTTTCTTACGCCGTTTGATCTCGTGCCTCGACTCCAACGGGCTAGCCAGACTTCCTCGACCGCGGTTCTGGGTTTCGTTTCTTTCGAGGAAGCAAAACATGTGGGTGTGGAGGACGATGATTTGCCGGAAATAGCAGGCAAAGAAATTACCACACCCAAGCTCCGCGGACGTCCACAATGGCGCTGGTTGACTACGCATCCGACTCCAGTTCCAGCCCGACGGATGAACCTCCGCCCAAAAAACGGTCAAGGCTCGTAGCGCCGAGCTCCTCCGCTCCCGCACCCGCACCCGCAACGGCCCCGGCATTACCACCCCTGCCCCCTGCCTTCCACGATCTCTACGCCTCCACTGTCCGCACCACCACCGGCGATGACCCGGCTCTGCACCAAGGCCGCACTCGGCAGATCCCACACATTGTCGGTAACTGGCCGAGTCACCTCTACGTGGAATGGCATCCTTCGTCCGAGACCCAGAGTCTCCTAACGACCCTACTCTCAGCCCTGCAAGAGAGAGCCCCGCCGGACGTCCAAATCAGCACTTTTCTGACCAGTGACCTCGGCGCCCCTCTCCCTCTGCACATCAGCCTCTCCCGCCCTATTTCTCTAACTATGGCCGACAAGGACGCGTTCCTCTCCAAGCTTGTCTCCAGCATCTGCAACACCCGCATAGCGCCGTTTTCTCTTTGGTGCCGAGGTGTCGAGTGGCACCACACAGACGAGTCCGGCCGCTCATTCCTCGTGCTGCGAGTACAAAGCCACCAGAGCAATGGTGATGTCGCTACCGCTCCTAGCAACATCGCGCTAAACCCGGAGCTCACCGGGCTTCTAAGGGGATGCAACGCCGTAGTCGACGAGCACGGGCAGCCCCAGCTGTACCAGTGGGCTATGAGGTACAATGACAGCACAGACAGTGGCGAAGACGATCACTTAGGCCGCGCATTTCACGTTTCCATTGCCTGGTCATTTACAAAACCCACCAAAGAACTTACGCATCTCACCGATGAAGTCTTTTGCGAGCCAAAGTCGCAAGCCCGAATCCAGCAAACTCAGATCCGCGTTGACGGAATCAAGGCCAAGATCGGCAATATAGTAACTCACATCCCTCTCCCCCAGGTAGGGAAGAGAGCAGATGGTGGCTCGTCAAAGAACATGTTCGGAATTTAATGCTAGTGAGAGACTAGGGGAACACTATCTCATAACTCGCAAGCTATATGTACGTAGACCTAACTAAAAAAAAGATTAAAACAGGGAGGGAAACCCGGAAGCTGGGTGACAAGACTTGGCGAACAAGGATACCCAAACGTGCAATGCGAGTTTACAAACCATGTAAAGATAAGAATAAAGTTCTGCCTCCGAGGGAAACTATGTACACTTGCCGCTGTTGCGTACGGCACTTCGCATGTATGTATATTCAATGAAAAATAAAATAAAACAAACCCAACCAGGTAAACGCCAACTCCCTCGTGACAGCGTCACCTTCGCAAGCTCTCAAACTCCGATCCTATTCCCAAGTGCCCTTTCGATGTTATGTTTTCCGTGCCATGGATGCAGAATAGCAATGCCTGCAGAAACAAATGTCCGCTAATCCCTTTCAGACGGGAGAGAAATAAAAGGAAGCACCATCTTTCTCACAGCTCGTCAATGTTAGGCCGCTGGAATCGCCACGATCTGGGCCCCACAGGGAGGCCAAGAAAGACGCGATAGGACCGCGACAATTCGGACATGACGATGTGATATCTAAGAATGACGATCCGTTAGCTTGTGGGAAGAAACAAGGTAGGTTGGCTACTTACAAAGTGATAGGGAACCTGACCCAACTGAGGAGTACAGCTTTGAAGACCTTAATGACTAAGGCTAGTTCATCATTGAAGTCGTCTCTGACGGTCCGGTTGTGGTACTCGGGTGCTTCACGGTCCTTGACCTCCTCGTCCACGGCCTCGGAAGGTTTCGATGCCGTCTCTTGCGAGACCGGCGTCGAGACAATCACGTGGCGGGGCTTCTTTGCCCGGTCCGGAATCACATTGCCGTAAGGTTTGGACGACGAGGCCTCCTCTTCCTCAACCATGGCTCTGAACTGTTGGACGGCGCTCAGACTGCTGCTCAGACGAGCATAGGTGTTGAAAAGCGAGACAAGCTCAGTGCGCTTCAGAAGAGGCGGCTCGGGCATCTTGTTGTTGTCGAACTCAAAGAGAACCTTCAGCGCCGCGCCGTAACCAGCTGTCTGCAGCTTTCCCCAAAGCCTGCACTTGTCGCAACCAACGCAGTCCATCAGCCTGCTTACGTTGCGGAACCGGTTGCGGAAATCTTCCTTCAAGGATGGGCCCTCGCCATTCTTGAACATTAGACTCTCATCGAAGATCTGTGGCACCGAGGCCGCCTTCTCGGTGACGGCGAGGACCTTGGCGCGTGTCGTTGCATCCTGGTCCCGGTCGCCCATGCAAAACGTGTAATCGGCATGCTGGGAAAGATATGGACCCAGTTTTGCGATAGCGCGTGTGACAAGGGCGTAGTTAAAGTACAGGTTGCTGATCCGGTCTGGGAACTTGTGAAGACGGCTTTTGTAACAGCTCATATTAGGCTGCCACTTGCCTGTTGTCTGGTTGAGAAAGTCCCAGCACAAGTGTGTCGAGATGCTCGCGTGCATGCCAGACATGACGCGGTAGAAGACGCGCTTTTCCAAGCACTCGTCCTCAGCCTCTAGACCGGTCTTGGCCACGAAAGGAGCCAATGGATTGACTTGTCGCTCCTGCTCCAACAAGTGCTGCCGCCCAGCAGCGTCTATCACAGCCTTGAAGTCCATTGCAGCTGGCCCCTTCGGCGTCCCGATCTTACCGAGCGACGCCGAGCTTGGGAATGAGCTCTTCTGGAAACAATTCTCCCGGTAGATGGCATCCCACACCTGTCTCGCGCCGTCGCCGGCATAGCCAGTGAAGCGCTCCGGATTCCGGAGCAAGCTCACGTAATCTCCCTTGGAGCCAGAGCTCTCGTCTTCTGCCACGCAGTAATCCCGGTCGTCGCATTCATCGTCGTACTCCACCACGCAGCTCTCCCCGACGTGCTCCCCCAACCCGCCCTGGAGTGGCCTTTGTGGCTGAGATCGCTGAATGCTCTTCCCGGGATGTGTTGCGCGCGGCCCCTCCAGCTTACCCAACTCGCTGGCACGCCATATTTTCGGGATGTCCTCTTCATTATCCAGCGTCTCAACGGCACAGGCAATGTTGCCACACATGCCATTTTCGTCATTCCAGAACGGACACACCTTGTTGAATAGGTTCAGTCGGTAGTAAGCGAAGAAGTCCGTTGTATGTACCAAGTCGTCAACCGCTGGTTTGACATTGTTGTTGAGTCGCTCGAGGGTCGAGTAAGAGGCGCACGCATCGCTAACAATGGCCTTCGGCGAGATCTACAACCGAGTGCGATTAGAATTCAGAACACCACAACATCACACCATGTGTGCCCCGAGGTGATGCCGAGCATGTGGCTAGGGCAGAAAACAAAGTTGGCAACAGGAAGAACATACCGCGCATGCGTCTCCAGCGTCTCCAGTGTCTCCCGGCGAAACTTGGTCGCACCGCACCGCTGGGCCCCAAAGGGCGAAGAGCGACAGATAAAAGAGCCGCGAAGCCGACTTCATGATCGCTTAAAGAAACCCGACCTGCGGACTTGCGTAGCCCTCGAAATCTCGAGGGGGAATAGAAGTTATGGGGCGGTGCCGCTTCCTGGTATGAAACTGCTTCGCTGGCCCAGAGAGGTAGTCCGACTTGCTACACGGCCCGCCACTGATCATCGATGATGGCACCGCAGTTATCTATCTTATCGATAACAATCCCGGACAATCCGGCTGAAGCTCTGGTCGGCCGTAGAAGCGGGATCAATAAGAAAGTTCTTTGGGTACTTGCGGGCGTGGTCAAAAAGAAATGCAAGACATTTAAAGCCGGTGGGTGCGCGCAATCTTTTATTCAGTGACTGTTCAAAGGATGATACGACATTGATGTTGGTTTTATGTCCTTCGGGTGGGCCGAGAGGCGACGGCGAAGGAGGCGCGGTCAGTTAAAATGTGTCCTTTGGAAAATCAGCAGATGTTGAATTGCCGACGAACGATGTTCCGGCAACTGATTACTCAAATCTTCCCTGTATTGGCAGGCGAGCCGGATACACTACGCAGCATTCATATAGGCAACTGTCCAATGCCAGGACCGCCTTAATTACTTTCCTCGGGATCGCGATTTTCGACCGGTTCTGAATCGCTTGACATCCCCTCTTGCTCCTTTGTCGCTGGCGCGGAGCTACTATCTTATCGAGGGGGAGCGCAATTTCGGTGTAACGCGCTAGGCCGCTTCCGGCAACCACCACAACCAATAACCCTCTCCTAGTAATCGCCGTAATCGGCTGCGCGCGCGTGGATAAGCTATCGCCGATAAAGAAATTTTCCACTTATCAGAAGCCCCTGATTTCCAACCACTTCCAACCCCTGTATTTCGAACGCGAACCCCCTACCCCCTCTATAACGCAACGCGCCGTATGCGCTAGGGCCGCTGGCACCACCATCACCACCTCCACCCACCACCAACCACCACCACCATCACCACCATGGCCGACGGCTTGTACGCAGCCGCTGAGGGCCGTGCTCAGGAGGCGCGGAGAGCCGGCTTGCAAGCGAAGAAGGACGAGCAGCCGGCAAATACAACGAGGAGCTACGCTTCGAAGCAGCGCGAGTGGAGGGCGTGGTGCCATAAGCCGCGCGCAGGGCCGGATGGAACCCTCTCTACCTGGCCAGACGGCGAGCTTGTTACGCCGGATAAGCTAGCTGCTTGGCTGAAGGAAGATATCCTCCTGCGGCGCGTCAAGGTGCCTAAGAAGCGCCGCGGCCACAACCGTACGGAGCCACCACTCCAGGCCGATGAGCAGGCCGCTCTCCGTGAGGCTGAAGCTCTCGCCGCAACGTTAGCAGTGCCAGTTGCCGAGGCGGCTCGAATCCTCGCCGACGACCGCGAGAGCTATATACCGCCACCAACCATAGCAGCGGCAGCGGCAGCGGCAACGGCTACTGGCGGCGATGGAGAGGAAGGTGACCTCTACACGAAGGGTACGGTAGATGCGTATATCGCTGCCGTGATCGAGCTCTGGCGCGTGCAAGTGGCCCACGGCGGTAGGAATACGGATAACCCACGCGGTGCCGCTGTACGTGGCTTTCTGGAACAACGTGGCCGCCAAAGAAACCAGCTCAACCGCGCTAGCTTCAAGGATCGCGGCGCCGAAGGTATCCAAGCTGGGTATTCTACTGCCGAGTGGCTTGCAATTCAGGAGCACCTACTCTACGGAGCAGCTAGCATGCCGCAGAACTTCCGAACGCGCCTGGATCTTCTTTTCGGCCATTATTACCTCCTGCGTGGAGAGAACCGCCGAAAGATGGAGCTTGCCGACCTCTCTTTACTCGATTACCCTTCTGCTGAAGGCCCTACGCCATGTGGCTGCCTTGTATCGCTTTTACAAGATGGCAAGATGAACAAGACGGCAAAAAAGGAGTTTATGGGGTCTTTGCGCCATAAGAACCCCCTTCTTTGTACGCAGGGCGCCTTGGCACAGTTGTTCTTCTGGCGATGGCATGTTGCAGGTGAGCCGCCACCTTCTTTTCGCCACCGCCAGGATTGGTATCGAATCAAGGTCCTCGTCGGTAAAAATCGCGAAGAAGAGCTCTCCTACAGCACGCAGTTACAGGAGACCTGGCGTGTCTTCGGCGCTGTTGGCCTCTCTACAGCAAAGAAGACCCATTTACCACGGCGAGCCGGAGCCCAAGATGCGGAGACTTATGGCACTTCACTTGCGCAAATCTCACAGGCTGGCCGTTGGAATCAGAGCGTTCTCTGCCAGGCGTACCTCACCCACTTACCACGCCAATTTATGCGTATTGTTGCTGGATTTTCTGGATCACCAGGCGATTACTTCCTGGCGCGCGCAGTACAGGAGCCTCCAGCTGCTTTACAAAGCCAGCTTTGGCCTTGGATCGAAGAGTGGGAGCTCCGCTTTGAGGCGCGCGCGCGGCGCTGCCAGTGGGCGCAAGGCGGCCTTGACGACGACGACCTCGCCGGCGATGGCTTCCTTAAGCTTATGAGGCGCCTCCGCATTGTTCTTCTACAGGACTTGGCCGTTTTACAACCACAATTTCCATCACTGCCCTTTTTCTCTTACGCCCCTTTTCACGGTAACGAGTGGGAGGCTTTTGCGCGTGCAGTACAGGCCGGTACTACTGATACAGTAGAGCCACCAAGCCTTTTATTGCAACGCGCCTTGCCAGAGCTGTATAGCCTTATAGAGAGCACTCGCTCTACTATTCTACACAGTAGCCAACAGATCGCCAGCCAGTTAGCTAACCAAGAAAACAAGCTTCTGGAAGCCTTACTCTCTGGCAAGATCCCTATTACGATTACCAGTACTGGCTATTTAGGAGCCAACCCCAACCTGGTGTTAGGGGTGCCTACGCCTGCGCCTGCACCTGCACCTACGCCTACGCCTACACCAGCGCCTTTGCCAGAGCCGGCCGCAACGAGTAACCTTACGGCACCGCCTGTGATTTCTAGCCTAAGGAAGGTATTCACGGTTGAGGACGTCTGGCGCGAGTGGAAAGAAGGCTTCGGAGGCCAGCCTGCAATACAGAAGCTCGAGGCCCAATGGGGAAGCCGTTGGCGCCCTGGAAGCACTATCAGGGTACAGTTTTGCCGCCGCAAGGTAATCTGGGATGCCATCTCTTCACGTATATCCAGGGGTCGAAGTGAGGCCGAGGCTGTGGCGGAGGTAGAGCAAATACGTGGCGATGGAAGCCTCAACCGGCTTGTAGATACCCTCAAGCAGCGCAGGCAACGCCGTAACGCCTGAAATCGATAGACAGGGGTCTGAAGTAGCCAAGGAGGGTGGAAATTGCAATTTCAGGGGTTTTCCAAGGCCCCACTGTTGATAAATCCGCTTATTGTTGGTGATATCCTGGTCTGCAGCCGATTACTGCGATTACCTCAGCAAAATGGGCCCACGATAAGTCTATCTTATCAAGGCGCGGGGTGACGAGGAAGGCAGAGAGAGCTCACACGATCGTGGTTACTGCCCAGAGTTGAACCCCCAGAAGAAAGTGGCCAAGCCGGTCAAATATCCCTCATCCCGATGAAGATCTGCGGGATACGGATTGACGCATGACTAGTTATTTTTTTTATCTCATCTTCGCCATGCAACAATGTCTTGCTTCAATTACACCTTTTTTTTTTTTTGCTCTTCACGGATGGGCGCCTTGGCGGGCTGCCAGGCTCTCCAGTGAGGGGTTTTTAGCTTCCCAGTCAATGACATAGCTAAAGTCTAGTGGTAAAGTGGGGGTGAGTGTGGGAGAAAAAGACAACGCTCCACCAACAAAGCATATGTCAGCCCCGAAATCGGCGGGTCCATGGTGATAGACTGCCGCAGGTATTTCTTGTTCTACTATTATTTCCTCTTAAGAAAATGATAGTAATTATTACAATTGCAAGTATGTTTTTTACGATATCGTGAAGGCAAACAAACTGAGGTCTGAAGTTTCAGACTATGCGATTTGGCCTAAAAATGCGCAGCAGTGTATCTATAATCGATCCATGTACTAGGTTAATATTCATTATCCATCCAACCTACGGCGGTGCCGAGGGCAGCCTCAACCTTCCTCCAGTCGCTGCGCTTTTGAGATCAGACAGCGAAAGTGACATGCCGTTGCTGTTTTGTCGTCGTCAAAGGGAAACGTCGGCCCCAGAGCAGCACTGGGTACAGCTAGAGAGTACTGAAGAAGTTGCCAGCGCAAGAATCTGGAAGGTGGTGGGCTGCAAGCGCCTGTTCTCTCATGCTGAACAAAGACACAAACTTCCCGTTTCAAACGCGTGTTGAGCCGCAACGACATCAATAACAGTTTGTTGCTGGACCAGAACGCAAATATGCCGCCGAAACTATCGCTCCAACCAGGGCCACCGCCAAACCGAGGACCGCAGAGCATAGCTGAGTTCATCCGGCGCGTCAACGCGGAACCTGGAGGATTTCGTGCACTCAACCAGGATGAGCTGCGCAAACAGATCGAGAAGAAGAGAGCCGGGGGCGATGTCGAAATGGCCGACGCCGAGGAGGCAGACGATGGTGCCACCAAGACGAATGAGTTGTTGGCGGCGCGCGAGGAGTTGCTGCTGAACATCAACAAAGCGCAAAAGACAGCAGCCACCACCCTTGATTTCATCTCGCTGCTGCTGTCCAAGGAGGCCCCCGTGCAGGCCGCAGTCACTCTCAACCCCGAGCTCCGCAACATGGTCAGCATCGGGACATTGGGTGCTACGGCGTTCAGCGCGCCCACGGCCCTGACACAAAGTCGCGTGCCCGACAACAAGATGGTCGCTATCGGCATGCGCCTGCAGGCCGTCACCAAGGCTGCCGACTCCCTCGAGTCTGCCGCACGACGGTTGGAGCAGGAGATCAACCTCGAGACGGCCTACTGGAACGAGGTCCGCGCCGCGAGCGAGCGGGGGTGGTCTGTCTTCCGCCACCCCGATGAGCCGCACACGATGGGCGTCAAGTTCGGATTCTCCAACGCCGCTCCCGACTTCAAGGCTAGCAGCATCGCGCCCCTGAGGAGGGCGGAGGATGGCTCGGTCTTCCTGGAACACGGCCGCATGACAGGCGTGTCGAAGCGCCTCCAGGTTACCATCACGCAGGACGGCAAGATCGTCGGCCAGTCTCGCCTCCCTCGCCCGTTAGAGGACGATGTCAAGGAGGCACGCGACACCATCTTTGCCCAGGAGCTGTGGCACGAACTGAACCGGGAAGGCCGCAACCTGCTGGCACAGAATGTCTGCTTGCGCAAAGACGCCGTAGTCTACACGGAAGAAGAAGCCAATAGGACAATATTTTTCCGGCTCGTGACCCTAGATGACGACGAGAACACCAGTGAATCCGAATCACGGCCAAGAGACGCTGAGGCCGAGAGGATAAATTCTACCCTGCACCTCCTCCTCATCAACGCCCATCGCCAAAACGAGCGTCGCCGAACAGAGCAAAGCACCCCTGGCGCGAACAAGGGCGTAACACCTCCATATGAGCTCTTGTTTCCCATTACCATCAACCGCCGGCACGAGAAGACGGTTCAGCGCTGTATCGAGTTCCTTTGCGCTCTCTGTCAGATACTCCGTCGAGCCGGTATTAATGCAGCCTTCAATATGACTGAGCCGCCCATCGCCGGCGACTCGACCGAGTCCCTCGCCTCGTCCCTGTTCCAACCCTCGGACGTCGAATTCGACCTCACACTTACGCCAGCCGCGGCTCTTCGCATTATCGCAAAGTCATTTCCCGAGTACGAAACCCGCTTCCAGGTCTTCCTCCTCCAGCCGGCGGGAAGCAAGGCTGAAAACCCGCTCCGCTCGGCCTACCCACCCCCCTCATACCCTGATCCCGCCAAAATCGCCAGTGCACTCAACGACAACCTTTACGACAGCACTAAACAGCTCTTCGATCATGTATGCCACGCCGTGCCGCGCGCGCTGGCCCGGCACTTCAAGGATATTGTTTCTCCGCCCAACAACCAGTCCGACAACGGCGCCAAGCCCTCCCCCAAGTGGGTGGTCGGCGCATTCAATAGATCACTGGTTGACATCAACAGTGAATACGGTATCCACTTGAGCTGCGAGTTCTCCGAAGAGGGGGGCAAACCTGTCCCTGAGCTTTGCGCCACCGCCGATTTCATCAATGGGTCCAAGAAATCTCATGAGGAATGGACATGGCGTCCCCAGGACGAGGATGAGGTCAAGCCCCTAGAAGATGTCATGAAGTATGTGCTGGGTAAGCATGAGCTAGGTATCGACACACATGTCTAGTTGACAAGTACATTTTCTGATAATGGTGTCGACATGGAAAGTTTTCTGCTGGAATGGAGGAGTGGTGTATCCAACGAGGCAATCGCTAGTGCGGCACGGGAGGGTCATCAGCCGCAGGACTTCATGGAAGCCGAGTTACAGTCACTCAGCGACATTCTTAATTAGGATAGGCAGCATGAATATATGGTCAGCGGTTCAGTCGGTGGACGGTACATAATCCAGGATAGAGGGTTCTGTCCTCTTGAGCGACGGGGAATTAAAAAGCCTTCGGAGGGATAGTATTTCCACCATCAAAAATAAAGCGTATCAACATCGTCAAGCAGCTAATGTCACTCCTGTAATGATGTGTGATTCTTTAAACTAACAACGGCCAATTCTCGACATATTCGAGATGCTTGTAAACACATAAAATGTCACAATGACCAAAACGTGTCTGAGAATCTATCATTATTTCCCCTGTTCGTATCATGATAACTATTGGTTTTAGATATGCGTCATAAGGTCATTCGATGCGTAAAGCCCGCTGATGATGAACGACAAGAAACCCTAAGCTGCCAACATCCAGTTACAAATTGACTCAAAAAAGCCCCGACAGGAACGAACCAATCGACAAATTCCTAATAACCCCATAATGAAACCACATTATCCAAAAAAGAAGAAGAAAAAAAGTATGTAGCAATATCCAGGTTATGCGTCTGGACATATGGTATGTGTTTCGCCAAAGATGACCCGGAGAAGTAGAGTAGATCATAACTCCAAAAGGAATACTGATCGACCAAGTCTTTTGCTGGGTAAAGAACTCGGGACTGAAAACAGCTCGCCGTCTAACCTAGAGCGGTGTTAATGGTAGTGCCTCGAACCGCGGTGCTCGTATGTGATTTCGGTAGTCCGGTCCTCATCGTGTCGGCGACGTCGGCTGCTGTCATGGTGCGAATGAGCGTGGACACGATATTCCTTGTCCCACTCATTCTGATATGAGCGCTCCCACTGGATCTCGTGGACTCGGTCCTTTCGAGCCTTAAGGACCGCATCTGAAAGCTGGACTAGCTGGAGTACGTCCTCCTATTTGTATTGTTAGTAAGATGTGTAGTTTGAAAGGAATCATCAGAATTCTTACATATCTGAGGTACGTCATGACATAGAAGAAGAACTCTGTCTCTTCGTATTCGTAACCCATCTCCTCAATAGCCTCGCGAATGACTAGATCCTTGGTGATCTCGGTCCACATCTCGTTGCGTTGCGGGGCGGGTGAGGGCGGCGCACGAATACTGACACGCCTGTCGGTAACCTTTTCCACGTCGATCTCACGATCACGGGAGTCTTTGTCATAGATGGACACGCTCAGTCTACTCCCGCGCCGTGAGTCGTTGACCTGACGCTCCGACAGGGATGTAGAAGATGATACAACGGTACTCTTATCGTCGCGGTCGGGAATGAATCGAGAACGCCTGACGCCGCTATACTTCTGCCAAGTGACTTCGGCGGCGGCACCGCCTGCACCGTCCATACGTACACGCTCGGTTCCAGGAGGCACATCTACAATGGTCCAGTCTTTTGTGATGCCATTGCGAGCCTCTCCCATCCTACCCCTAGCATCGATTCGTGAGGTGATTTCTCGGGCCTCTTCGTCGTAGTCGTGGTGACGAGGAGGCGCCTCGGAGTGAGCACGCCGCTGGCGGGAGCTGCTGCGATGGGCTTCGATGTCCACGTGGAGATGCCTCCTGTCAGAATGAACTGACAGGCTGTCATCATGTGAGTGGATGTGCGGTCGCGAAACCCGCTCACGTGAACGAGCGCGTTCGTGGCTGTGAGACTTGTGGATATCCACCTCAGTCTCATGGCGTGATGTGTAAATATCGATCTCAGTGTCACGCTCCTTGTCCCGGCGGCGTGGGGCAGGAAGAGGGGAAGGGGGTCGAACCGAGACAACGCCTAGTATACGTTAGTATGTACTCTTGTGTGCACGGTCTGGGGGCTTGGTTTGCGCTATAAACATACCATGGTCGATGTCTCGATAGTGCGTGATAACCTCCCTCTCAATAACGGGGCCCTTGATGACTTGCGGAGCGGGCGGCGGGCTGGGGCTCGGCGATCGAGGCCTCCTCTGGCTCTCCCTCTCAACAATCCGGATTCTTTCATGGACCGGGGACGGGGAGCGCCCACGCTCAATGATCCGGGCTCGGACCCTCTCCCTGTCTCTGTCCGGAGATGAACTGAGCGACCGGTCCCGTTCCAGGATGCGAGTGCGGAGTCTTTCAAGATCCGGGCCTCTGCTTGGCTCTCTGACAACAGTTCGATAACGGAGATCTTCCTCGGTCCGTCTCGGCGGGGCGGGACTGACACTCCTTGCTCGTACTATGCGAGTCTCTCGCACACGGACCGGGCTAGGCGACCTTCGGCGCCGCTCGGTAGTTTCCACCTCTCTCTGCCTGAGGACCAACGTGCCTGGCTCTGGTCGTCTGACATCCTCACGCATGAAAGAGGGGAGGCGGTCCCGCGACCGTGATCGCTCCCGGATGCGGACCTCGACATCGTCGCGCTCCTGCTGGCGGCGTATGGGCTCCCTGAGTGGTTCCCGGTAGTAGTCGTCGTCAAAGCCGACCCGGCTCCTGCTGGACATGGTGGCGGGTTGTTGCGAACGACTGGTGCGGTAAAACGTTTGGGTTGGTGGTTGGTCAAGTGGGGGCAGCGTTGCGTCACTGGCCTAATGTTTTGGTCGATGGCGGGGTTGTCGAGGAGTCAAACAGAGTAGAGACGGGAGCGGAAAACGAGGGAGGTGTTTATATTGGAGGTAAGGAGTACAGGTGCCCAAAACCTGGATGGAGGACTCCTGGTGTGTTGGGCTTCGAGATTTTCTCTTGTTTTCCTCGTGCGGCTTAGAGAGGGGGCAGGGACAACGGGCGGTGCGGATGAAAGGCCGCCGGAGGGGTAGCCTGGCTGAGGCTGTGACGTTGGTGACTAGTGCAAAGCAGGCGGATGTTTGCCTTGGCGGACTAGCTCAAGACGCCAATGCTTCCAGAGCGCAGCAATTTCTTTCTCGAGTAAGCACACGAGCCCCCCTAAAAAATCGCAGAAAAGGGGTATCAAATAACGGCTGCTGATCCGGACCTCGGCTATCACGAGGAGAATAAATGAACGGGAGCATAGAGAGTGAACGAGCCGCTCGGGAGGGGATGAAAGTAAAGGGGGGCTGGCCAAGAGCATCACGGGAAGCTGGGACTGGGGATTCCCAGACAGCTTCTGGGCTGCCTACCAGGGGGTTTCAGGGTCTCACTTGGGTTGCCGTTACTAGCCAATCGACCGGGCTGATTTTGGGCCTGAACCAACGTCATCCCTCAGCGGGTGACCCCACAGCAACTGCTGCATCCGCCTATTAGGTAACGGCGGCTGTTAGCAGAAGTCTGTTGCTTTTTTCAACCTCCCGCGCAGGAGTTTGTGATGAACTGAAGGAGGCTGGCATGCTGCGAGCCACCCGCGGGCTCTTCGTCTGATCCTATCCCGCAGCCTCGCCCGATCTCCATCACGGATTCATTTGCTGGAGCGCACGGGAAGGGAGTACACAAGACTAGCTGAAGCGGGTGATGGCATGAGATGTCGCTTACACGACGCACGCATTTCATGACGGTGGCCCTTTTCCAGACACAGAGCCATTTACTGTTAGAAAGTGCGAGGGTGTGCCCCATCTTGGTGTGATAGGCAGCTTACTGCTGTGTGACCCTCGCAAACTCAACTTCCCTCGTCATGTCCTCTGATAACTGAAGAGGCCAGCCAGCCACATAACCCCTCACTCAAAACCGGACGGTCATCCAGGCGGCTGAATCAACTGCCCATTGGTGATAGATACGGTACACTCGACACGACCTTAAGCTTGACCGCTCCTGTTTTTGCTTTTTCTTTGATCATTTCTTCTACCCCGGCAAATCAGGACCCTGAAAACAGATCGATAGAAACATATAATCCTGTCTTGGTGTACAACGGTGTGCTCTGCCGAATCGAAGGAGCTGGGAGGGCCTGGTGACGCAATGATGCATCGCCCCACACGCGGGGCAATTCACACCTTGGGATGGAGGGGTTGCCCTACCGGTATTGAGCCGAGTACCAAATGCCGACTTTCATCATCGTCCGCTGATAGCCACCCAAAAAGCAGCGAAAAAGCCGTAGAATGTTCATCGGGCATCAAAAGAACACGTGGGAACGGCGGGAAGACTCCAGAATTGGTCGGAGGCATGGTATGAAAGCCAATGTTCGTCACATGTCTCAGTTGCAACTATGCATTTGCTCAACAACTTCTGCTTGTTTCCGTCTCCTTCGGCCACCTCCATCACAAAGATAGACTGTTTCATCTCGCAGCCCCTACACCGACGGACATTGATGGCCTAGGTACTGCCATCCGCCTCCAAAGAGTGGGAATTAGACATTATCAAGGGGTGGCAGCACGCCAAGACAGAACAAAAAAGCACAAGGTCGAAGGCGTTCAAGTAAACGCGCCCATCTGACAACTTTCTGCCCAGACCGCAGACCCATTCAAGCGGCCCCCTTTGAGCTCCGGCCTCGCCGTCCCGTTGGCTTCGGCTTTTCCTCCGGCTCGGCCTCGTGCTCGGCCTCGGACTCTCCATCCGTCACATTCTTAACGGCGGCTTTCTTTGCCCCACGCTTCCCCTTAGCGGCCGTCTTTTTCTGAGGCTGAGGCACAGCCTCGGGTTTCTCCTCGCTCTCTTCTTTAACAGCTTTTTTTGCGCCGCGCTTCGCCTTTGCCGCCACCTTCTTCACCGGCTCGGGCTCAGGCTTTTCATGATCACTTTCCTCCTTAACCTTGGCTCTCCGCCTGCCCTTCGCAGCTGGTTTCTCGGCCTTGATCTCTTCCTTCTCGTCACTCTCATCTTCAACCGGATCGGCCTTCTTAGCGCCACGTGTTCCCTTTGCGCTTGTCGCCTTTACTGGCTTGGCATCGAGATTGACGTCTTCATCACCCTCTTCCTTCTTGATCCCGCGCTTGGCTCTAGCTGTCGCCTTTTTGGGCATCGCGAGCTCGTCCTCGCCAGATTCGGGTTTGATAGCCGCCTTCTTGCCGGCCTTGACCTTCTTGGCAGGGGGTTCGACTTCCTCTTCGTCGCTGTCCTCTGCCTTCCGGCCGCGCTTAGCAGGGGCCTTCTTCTTCTTCTTCTCGGCTGGACTATTCTGCTCGTCCTATCTTCATGTGAGCCTCTGTTAACGATGAAACAAGAACAACTACACTTACAGCCTCGTCATCTTCCTCGGCCACCTTCTTCCTGCGAAGACGGATTCCCTTCTGGCCGAGCTTATTCATTTCAGGATCCTTCATTCAAATAACCAGGTTAGCGGAAGCTCCGAATTTGTTACCAAGAGTATAACTCACGCCGTTGAAGTCTTCCGCGGCGATATGTCCCTCGATGACAGCGCGTCGCAGCTTCTCCTGTGCAGCAGGGTCACTGCAGGCCATCCGTCAGCTCGTGTACACAACACCACATGCAGTGAAACTTACTTCAACTCATCGTAGCCATCGATCGCCTCCCAGTCATACTCATCCTTGCCGTCTGTACCAATGTCCCGACGGATGTTCGCAATCTGGGCGCCAGATACACATCCCCTGTAAGAAATAAAATGGATTAGGAACCGCTCAAAATCGAACCACTGTAGATGTGGCAACATACCAGTGCTTCCATGCCCAGCTCCCATGGTCCTTTATCTCAACCCAACTGCCGAGACGGATCTCTCCCTTCATAATCTTGGTTTTCTCCTTTTGGCATACTGTATCTTTGCAGCCAGCACGGTTGTTCGGCGAGATTTCTGCAAAAAGAAGAAAAGAAAGGCAGGACGCGTTAGCATTCTTCGGATGTCACCCACCCTCAGACAGGAGCAGACACAGGTTGAAAACTGATGGGCGGTAAACTCACCAATGCGATACGACATCTTGAATATGTCACGTATGACTTGCAAAGTCACGGCGCGGTTTCGCAGGGATCAAATGAGGTGGCGGAAGGAATGGTTGAGAGTGTGGGTGTGTTAGGTCTAGAGAGCTCACGCGAAGTGAAAGTACAGGGTAGTCGCGTCTCGCCAGGACGAGTGCAGTACAGCGGGGCCTGAACGACAATTGCCCACGCGTCCGATGCACGTCAATAACTGAAAGTAGATGATGAGCAGAAAACAGAAGGGGGATTTTTCAAGCACTCGAGGGTTTGGTTTTTTTCTCTTTGGGCTGAGGTCTGTGAGAAGGGAAGGCGCGAAGGTGAGCTTGTGCGGAGGAAATCAGGTGAGGCGCTGCTTCCCTGTTTGCCCTCACCTCTAATACCCGCGTACCCCCGCCAAGTCCCCCTAATGTATTTCATCTGCTATTTGGAGCAAATGAAGCTTCTTGCTTGAGAAAAACACACCGGGGGATCGGCATTGGATTCAGAGTTACCAATCGTTCATTTTTAGTTCTGTACACTATTTCGGCCCAGGTCAGCTGTCTCGCACAATCAAATCCTAAGGAGTCCTTTTGTTGTTGCCCCGATCGAAGGTCAACCCACGATAGGGCATAGATATGCCAAACACCCAGTAATATACATATCATCCTTCTTAGCGACCGCTCGCTAAACATGTGCTATTCCCAAAACTCCAATGCCTACCCTCCCAATACCAAGCGACTTACAAAAACGGACACCAGCCAATATACATGGCAGCCAGGTTCCTCGGGTCTGTCGCCTGCTTGACAAGTTCTTCGACTTGACCCTCTACACCCAACGGGATGCTCTCGTCTGGCAGCAGGCCTCTAACCTTGCGTCGGATGTTGTCCACGACACTGGTTGGGTTGAGCTTGACAAGGTCCTGGTTCCGCTTCTTCGACCGCTGCAGATCTAGCGTCGGGTCATAGATGAATGCCTCAAGAATTGTCATGAGTGTCTCCTCCTGTTGCCGTAAAACACGCAACGTGAGCTCGCTACAGTGTCGAAACGGGCCGTCGTACCGGTAGATTCCCATGGCCGTCACCATGTTGTGAGTGAGCCGGAATGGCACGCGTTCTGGCTGGGCGAAAGTGAGACCCTTGTCAAACAGACAGTTGAAGTCGACGTGGAAGATGCCGCCATTGCCTTCTTCGAGAAGCACGTTCTCGCCGTGGCGATCGCCTAACCCCAGGATCGTGCCAACCATAGACATGACTGCGCACGAGCGTGTGTATCGGAGACGTGCGGCGAACCAGGTTGAGGGGTTGGGGAACTGGGAGATGAACCAGTACGGAAGAACAGCCGGAAACATGCCCAGCACATTTTCCGTGAAGAGGCCGAGATTGGCTTCTGATGCTGCAGCCTCCTTCATCAGTTGTGCGATCTGGCCATAATTAGGCGTGATAGCGCGGGCTTTGTAAAGGCCAAGAAGGATGTCGCGGAGCGTTTTCAGCCCATCCACCCACTCGATGATGCCGCATTCTTCATTGAGCGGTGTGACGGCATAAGTCCTGATGTAGAGTTGCCGCCTGCTGGACTCGGCATCTCGTTTTAGGGACCGGTTGATCAGCCCGTTGAATTCCATGAGACGCTGGTCGGTCCTAAGGTCATCCTTCGGCTTGATCAAGAGACCGTACAACTGACCATCGCTTCCCCGTGCTGTGAGCTTACGAGGCTTCGCGAGTGACCCAAGAACCAGAACCTGATCAAGAAAAGAGTCGATAGTAATGACATCTCGAGAGAAAGCTTTGTGCTTCCGAACGTTGTCGGTAAGGGTTGGCAGCGTTGCCGTGAGGCAAGACTCAAGCGGCACCACCAGCGGGCAAGGCGTGCACTTGTGGTTGAAGTTGAGATCCCTGGTGATACTCGCCGTGGTCGTCCTATTGCTCTGGAAGTCTCCGTTGTTGCAAGCCAGCAGCAACTGCTCAGCGAGCTTTTCACCCATCCTGAGAAGTTGCCTCAGGTCATACCCAGTGCCTTCAACTTTCCTTCCTATGCTGCGTACGGTTTGCAATATCTGCTGCCCCCTGTTTCGCCTCTCAGAGTTCGCCCTCGACGTCATGAAGGGAAAGAGGCTCCAGATAGCTTGGCGGGGATGGGCTTCGATGACTTTGACAATCATCTGCTCGAGGACCTTGAAGACCTCCGGGTGAGGATGGGCAATTCTCGCGGCAATTTGTGGCAGCGCAGTGTAGAATATGAAGGCCGGCATCTTTGGCAGATGCTTCTGGAAATGTTTGTGAAGCTCGTGAAGTATGATCTTTCTGCGATTTTGCAGTTCTCTAGACAACGAAATCTTGCCGTCGGGCGGTTTGTCGATTTGCGCACCAAGCTCGAGCCAGAGAGTCAATATTCGTGGCAGGGTCTGGTATAGGTATTTTGTACCGAAATTCAGGGAGCGGAGATAGTTTTCGATGACCAACTTCGCCGTCTCGCCAGTCAAGTACTCGTCGGTCTGATCGTCGACTTTGAGTGCCTTCTCTGACTCGAGGACCTTTTTGTAATGCCGACCGAGATAATAGTGCCCCTTCTCCCATTGAGGGTGCGTCTTCGCTGCTTGTTGGTACTTCGACCGTAAGGCACTCGCATGGGTTTGCCCTGTCGAGTCGAGCCACTTCGCAAGAAGAAGGTGGGCTCTCGCTGTGAGCAAGTTGCGTTGCATTTCCGAAGATTTGCTGGAAGTTGGAGGCGCTGTGGCGAGGCTTTCGTTGATAAATGAGTTGGTATCGATTGCAGACTGTAGAACCTGGATGGCCTTGCGGTGATGGCCATCCTTGTATAAAAGCCTGGCGTTTTCAATGATAGCAGAAGCATCACCAAGTTGCTGGGCGTGGAGAACCGCGTTGAAGGACTGATGAATCGAACCCGCCTTTCTCGCAAGCCGAGCCGAAGAAAGCCAAAGTGAGGAGATATCTTGGTTCCCATATTTTGGTCTAGAACAATTAGCCAATGCCCAAGATAGAGAACGAAGTCAACATACCGCACTAACTCCATAGCTGCCCTCCTCACCCCAAGCAAGTACTGCTTGTCACTGACGTACGCTCCCAGAACCTCTAGGCGGCGGTCCAAAGCAGCAAGGATGGGCTGCCCGGTTCCATCCTCAGTGACCGGTTTATCTACGATCATCTCAAGGTCGCTCAGAACGTGACACCTGAGCATGAGATCATGAGAAGCTCGCAGCGAGGCAGTCGTAGCATAGGACATTGAACCAGCCACCTTCTCGCGAAGCATTTTCACGTGCTCCTTGAACTTGACAACATCGCCCTCCTTCAACGAAAGCAATGCCTGCCCGATTCCAAGATCGAAAACCTCGGATACGTCTCCCGCACTGTAAAGGCGGAGGTATTTCTCCAGCGTCTTCCACCTGTTGGTTGCCCAGGAAGCCTCCACAGCAAAGGGTGCAATCCTGTTAATAGAGTTTGAGGTGCTCTTCATGCCTTCAACGTAGTTCAGGAGGACATCTGCAATCCGAGGTCAGCCACCCTGCCATGCACAACGACATATCTACAATCCGACTTACCGTGCTGTCCAGATTCCTTGAGGCATGTCAAGAGGTCCAATTGGGTATTGGTATTGCTAGGAGATTCCGCAAGCCGAATCTCATACCAAGTTTGTGCCGCCGTCCACCGGCCGGCCTTCCGATGATTGAGGGCCTGCTGGTCCAGGGAGATGTTCATTACCCGCGCGGACAAGCCCTCTAAGCCATCGGGGTCGTCAACCTGGGTGTAGATGCTTTGGATAGTCTGCGTGAGGTGCTCCATCTCCTGGGGTGTTGCGTTCTTTTTGTCTTCCATGTAAGGCTCAAGGAAGAAGAGGGCACGGGCGTAGTCTTTGCAATCCACGGCCCGCTTAGAGATCAACTCGGGATCCAACGCAGCAATGAGATCCTCTACCCATTTGATGGATTTCTTGTGGTTAGGATTCTGCGAGGGAGCTGCCTTCCTCCCGTGTAGCCATCTCATGAAGTAGTCAATAATTCGAAACACGGCCTACAGTCGTTAATAACCCAAACAAAAACAATTTAACTAGAGGATGGACCACCATTACCTCGTAATACAGCTTCGTGTCCTCCCGCTCGATATAAGAAGCGGATTCCGGCGGTTGATACCCAAGAATTCCCGCCAGCTCAGCTTTGATCTTGTCTCTGAAATCGGGCTGCTCGGTCCCAATGACGACGTGCAAAACCACAAATGGCAGCAATGCCTCAGTGACAGTAAGGTCTTGAACCCTAACTAGCCGGCGGAGAGGCTCGAAGAGAATCTGACTGAAGACATTCTGACCATTGTTCAGAAGGTCAAGAACTAGAGCTCTTATCCACCAAGCGTAAGATCTGCCAGTACCACCGCGAAATATGGGGTATTCTACTTCGCGATAGGCCATAGGGCCGATCACAAACTTTGAGTTCAGAAACGGCAAGAGCGTATCTTTAGTGCTGTCCGACATGGTGAGCCATCTCCGAAAGACCCTTTCGGACTCTCCCTGCCCTTGTTGCGCGACAGCAACCCTTAGATCCGTCCTGTCCAAGAGCTCCTGCATGGCAAATGCAAGAAACCCCTGAAACTTGATATCGGTCGTCGACAGGAAGGCCTTGACTATTACGTTGTCAAGTAAGTAGGTCACAAACTCTGTCGTTTCGATGGCATCTTCGAAGTTTTGCACAAGGACGAAATCCCGTTGCTTTCGTGTTGTCTCCAGACGATTCGAGTCCAGGCAGCCAATTAGACCAATGCATTCGGCGCAGAGACGGCTGATATCAGGATGCCAGCCGTTGTATTTAGATGCGCAGTCAAGCAAAGAACGCGTCAAAATCAGAACGATGGAGTCTGGTTGCTCGCTGACAGCTGACATCTGTAGATAGTCCTGATCCGATTTCAGGAATTCTGCCAACTCCAACAAGGCTTGCTGGACGATGTTGGGGTTTTCGTGGTTGACACGCTGGCCGAAAAGAGCAAACGCTCCTCTGTTGTCGAGAGGCGGCCGCAGACCACAGACCTCCTTGTAGAGCTCTTCCAGCTCTTTAATGTGACGAAGGCTGGGCAACCTATTCGAGTAATCGACCAGGATGCGTTCATGCCTTTCCAGCAGAAACTTGACAAGATTCTCGGCCCTGGTCTTGGACTCTTCATCAAAGGCCTCCCAGTAATGGCCAATGATAAAGAAGGTCATTTCGACGAGCGCCTCAACATCAACATCGTCCATATTAGTGATCATAGCATCCCAGCAGGAGAAGGCTGTAAACCGGAGCTCTTCCACTGCCAGAGCAGACATCAACGATGCGGATATCTTGGGAGACCTGGGATCAGTGTCTGGAGGCTTAGTGATATAGAGCATGACATACCTGTGGTCGGGCAATGCAGACATAGGAGCGGCAGACCCGTATCATTTCCTCCATAGCTCTCAGGCATCGTCTCCTCTCCTGGGCTGGAGGGTTTGACCCAACAGAATCCGTGATCGTCTCACCCAGCTTCGACGCCAAGCCGAGCGCATGTTGCTCAACATAGCGACCAATTATATGGGACTTCTTGGCCTTTTTATCTTTGGCGTCCACTAGGAGGTTTCCAACCACAGAAAGCGCCATTCGTACCTTCAATTTGTCAGCACAAGCTCCCCACTGTTCTTCAGTAGGTCATCCAACTCACACGAGCCCGGCGAGCGTCATCACCATCGGCAGCGACTTTGAACAGCTCAAGAGCCACCAAGAGGGGGTCTGTTCGCAGGAGCTCCACCAATTCGGATCTGCTAAACTGAGGGGATATGTGCCGGAGTAAAGACATTGAGAAGTCCCCTATGTCTGGCACATCTTGGGCGAGAAGGAGTGCGAGAATGGACGAAAGATTCATGGTGTCGAGACAAGGCTGAAAGCTTTCGGTCTCCCCTCGAGCCTCGGCTATTTTCTGGATCACGTCCCGTTTCTTCTTGAGAACTAGCCAAGGAAGGGCTTGCCGCTGCAAAAGGCGAAGGAGCTCCGGTACGCCACCTTGGAGCTGAAGCAGCTCGGTTACCTTACTGGCTGTCTGTGGCTTTGACACCAAGTCCTTCACAACCGAGAAAGCCAGACACGGCCAGTATGGTTGAAACAGCCGTCTAGGACTAACACCACGGGTGTCTGCAACGTTGAGTATCTCGCTGAACGCCCATGCAGAGACGATGGTGTTACGATGCCCCAGGTATTCAACAAGACCCAAAAGGACCAAGCCGAGATCATCTTCATCGATCACCCTGCCCACTTGGCCCCAGGCCAAGATACAAGCCTCGTGCAGGTGCATCACATCTTTGTCGGAGAGGGTCTTGAGAAATTCCAAGGCATTTTTCCGTTTACGCCTAACAAGGTTCTTGTCGAGACCATTGTTCGGGCGGTCGACAAAGTAAATGCCAAATGTTCGCCCAGCAGCAACGCGAAGCTCCCGTATGGAACTTCTCAGGCAATCCAGGCACCATTGGCCTGGAAAGGAGGTTTCAAAATCGAGAAATCCGAGGCTTGGGGAGTGCTTGGCAAGCCGTCTCAAGGCAACCATGGCGAAGACGCGAGAGCGCTTGAACTCTTGGAAACCAGGCAGTCGAATAATCGCTATAAAACATGAGATCGCCTGATCTCTGGCTGCTCGATTTAAACATTTTGGAGGTACTATGCCGTCAGATTTAGAACAGAAGAGACACTCGAGCTGCATTGGTAGGTCGGGCGTTTTCTGCCTAAGCCTCAGCGTGCCGTCGGCACTACAGCAAATGCGAGAAAGAAGGTCGAGGGTTTGGCATTGCCGTTCCTGGCTCATGTGAGGGAATGCAGCACTACAAGCAGTTAGCCTTGTGGCGGCCAAGGAAAGGGGGGCACAGACAGAAATCGAGGCTCTAGATCTGCGATCGCACGCATGTCATCGGGAGGCTCAGTCTTGATGATCTGGCACAACTGCCCGACCACAAAGCTCAAGGATGATGAAGGCTCTTTGGTTATCTTCCTGCGTTTGGCCGCTGGCTGCGCTGGCTGAATTGTCTGGGGTGGTTGAGCTGATTGAGTTGGCTGGCGATTGGTTGTTGCAAGACTCAGATCCCTCACTTTCTGGCGAAGGACTTCGTCTGTAAATTCGCTTGGTTTATATTGCTCGTCTAGCTTTTTCGGAGGCGGGCTAACACCGAACTGCACAACCAAGTTCATGGATTTCTGTTACAAGTTAGAGAAAAGAGGAGGACGGCAAGGGAGAATACAGCCTACCAAGAGATCACTCTGAGCGCCCGGAATGTCGGGGGTTAGCTTTGCCACCTGTGAGACCAGTCGGTAACGAATTAGTGTTGACATTGGTCGATAACTAATAGCCTCGTTGGCGAGATGAATGAGTGAAAGGCATATCACACGTCTTAGAGCTTGTCCGGTGTTTTCATCACTAAGTAGCAGCTGTGAATTCTCGAATATGTCACTGCAAAGAATTGCAAGTGCGGTGCTGGCCCGTTGAGACGCCGTAAAGCCCAACTTCTCAGAGCAGCTTTGGGCGGTTGCAAGATCGAGGGCTACCTGTATCGTAGACGCAATGCCCATGTCTACGTGCGCCGGCCACGAAGCCTGAAGCGACATGAGGGGGCGTAGAGACTCGCAGAGCGAGGCGGAATAATGACCGAAGAACAAGGACGATTGGGGTTGTCGTCCTGCATTCGTGAGAATAGCATTCTTTATGATTGCGACAAGACCTGTGGCATGATGGACGGCCTGCTCAAAATCCTTCAGGACATACACACACCTCCTAGTCATGACATCGGAAAAGCTTTCCAGGAAAGGCCTTGGAGGCAGCTCGAGGTTAATGAGCGAGTCCAGGGTACCGGAAGGAGTTGCTTCCAGGCGCTGGAAGATGGCTAACTCCCACGTCAGCAGGAAAAACAGATGAGATGGGGCCCAGATATCGGAGGCTTACCAGCAAGATTTGCTTGGAAGTACCGCATTAAAGAGGTCCCCAGTTCCCAGAGTGAGCTCTCCTGGGAAGTCAAAAATAAAATGTGCTGAAAAAGCGTCTCAATGGCGGACGTAAGAGCAAGGCTTTTGCTGTAACCCAGCAGCTTGAGCACCTTGGGCAATATCCACAGCCATAACGGCTCTTTCCCTCGAGACGCAAATGTCTTGCCATCGGTAGTGCACCCGAGCACTTTCGGTGTCTCGCGAATGGTGACATTGAGAAAGCTGATGGCTTTAAGCGCCTCGTCGCGTAGTTTGACGCGATCCTCAAACGGCTCCTCCCACTTCAGGCTTTCAAGTACGACACCTCCACAGACGTATATCAGCATATGATTATGCTCGAGTCGCTGTTCATCCGTCTCAAGAACGGCTGGGTTGTTCTTGACGCTCTCGATGATGACGGAAAGTCGCTTCAATTCGCTGATATCGTCCGGGCGTGACGATCGCGAGTTCTCGACCAGACGCGCAGCGAGTGTCGACGGGGGCGCCTCTCCTTCGCCGATGGGGTTATTGGCAAAGCCATACTGTCCTGGCTTAGCCAGTTTGCCGTAAGATTCGGGAGCCATTTCCCCTCAACATGTTTGACTGGCGTACGGAGAGAAAACACCACCGGAAGGCAGCAGCAAGTCGTTGGCGACACTGCCAAGATGCCGAGACGCGACTGATCGCGGGGTTTTGGGACAAGAGCTTTTCGCGAAGTCACGTGTCCTGAATTGCAATCAAGCATCGGTTAACCCGAACCCTATTCCTAACCCTGGTTAGTATCTTCGTCTCTTGATTCATTACATTGAGGTTATGCACGAAGGAATCTCTACGGTAGATGAAGTTTGAGTCGTAGAATAATTTAAGACAATGCAATGTATTTCAGCTTGCAAATATATCAAGTGCTGCTGAGAAGCTTCTCTACTGCCCACTTGACCGAGAAGTTTCTCAGGTCCGAATAATGCTGTCCTACTCCGACAAAAAGCACTGGCACATTCGTGGCATGGACGATGCTGACCAGGGTGCCCACCATGTCTCCAACCGTGTCGCACTTTGAGATAATAAACCCATCTAGCGAACGGCCTGATCCAAATGCCGCGTTGAAGTTTCTCGCTTGCGCCACCGAGTCGGTGCCGACCAACGCCTGAATTGTCACAAGTAAGCATAATATCAATAGTTTTTAGGGAAAGTAGTCCTGAGCTTACCTCACCAACCATGAGAATCTTGTCCGGCTGTGCAAACTTAGCAAACTTCTCAAGCGAAGACATCAGACGCTGATCATTATGCCTGCGACCGGCTGTGTCGATCAGCACAACGTCAAAGCCCTCCTGGGCTGCGAAGGTAACTGCGTCCTTTGCAACTGTGGCGGCGTCTTTTCCGTAACCCTTCTGGTACAGCTCCACCTTGCCGCCCTCTCGCGCAGTCAATTCCTTGAGATTTCGCACGTGAACAGCCAGCTGCTCAACAGCCCCTGAACGGAACGTGTCACCCGCCGCTATCAACACCTTGTACTTGTTCTGCAGAAGGAAAAAGCAGATCTTGGACAAGTTGGTCGACTTGCCCACACCATTGACACCAACGATAGACATGACGTAAGGACGGGCCTTACGCAGTGATGTCGCTGAAGGCGCCGTTATGGCGTCTATCTCCCGAAGCAAGTCCAGTGAGGATGTTGGCGTCAGCATCTTCGTTAAAGAAGCCTCCATTGCCTTCTGTATCCTGGTGCTGATGCCTTTGCTAGGTGTCAGTCATGTAAGAAGCTGCGGAAGGGCTTGGTCACTCACTCTCAAAGGTTCCAGTCTTCACGCCCACAAGCTCTTTCTCTACGCCCTCACACAACCGGACCGCAGCCTCGCGTGCGACGTTTTTCTTCAGCAAGTGCTCCTCCATACCCTTCATGGCATTGTCCAGGTCTTCTTTTGTCAAAACCTTGCCGCCGACGACGTTTCTGAAAAGTCCGCCGATAGCGCTCAACCCTGACCCTACCAGGCCAGACGAGGCATCGGTCTTGGTCGTGTTCTTGACGTTCCTGGCATTTGCGGAAGCCAAGATAGAATGAACCTCATCTCCCAGGTCTTTCAGCACGAACTTCCCCTTCGTGGTTGACCCCCAGGTCGAAGCATCCACCTCCTCGACGCCTCCAGTCCTCCCCGCCGCTTCTGCTTCACTATCGCTCGCCGCTTGTGCGGAGTAGTCGAGCTGTACATCGTTATCCTCGTCGGCCATCCCATCTGCATCCCATTTCCTCCCGCGCTTAGCCGCCTTTGCCGCCTTAGATCTTCTGGCTGACCCTTCATCACCCGAAGAAACTGGCGCGGAGGTGCTGCTCTGTACTTTTCTTGCTCTCCTTGACATCTTCGCCATCGGCCCCCCCTTTGCTACCACGAGGTGGTTTGCCCCAGGTGTCGAGGGCCGCGAGCCGGCAGGCGTCGCAAGCGGGCTTGCGTCGACAACAACATCCTGATGTCGGCTTCGCAAAGCAGGCGGCGATGGCGGCCCTTCCAGGTCTCCTGATAGGGCTTTATCTTCGAACGCGCGCAAGTCTTTCTGATCGGATTTGCTAGCAGCTGCCTCCAACTCCTGCAGCTGTTGATCAAAGTACTCGTCGAACTTCAGGCACTCGACAATCGTCGTGTTCGGTTTCTTGAGCTGGTCGCCGTACAGACTGACAAATATGGCCTTTATATTGTCGACGAGTTTATCAATCCAGGAGAGGTGGAGTAGCGATCGGTAGACGGCCTAGGTAGTGGGCCGATGTTAGTCACGCGGGGGCCACAAAGTGTGCCGCTGACGGAGGATCACTCACGACGAAAATGATGCCTAGCTCCTTCTCAAAGGTCCAGCGCAGGGTGTGTTGGTCGTATTTATACGGCGGGTTGACTGCAGCTGAAGCGCCATCCTTTGCGCCTGTAACGCCGCTTTTCTCCTCGATAAATACATCTGCGATAAAGCTGTTGACGACGGAGGGGCTAACGGCTGCGAAGGTTCGCGACCACAGGACCACGCCCGAGGTGGTGAGGATTTCAAATGTGTCCAGCATACTTGACGTCGATTAGGGAGAGAGGACAGAGTTGCATCCCCTGCTTCTCTTAGTTATACTGTTTTTCGGTTTAGTGTGTTGGGTGTTCTATCGAAGCTTCGAAACTGTGATCTGTCTCGCAGGAGGGAGGCGACCGCTGAACGCTGGCGCTATTTGATAAGATCGCCGCTACTGATTGGCCCTGCTTGCCCAAGGAGCCAAGCCGAGAATTAACCGCAGGCTGACAAGGTACCAGGCTACATTCAATTGAGAATGACAGCAATCCAAATCCGAGAAACACATGTCCAAACTGCGACCAACCCCTGACACAGCTCCAGACGAAGCACCTCACCCTCGACAACAAAAATCACCAGCACCCGGCCACTCGTATACATCACAAAACGAACATCTTCATTGCGGAAATACTGTACGCTTTTCCTCACGATGCAGCGACCAGTGTACGGGCAATCACCGCCCTTGCACCACCCTGTCCCGCAACATGTCTCGACCGTCCCCCAGCTCCGATCGCCACCGCCGCCAGTATCACAACCTCAGTCACAAGGCTACGACGGCAGCCCATATCAACAGCAGCCGCCGCAGCAGCCGCAAGGGGGCGCCGCAGGTGGAAACGTCTTTGGACAATACGGCAATTTTATGAACGATCCCACAGCGCAAATCGCCTCTCAATTCGGACAGACCGCCTTCAAACATGGGCAGGAATATCTGGAGCAAAATGTGAGGATCTCTTCCCGTAGCCGGCGTGAAGCTCCAGCTTCCAGCGATGATGGCGCAGACGTAAATTCGAGGATCATTGCTAACCTCTGATCCTATGCGACAGGTAATGAAGGGATGGTTTAAGCTTTGGGAGATCAAGCCCTACTTCAACGTCACAAATTCCTACGTCATCAACAAGCTGTTCCTCGTCTTGTTCCCATGGCGACACAAGCCGTGGTCGCGCAAGCAAGCCATGGGCCCCAATGGGCAGGAAGGCTGGTACCTACCACCCCGCGACGACATCAACAGCCCCGACATGTATATCCCGGTCATGTCGTTGGTCACATACATCTTCTTGCAGACACTGATCGCTGGCTTGCGTGGAGAATTTCAGCCGGAACTCTTTGGTTACATCGCATCGACGGCGATGGTGGTAGTGGCTTCTGAGATCCTTGGCCTGAAGCTCGGATGTTATCTGTTGAGCATCTCGAATGAGTCGCAGCTGTTGGACTTGGTAGCGTACTCGGGCTACAAGTTTGTGGGCGTTATTGCCACGATCAGCATTGCCGAGATCGCGAGTGGTGGTAAAGGGACAGGGGGTTGGGTTGGCTGGGGTGTGTTCATCTACACTTTCCTAGCCAACTCGTTGTTCTTGGTAAGCCAGCTAATACCTTCATGTTAGAAACGCCAGCTAACCGTCGCAGATGCGGTCCCTGAAATATGTCCTGCTCCCGGAGAACAATGGCGACAACCGGTCAATGCAGATTGACACACGAGCGAAGAAGAACCAGAGGACGCAGTTCCTCTTTTTTTACTCGTATCTCGTCCAGCTCCTCTTCATGTGGATTCTCAGCCGTCCATGAACCAAAAGTTGAAGTGAGCGGTGGATAAGGAGACGGAAAGGGGACGTTTGTATAATCTAGCAGCGAGAGAGGGCATTAGCGCCGGAGTCAATTGAGTACCAATCTAGCAATTATAGAAGCGCTCTGAAGCAGCGGAAAAGGACGCATATATGACAAAGATTCACAAGGCCGGTCAAGTTTCGAGGTTCCAGTTGGTCATGCGTGCTGCGCCTCAGCACCGAGGAAAGTATGCAGCGGAAATCTGGGGCGGGAGATCACTCAATGCCGTCTGCAGGCCCAGCCGATTTTGCTACGTGTACTTGGGACGAAAGCCAACTTGCCGCGATGCGCCCCCCGGTTTTTGGGGGCTGTTTTGGCTTGGCGCCACTTCCATCGTTCATCCCAAGCTCAATTTAGGTATTTAAAACCGCCATAAACCCCCACGGTTCTTAAGAGCCACACCTTCAGGTTGCGCTGCATTCACGGGCAGACTGATGCCAGTTCTGCTGGCTGTGTAAAGCCTGTTTGTCACTTGCGTCAGGCGCGTTGAGTGAGCACTCGACAGCTGAGTCGTGGGGCAGTTGCTGCATCTGGTTAGGTACCTGGGTCGGTCGGCCTAGTGATCGACGTCACTCGACACCGCTCTCATAAACAGCCTGCCGCCCATTCATGAGCCTTGCCGCCCAAGCATCACCTTCTGAGTAGAGCCCCATACCTTCTCTCATACAGCAGAGAAATCCCAATCATGGGGCTGCCGCCGATTGTCGTCGCGACAATACAGTCCGCAGTCATCGGCGCGTTCTCAAACGTCGTTGCCCAGATTATCAGCGCTCAAGGGTCCAAGGTATGAGATAGCACCTTGAACCGCCCATGTAAACATCCAGCCAAAAACCGAACTCCGACTGACACCCGCATCCCAGACTCCATTGACAATCAACTGGGTTCCCATCTTCCAATTCTTCCTCTTCGCCCTCGTCAGCACCCCGCCCAACTTCCTCTGGTACGCACCCTCACTCACCCCATCCCCCTCCCCAGCTCCCCAGCTCCCCCATCCTAACCCCTCCCCCCCCCTTTAGGCAAGAATTCCTCGAAGCCACCTTCCCGGCCTATCACATCACTCCGACCGCTGAAGCTATCGCCTCCGCCTCTGCCAGCAACGAAGCCGAGCTCGACGACGAAGCCCGCCGCGGCCGCCTTGTTGAGCCGCGCCTTAACAAGGCCAACACCTTTATCAAGACTGCACTGGATCAGACCGCCGGCGCCGCGGTAAACACTCTTCTATTCAGCGTGTTCATGCATGGCATTCGCGCAGCGATGGCTCACCATTCTGGGTCAGGGTCTGGGTCAGGAACGGCGGTGGCTGGGGGGATTTGGGGCGCGGTGAGGTATGATGAGGTGGATTGGAATGTGGTGTGGGCGAAGGCGAGGAGGGAGTTCTTTGGGATTTTGAAGGCCGGGTGGACGTTTTGGCCGTTTGTGAGCCTCGTGAACTTTGTGTTTTTGACGAGTGTGGAGAGCAGGAATTTAGTGGGGAGTTTGGCTGGGTTGGGTTGGGGGGTGTATATGAGTTTGTTTGCGGCGAAGTAGGTGTAGGGAGGGGGCTTGAGGAGGATGGGGAGGGGAGGGGGAGTATGAGGCGGATAGGTGAGCGTTGCACTAGATGAGCATCTGGCTGAGGTTGAGCATTGCGAGAGGAGTTGTGGTGGGTGTTTGGGTGACGGGACAAGTAGGTAATAAATAATGAGAACATGGAAATATCACGCCCCTGGTGCCCTCGATGGAACGACTCCGATAAGGGTCAGGGACTCAAAAGGTATGTAGCGCAATCTAAAACACCAAAGCCATCCCCATGGCATTGCCATTGGCACCCACGCCGCTCAGCTTCGCATGCTGCACCATCTTCCTCGTCCAGACATTCACCACCGTCACAGCCGCCTCAGTCTCATTGTCTCCCGGACTCAACGCATACACCAGCTCGCCCCCCGCCGCAAGATCAATCAGCCCCTTATCCCCGTTCGCAGACAGATCAATCTCCCCAAGAACCCCAACACCATTCCGAACCGCCACCTCCACCAGCCGATTCCTCGCCACGTCCGTCACAAACCTGGTCCCCGTGGCCGGTGATATCGCAGCCCAGCACGTCGCCGTCTGCCCCTCCACCACCGCCTTTTCCTTATCCTCGACCTCCCCCGCTCCATCAACACCGAGCACCACTGCCCCAAAAGACGCATCCGTCACCAGCAAATACCCTCCCCCCGGCACAACCGCCGCCCCGGTCACCTTGCTGGGGTGGGTAGTAAGGTAAGTTGTACCTACCTACCTTACTGCTGTAGACCAGATGAGATCTCGGCAAACTCCCACAACCCACCATTACCAGACGGCAACCAGATGCTGGCTGGCCCAAAGCACGACCATCGTTGATGTAATGCCAGCTGGGGGCCGGAGTTACAGGAAAAGCTCATGTTTTGCCGTCCTGGGTGCCAATTCTGGCTAACCTTGACCCACTCTTTTCGGTACCCTCAACCACCCTCCAGACAGAGCTCGGACCACCGAGTACCTGCTAAAGTCTCTTCACAGCTCAGGAACTCCAAAGGGGCGCCGGATTCATGGTTGCATACCATAGGCTGGAGTCAGAATCCCAGAGTACAGGTGCTCAAGAGCTTTAAATCTGGATTCAAAACTGCAGCAGGAGATCCCCCCCCCGGGGGGCTTCAAATTTGGCACCACACTCTAAAGTATGAAAAAAAAAAAGAAAATTGAAGTCACACGCTTTGACTCGAAATCGAGAGCTTGGATCCATACAAAAAATAAGTTGTTAGCGCTTTGAGGTTCTAGGTTGGGACACCATCCAAATTGACCATACAATGGTTCTGGTGTCCGAAGACGATTGGTCCCGCAACATTTTTCCCTATATACCCTATAACGTGGGCGGGCCCTGCCTTTCCTCGGCGGCCTACATCAATGGGAGTTTAGACAGTGGCAGCGTAGTAATATAGGGCTCAGCATCGTGCGTGAGGGGGACTTTGGTGTGTTCCTAAACGAATAACGGTGCGAGATGGAACCCCAAGGGTTCAGCGAGGCCGTTTCCGCGCCGGACTTCGAGACCAGCGCCTTGCATCAGGAAATGGCGGGTAACAACCTCATTTAGCCCCAAGTTCGGAATGATCGGATACTTGCGGGCGATATCGTGCGTTGACGGGTTTATGATTAGCCTCTCCCGCCTTTTGATAAATAGGGAAATGCTGCCCAACTCGTAGTATTCCATTATAAGGTTGATGTAGGTGGCCGACTCAACATAGTCGTGAAGAACAACTATGTGTGGATGCTGAAGCGTCTTCAGAATCTTGATTTCGCTAGAGGTTCTCTTTCAGCCTCTTATCAAGACGGGCGAGTTTAACAGATTTAATGGCGACGAGGATACCGGTGACCTACAGTGGAATAAGAATGTTACCCAAGGAGCGATGTCTAGAGGAGCGACTGCAGTACCAACCTTATGTCGACTAGAGTAAACCTGGGCGAAGCTGCCCTTCCCTATCTCTTGGTCAATGATGAACTGGCCGATGGCATCGTCGCCGGGCTTTGCCCGCCTTGAAGAGGATGTTCGGTCAGCCATGGCTTCCTGTGAGGGTTAGCGAGAACAGGAAGTCGGCTGGGTGGAGTCGGAGCCCGAGGGCTTATAAGATGCGGAAGATGTCGACTTCAAGCTTGGGCGTCATGTATGCACTGGCAGACGTCTTGGTGCACACGGTAAGTTGTGGTGAAAGGGCGGGTGGAAGGAAGGCGGCGCGAAAGCAGAAGCGTAGAACAGTATGGGACAAGATGCAGATGTGCTAGGGTGGCTATGACAAGAAAGCGGCAGGTTTCCGATAGGTCGGGTGGAGATTCCAGAGCCGCTGCTGTCGTCGTCAGAGGCGGCAAGGATGATGCGCGCGTGTTGAAGATACGGCCTCCACACACACCTGTCTTTGTCTTCATTGCTAGGGAACGTATCGCACATATGGCCGACGGCCCGCCTCGTCCACTCAGCCAGCCTCCCCATCCCCCGAAGTCAGCCCTGCATGGAAGCACGAGATGATTGAGAACCAGGTGGTTATCGCTCGTCCTACTGACAAAGGAATACGCCATGAGCTTGCCAATCGCCTCTCTCTGCTTGTACTGCGTCCTTGCCGGCGGGAGAAGGTCCACAGGGATGTCGCGCGGGCCCATACATGACATAAACGCCAGTTAGCTGGCCGCGATGGAGTGGTCTCTCTCGATACGCTCGAACGAGACTAGCTAGGTCGTGCCCACGGGATTCCGGATGCCGGCGACGCTGGAACACGGCAGCCCGTTGTCGAAGGCCAGTAGTTAAAGTGAGGGCATCGTGGCGAGTGTGCCGGCTCCGGCTTCGACCCCGAGAATAGCATCTAGATTCTGGCTAGAGGTAGCAGTTGGAGATCCTTGGAAAGGGGGTCTTCACCTCATCACGCTCCGCTCCTTATAGATGTCATACTTCGCATGGATGTCTCGATCCTTGGTCTCTACCCGTTTATGTCTGAGCCCCAAAATTTGAGTCCCCCCCTGTCCTAGACAGACCGGCATGGCCTCGACCAGGCATCAGCGCTCCTGCTTGATGCGGTTGGCAAGCGCCATGCTCAGCTCGCAGCTCCGTTGGGCGGCGATTTGCCTGCCCTGACTTTGTCGCGAGCGTCATAGAATTGAGGCGCTTGCTGCTCGCTAGGACGCTAGTTTTCTACTCCCAGTCTGCGGATCTCGAACTCAGTCAAGCGTACGTCCTAAAGTAGTAGATCGGGGAGAGTACGGTTCAAATTCGAAAGACTTGCGAGACTCGCGCTGAAGAGTTTGATCGGTCCCTCCAATGCCGGCGTCGAGGATGGTGAGTTATGTTGCGTTGTATTACGTTGCGGGTCTGGGCTTGAGTGCGGCTTTTTTGCCATTGGTTAAGATACGTGAAGCCAGAAGAAACGAATGAGTGGGAGGAAAGGCAGAACGGTGGTGAGGGACGAGGGCACGAAAGTATTTATCGTCAAGAGCTGACCTCGCGATCCAGCAGCTGGTACGCGGGGCACTGGGAGTGGGGACAAATTTCAGGCCCGTGTACTGAGCTATCATTGGTGGATGCTGCGGCCAGGCGAGGCGCGGCCAACCAGTCAGAAAACGGAAGCCTCAACGGCAACACATGGATTACAGGCAGCGCCCACACATTCCTGGGAGGCGCGGCAACAGCATATGATTGGGCCGCTCCCGTTGGGCCGCCCCAGGGGCTTCACCGTTGAAACACACCACGATGATTCCTCAGAGTTCACTCAGCGAAGATAGCAAGACTTTGGTCTGGGAAAATGAAACGCTCTTCGGCCGGAGAGCTGTTCCAACGTGATCCTACACTCCGTTCTCCGCCTTTGATGGATGGATTTACGGTCAACTAAACCCTCGAATATTCGTAACTGTTGGTTTGGATTGAATCGCAAACTGAAGGCCGTGCACCCGTCTACAAGCCAGCCAGTATCGTGTAAAGAGGATCCCAACTTCCCAGGCAAACACAGGACAGCTTAACAGGAAACTCCACAGGTAACTCCACATCACCTCAATTAACAGAAGGATACAACATTGCGGTATTGGCTCATCGTTGATTTCGTTTCCATCCATCCTCCACCCAACTGTTAACTCTGGCCCCAATACTATCAACAAAGATAATCTTTCCAACCAGGTTGGAAAAGCAATTCCTCTCACTCTCACATTTTCATCAACCCGTCAGATACAGGAGAAAAAAACAAAACATGAAAGAGAAAAAAGAAGACACATTCCAGATGAATTATGCGCGCCCGCAAGAAACCACCCCCAAAAAAAGGCGCCCAAACGACAGAATAGAACAAAGAAGGCAACCGCCGAAAACTCAGTGTAGGATACAACCTAGACCGAATCAAACTTGAACACCACGACCATGAAAACTTTCCAGAAAAAAGCACCCGCACTGTAGCGGGATTCACCGTGAGGAAGAATATTACAGTGTGGTAGAACACGGAAGCGAGAGTCGGGTTTCCAATTCCTCCCTTCCTCCCAGCTTCGACATCATCAAAACATTAGAGTTCGTCGCTTTTCTTTCGCAACTTTCCAAGCCCTTGTTGCTCAATCACTTGGCGTTACCGGGCGCTTCCGGATGGTCATCGTCGAGCCGCTTCCTCCAATCTGCTAAACTCCCACTCAGCCCGAGGCTCGCACGATCGTCCCTCTTTGGCACCGGATGGGACTCAAAGTCGAACGTGTTGCTCAGCCGGTAGTTTTTGTTTGTTGCTTCCCAGTGAGTGCGGAGCGTCTCGAGCTCATTGGCTAGGTTGTCCAGCGCCGTGCTGTTCCTCGCATCGCCCACGCCGCCGCCATATACGCTTTCCGTCTCGCTAGATTCTTGTCGAATATGGCCCAAACCGTTCGTGCCGGCCAGCGTATTGCTCACGGCGGCGGCTGCTTCGGGGCCCACCTGTCGACTCTGTCGCCGATAGTTGTCTACGCTCAGCTCCATCTGGTCAAGATATGAGCCGACCTTTTGCTCTGCCTCGAGAGCGCGCTGTTCGAGTAAATCGTTCTCTTGCTGCAGCTGCTCCAACTCCTTCTTCGAAGCGTCGAGGCGGCGATTTGCCTCCTCGGTGATCCGCACGGCCGAGTCACGGTCACGTCGACTTTCGGCAAGTTCCTGACGGATGACTTGAACTTGCTTCTCGAGTTGGGACGCAGACTTTTGCAGTTCTCCCTGAAGCTTGGCGATTTGTCCCTGCAGGTTTTGGCGTTGAGCTTCCCAATCGCCTGGGGCTCCGTTCGCTGCGGCCGTCTGTGCTTCGAGCTTATCCTCCAGCTCGACCACCTGCTCTTTGAGGCGGGAGGTTTCGGTCTTGTACCGTGACAGTTGCTCCTTAAGCTGCTTGAGCATTTTTTCCGTGCCCTTGACGTAGTGGACAGCAGATTGGTAATCGTTCTCGAGCTGTGAGAGCTTTTCGCGGTATGTTGCATCCGCCTCCTGAGCTTGTTGCTGCGCAACAACCTTGGTCTGCTCATGCGCGACATGAGAAGCGTTGAGCTGCTGCTCGAGTTCCCGGAGGCGCAGCTGCTCCGGAGAACCTTCCCGAGGGCTATTATTGATGCTCCTCGAGCGGGCACCAGCCGAGGTGGGGGAGATACCTCGTTCCGCGAGGATATCCTTGAGGGTGTTATGTTGAACCGAAATCGCATTCGTCTCAAGCTGCTGTTTTGCGAGCTGATTACTCAGGTCAGAGTTGGCGGCTTGAAGTGATTGCGTCTCCCGCAAAGCATTTTGGAGTTGCCTGCGGATCGTCACACCCTCCCGGCTGGCCTGCTCCTGGTAGGCTTCCAAGCCGGCAATGCGCTCTTCGGCGCCCCGTAATTTGTCGGCCGCGCTGTCTGCCTCGTGTTGGTATTTCTTCACGAGGATGTTGGCAGCAGCAAGCTGACTTTGAAGAGCAACGATGCGGTCAGAGTCAGCTTTGTTCGGCTTGGAAACATCCTTGGTGGACATTCTGTCAAGCCCGCTCAACACGGCCTGGCGATGTAGCCGCGCCTCATTTGCATGCTGCTCTGCCAGCTCTTCTGCGTCCCTCAGTCGCTGCGTCGCTGCTACGAGTTCCGCTGTGCGTGCTTCATGCTCACTCTTCAGTTTGCTGAGTTTAAGTTCGACCTTCTCCCTCAATGCCCGCTCCTCCTCCAGCTTCCGTTCTAGCAATCCCTTCGTGTCGGCCGAAGCTGCCACCGCTCCCCGCAGAGACTGGAAGGTCTCCACATGTTCCTTCGAGCTCCCGACGGCTTCGCTGAGCCTGTGCTCGAGGTCGTCCTTTTCGACCCGTAGCATTTGTGCTGCAGCAACGGCCTCGGCGGCCGCAATGGATTGCTCGCGAGCCTCTCGCTGAGCCATGTGTAATTCTGCCTTGAGTCGCTCAGTGTCCGATGAGTTCTGCTGCTTGTAGGCTTCCAATTCCGCCATCCTCTTCTGAGATGCATTCACGGTATCATCCGCCAACTTCCTTGCCCTCCTCTCAGCCTCAACTTCAGCACTCAGGCGTTCCAAGTGAGACTGGAGCTCTTTTTGCGTGTTGAGTGCAGCGGCGAGTTTTCGGTTTAGCTCAGCTACACGATCATCCACATCCGCAGCGCGCTCGAGTTGCGGCGTGCTCGCAGCACTGCCTCCTGTTTGCGCGGCCAGCCTTGCCTTTGCATAGATAGCTTCTTGGATCGCCGCGTCTCGCTGCTTTTCGGCCTCGGCGATTTGTTTCGCAGCGAGAACGGCTTGCTTATCGACTGAGATCTGTACGTTCGCAAGCTCGGCGCGCATCGCAAGAAGGGCCTCGATAAGAGGCTTGTCGTCGTCGTCAAACGTCTCAGCAGATCGGCTGTCCAGTAACGGGCTTAATGACGTGTTCGGCACATAGCCTGCCTTCCGCGCCAGTTCCAGCTCAGAAGCGTACCATGCGTTGCGGTTTCTGGCCGAGTCGAGTTCCTTGAGTATGGCAACAGTTTGCGAGTTTCTGGCTGAGGACCTCCTGGAAAGTGGGTTGCTATTTTGACGGGTCGGGGGAGGGGGGGAGGCAGGTCGATTTGGAGCTTGCTTCGGGGCCTGTTCAGTTGGGGTGTCAACGGGAGTTGGGCCACGAGATGGCTTCGCTGTCTTCGGCTTGGTTGTGTCGGCAGCAACAACCTCTGCTGCTTTTGGACCGGGTCTTGCTAAAGGGCCGCGCCTTTCGACAACTGCGGAATCTAATTCCTTGAAGGGCACATTCTGTTGTGCAATCGGGGATTGACCTGGAGAGCCTTGTCGGACATCGCCCCGTTCCATAGATGCGTTCCTTGACCGGGTAGGTGCCGTATTTACCATTGGCTTCGGTGGCTGGCCCTGCGGCGGAGGCCCCGAAGGCCCCGGTGCAGGGACCGTTGACCTGGGCAGTTTCGAAATGCCGTTCGGTATCCCATTGGGTGGGCCTACCTCAGGCGTTGCCCCCCTGAATCCATTAGGGCCGCTTGCTCCAACGACACCTGGGACTTGACCGGCTTCTCGAGGGGCTCCAATTAATCGTTTGGTATCGGGCGGGCCGTTTGAGCCATCTCGAGACGGTAAAGTTCGAGCTATATTTTGAGTCGTAGGATCGCTAGGTCGTCTGGTCCCTGCTGGGGCCTTTTGTCCATTCGTACTAGCTTGGGAATCATTCGGATACCTAATCTTCGTCGTGTCCAAGCAGTAAACCAGACCCAAGTCGCTCACGGCAGTCGCTGCGGAGCTAGGCTCACCTCCTACAACCACAACGGTTTTACCAACTGCTGTCATGCTGTGGCCAGACCGTGGCGAGGGCGACGGCCCCATGTTCTGAAAGGTGTACCAACGGCGTGAAGAAATGCGGAAGGCAGCTAGGTCGCCCAAATCCGCCCCATCTTCAGTTCGGCCTCCGAAGATGTACATAACATCGTCAACTATAGCTGCGGCGTGGCCCTCTCGTGGAACGGGAATGTATCCTATACAATCCAGTTGAGCCCACAAATTTGTGCTCGGGTCATAGCACCAGACATCGTTAAACCACTGAAACCCGTTGGTTCCACCAAAGCTATGCAAGTAAGCCTCACATTCCAATTCGACGTTGACTGATCTACTCACAGATACATCTTGTCGTTGTACGTTATCATCGAATGATTTGTCCTTGCTGGAGGAATCTTCCCCTGCTGGGGACCTGCACTGTCGCTGTTTTGAATAAGCATCTCCCAGCGGTTATTCGGCATCTGTAATTGATTCAAGTCAAAGGCTGCCAGATCGTTCATGAAGTATCCTTCCACTTGACCACCAAACACGTAGATCTTAGATCCCAAGATGTTGAGGGAATGTCCATATCGACCATCGGGCCGTGGCCCTGCAGGCAAGGCTCGGGACCATTGCCTTGTGGCTACGAGCTGTCAGCATAGTTGTCGCGCAAAATAGCCCAGTCGTGGGGTCCTTACATGTATTCAGAAGGTAAAGGGTTTCGTCAAGCACATCGGTCTCCTCGATCTTGGTATCTCCGCCGTAGACGATGAAGGCATTTCCAACTAGTAGACTGGAATGGCCAACCCTTGGGCCTGGCCCTTCAGCGGTTGTTGCAAGAGGATAGCAAGCCATGCTTGAGCCAGCCTCAATTAACCATAAGTCGCCCTTGACTGTCGAGCTATTGATGAGGCCACCCATTACATAAATATCACCTTCTTTGGATGAAACAGAGTTGACAGCAGCCCCATATCGAGGAAACGGACTAGGATGCGACGAGGTGTACGTCAACCGCCGTTGCGACCATGGATACAACGAAGAATTCGGATTTCCAGGCTGTGCTTGGGAGGCAGCGCCATTGCGAAACTGCACATAAGCATGTCAGATAACATCCACGACCGCCGTCAAATCGCGGCATGCGAAAACAATTGGCACCGGAAGGTGAGCTTACTGGAAGGTCGCTTGATGGCGGTTGCTGTTGTTGCAGCTGGGGCGGACCTTGCTGTGTCTGCTCCAGGCTCTGACCTCGCTGGCGAGAGTAGTTTTGATCCGGACTGCCCATGCTACCCTCGTTATCCAACGAGTTCAGACTGCCAGTCGGCGTCGACCGAGAGCCCTTTTCTTCTCGGACGCGCGCGGCGGCGCTCTGGATCGATGACCCACCCGAGGACGGAGGCCCATCTCGACTGGCGAGCGCCCTGTCCTGGTTCTTTTTCGACTTAAACAGAAAGGCCATGATTCCCTCCTAGAGCCCCTAGCGGGGAGACAAGGCCGTACGTCTCGCAGATTGCAGTAGCGCTGTGATGTTCGACGGTTTTCGCAGTCTCACAGGCTCGCCGTTGCCACACGCTCAATTGACCGAGAGAGCCGTCGGGGGGCGCGCGGGAGCGTGCAGGAGCGGGAAGACGACGTTTAGCGGGCGGCCGGAACGAGGGGACGAGTGGAGGTCGGCGAGGGAATCGATGTCGATGGCTGGGGAAGCATCGGTGGAGACGAGCGACAGAGCGGTTCGACTTTCTGTTCGACCTCTCGAATTTTTGGGGGGACCCTGTCACGGAACGAGCGCCCCCAAAGGAGCAGCCTCAGACGAGAACCCTGCTCGCAGGCAAAACAAATACAGCAAGCGGCGCAGCGATGGAAACGGGACGTTTGGTCGATGCAATAATACGTCGCTGTCGTGGAGACCAACAAGTCGCATGAATTGAAGGCGCCGGTGCGTGATGCAATGGGCAGAATACAAGATTGAACTTGGACGAAAATGCAACACACTTGGGTACTCTGTACGGGCAAGGTGTTCTGCGACAGCGACCGGGGTTAGAGGGGGCCAGTGGAGCCAGCAGCGAAGCGACTGGAGAACAAATCGATTGCGAAAGGGGCATCACTTTCGTCTGCATGCGCTTCCCGCCCTGTCTCCAGCCGGCCAATCCCGGCGTGGTCCTGTCACTTTCTCCGACCACCCACCAAGCCTTCGTTCTTTTTCCAGTTCTTGCTTGGCTGGGGCATCCAGGGCATCGATGCTCTCGCTCTCGGAAACCGAGCCAACACCCTGTTAAGTTGATATAATTGACGACGCGGCCGCTCCAGCACATTGTCGATGCCAAGCGCAGCCCATGGAGGGCAGCTAGAGGCTTTTAGTTCTGATGATCAGCGGATTGCAGGTGCCCCAATCAGGTTCACGGTGTCACTTCTTTCCTTTTCTAACCATGGATGAAGTCGTGCGACCGCACTAGGCACCTCACAGACCAGTATTTGCTGTTACCCTAAGTGCTGCTTGGTCGATGTGATGTGGGCCATGGAACGAGGTGAAAGGTTGAGGGACTTCGTTAGCATGGTGCAGACAAAGCCCCCCGATCAGTACCTGCAGCAGGGCCCATTCTTGAAGCCAAGTTCTGGACGGTCTGCAAAGACCCGCTTGTCGATGCGAATCATAGGTAGGTAGCACATGCTACATATACAATTTGCGGTCCATTCAGGACCTTGCGAAATCTAGACAAAAAAAGATAATATCCTCAGTCTGATGCGGCGCTGTCGGGAAAGCCCCGTATCGGGCTACATTTGTGCCTTAAGCTTACCTGGGCGGCGATGCTGTCGGAACCCAGGGGCGGCGCCCGATTCTCCAACCCCTGAAGCTGTACTCAAATAAGACGTGCGCCAGCAAGAAACTTTCATCCACGAATTTCTCACCAAATCAACGGTCGCATTGCCACATTGGTGAGCCCAGCATCCATTGCACCTGCAGCAGGCCTAGCGGCTGAAGAAAGGTGTCAGAGGCTAATGCTGTGCCAAAACCGGTTAGAGCGTCATATCAAGTTGTTAGGCGGTTACCGCCGCCTCTGCTTACCCATTTTTAACCCCTGCTCACCCTTCCAGTCTTGGATGTTTCATGTTTCCAAGCTCCCGCCGCACGGCTCATGGGGTGCCTCCAGCGGCCAACGAGGGGTTGTCGTTCTCTCAGGTAAAGAAGAATGTAGTATTTCGTAAGGCTGGGCGGCCTTTCAGGAGCTATCACTTTCATCACATCCAGCTTCATTTGTTTGCCCGCTTTGTATAATTCTCTCAGGATGACGGAATTGAAAGAAGAAAAAAGTTTCGCTCACATCTGTGAAGGTTCAAAGAGGTGCGTTCATTGACACGGCACCTAGGAGCAATGTTCCGAGAAACTCCCTCTTCACACCATGATACCTACCTACCCCCTGGCCGTCACAAATGCTGAAATGTATGTATTGCGCGGGTCGTTCAGCGCCCTCGCTGCCCGTGTTATAAGCGCATAAGCGCTGAACGGGCAGTTGTTGCATCGGTAAGGCGCCGCTCTTCCAGCACACCCTTTTGGGCCCCCCCTTTTCGCCAACCTCCTTTTCCGGTGAACACCTGCTCAAGCTTCACCACTCAGGGGCCAATGTCATTGTGTGCTATCTCCACGTGACGACTCACGTGATACTATCTGGATGGTGGGGCAACCCAAAGACAGCTTCCCGATGAGGCTGAGAGTTGTCCTACCTTGCGTCTGAGTTCCAGACAGCTCCAGCGTTGGCACCTGCTCAGCTTTCCTCACCTCCGCATTGGGCCCCATCTCTCACCCGTTGAGATTTGAGGTTACTGCCGGCTCTGCCTACTTCCAGGTCGCGCACATGTCTGTGGCATTCGTGCCAATCTGACAGCATAGACTAAACTGACTGCTTGAAGGCAGAAGCAGTCGAGTCTCACGACGCACCGAGAAAAGACGGTCTGACCGTCAATCACCAACGTGCACCGATCGCACACCGCATACCAACACTTTGTCGTCGTCGCCCACCGCGTCGCGCCATCGCGTCAACCATGATTGTATAGATCCAGCATGACAGCCACAGCCATTTCTCTGCATGGCCCCCAGCCGGCGCAATTCGACCCCCGGCAAAGCGCTTCCAGTCCCAGAATGCCTTCCTCCTCGTCCCCAGCGCCACCATCGGGCCGCCCTGGTCCTCGGTCGCGTCACACCCCCCTCGACATGTCGCATTTCCGTGGCCAACCTATCGAAGCGCAGGCAGTCCCTGGAACCGAATTACCCTCCAAGTTAGCTGCTGCGAAAGTTCCGCCTGCTACTAATGGTCGACGGCTCCCAGAATCCCCAGTCCCTCCATCCGACCGACCATCAAGTGCACCCGGGAACGAGCAGAATCAAATTTCAAGTTTCAGCAACCGTACGGCCAGTGAGGATGACGAACAAGATTCCGTCCCCGCGCGACCGGCAAAGCCGCCGCTTATGAGGTCACAGAGCGAACACGGTTTGCGCCACGACCACGACGAGGTTGATAGGATCGACGAGGAGTACTACGAGTGGGGCGCGAGGCATGGGTTTGAGGACCATTATCAGTCTGAGGATATTATCTCTCAGCTTGCAAATGTGAGTCTCATCAGAAAGCCATTGGTAGTGTTCGGCTACACGCTGCCTTTAGAGGACCCTTGTGTTTATTTCCGTGAGCCTGTTTCACTGACCAAATTTAGAACTGGTACATGTATTTCACCGACAAGAGGCACGATTCGACTGGGAAACCGAAGTCGCCTGCGTTTGAGATTCAAGACTGGCGCATGCGAGACCGCCTCAAGACTGTGTCTGCGGCGATAGCCATCTGTCTCAACATAGGAGTTGAGCCTCCCGACCAGCTTCGGACGACCCCCGGTGCCAAGTTTGAGGCCTGGCAAGACCCGACAATCCCTCCGGTGACCAAGGCCCTTGAGAACATCGGCAAGGCTCTGCAAGCCCAGTATGAGACACTTGCCATCCGCACCCGTTACAAGCAGTATTTGGACCCCTCAATTGAGGAAACCAAAAAGTTCAGCATTTCGTTGAGGAGAAACGCTAAGGACGAGCGAGTTCTCTTCCATTACAATGGCCATGGCGTCCCCAAACCCACTGCATCAGGAGAGATCTGGGTGTTTAACAGAAACTACACACAGTATATCCCTGTCTCGCTCTATGATCTCCAGCACTGGCTCCAAGCACCCACGATATTTGTGTGGGACTGCTCTGAGGCGGGCAATATCCTAAACAATTACCACCGGTTCGTGGAGAAACACGAGCAAGAGGAGGAAGAGAATGCGCTCAGGGACCCAAACTACGAGAAGATGAGCTTCCGGCCCTACATTCACCTAGCAGCCTGCAATGTAAAGGAGAACCTGCCAACCAACCCCCTGCTGCCAGCCGATCTCTTTACTTGTTGCTTGACCACCCCTATCGAAATGGCGCTTTGGTTCTTCGTTTTACAAAATCCACTCAAAACGAATCTTACGCCTGACAGGGCAAAGAAACTCGGCGGTCGTTTGCAGGAGCGAAGAACTCCTCTAGGAGAGCTGAACTGGATCTTTACAGCGATTACCGACACTATTGCGTGGACTACCCTGCCTCGTCATTTATTCCGCAAATTCTTCAGGCAAGATCTAATGGGTGAGGAACTTCCACATACGTTTGCGACCGTTTTAAAAACCGAATAGAGTTAGCTAACATGACCTTTTCAGTGGCGGCCTTGTTTCGCAACTTTCTGCTTGCGCAACGCATCATGCCCGTGTATAACTGCCATCCCCAATCTTACCCCGAGCTACCTAATACCCGTCAACACCCTCTCTGGGAGAGTTGGGACCTGGCTGTCGATATGGCCCTCCAACAGCTCCCCATGCTGGAGAAGAAAGAAAATGAGGGTCTCGAGTACGAATACGTCAACTCGACCTTCTTCACTGAACAGCTCACCGCTTTCGAGATTTATTTGACCAGGGGAGACGCAATGTCGCAAAAGCCTCCCGATCAGCTTCCAGTCGTCCTCCAAGTTCTGCTTAGCCAGCAGCATAGGCTTCGAGCTCTGATCCTCCTTGGGCGGTTCTTGGACCTTGGCCCATGGGCTGTCCAACTTGCTCTCAGCATTGGGATTTTCCCCTATGTCCTGAAGCTGCTCCAGTCTGCTGCCCAGGAGTTAAAACCTGTTATGGTTTTCATATGGACCCGAGTCCTGGCTGTTGATATCTCCTGCCAGTCCGATCTCATCAAGGACAGTGGGTACAACTACTTCGCAGCAATCATGAAGCCCCAGGAAACCTTCCCCGTCGTTGGTGTTGTGGTTCTGGATGAGCACAAAGCGATGTGCGCATTCATCTTGGCCATGCTCTGCAAAAATTACAAGCCTGGTCAAATCGTATGCAACTCGACAGACATAATGACATACTGTCTGCAACATATTACTCACCCCGAGAACCCCCTACTTCGACAGTGGTCATGCCTCTGCATCAGCCAACTTTGGCAGGATCTGCCTGAGGGTAAGTGGCGGGGTATCAGGGAAAACGCTCATTTGAAGCTTTCTTTCTTGATTAAGGACATATCCCCTGAGGTCCGGGCAGCTATGGCACACGCCTTGACCACTTTTCTCGGAATTCCGGAGCTGACAGATGAGGTTGCAAGGATCGAGGAAGGGATTGCATGGACCATGCTCGAACTGTCTAACGATGGCAGCCCAATCGTTCGAAAAGAGCTTTTGGTATTCCTCTCACACTTTGTTCTACGTTACGAGAGCAAATTCCTCGTTGCTGCCTACGAGCAACTGCTTGAGGAGAAAGAATATCTTTCAGTCCCGCCACCGGAAGATGGCCAAGATCACAAGATGGGACTCCATTATGCGAGACCAGAAAATCGCCAAGAGGATGGTACTATCAAGCCAACAGCCTATGGTGTTGCCCACGATTCTGTCTTTGCCGCCTGCTGGAAGCATATCAATATTCTAAGCGTTGATCCGCAACCAGAAGTCCAACGAGACGCGACCATCATTGTCGACTACGTCCACTATGCGCTCGTCAACTCAGCTGTTGGCACACAAGCACAAAATCTTATGGACGACATCGTGCGGCGCGCTAGGAAGGTGACCCGTGGTGATATGAGCCAGAGAACAAGTGTTATGGGAACCCACACGGTCATCGCGCAGCCGATGCCGTCACCAGGTCTCCTAAAGCGCACGGCTAGTTACCTCTTTGGCCCGCTCATGGGCGCGGATGGCGCCTCAAACCTTTCAACCCCCCCCGCATCCCCCGGGTTTCAGAGGACGATGTCGCACCGCAGTCGAAAGGGACCAAGTCTCGATGCGGCACCACCCGAGCAGCATGACCAGGCTACATCACCAGCCAACTACCACGTTGCCAACGAGCCCTCTTGCAACGGATATAAGGAGCGCAGTCTCACAGCACTGCCTACACTTCCTTTAACCAGCACTTTCCTGGACTGGTCGATTGAATACTTCCGGGAGCCGCAGATGAAGGCCCCTGAGGCCGATGAACCTGGAAGTCATGAGTACAACGAGCGGTTATGGCGCCGATCACGCAATGAAGCGGTACTGAGGGAGACGCAGCCACAGAAGACGCACGCAAGGACTCATAAGTGGAACAGCCAGATCGGAACTATCAACAACGGCGCCCAGCCAGCCAAGATGACCTTCCACCAATTTGAGAACTATGTTGCCGTGGCCGATGACGGAAACACCGTTAATGTCTGGGACTGGAAGCAAAACAGCCGCAAGAGCCGTTTCTCCAACGGAAATCCTGAAGGTTCCAAAATCTCAGACATGAAGTTTATCAATGAGGATGACCAGGCCTTGCTGATGACTGGGTCATCGGACGGTGTCTTACGCATCTACCGCAACTACGATAGCGAGGAAACAGTGGAGCTCGCATCGGCCTGGCGTGCGTTAACGCATATGGTTCCCTCTAATGTCAATTCGGGCATGGTCTTCGACTGGCAGCAAGTGAACGGACAGGTGCTGGTGGCGGGTGACGAGCGCGTCATCCGTATTTGGAATGCTGGCCATGAGATGTGCACCCATGAAATCCCTGCCCGATCCGGCTCGTGCGTGACATCGCTGACGTCTGATCAAATGACGGGCAACATCTTTGTCGCAGGGTTTGGGGACGGTGCCATCCGGGTATTTGACACCAGAATGAAGCCACAGGATACCATGATCCGCAAATGGAAGGATGATAGTAAACAGTGGGTGAGATCGGTACACATGCAGCGTGGCGGGCAGAGAGAGCTCGTGTCGGCGAGCCGAAACGGCAAAGTCCGCCTCTGGGACATTCGCTTGGACAACCCGCTCAAAACGCTGCTCACCACTAAAGATGTACTGAGAACGGCGAGCACGCACGAACACCTCCCAGTGTTTGCAGTGTAAGTTGTTCATATCCACCACCGCGGTATCCTGAAGCTAACCCGTTTCTTGACAGTGGCACATCCGCGCATCTGGTCAAGGTCTTCGACTTCGATGGCCACGAGCTATCCAGGTTGGAACCTTACTCAAGTTTTCTACAGGGTCATAAGGGCATGCCGATCACCGCCACTGCTTTCCATCCTCATCGGATGTTGTTGGGTTGTGCCGCCCGCGGGGACTACCACATCAACCTATTCGGCTGTGGGTCGGAGAAAGTCGGGCCTTCTTTGCTGTGATTTGGGATATATCCTGGTCGAACGATATTCCTGTCCTCCATCCATATTCGAAGACACTAAAGCCCTCTCTCTATGTGTGATTAGGACAATCCTCGCTGAGCACCTCGAACCCTATACGACACTGGTTATGGGTGGCTTTTTCGAACGATACCATGGTCTGTAAGGGGATCAATACACATTGACACGATAATCCAAGTTCACATAGAACTCGGTCAGCACTGGATTCGAGCTCCAACTACAGGGCAGTTTTCGCTGTCTTGCCCTTCCTTAATATAATTACAGTCGGCGAACCTTTCTGGACACCGTTCCCGACTAGTTTCAAATCTGTGTCCTCTCTCTTCTACTTTGAGTTTTTTTTTTTGCAGGACCTGGACATCGCATCTAGCACTGATGTATGTACGGCATTGTTTTAGGGTTGGAGTTATATGGTCATGGGGTGTTGACACTGATAGTGCTCGGGTGTACAGCATGTAAAGGGACTTCAGATAGTGCGTGTAGGACTCAATCGGCAATGTGAGATGTTTGATAATGAAGCCATCTGGCACCAAAATAACATTATTTCTGCCTGTGGAGGCCGCGTTGGCGAACCGCTTTCGCTTTACGCTGTTAACTTATAAGGACCGATTCAATCGGATTAAAGATAGATAGAACGCGCGAACAGACTCAGAGAACACAGCAACCCCCACAATCTTCAATGTCGCCCTGCTGACCCGAGTCGCCCATCATGCCCGACGCGTCATTTGTGTCGTGCACCTCCTCCAAGCCAGGCATCGCCAATTTTCTCTCACGCTCTTGGCGTATCTCCTCAAGCTTAGCCATCAGCTTCCCCAATGAAACCCAATTCGGTTTCTTGACCGATTTGTACAATGAAGCCTGCCGCCTGACAGACTTGGCGTCATCCTATGACGAAGAGTGAGGCGGTCGTTTCGTGCGATTCTCGTCCTTTCCGGCTCCCGTCCTATGCGCAAATTTTACAGTGTCAGCAAGCATCCAGCCCGGTTCCCGCTGTGTGGCTCGCCTTCTCCATCCGCGGTGTCGGATGATACCACCATCTATCCAAGCCACCGCGAGAAGAAGGGGGAGCAGAAGAGACGGAAGGATGGAGGTATGTTTTCACGAACCAAACGTTTTGTGAGTCTTTGAAGCGGTACACTTTTGAGTTGGCAAGGGTGTGGCAGCCTGGACGTGAGATATACATTGGACCGGGGTCGTCAACTGCAGAAGGCGGGAATCTGGCATAGCCTTGCTCGGCTGCGAACGCTGCTGTTCCGGGGGTACGCTTGACGCCCGCAAGGCCGGCGGCGATGAAGTCCACTGGGCTAAGGCCCATGTCTGGCTCGGACCTGAGAGTGCACGGGGGAAGCAGATCCGGCGCGAGGGTGACGTTCCTGTCGGCGAACTTTTGTAGGCATCTGTGAGGGATGCTGTTGGGTCGGCGACTGCGGTTAGCGGGTGGTTTACGGTGATCGCGAGAGCGTAGGGCTCACGAAAGAGGGGAGCAGGGACTTGCAATGGGCCTTGCGGCGTCACAACCGGTATGAGAGGAGTCTGCGGGTGAATACGGCGGGATGAAGAGGACGCTGGATTGTTGACGGCGCCAATGTGAGGCTGTCCTGGTTTCGAAGTTGCGGGAACCTCGGATTCCCCCGGTGGATGGATATGGTACTGGTCTGGTTGAGGGTAGGGAAACGTGGGAGTGGGTGCCGTGGGAAAGAGTTCGTATACTGCGGAGGAGGCGTGGTGTTTTGTGAGACATACCAAGCAGCCCCGTTTCTCACAGGGTGGCTCGCCGTAGTCCATGTTAGCGTTGGTGCTGGGGAGCCAGACGTGTGTTGCTGGTGCTGGAAATGCCGTGGCGCCCGTAGGTGTGTTCGGAGGTGTGGCCGGTGCTGTGGCCGGAGGTGCGGCCGGTGCTGTACAGGGCGAGACGCTTGAGTCTGAGCCTGATGTCGCTGCTAGACTTATGACCCCCCCTTCGAGAGTGGTTGTCGCCGCAGCAGCGGCTGGCACGACCACCCAGCTTGGTGGCGGCAACATTTTCGTGGTCAGTTGATGATATACGTTAAGACTGTTGATGATATGCGTCAAGACTGGTGCGGTGCTATATGTCGGGCTCTGGAAGTCCAAGATGTTCCAGTGTCGGCAGTTTCATTATGTATTTACGGCCTGGTGGGCAGGCGTCTGTGCAGCTCAGGAACGGTAGGTGTGTTTGATGTCGTTCCTCTGTTGCTTTCTCCGTGTAGGCTCTGTTGGCAGGCACAACCAGAGGGGGCACCCTACTGGTACCTTAATTGTTGGGACTTCCTCCCGGCCGAGGTAGTCTACTTCAGCGGCAACATTAATCACGGACCACAACCACGAGGCGCGGCTGCACTCTGGAGAGTATAAACCACGGCAGCGGGTGATGTTGGAAACTTACAGCCTTATATATGCCACGCATGTTGTAAACAACCTTGACTTGCCGTCGGGCTTCACATCACTGCGGACAGTAGATTGGGTCTTTGTGTATCAGGTAATCTTATTGATCTTGAGTGGGGTGGGTTTTTGTTCAGATATTCTTGACTCTGATAAACCCCATACTATACACTCAGTTCCAACGTAACCTCACACGCTGTCTGTGAACTTTAGTTGCCCTCTGTACAGTCTCACAATTCCCAGAGGGGCATTATTTGTCCAAGTCTCTGGGATTTTGAATTATCGGTCTACCATACGCTCCTGCAGCAGTAATCAGTCCGCTCGCTCACACACCAGAAAGATTCTATGTGCTTTCCCACCTTGTCGGCCGAGTGCAATCCTTTGGGGCCCCATCAAGGAGTCAATCTCTTGGGTGTGCGAGGGTAGTACGCTGCCAAGTGGACGGAAGGAAGATTCAGGTACCAAGCCACAACCCGATCTAGTCCAATACCTCCGCCGCTATGGGCGGGAACTCCAACTGTCCTGAAAATGTCGACGTACTAATGGCATATGTTAGTAAAACTCTGCTCCAAGAATACCCAATCCACCTGAGAGAGCGTTCAGTGAACAGTAACTTCATACCTCCTTCAACCCAGGGCTGGACGGGTCAACACCTTTCTTGCGCATCCGTGCCTCTAGTTCTGCCGGATCGTGGATACGCTGACCTCCGCTGAGAATTTCTTGTCCGCTATTGGTAGATGTCAGTTGATGGCTATTGGTTCCCAAGACACCGGAGCGTTGACATACCGCATAAAGAAATCATAGGCGTTGGTAACTTTGGGGTTCTTGGGGTCCTCCTTGGCATAAAACGGACGAGCGCCCTCGGGGAACTTGTCCAGGACGTAGAAGTCGGTGTTGAACTTCTTTTTGATGAGAGCACCAAGAGCCTTCTCCTGCGGTGTACTCATATCCTCATCGTCACTTACGTTCCGGTACTCCTCGGGGCCTTCCTCACGGAGAAGCTTCTGTCCCTCTGCGAAGGTAAGTCTGACTTCCTTCCCCGGCTCAGGCAATAGGAAGTCTTCCGACGGATACACTGCGCGAACCAGCTCGATTTCAGCTGCACACCGCTCCTTGAGGCCGCGGAAAATGTGAAGCAAGACGCCTTCAAGCATATGAAGAGCCTCGTGATAATCACGTGTCGTCTCCATTTCCAAATCCAGTCCCGTGAACTATGGCTTTTTGTTAGACATCATAGAAGAAGCAAGTGCTGGGATCAACCCACCTCAGTCATATGTCTCGGGGTGTTCGAGTTCTCGGCCCTGAAAACAGGTCCGATACAGAAGACACGCTTTCTGCCGCCAGCAATCTCGATTTGCTTATAAAACTGGGGAGACTGCGCTAGGAAAGCCTCGGTGTTGAAGTATGGGAGGCGAAAGACGTTGGCTCCTCCCTCAGAGGCAGCACCGATGAGGCCTTATCAAAATAGTATGCAATTAATGAATGTCTCGAAAATTAAAATGAAAGAGTAACTTACAAGGCGGCTCAACTATGGAGAGTTAGCGTTAGCAAAGCGCCCAATCGTGTAAGTGGAAGTGATAACATACACTAGGAGACGTTAGCACATCAATTTGAAAACGCCACTTGCGAAGATACAACTTACTTCCTTGAATCCGTGCTGTTTAAGATATGAGCGGAAAAGATCCTTGACTTCGATCCGAATGTCGGCGATGGCCTGTTGGACGGGGGCCCTCTTATGCCTTTGAGCGAGCTGCGTTAGCGACAGTCGGATAGAGCCCCAAAGGGTAAAAGTACATGGAAATATTATCCAGGTGGGTAAGCATTGTTGCTGCTGGAATACCCGCTGGCTCAGCGCCTGGTGCAAGGCTGAGCTTCTCGACGCCTTCCTCTACTGGTACTTCCTCATCGCTGAAGTTGGCAATCGGCCGGTTGGCGGCTGCGAGTGTGAGACCCAAGGCGGCCGGGGCAGCGGCGTGGATGAAGAACTTGAGAATGTGCAACTCGTATTTTGAGACCCTGCATGACTTCACATCCTCGAGAGGCTTCTGGATGGTGCCCTCAACAATGACAAAGCTCTCAAGATTGACGGCGCCGATCCACTTGGCCATCTGGCGACTGACAGGCGTCCCCTCGGGGTTGGCTGCGGCAATGCCTTGGATGGCCCAGTTTCCCTCCTCCCGGATCTCAACGAAGACCATTTTGGCGCCCTGCATACGGCTATTCTGGATCCATCCGCGGAGCTGGACGAGCTTGCCGACATGTTCCTCGCCCAGAGTCTTGAGGTGGATATCGACGGCATCGGCCGAGAATTTGGTCTCCGCGGTTTCATTGCCGTAGTTATCGGTGGCCAAATCCTCAGTCGCGGCCGCGCTGCTGGACGCACCCGTGGTAGCTGCTCGCTCGGCGGCGCGACGTGCCTTCTCGGCCTCCTTCTTTGCCTTGGCCTCGGCCTTCTTAGCTGCCTTCTTCGACGTAGAGGCGCCGTCCTCGCCCGCTTCAACAGGCGGCTCCGAAGGGGGAGGGGGAGCGTTGGCTGCCGGTTCGGACATATTGATGCTGTGGTGTTTGCGAATTTTTGTCTTGAGTGCCGTACGTTCGTGAGAGACGTCGTTTGTGGGGAGATGTGAGTCAATTGCAAGTGACTCGATATTTACCAGACTGTCCCGGCCTGACACACGAGAGCTGGTGAGGGGCACCCCAAATCAATGGCGGGGCAGCTGTTGGACCTTCAGCCCTATCTTATCAGCGTATCACCCTAACCCTTGGCAATTTATTTTGTTGACGCGCCGGTTCTGTGTCCAACACACCACAACAGTTGACGTTCACCCATCTAGCCACAATCCAATGGCCGCTGATATGGGGCCGAAGCGTGATAACGCCGATGTCGAAGGCGAAATCCAAGAGCCTTCAAGCAAGCGACGCCGAGATCAGCCGCCGGCGAAACCAAAGATTCCAGAGCCAAAGACTGACGCCACTTACGGCCAACGCTCTGTCTTCCCGAGTCTCGACCACCCGGCATACAACTCCGACGATAATCTTGAGTTTGAAGATGAGGCTGACGCCCTGGCGTATCTTAAATCGGTTCGGTAAGCATAACTCTCATCTCTCCTACCGCATTTCCTTGTAATCATCATCGTGCTAAACAACCATTCCTTCATTCCGCAGAGCAGATAAGCTGACATGGTAAGTATTGCAGACAAGAAGCAAGCGGAATCCCACATCTCTTAGTTGCCCCGAAAGCTGGTCCCGAGCTACCACCCTATCTCGCTGGCGTTGACCGGTCGATATACGACGACGGCGTGGGCGACTCGAGGGGCTACTATTACGACGGTGCGTACACGGCAGCACCCGACCCTGGAGCTTCGGATGATGGCGAATGCGAAGATGGAGAATGGGACCCTGAGAAGGAGGCGGCAGCCGCAGATAGGGCCTTGCGCGCAGCATACTTTGGCGCCCTCGGCTCCCAATTCGAGGTTCTTCGGGCCCAGCTCCATACTGACCCTCCGTCAGAGCTCGTAGCGGCCCTCGACAAAGATCACGGCACAGAGGTGGGAGGTTTTGGGGCGAGGAGCTGGACTTTCCGGGTATGGAACCACCGTATCCGCCACACTGACCCGCTGCCGGTACAGATCGCCGCGATGGACCGGCGAAACGCCCTCAAATTACTTCGGGTAATCCTAGGGGGCAAATTCATTCGGCGTGGTCATGAGCTTAGAGAGCGGACAAGCCGGTGGATTTGGGCCCTTCTTGCGAGGCTTCCTGACCGCGGTGAGATGGATTACACCGAGATTGGATGGATCCGTGAGCTGGGCAAGCGAGCAGTGTTGATGATGGTCACCATCGCTCACATGGAGGCCCTGATAGATGAAGTGGAGGACGACCTGGAAGGCGAGGAGATTGAGCCCGAAGTTGAAGGTGACGCTTTCCTCGACGACGTGGAGGTCAACGACCAGGATGAAGTTGGCGTGGATGTCTCACCCCCTGATCCCGGAAGCAGCGAGCCGAACACCTCATCCAATCTTCCAGCTGATACAGACCCCCAACCTGCAACACACACAGACGTGGACGACGGAGGCGAGATCGACATGGATCTCGACGAAGGGGAAGTGTCCGACACATCATCTGCTCCCAGAGATATCCAGGCTGACATTGCAGCGGCGAAGGCACGTCTCCTTGCACGCCTTGAGGATCATGGCACCCAGGATGAAATCCCTGCTGAATCAAAAGGCAAGGATTTGGCAACCAATGACGACGATGAAGAAGAGGCCGGGCTAGATACCGCGAGAGCTCGCGACAATACGAGAGCGACACTCAACATGATTCTGACTGTCGCTGGTGAGTTTTACGGGCAGAGAGATCTTCTGGAATTCCGAGATCCTTTTCCTGCTTTGTAAAATTGCCATATATTTCTGAGTTTGTCTATTCGGGGTATTCCTTGCTAAGGGCTCGTAGCAGCCCTCAAGAACTATGACCAGATTGGTTGGCCTCCGCGATAAAAACCATTATTGTAGCACCCTGTTGTTTTCCTCCGTGGCGTATGTCGCACTCCGGGGTCCTGTATCAAACAAATAATAAAAACCGCCTTATACTTTCCATTTAGCTTCCCCAATATGGTATGATGACCTCCCCGCCGTTGCCCCTTGAAAGACGGGGCTCCAAAACTCCGTGCTAAATGCAAAGACATTGCCTCCGGTAAAAGGAACATAGACCCAGGGCGCCGCACCGGGCTCATGTAAGCTGGAGGGGACAAAGGAAACTGGGTATACACATATTACTCCACATCCATGTCCCCAGCTTCACCATTTCCCGCCCCAAAGCTCAAGAACGGAGCCTCATCGAAGTCGTCCAGAACCATGTTCTCCTGGCCCAGACCGGCAAGCGAGGAAGGTGGGCCAGTGGCTGTGATACTCTTCCGGCTTCGTGTTTTTGGGATTGCCATCGTACGTGCGTTTCCCCAGCCCGCTGGCGCGACGCTGTGTGGGCTGATCTCCCCGTCGAGCCACTCACGCCAGGGGTTGCCGTGATGAGCGCTGATGTTGGTGTCGTCATTGCCCTCCTCCTCCTCGACGTATGACCGCTTGCGGTTGGCGGCGGCGGAAGTCTCCATTGCGGCTGTGGCGGAGGTGACGCTCGAGTTGGACTCCTGGCTGCTTATCGCGGCAGTGAAGAAGGGTGGGCTGTCGTCGTGGATTGTCGTGAGGGGCTGTACGGACAGGCCGCCAACTCTGTTGATTCCGCAAAAGGGCACAAGCTCGCGAGCAGGGGCGGAATAGAAAGGTGCATTCGGTGTTGATGTGACGGGTGTGGCATCGGAGGCGGGGTCGGACCACAGGGCGAAGGCGCTGCCAGCGGACGGGTCTGTCTTGTAGCCCTCGTTCACGCTCTTCCGCACCCGCATCCCCACGTTCAGGAGACTGGCTTGGACGTGGGCCGGGATCGCGGGTCCGTTTAGCGGGGTAGTTGTGGACGAAGCGACGGCATTTGAAGCGGAGGTTGAACAGTCCGCCTTGCTGAAGAAAGTGGTGATCTGGCGTTGGGCAGGATCGCTTGATGCGCCAGCGAACTGACGCTTTGTCCTTGGGCCGGACATTGCAAGTGCGGATGGTTCAGAATGCTTTTCTGCTAGGGGTTATTTCGCAGATTCAAGAAACCACTTGAAGCAGAGAGTGGGCCCTTCTCAGCAGCAAGTGGTGGTGACGAACGATTGACTGGGGAGATTGCCAGTGGTCAAAGGAGGCTGGGTGTCGGATCCGGGATGACTGCCGTGTGGGGTCAATGGACGTCGCGACGAGGACCGTGTTTTGGCGCGACAGTCAACTCTTGAATGCACCTAAGGCTTCTTGGCACCGTTACCTCCGCGGCTCTGAGGCTCCTGTGCAGTTGACGCCATTAAAATTTGGTATATGTGAAAGGTTTTTGAGAGCATTAGGCTCAGGTCTTCTAGATTTACATTCAAATGGGCTTGTATTATTGCGTTGGAACGTTGGATTATTCATGCCGCATGCATTGGAGAATATGTCAAGTGCCACGACTCACCCTCATGCAATAATCGCCACGCCACTTCAGTACGTTTCCCCAAGTTGGCACATATTCGGGCAGACGATCAGTTATCAGTTGCTATAAGGATCTTTGACCTTCTCCATTATTCACTGTACATTACCTAGAAAGGGAGGGGTTCTCTCTTTGTCACTACTGGGTATATCTACCAAGCACAGGACCCCTCAGGGTAGTTGATGGTCCGTCGCTTTACCAGAGTAATTGTAAAGACTATCTACACCCTTCAACTTTATCAGGCGTTATAGGTTCAACATGCAAGATTTATGCTAGACACTTCTCTGGGATCACACTTGTCACCGAGTTCGAAGCCACACCTCGTCAGTTCGTGGACATCGTGAATTCATCGCAATCAGTGTCTACCCCCTTCTACCATTTCAGTTCTGGCGATGCTCATCGGTCCACGTCCTCGCATTTAGTTGGACTACCACCCGCCCATGGCAGACCGGTCTAAATACTTGTGAGATGCCAGTGCCAACTATCCACCCATGCAGTATGTCCTGCCTGTACAGCAAAAGACGACGTCAAGCAGCGCAGATCGAAGGCGGAAAACGGCGGTGATGCAAGGATATCCGGGCCCAAAACGCGCTCCGTTTTTCTGGTGCGAGGTGACTTTTGGTAAATCCATCTTCTACCCGTGGAATTGATTGATCGAATCTGTTTAGACGCCCGACTCAAAAAAGTCTCCCAGATACCAAGATGTTCCCCATTACCACGCCAATATGCCGAAGAAGGAAAGCAGACGCGAATCCTCTACTTCCTGCGGAAAGAGCAGCCCTCAGTGAGTCTAGCCTTGCCACCGGTGGGCTGGCAAAGGACGGTCGTGCATCCTTGGCAGATGACAACGGTCTGGGCGTGGGAGAAGACGGTGGTGATCGTGAAGCAGCCGGGGCACTTCACGTCCATGAAGAAGGATCGGGGTGCGGGCACGAGGGTCTAAAGTTGCATCGTTAATATCCACAAGCCATCGCCACGGTCTGTGGTGTCGTAAGTCCGGAGGGGGTCGTACCTTGAGCTTGTGCTTGCGAGCCTCGGCAGCAGCGCTGGGGTTGAGGAGGTCAACGGCGAGAACCTTTAAAAATTCGTCGTCAGCGTCGTCGTCCAACGATCATCAACGTTATGTGCCCCTTCAATCACACCCCACGAGATTCCGCATTCCGCCATCGTAACATCTCGGCCATCGCTTGTCGTCGTGATTTCGGGATTACAACATCCATCTAGCGTCTGGAGGCGATGTCGATGTCGATGCAGAATGCGGTCGTCTCGGCGGGGTGGGACATTGCAGCGGCTACAGCACGGTTGAATCGAGGACGGCAAGGTCTTACCATCTTGACTGATTATGAGAGTGATGATCGACGACGAGCGACGAGCTTTGTGTAGTCGGAGAAATCTGGGGATGGTCGGCGGCAGATTTTCGCTCGTGGTGATGTCGGAAAGAGGGGAGGTTCTGCGAGGCCTAGCAACGAGATTCAAAAGTTCGGGGCAAATTTTCCGTGGTTGTGAGGAATTTGCCTGACTGAGCGGGTGGTTAGTTAGGGCTCGACCTCCTGGCCAATCAGGAGCTGATATGCACGGACCCAGCTGCCTGTGTGGGGCACCGTGTCCTGAGCTGTTGGAGAGTGAGCTCCGGCCAGTGGTGGGGATGCGGGGCAGTGTACCTCGGGGACGCGCGGGCTCAAGTAAGTGAGCGGCCAGGCCTGGTGCAATGGTTAGGCAACCAGCTAACGATCTGGCATTTAACTGCTCTCATAGACGGCGAGAAAATACAACTGTTTGGCTGAGTGTTTCCTCTTTGCAGCAATACTCTACCTGAGCCTTTCTTCACACGCTCTGTTGGTCCTTGGCCAGTTCTCACGATGGCGACACCTGCAGACCAGCGGATAGCAGTCCCTATCGACGATCCAAATGCCGATACCGAATGGTAGGCTTGGAAGAATCAGCTCTTCTTTCCACTCTCAATCGTGCTCACGAGACCTCTAGGAACGACATTCTGCGGAAGCATGGCGTTATTCCGGAGAAGCCCCCAAGCCCGACGCCGATGATTGAGGAGGCCATCAATGAAGCCCGACGTCTGGCGCACGAGAACAGGCTAGAGGGAAAGGACCTTGATGAGCTGGATGAGCTTGAGGATGAGGAGGACGAAGCATTCCTGGAGCAGCACCGACAGCGGCGACTCAGGGAGCTGACCTCACTCCAGAAGAAGTCAAAGTACGGCAGTGTGTACCCAATAACAAAGCCGGAATATTCACGCGCAGTCACCGAAGCATCGCAGGAAGGACCGGTGCTTGTCAACCTCACATCATCGGCTGGAAACATTGAATCTCGAGTGTTGACGGAGCTTTGGCGACAAGCAGCACAAGAGTACGGCGATGTCAAGTTTTGCGAGATGCGGGCTTCACAAGCAATTGAGGGCTACCCCGAGAAGAACTGTCCCACAATCCTGGTCTACAATAAGGGCGATATTGTGAAACAAATCGTGACGCTCATGACGGTTGGGGGAGTGAAGATGGGCATGTCTGAAATTGACAAGCTTCTCATCGAAGTCGGCGCAGTCAGGGATAATGACATGAGGATAATGAAGAGAATGAGAGAGGCTGAGGATGCTGAGGAGGAAAGGATCACAAACAAGGGAATACGGAGCAGCTCCGACCGGCCAAAGCAGAACGATGATGACGACTGGGATTGAGATGGGGTGCATTGCACGCCCAGACCGACCCAGACAGTGATCAGCTGGGCTGTCCCTCTGACAGCCATCAGACGATCATTGCTTTACCGACGCAGTTTTGACACCTGAGGAACAACTTCGGGCTGAGTGTACTGGTTGCTTATAGATGTAGATGAAGTTGCCGCAAGGGGAAACAGACATTTTGAGATCGAAAGAGGAAGAGACAGTCTGACTTTGTCCAATGACAAGGCTGGCGTCCCCTCCCAACGAAGACATTGGCGCTAAATAAATTGAAGGCTTAGTAATGCTGTTGCTCTTGGGAATATATTTGGCATTGATCTACTAGCTAGATCTTGTCAATCGTACTAAATCGCAGGACCCGGTTCCAGATCCTCAAGTAAAACTGCCACAGTAGCAGAAAAGGAAGGAAATCTAGAAGTGGGGTGCTCAGTGAGTGCTCAGTGACTGTCGTGCCACGAATAGGGGTCCAAGGGACTAGTGAGTTGTGGGGGAAACTTGAGGGGTTGGGACCGCGGACCTCAAGGTGAAGCGGAGGTTCCCATGTCAGCTTCAATGACAAGCGTCGACGCATCTCGAAATGCTCTAATATTTCCATTTAGCATCTGCCGCAATTCCATTGATGCTGGAGTGGTTGGAGTCTTGCGTTAAGTGGCTACCCGCAGCAGCAAACACTCGACCGTCCTACATCCAGCCCGAGTCTGAGGATCGCTCGACTTAACTTGGTCAACAAACCGCCAGCCAAGGTAAGCACTTGCTGCAGGACTCCAATATAAAATCCAGAAGTCGGCCATCCCCGGGAAATTGGACACATTTTCTGCTCAGGTATGCTGGCCCCAATAGCATAACGCTTAACCTTAGCCTCAACCTCGTTAACTTCTCGCCCTCACACTGCTTAACCAGGCCCCAACTTATTCTACGTGGATTTCGTTTCAAACAAAGCCCTGGTGATCTTGAGAAACAAACAAATCTATCACCCCGCCGTTCCTTCTGCGGGGGCGGTTTTCATCGCTTCCAACAGCACCTGAGCGCTCCTTCCCAATCGAACGACTGGCGAACATCAACACCCACGCAGGATTTCCACAGTTGCTTCCAGGCCTTCTTCTCTCTGCTTCACATAACTGACAAGAGCAGCACCTCAAGGGGCGGCAAATGTTTTGAGATCCTCTCATGGTGCTTTTTTCTCGGCGGCAGCTTTGTTACTGATCGGGCAGCCCGGTCCCAGTGGAATTCCTGTCGCTCAGTCGAAATAATCACACAACCGACCCGAGTTACCTCTACGGCACAGCAGTCAATGTGTGGTTGGCGGGTGTCCTCATTCAGGTCACAGCACTCATAGCTCCCGGGTTATCACCTGTACCTTCCTATCAGCCCTCTCATACAAGGAACAGAAAACGCCGTGCCGTAAGCCCCCAGCACCAACATCTGTGTTGCTGTACACGATGGCTAATGGCTATCCAGGTCCTCTCTTGATCCGGTATTCAATCCAGGGCCGATCGAGAAGTCAAGCTCAGCAGTACGAAAAGCCGGAAATGTTAGGACCACAGACTCCACAAAAGCAAACAGGTGGACGACAAAGAGGCAAGCCATCACTTGCGCGACAGACCCCCAAGCATGGCTGGTGTCCGAAGTGTGAATTTGGACACAGAATCCTGGATAGGTTCCCTCCTTGGAGTGGTGAACACGCGGGGAAAAGAAAGTTCTGGTGCAGTAACAAGGACCGAAATTGTGATTATTTCGAGGCGATACCCGGAGACGCCGTCATTGAGACCGGTAATGCGACTCCGATGAGGCAAGGCAACTGTCCCCAGTGCCGCAAAGGTAACCTGGTTGAGATGCCCGAAAGTGTCTTCAACTACAAGGTGCGGCACCTTGAGTGTGAGCGGAAAGACGCTCCAGAACGTCCTTGCAACTATCGAAGGGACATCGGAAAGTCGAAACCGACTCCGCGGGGAACCAAGTCCTCGCCACTAGGTCCGATCGCATCGCCCATTCGCAAATCAACAGCTGCTGACAAGCCATCGCATCTTCGCAAGTCCCCAGTTCCTCAAATGTCAAGGCCTCTTCGCAGGTCCCCCTCGATTCTGAGCCCGGCATCTTCTCCTGGCCCGGCAACTGTTCACACTCCGGGAAATGATGTCAGCGAACCGGCCTTCAAGCCAAGTACCAGGTCGTTGGATACCCAAAAGGCATCCCTGATTCCCACCTCGCGCCCTGTCTCGAGCTTTGCGCTTGCTCCCAAGGCCACAGCCAACATCGCCAATGAAAGGGCAGACGATCTCGGCCAGCCCATTTCTTCAAAGACAGCTCATCAAAACCGTGCCGGCAACCCAGTTGCAAGCACATCGCAATGGCTTCGCAGAATACCAACAACAGGCCCTCTCCAGGCGAAAGGAGTATCCCAGCAATTGCCCTCTGCGGCGGCCACGGGCGGCGGCGCATCAAGGGCTCTCACGGCCATAAACCTCACGGAAGATGTGGCGCCACCCCGTACCCCCCTCAGCACGTTGCCTGTCTTCTACCCAACCCCGGAGACCAGCAAAAAGACGAAAGGGAGGAATCCCACCGCGACTCCGGCTATACAGGCGGAAGACAGCGACGAGTTTGACTGCGGCCTCGACGACGACGACCTCCTTGAAGTGGCGGATCAGGTCGAGAGATCCGTGAGGCGGGCGAAGAGCAAGACCCCCGACTATGGAAGCTTTGACGATTTGGACGATGATGAAATTCAAGAGCTCGCCCGCATCACAGATGAGTTAGCTGCCAAGCCTCCAAGGACGCCGGCTGGAAAGAAACCCGCCGGCGGTCTGATCTCGCCATGGACACCGAAAACGGGCCGGGCGCAAGTCTCATCGCCGGGCCAGCTGCCAGGCCCACGCACACCCACCAGAACCGGGATGTCGACCAACGGGTCTGCAAAAGCACCGTGGCCGGCTGCGGCCAGACACCAGTTTCAGAGACCGCCGACATTCAGGAAAAAGGCCGAGATCATCACGGTTGATTAAGGGCTAGCGGGGATGGGTTGATAGGTAGGCAGCACGGAGGAGGTTGGTGGCGCAGCTGATTTGGGAAAGGCGTTTTGGCCATTGCGGCCATGTCGTTGGGATTTGGTCAAAGACCTCGGGAAATACCTTTTAGGCGTTCAGATTCGCTGCAGATGCCTGAACCCAATATTTCCATACATGCCAGATTTTATGGGACGTGCGAAATTTCAAATTGAAAAGCATGCGTGTATATCCTGAATGGATATGAACCTGTAGTCAAAGTACAGTATTTGTAGCCGACACCGAAAGGAAGATCGGACTGCTGGGGCGAGGATCCAAGTCCCGAGGTTGGTAGAGTAATGCTGCCTGGCACGCCTGGGAAGTGGTGCCAGGTCCTTGGGACCACTAAGGCAGTGCTCAGGTCACTTCGTGGCACTTTAGCGAGAAACTTGCAGGGTACAAGCGGCACGGATCACACGATCAGGCGGGAGTCTACTGTGGGGTATTTCGGACGCGGAGGGGATTCGCGAATGGTGTTTAGTACGCGACGCGACTTGTGCTTCCTCCTTTCTTTTTCCCAGCCCTCCTGCTGGTATTTTACTCCTCAATCTTCGCTCCCATCTTTCTTCTCACTTCATCCGAAGCTGGAAGGTCTATCCCGCCTCCAATCCTAGGAATATAATTTCCCCAAATCGCCCGAGGGTGTGAATGTAACCGATTTGTTCCCGAAGCCCCTCAATGACGACGTGTTTACGTTTTCGCGTCACGTCCTGAAAATGGCCGAAGAACCAACTTTACCACGCCTGCCGGGGCCCAGCAGCGCTACTCCAGCGTTATTTACGAAGGGCAGGAAGCGCGCAAGGATGGCGTTCGGTTCTGCGTCTATGCTCTCGACATCGAGCGATCCGGCCGTTTTCTCAAGCGACGACGACCCGGCGTTGGACAACTACATCCACGGCGTCCGGCGTAAGAAGCGGTACGTGGGGTCGTGGTTTGACCAGCAGCCTGCGTCGTCTGACTCCGCAGTTGGGGACGAGCCACGGCGTCCTATGCCCAAGTCGCAGCCGCAGCAGCAGCGGCAGCGGCAGCTCCGAAGACAGCTCGACAGTGGCGTCTGGATGGGCCAGGATGATTCCACCGACATCGATGAATACTCGGAGCTGGAGCTGCGTCCCTCGAAGGTCTTTACACCCTCAAAACTCTCCTCGCCAACCGTTTCTTCCAGGTTCACTATCCAAGAGCGCCACGCCCAGAACTGCATCCACAAGTGTATTGAAGAGGGCAAGGAAGAGGTGGACTTAAAGTATGTTTCGCCATCCCAACCTCCATGGAACTTAAATACTAATCTTTCTCTAGTCAAATGGCACTGGAGACAATCTCTGATTCGATCCTGGAATTTATTAACCAAATTGCGCCCATACCAGTTGTCACCAAGGATGTAGCATTTGTGCAGCGGGATCCTGAGATAAAGCTGTACCTATCTAGCAATTGGCTGAAACAGTTCCCTGCCGCGATTGTCAACATCGAACATCTGACGGTTCTCAGCCTTCGAGGCAATCGGCTGACGCAAATCCCCCCGGCGCTGGCCTCGCTCAAACACCTACAAACTCTCAATGTTGCTCAGAACTCGCTGCGGTTCCTTCCTGCCGAGCTTCTTGATTTAATGAAAGGAGGCAGCACGCTCTGCGACGTACAAGTGCATCCAAACCCGTTCTATCAACCTAAGGTGGAAGACTACTGCATTTGGGGCGCCGAGGAATACGAGATGTCGTTCAAGCATAACCCTGCGCCAAAATATGAGGGCCTCTGGGAGGGCACAACATCCCTGTTGCGAGCGCGAACTCCAATACAGTTCTCCGACAGCGCGCGTGTTATCCACTCCGACTTTGAGCTTCCCGACCCCGATATGCAGTTGACACCGGAGGAGAGGAAACTCGAGCTGGAAGACTTCTATGAGCTGTCAACACCCATTGGTGTTTCTGCTTCGGCGCCCACTGGCAGTCAAAAGTTCGAGCCAGTCGGTGCGCCATCACTGTTCAATCTCGTCCTCCGCGCCGCTGTTCGCTACCCAGACCCGACGGCGATAAAGGAGGCCATTGAGGACTGTACCGCGAATAACTCTCTCCGTCCTGGGCACAAGGCCATCTTTGAGCGCGCACTAAAGGCGCATCAGCTTGGCGGTCGGTCGTGTTGCGTGTGTGGCAGGAACACACTGAACCCGGTTACGGAGTGGATTGAATTCCGGGAGTTGTGCCCTACAAAGGTGCAGTTTGGAGCCAGCAATGGAGTTCAGGAGTGCCCGAGGGTTGTGCGGAATCCTACGGAATCATGGGTTCCGTTTTTGCGCAGGGGATGCTCGTGGAATTGTATCCCGGCCAAAGCCCCAAAGCCCACAGACGAAATGGCAGAATCGAGGCTGCGCATACCGCAAATGCGGTGATGGCGGTTGCATGTGTTGTTGTGATACCCCATATTCAGTTGAGAATCTAGTTCAACATTCCCTAACAATCATATTTAGATAGTATATCGTAGCATATAGCGAGCATTATGGTAACATATAAGGCAATTGACTGGGCGACTCTGTCGTGATCAGCCCCTATCTTTGGGGAAATGTCAACAAAGTCTTGCCAAGGTGGGCGATTGTTCGACCTGCCAGCTGGCACCAGGTGCCCCCCCCATGGGAGCTTGTTCCAACGTCATCCCAAATTACCCATGTCGAACGTTGACGGGCTAGCTCAAGCTTTCCTCCGCTTGGAATGTTCGACTAATTTGCGACACATCAATTGCGATAGCCTGACGATTCTGCGCAGCTACAGCACTACATGGGAATGGATAAAGACGCGCGTTAGCCCACTGCACCGAAACGGAATTCCATCGCAGCGCTCGCTTTTGGCGGTTGCTAAAGACTATCACCGCACAGCGCAGCAGCGCGACGAATACCGATACCTAATCGACCATGCTGCCCCCCCAGCTGACAACCCTCCTCCTCCTCGCCTTGCCGTCGGCCGTGCGCGCCGTCTTCCAGGACGAGGTCGGCCACACAGACTACCACTACGAGCTGCTCGGCCTCCCGCAGCGAGAGACTACCTTCTTCCACCGCCCCAGGCGCGACGACAAGGCGAGCTTGCTATATACCCTCAGCGATGTCGGCGTGCTCGGCGCTGTCAACCCCAGCACGGGCGCCGTGCTGTGGCGTCAGCTACTGAACGGTACTGCTGTTCATGGCGGGGGCTTTGCGCGTGCTGGCGAGGGCGAGAACTGGGTTGCCAGTGCGCTGGGGTCGGCTGTACATGCGTGGGATGCTGTGTCTGGGAGGAATAAGTTCTGGGCGGAGTTCCCAGGAGAGGTCAGAGATTTGGAGGTCATGGAGATGACCGAGAAGGATAGAAAGGATGTGCTGGTGCTGCACGAGGAGGAGGGCGCGACGGTGTTGCGGCGTCTAAGCGGCGCCGACGGGAGCGTGGTGTGGGAGCATAGAGACACGGCTAAGGATGTGCCGCTCCAGGTCAGCACCAACGTCGAGAAGGTGTTTTCTATCAGCCTACGCGGCTCCCCGGCGGCGTATCAACTCAAGGTTTCGGTTCTCGACACGCTTACCGGGAAGAGGTTGGATGATGTGGTTGTTGGGACCAAGAGCGATGTTCATGGGAAGGAGGATGTCATGTTCGTCGGGGCAAACTCAGCCGCCCCTATTGTTGCCTGGGCGGACATGTCGCATAGCAAGCTGCTTGTGAACGTACTGGGGACCAAGAGCCGACAGGAGTTTGCGCTGACGCCGGGGACTGTTTCTGTTGAAATCCATGCCCCCCACTTGGTGCAGTCGGAACCGCACTTCCTGGTTCACAGCAGGACATCTACCGGCAACCGCGCCGATGTGTATCACATCAACCTCAAGACCAACGTTATTGAAAAGGCCTATGACCTCCCCTCGCTTTCTGGGCCCGGCGCGTTTTCGACGAGCTCGGATGGAGCCAATGTGTACTTCACTCGCATCACTGACGATGAGGTCATTCTTCTTTCTTCGGCATCCCACGGCGTACTAGCTCGTTGGCCTCTGGACTCCAAGACTTCGAAAGCAAGCGCTGTCCATGGCGTTTCTGAGGTTGTCAAGAAGTCTACCCAGGCAAATAACTTCGCGGTTCGGACGGCAGCTGTCACAAACACCGATGAGTGGACTTTGGTCCGTAACGGCGAAACTGCCTGGAGTCGCCCCGAGGGAATGAGTGGAGCTGTTGCTGCCACCTTTGCTGAGATCCCTGAGAATGAGGAATTGGTCAAGTCACTCGAGCAAGAAGCACACAGCAATCCGTTGGCAGCCTACATCCACAGAGTCAGACGCCACATTGACGACTTGCAACACCTTCCTGCGTACCTCAACACGGTTCAATCGAGGCTCATTGGCAGCATTCTCGGCACTGAGGTGCCCGTCAAGGAGGGGAAATTGAGCCGCGATAGCTTCGGTTTCCATAAGCTAGCCATCCTAGCTACCCGGCGTGGAATGGTCTATGGCCTCGATGTCGGGAACAAGGGCAAGATCTTGTGGAGCAAGAGAGCCTTTGAGATTTCCAAGGGCGACTCGTGGAACGTCACTGGCATCCAGGCTGAAGAATTGACTGGCCGAGTTACGATCCTCGGCTCAAACGGTGACCATGTGGTTCTCGAAGCCGATACTGGCAAGGTAGTCGAAGCAGTCGCCCCTGGGCCGCAGCGATCAGTACAGAGCGCCGCCATTGTGGACACGGTGTCTGGCCAGCGGCTCATCCCTATTGGCGTGAATGGTGAGGTTGGTGCCCTACCATCTGACCAGGCTCCCAAGCAGACCATCGTGACGCGAGGATCCGACGGTGAACTGAAGGGTGTCGTGTTTATCTCCAATGGGTCAAGCTCGCACGAGTCAACCTCGTGGGTGTTTTCGCCTCCAAAGGAACTGCGGGTTGTCAACATCGCCACTCGTCCGGCTCACGAGCCCATTGCTTCAATTGGCCGTGTTTTGGGCGACCGTACCGTCAAGTACAAGTACCTGAACCCAAATACCATCGTTCTCGCTGCGGTCAACGACAAGGCCCAGACACTGTCCGTCTACCTCTTGGATCCTATCTCGGGCCAGGTCCTGTCTGCCTCGAGATACGACGGAGTCGATACTGAGAAGACCATCGAGTGCGCCATGGCTGAGAACTGGTTCGTGTGCTCGTTCTTTGGCCAGTACACTCTCCGTGATGATACGGCACAGTCGCTCAAGGGATACCAGATCGTTGTGTCTGATCTATACGAGAGCGACGAAGCAAATAACAGAGGCCCTCTAGGAGAGTCGACACAGTACTCATCTCTGGACCCTCTTGAGAACCCCGAGGGCCCGTCGCCCCCGTCTGTTGTCTCTCAAACATATATCCTCAACGCCCCCATCTCAGCTCTGAAGGTCACCCAAACCAGACAAGGTATCAGCTCTCGCCACATCCTTGCCTATCTGCCTGAGCTGCACGGTATCGTCGGCCTTCCCCGCATGTTCCTCGAGCCTCGACGTCCCGTTGGCCGCGACCCAACCCCGGCTGAGGCGGAGGAAGGCTTGATGAGGTACCAGCCATCCATTGAAATTGATCCCAAGACTATTATCACCCACGAACGAGATGTTGTTGGTGTCAACACCATCATCGTATCCCCTGCCATTGTAGAAAGTACGAGTTTGGTGTTTGCTTTCGGCATCGATGTGTTCGGGACGCGGGTCGCACCGAGCTTCCTCTTTGATATCCTCGGAAAGGGTTTCAACAAAGTGACGCTTCTTGGAACTGTACTCCTTATTACAGCGGGAGTGTTGGGTTTGAAGCCATTGGTAAGTTCCTGCCACATCAAACTGAAACCCTCAACAGCAACACATACTAACGTCATTATAGGTGCAGAAGAAGCAAATTAATTCCTTGTGGAAGGCACCTATGTAATTGTACAAACATGAATTCAGGGTTGGGCAGGGGCTGGGAAATATTACATGCATGACTTTCTCTTTTTTGGCAAAACGTTTCGTCTCTTTGCTATCTCGCCGTTCACGGCCCCTTAACTGAGCCCGTCGCTAGATTGTGTCTAGGTAGGGCCCTGGCAATGCTTGATGGCAATCAGTGTATTGCCAGGTTATTGGTGAGTCGTAGGAAGCCGACAATGTTGAGTCTCGGCAGCGTACACAAAGACCGGGAGGGAAGCACTATGGTAGTTCCTTCCTTTACCTTCCAGAACCGAATTATTTAAGTGCTATCAATCCCCACCTTCTACGTAGCCTTTTCGTTCTTGGGAGGCAGCCTTCCTCTTCCTGGACACGGGAATTTTCCACAAGAATCAACACCGGAAGGCAGCGTGCCTGCTTCTGACACACCTGTGTCTTCTTTGGCGACCGCTCGCCTTTTGATCAAGGCCTTTGGCGCTTTCTCAACCGGCTTTTCTGCGCACCGATCCCAGAAGCCAGAACCAGACCGGTTGAGCCGCGCTTTGCGACTGACAAAACGCGGGTTTCCTCGCCGAGGAATTGATCTCGAAAGGTAAGGCACTGTTATTCCTATCCGGCGCCAGAGCTTGGTCAAGATAGCCATGCCCTTAGCCCTTGCGGCGGATTTTTTGTTGCTCCTCGTGCACCCATTGCCTGCTAACAACCTTCAGGACGCCAAGATGCCGCGCTACACATCCCCGCGTGTGCTCTACAAGTTCACTGATGCGGCGGAGTTTGCAGCTCGGCATAAGGCAGCGACTAGAGCTGAATACGAAATCGAGCTTGCCGCTGTCAAGCAGTTCAATGCAAGGATCGCCGTCTACAGGGCGTGGGTGATCCGCAAAACTGGGTTTTGCTCGTTCATCATGCGAGCGGACCTGAGGGACATGGGAAAGCTGCTTCCTCAGCCCGGCCAAATTTTTGCGGTTGTCTTCGTTGACAACAACGAGGAAGACTCGGATGCCGACGAAGACTCGTCTGGTGCCGATGACGAAGACGAATCGGCTGCCATCTCCGACAAGGGCAAGAAAGCCCGCCGTACTGGCTTTCGGTGTCGAGTGAATGCCGAGACCCTCGACCTGGGCGGGGGATGGAATAACCATGCTGAGTTCACACTCGATTTGACTCCGAAGTTACGGAGCAAGCTCGGTCGCCTCGTGGAACCTCTTGTTCGTGGAACAGCAATGCCCATGCACCTGAAGCGCAAAGACTCACAAGCAGTCAATATCCGGCTCGTCCTAAAGGCGTCCGATGTTACGATGAATGCGGAACTTGACGCTTTAGATTGCATGATAGATGGGACAGCAAGCGAGGCCGGACGGGACGCTTTCTCGTACCTACTCAGATTTGAAAAGCCGAAGAATTTCGTCAACTTGCTACAGAAATTCCCACAGATGGAACATCTGAACCTCGTCAAGTCAGATAAGGTGCGAAATGGCCTACAGACGGTCCTCGGTGGCCTCGATGTGGACCAGGCGGCCGCTTTTCACGGACTCAGGTCTTTACCGGCAGGAATTTGCTTCGTCCCTGGAGGTGAGTCTTCGATCTGCGCAATTTCTTCTCGTCACTTCGTCCATTGCCCTCGAGAATGGCACTGTTCTTTCAACTACCGAGGCGCGATGTCGATGCCGAAACACCAGATAGAAATCACAAGCTGACAGCTCATAGGCCCCGGCGCCGGCAAAACAACATGGTCACTCAGCATGGCGGCGCTTGCGCAATCAAGTGAAGAGCGAGTAAGGGTGCTTTACTTGCTTGACATCAATAAAAGTGCCGACGATGCCGCAGATCGAGTCCAGGCGATGTATCAGAAGCTTGGCCAGGACAAAATTGTTATTCGTATGCGGTCGTGGCTCATGCCCCCTCGCAAGAAGGATAAGACGGCAGACAAGGAGTCCACAAATACCGAGCCTGACGAGTTTGACGACGGCGAGAACCCGACGGGCGACGGCGATGAGGCCGAATTTCACAATCATCTGAAGGGTTCTGATTTCACAAAAGGATTTCTAAATGGTAAGTAGAACACAAGTAATCCCTACCGTTATTATTTATAGCAGACTCTCTACACACGCCGTCACTCCTCGCCCTCGAACTGGAGCTAATAAGTGCCTTAGAATACGACCAGCCCGCAAACCGAGATCAGGGGAAGGCCCGAACTCTTGACCAGAGGGCGTTTGAGGTGTTCATGTCCAAAAAAAACAGATCAATTCGAAAAAACTTGAATTTCGTACGCAACGAAAACCGAGATGATGAGGAGCGTCACCAGGCTCTGGCGCGACTTCGGAATCGCCTGATTCCCCTCTACCACGAGGTGATCAGCGAAGCCGATTTTATCGTCACGACACCCGTAACAGCTAGTCGCCTACTTCGTGGCTTCTATAAGCCGGACCTTTTGATCTTTGATGAATGTGGACATGCTCACGAACTTTCCACACTCATCGCTCTGGCACATTTCGAGCCAAAGGCTTGGCTTTTTACAGGGGATCATCGACAGACAGAGCCCTACGTTGAGTCGACTTCTGGATACGGGAGTCAGCTCTTAGTATCGACAATGGAGCGCGCAGCTGTCAATGAAGCAATTTCCCACCAGCTACTCATCAACCATCGCGCACGTGCCGGCTTAGAGTATCTTGCCTCTGATCTCTTCTATGGAGGCGCGATGCGTTCGGAAAGACAAGGCGACTCGCTCCTACCCCGATCAACTCGCCATCTTCGTGCGTGGCTACAAGAGCTTATCAACAACGCTCCCAAGCCGCAAGTGCCGGCCACCCTCCTTGGCTTGGATGTTCCCCGTCTCCTCGTTTGCGACAAAAGGGGCACCGAGGCCGAGCGAGTCGGCACCTCGTTTTGGAATCCGCAGCACCAAGATTTCGTCATCCAACAGGTCACCCGTCTCCTGAATGATGACGAGTTTCTCGCACCCGACAATCCCGATGGCCGGAAACTGCCTGGCGATATTATGATCCTCTCCCCATATAAAGAAGCAGTGCATCGCTATCGCGCCGCTGTGAACAAGCTTCCTCTGGCTGGAAACAATGCCGCCGCCAGGCGCAGCCGGATTCGGGTACTAACTGTTGACACGGCTCAGGGCCAGGAATCAGATGTCGTCTTCCTCGACATGGTCAAGGCGCGGTCCACTGCCCACGTTGAAAACCCCAAGCGCCTCTGTGTGGCACTAACCAGAGCACGTCAAGCCGAAGTAATCCTCATGTCGGCCGGTATGTGGAGCGATACCCAAAACCTCTACCGTGTATGGAATCGGTGCGCACAGGGACTGGATGGCGCCGCTATACGTATCACTATGTGATTAAGCACAGTATTTCTTTCTCCTCCACCAACTGACTAAAGGTTCAGGCCAACGGCTTATGCGATTAAGCTGGCAGAGGACAAGGCATTTCTTATCATGTGTTGGACTATCTAGGAATATGTCTGAGGCTATGTACGATAGGCCAGTTTGGGCCATTACCAGTTTGAGGTTGACCAGGTTGGCCAGTCTAATGCCAAGTTGTGCTTGCCTACTAGGCAGAATACCTGAGATAGATTGTGCAGGACTAAGGCAGTCGAGGGAATCTGTGGGCATAATCTTTTTGTTCTGATATCTTCTTGAGCATGAATGAGTGCGTGTGGCTACATGTGAGCATATGTGTCCCACATCATCGTAGGTGCTTGAAAATGAAAAGGAAGAGGTATTTTCCGGGCATTGGGGAAAGATACCAGCAAGGCAAGTTATTAGCCCATGGTGACGACTGCGCAAGCTTGACGCGTGTAGCAAGTCGAAAGATTAAGGTAAAGAAGGTAGGAGGACAACGGATGCGCCGTGACAAAGGTTTATTCTGTGCATATTATACGATATATACAACTCTCCTTCACATCTTCCATTACTTCGCCTCCCATCTACGGCAGCCTCTCCGCCTCATCCAGCAGCTTCTCAACACTAAACCGCGAATCTCCCTTCGAAAACCACTCCAACAACTTCCTCCGCTCTTCCCCTCTCACCTTCCCTTGCTCACCCCCTGTCGCCCCATCCCACCCACCATAAAACCTCTGCAAAGACATCACCAACCATTTCGCATCATCCACCTTCACCCCCCTGTCATCCGCCACAGTCCCCTGCATCAACACCAACCCCTTATCCGCCGCCAGGTCCATATAATGCGTAATTGTCGTATGCGGCGCCGCATACTCCCCGCGGGCCTTGTACTCGGCCAGCTGCGTGAACAGCACCGTGCTCGAGCGCGTCGCGGCGTCCCAGGTCCACTGCAGGAAATGCATCTCGGCACCCTGCTCGGGGTGGGGAACAGGCAGGAGGAATTGCGGGTATTGGCGCGCCGTTGCCTCGATGGCGGTGAAGGTTGTGGAGGGGATCACGGCGCACAAGGAGGTTGGTTTCGCAGCGTGCCGGAGGCGCCAGATGGCGGTGAGTTCGGTGGCGGGGAGTTCGCGGACCTTGGGGAGGTTGAGAATCGAGGAGAGGGGCTTGGTTCCGCCTGGGGAGCCGGCAGAGGCGGAGGAAGACTTCGTGGTGGTCTCGCGGGCCTCGGGGCTTGGTGAAGGCGGTGGTGTGGGTAGCGATTGGTCTAGTTGTTGCTGCTGTGTTGAGAGGAGCTGTGGGGGGATGACCTTGTCGGTCTCCTTGCGGAGGGACTCGATCTTGTCGGAGTAGGCCTTCTTCAGAGACTCGATGTCGCCGTGGCCTTCCTCACGGGCCTTGGACTCGAGCTTGTCGCGGTACTTCTCGAGCACGGTGCGCGAGGTCTGCGTTGTGACGAGGAAGCGCACATCGTGCACCTGGGCCCAGCGCCGCTGGTGTGGAATGATGCGAGGGAAACGCGCGCCACAGCTGGAGAGGTGCCGTAGTACCGGGATTCGAATTGTCGCCATAGTTTGGGTTGGGATTTCGCCTGGTCTGGGTAGCTGTTTGGACGGCAAGCTGTCATGGCTTATCTGAACGAAACAAAGCGAAAACTGTTATCGGTTCCTGACGTCAGGATAACCCTAACCCTACGTGCATTCGTTGACGCCCCCTGACACTACCTAGTCAAAACAAACACCAGAATCATCATGCAGTCACTACGTGCTCTGTGAGTATGTACCTAAATGATAACACACGTGGCTTTCTCGCATCTCCATTCACCCCAGGGTCCACCAGGAGCGAATGCGGGGGACCTGTCGGAGGAGCAGCCTGCAGGAGATCACTTTCCCCGCTCCAGCACCCTCGAGCCCCTCCTAACGAATACAAAAGGGTACTCCTCCCGAGCCAGCTTCAAGGGTTTCACTTCCTTCCTCCGCCTCACACCTGTCATCTCTCCCGCCACATGCCTGCGTCATCACTCAACATACAACACCATAGCCCAGCAATGCGGTCAGTGCCAATACGCTCCAAGCCATGTATTGGTATACAAGTATGATTACAGCCAACAAGAGAAACGCTCGTCTGAACTGCCAAGTGGGCCAGAGGGCAGAGTGAGCCCTGGAGAAGTCTTAGCTTCTCTCGTATTATCATACCACCCCATTGGCATTTTCTTCCAGATGACGCTCCAAAGCAACTCCTTGGTCCGCCTCATTATGCCCACCCAGTCTCCAAAGTCTATCCCTCGGGAATCTGGTCTGTGTCGCACGGTCTATCGCATCTAAACCCCACCCATGTTTTTTTCGTACAAATCGCTTAGTTCGACGTCTTGAACACCCATCTTTGGATTTCACTGCCCTCAGCAAACGGCACACCAAGCTCAAAGAGCTTCACAATCACAGCTGAGAAGTCCTTGAAGAACAGGTCGTTGTCGGCCGCGTACTTCTCAACCCACTGCTTGAACTTCTTGTCGTGGATGAGAGCCATATCGGCCGGAAGCATCATGAGGGACTTGGTCTTCTTGTCCTCATACTGCTTGGGGCCACCCCACTTCTTCCACTGCCACTTCTCGTCGAGCAACAGCTTGTAGAAGTCGTTGGTCAAGACAGTAGGAGAGAAGGTCCAGGGGCCGTCGAAACCGCTTCGGTCCTTGTGGCAGCGACCCAGAGCGTGGGCACCAGTCAGAGCAACAATCTCCTGGTCGTTGAAGCCCATACGGTAGAAAATGTTGCGAAGGTGGTCCTGGCCCTGGGCGGCGTCAGGGAGACGTCCATCAGGAGTGCAGGCCGCCACGTCACGGTCGCTGCGGCCAGGGCGATAAGGGATCTGAGGTCCCATCATCTCCTGGACAGCGCAGACACCGGCGAGGATCCAGAGATCAGAGTAGGTGATCCAAGGGAACTTCTCTTTTCGGGTCGTCAGTACCCAGGCTTCCACATCAATGACATAATTGACTTACCCTTTACAGGCTCGAGGAAGTCACGAGCTGACTTAAGGCCGGCATTGGCGCCGTGGCCGCTCTCTGGAGAGAAACGCATAGTGGCGCCGTTGCTGCCGCCGGTGCCGGTCTCCTTGTCGAAGGTGCCGCTGGCGTGCCAGGCGAGCCGCAGAAGCACCGGGCCATAGCTGCCGTCGTCGTAGTCATCCTTCTCCTCGAGGCGCGAAGCGATCTCGTTATACACGGCCTGGTAGTCGTCGAACTTGGGGGTGAAGGCCTTGGGCGCGGCCGAGGCGTTGTCCTGCTGCCAGACGAAGTAACCACCGACGCTGAGGGCTGCACCACCAACCGCCCACATCCACGCTGAGGAGCTCGACTTTGGCGCATGGGAAGACTTGGGCGCCTCGGACGAGTACAAGCGGCGACCGCCTTGACGGAAGGCAACACGGGGCGTGACAGTGAGGGCCGACCGGGCTGAAGGGCGAGCCGAGGTGCGCAAAGCGCGGGCAAGGGTGCGGGTTGCGGTCGACATCTACAATTTGGAGCGGTCAGAATGATGTCCGAGGTTCCAAACAACGGCGATCGGAGGGAGAACCGGGGGTATGGGGTGACTAACCGTGATCAGCGGGGTAGTTGCTGTTTGACGAGAAGATAGGAAGGAGGGCACAAAGGCTGGAGAGAGAATGGAAAGAGAAAAAAGCGCAGACCAAAGGAAGGGAGGATTACGAGTTATTCGTAATCTAAGGAGTGGACGAGATGGAGCTCGGCTATTGCTAGAGGCCAGAAAGAGGGTTGACAATGAGAGAGGCACGATCTAGAATATAATGGAAGAGGAGCGGAATAAGATGTGCTGTGACTAGTGGGACGAGCGGTGCTTGGTGGGCCGTGGGCAAACAAGGGGTCCCTTCCAGAAACGAATCTGACATTGCGGGACTCACAGGGCGCGGTGGAGCGTCCAATCGTGACACTAGTATCGACAGCCCGGGGACAGCCGTGAAAGACCCAAAGAAGAACGTAAAGCTTCCTGGATACTACCGGCCGGCCGGAAGCGACGGTGGCTGCGGTAGGGTCCGACAGCAGATATCAAAAGAATTGAGGCTCAATTTCCCTCATTGCGGCTCTCGGACAGTCCCATTGACTAGATACTTACACAAAGCTACTTTCTTCTGTCGACTCTGTTCTTATCTCAAAACGCAGGTGTCACGGAGTCGGAGAATCATGATTCAGAAAGTGGAAAGCCAAGACATCAATCAACCTTTCGAACCCTTGAAGCCGTTGACCTTTTTGTTGGATGGCGGTTTTATTAATCAGCGCCCAACAGGGGTGGGGGTAACTCGGGTTCCTCGGAGCCGATCCCGAGGACTCGGAGATGTCCCAACCGCCGGCAAACGTCGCTGCTAAAGGATTTCAAATAGCTCAGAAGGGTCACCAAAACGCAAAAGAACATGTTGGTTTACGTGGCGAATGGCTCCATAGATGCTGTCGTGTTTCCCACAGCATACGTACCATTCACAGCGCCGTCCCAATCCCACACCGCATCAAGCAAACACCTGCAAGAAGTGGTTCGATGTTTCTAGTCGCCAAGGAAACAGCATGATGTTTTAAAGATTTATATTTCTTACTCCCTTGATATGCACGCGTTCATCCGACTCGTTTGAGAATGTCTCCAATATCACTCGCTCTCATCCTCTGACTCTTCCACATCGTTACCATTGCACTCCTCCTGAGCTTCCCACTTCGCTACGTCCTCGCAGCCTTTCGGAACCTGGCATATGTCGTGAGCGTCACATGTCTTCCACAAAACTTCGCGCAACTCTTTGAACACTTGATCGACAGCGTCCATAGCCCATATTACATCCAGATGCTCATACCCTTTAATGATCTTGCTGTGGACCACCTTGACATGCGGCTCACGTCCCCGCTCAAACCGACGCAAGAGCTTTTCCCCGTCCACCAGGCAGTCGTTTCCACACACCCAGAGAGCAAATGGTGGAACCTGAGCATTATACCAGGAGCCCCTCAGCCTTCTATACTTTTGCTCCTCATCCTTCCTTTCCGATCTCTCAACCTCGGCCTTGCCGGCCATATCTACGTCCACCTCAGCCAAGATAGACTCCTGTTGTTTGTCTTCGCGGTCTTCTGCCCGCCACTCTTCCTTGGTCGAGAGGATACATTTGTGCTTTGCAAAGCACTCGCGACCAAGCCACCACCGCATCGACTCGGCGCTTACATAGACAGGCGCAAACTGGAACATACGGTCCCGTAGGCCTCTGTCCCAGCGCTCGTCTGTCCAGTTGAAAAGGAACGAAAACACTTTGTAGCCCATCCATCCGTAGATCCGTGGGTTGAGGATTTTGTGCATTGTCATCATGCTGCAAGGCGGGTACATCAATTTGGTATGTCATAGAGACGAGGCCCTGGTGGGAGCACTTACAAGGGGATAAAAGCATGTATCCCAAACATGAGCCTGAACATGGCCGGTGTTATCACCCTCATGAATTTGAAGTACATCTTCCCAACCAATGGCCCTGCATACGCTGCAGGGGCGAGCGCACAGAAGGCAGTGAGCTTCTCGCCGAGCTCTGGGCGCTGCTCCTTCGCAAGGGCGACAAATGTCTGCGTCGTGCCCTGGGAGTGAGACACCAGGCCAAGCTTTTCGAAGCCCGTTTCGCTGAGCACCCGGGATACGAGAGCAGGAAGGTCGAACACGCCCATTTGTCGAATATTCCAGCACCACATGCGAGGGTCCGAGTAGCTCAGCAGCGTGTGCTTTGGCTCAAGACCGCATCTATTGTTGCCGAGCCAGACGTCAAACCCAGACTTGCAGAGAAAAAAGGCTAGCGAGTCCTCATCGTTGACGCAGTATGCGCCTGAACTCTGGAGTAGGCCATGTATTAGGAGTACGGGGAATTTTGGTTTTGGATCCCGCTTGATTGGCTTCTTGTTCGACTTTTCAAACAGCTCAGGGCCACGGTGGGCTCGTTCCTCCTTGGGGAGTGGATTGTACCCTCTTGGATCGTAGACATGCCATAAATCGATAATGAACCCGTCTTCCGTCTGCACCTCGTACTTCTCAACATCCAGCCCCACACGGCGAGCATAGTAGCCCACATCACATACGATAGGATCCGGGCCGCCCTCGCTTGGGATGTAGTCTTCGCCCTCCGCGGTACTGTCCTCTTCGTCACGTTGACCATTGCGGCTGGCATGATGTCGTTTCCATTTTCGGTCCTGCTCCCCCCTCCATATCGTTCTCCGCTGCTCTTCCCTGAGGAATGGGCGTCCTGCATCCGGGTCTCGCAGAGTGGCCCTGAGCCATAAGTGACGGGAATAGGGCACTATGCTGGTAAAAAGAGCCCCGAGGACGACTACGGCAAGGAAGGCCAGACTGAGGAAGAATGATGATACCCGGAAGGCGAGACATTGGATATCCCGAACGATGGATGCGGGTCCGTAAAACGGCAGAGGAGGGAACAGCGGATTCGTGTGTGACGGAGGCATTGATGTCTGAAGACCAGCGGTGTCGTTCGGTGCATAGCCAGGTGTCTGCCTCGCGCTGGCTGCGCCATGGGGGCTATTTTCGGCATGTAGCTCCTCCTTCAGGGCGTTGAGTTTCTGAGCCTCCGCCACCGGAACACTCGGGAGCCGGTTGCCGTCTGAGATAACGACGGCGGCGTCGGTTTGGGTGACAAACTCAACTTTGATGGCGACGCCATCGTCGTGCCCGTCGTGTGGGTTGACATATGACAGCTTTTCAGCCTGTTGTGTGAATTCGATGGCTGTCTCTTCTATTGATCTGCTCTGCTTCTGTCCTGTTGGAGAACAACAGGTATTCTGTCGTTGAGGCTGACCATCTTGGGACCCCATTAGGTAGGTCGTTTTGCGAAGAAGAAAAAAAAAGGTGCATTAAAGACGCTCATGAGTGAATGTAAATATTGAAAAAATCCCACATAAAAGATTGAAGTTGCGTCTCAAAAGATGCTATCTCCGGGAAATTGGGAATGGGTGGTTAGAATTGTTTATCATTCCCGCTGTCGTTGATACGGAAACGTCATGAGAGCCTCCATGCTATTAGAGGCAATAGCGCATGCGATGACGCATGTATAGACGGGAGCGACTGGTCTGGGAAGGAATGTGATGTATCTTCGGAACGGCTGCACCTACACACCAAACCCAGCAGCAAAGGGGGGCACAAGATGCCTTCTTATTGTCACTACCTCTTCTTCCATTGCAATCACGGCCCATCATGGTGTGAAGGAGACCTATTCTGATACAATTGAGGCCTATTTCAACACATCTTTAATGGCTGAAGGTTCCCCCCACCCTTTTGCACACGTTCTCTTACAGAGTATTTAGCCCAGAGGCTTGCTTCGTGCAGGTTGCGACCACCTGCGTCACACTGCAGAGTCATCCCAGTCGTGGGGGTTGCAGGGACAGGGGTAATTAAAGACAGCAGGAGATGGTTCGCTCACATGTGACATCCACCTCTTGACAACCAAGCCGCTGTTTACGCAGTAGTTCTACATGGCAGTAAGTGTCAAATACCTAAAATACACCAATCCAGTACCTGTAGTAGATGAATCTCAAGAATTACGCATGGATTTACCTGCATCAATCAATTGTGGGGGGCCAAATTTATAAGAAGTGCCCCCAGGGGGGTGGTCTTTGGTGTCTTTCTTGCCGTCAACCCTAACCCTTATTTATACGGCAGGCCGTCCAGTCGAGATGCCGAGGTGGAAGAGCTCCGAACCAAAGGGGTTCAATGAGGAGGTCCAGGGACAGTGGCAAAGCGCATCTCCATGAAACCACGTGCCATACTCTCGCGCCAGCTGGCTGTAGAGCTTTGATATTGTTACTTTGGATTTTGGGCCCCAAACACGCCCAAACGTCCCATTGGCTACAAACAGGACGTGTTGCTACCAGTCGCCATCTCGCGTCACTTCGTGACTTTGGAGAGGGGCACGCAGGTGGGTTCAAAGGTCGACACTCATCATCCCGAGCCTCGACTTCCCGATTCCCGACGCCCTATATACCGACTGTGAGATGGCAGCTTCTATTGCTGGGACCAACGGCACCGCCGCCGTCACACGGAAGAAGCGCCCGCGTCGGCGCAGACAGGATAAAGCTGCACTCACGGCACGGCTGGTACTTGACGAGCATGTAAAAACAGATGTTGGCATCATCTCGGAAGACCTATTCACGGATCTATTCCCTCAACTGCTTCATAGTTGGTGGCCCTTCTTCTTCCACAGCCCCCCCCCTAGCTTGTGTGTCCGCCTACATGTTTCCGCTTGCTAAAGCTTTCCGTTCACTGCAGGTCAAGCCCAAGACGACCAGACCCCCAGTATCCCCGATGTTGCGCACGTTGCCATTGCCCCTTGGGCGCCAAACCACTCCCCCGAGATGACCACCTGGACCGTTGTTCCTGTGACGCGATCGTCGGCCCTCGCGCACTCCACAGTACAGTTCTCCCCATCGTCACTGGCGCTTCAGTCATTCGCCGCAAACCTGAAGCAAGTTGCGCCCTCGCGCCTGTCGACACAGAGCCGCAGCGGCATCGAGATTCTGATACTAGACGTCTCGGCCATCGAGCTCGATACCGTGTTTGTGAGCCTGGAGGGAGACTTGGCAAGGAGGTTAGAGAATGGAGAGGGCACATTCTTTCGGGAGCACCCAACCACTGGGAGGCCAAGGGGCCACGCCGCGACATCCCCAGAAGACCGCCTGACGACAGCTCTGCGCACCGCTCTGGGCACATTAAAGGTTGTCCACTCCGGAGACCTGTTTCCATTACCGCTGCCACCGCATCCCGTGACCCACGTCCCACCGAATCCTGGCAAGATCACGCTTTGTGAGCCTGTCGCCCAAGGCGTCCTGGCACCCACGACGAAGATTATCGTCTCGCGCGGTCGGCCTCACTCTAAACACGATCGGGCCCATGTGCCGATGCAGACGAACCGGAAGCTCAACGGCGTCGTGGAGGAAGATGACGACACTGCCAACGATCAGTTTTACTCCGCCGCCGAGGAGCGCTACCGAACTGACGTTGCGGCCGACGAAACCGACGGTCTGACGACAGAAACAGAGGCTGAGGACGTTGAGGCCGAAGAAGACGCTTTATCTGATGACTCGATGGATGACATGATCTCCCTGCAGACACCGACACTACCGGCAACTATTTCCAGCGGGATGGGGACCCTGACGGCGGGTACCCCCATGACTGTTGGGCGGGGAAGGATGGGTAATGGTATCAGTGATACTGCATCCGTGCTCTCTAGCTTTACCGCCACGACGGCGAGGCCCGACCGACCTCGTGGCCGACTATTCAAAGCGCAGGGGTTGATGCAACCAGTCCCTGCTGACCTTCTACACCCCAAACCAGCGCCAGAAGATGACGAGGAAGCTCGCATCTATGTAGATATGAGGGATTTAACAAGGATCGGGTGCTTTTCTGGTGACTGGGTTCGGGTCGAGGCGTCTCAGGGGCCACCCACGAACGGCTTCGGTGCTTTCGGACTCGGAAGTTTCGCCGACTTTGACCCCGACGAGCCAGATTGGAGACCTGCCAGAGTGTTTGGTCTACCAGAAGGCTATTCTAGCCGCCCAGTGACTCGGATACCCAGTTCCAAGCATGACAGCCGCAGATTATCTTTCTTCGAGTCCCAAGTCCCAAGGCCATCAAGCTCCTCCGTTTTTCTCTCACCCGTCCTGTTGGCAAACCTGGAGAGCCCGTCACATCTGCGACTCTCCCCGCTCAAGCGTGCCCCTCGTCTAGGGAAGGTTGGCCAGGTCAAAGCACCTCCAGCGCAACCGCCATTTGCACGCGAGGTCATTCTACAACATGTCAGGACCCCAGTATCAGTCGAGAGAGATGTTCAAACTGCCGTCATGGCCGGTCTGAAGTACTACTTCGAAAAAAGACTCCGAGTGATAAAGAGTGGGGACATGATTGCTGTCCCAATCGACACCCAACTGGGCCGGGCCTTGCAGGAAACGACTGCGGGGGCTGGTGAAGATTCTGCAGTCGATGATGTTTTGGGACTCATTGCTTCTGGACGGCCTGACAGGGCGCTCCGATACGATGAGGTTGCTTGGTTTAAGGTCGGTCATGTTCAAGCCATGAAGCCCGAGTCCCTTGAAGAAGGAGAGGAGGAAGAAGATGCATGGGGCTCGGTCGCCTGTGTCGACGTCTCCCACGCCCACCTTGAACAAACAGGATCCATCACTGGTCGCATTCCCGGTACGACATCAAGCACCTGGAGATATTATTTGGGTATACAGAAGCTACCTAAACAAACAAATGCGCCTTCAGCCCCTATTCTACTGGAGCCGGAACGCCATCATATCTCACCTCTCAGGCGGAGACTCAGAGAGCTTCTCGCAGCCGCCACCAGTAAGCCAGCACTGCATCTGAAGTTACCTCCTGTAGCCATTCTCCTCGTCTCGACACAACGAAATATCGGTAAGGCTTTCACAGCCGAGCAGGCATGCATGGATATCGGCCTTCACACATTTACCCTCGATGCTTACGACATTGTGAACGACACTGGGGCTGGAGGAAGCGATGTCAAGACGGCAGGCTTTTTGACGTCCAGAGCGGAACGCGCCATGAGCTGCGGGCCAGACTGCTGCGCCTTACTGATCCGCCATATTGAAGCTCTAACAGCAGATCGGATGGTTTCTTCTATTAAGGAGATTTTGGGAGATGCTAGAATCCTAATAGCAACTACGACGGAAGTCGAAAAAGTGCCTGACGGCATCCGAGCGCTCTTCACACATGAGCTCGAGATGAATGCACCCGACGAGGGCGAGCGTGAGGGCATTCTTCGCTCCATCCTCGACGATAGGGGCATCGCGCTTGATCCAGAAGTGGATGTGGGAGGGATCGCGCTCAAGACGGCCGCGTTGGTGGCTGGTGACCTTGCTGACGTAGTTGACCGGGCCTTGGTCGCACGGCGGTCCCGCCTGGAACAACTCTCAGCAAATGCCACGAACGACGACCATATCGTGACAGTACGGGATATACAGCTTGCTGGTGGATCCGCAGCTTCCGGTCTCACGAAGCAAGACTTTGAGGTGGCGGTGGAGGCTGCACGCAAAAACTTCGCTGATGCTATCGGTGCACCAAAGATCCCCAACGTCACCTGGGACGATGTTGGTGGCTTGAGCAATGTGAAGGATGCGATCACGGAAACCATCCAGCTGCCCCTGGAGAGACCGGAGCTGTTTGCAAAGGGCATGAAGAAGCGATCTGGTATTCTGTTCTATGGTCCTCCAGGCACCGGAAAAACGCTGCTGGCGAAGGCCATCGCTACCGAGTATAGTCTCAACTTCTTCAGTGTCAAGGGACCGGAGCTGCTCAACATGTACATTGGTGAATCTGAGGCAAATGTTCGACGCGTGTTCCAGCGTGCTCGCGATGCCCGGCCCTGCGTCGTCTTCTTTGATGAGTTGGACTCGGTTGCGCCGAAGCGAGGAAACCAGGGAGATAGCGGCGGTGTTATGGATCGCATCGTCTCGCAGTTGCTCGCAGAGCTGGATGGCATGTCGGGAGGCGAGGACGATGCCGGTGGTGTGTTCGTCATCGGCGCCACCAACAGGCCGGATCTCCTCGATCAGGCCCTGCTTCGTCCAGGACGCTTCGACAAGATGCTGTACCTGGGCGTGTCGGACACGCATGATAAGCAGCTCACGATCATGGAGGCGCTAACCAGGAAGTAAGTCTCGCCGCGAAGTGCCGAACGATGTTTGTGAAGAGGTAACTAACAAGAACATCTAGATTCACCCTACACCCCTCCGTTTCCTTGCGCGCCGTGGCCGAGCAGCTGCCTTTCACCTACACCGGTGCAGACTTCTATGCCCTCTGCAGCGACGCAATGCTCAAGGCCGTCACCCGACAGGCTTCGCTTGTCGACTCAAAGATCAAGGCCCTCAACACCTCGCCCCACCCGACCCACCAACAGCCGGTAACAACGGCTTATTTCTTCGATCACCATGCTACCCCCGATGACGTCGCCGTCATGGTAACGGAGCAAGACTTCATCGATGCCCATAAGGAGCTGATTCCCAGCGTCAGCGCTGGCGAACTGGCCCATTATGAGCGCGTCCGCGCTGCGTTTGAGGGCGTAAGGGATACTAGCAGCAGCAGTGTCAGGTCTCAGCCGCCAAACGCCCGTGCTCTGGGGCCGGGCGCGGGTAAACGGACTGCCTCGGGTGCATCTAGGGGAAGCGCCAAGGGGAAAGGGAAGGCAGTCAGCAAGGGAAAGGGGAAAGCTGTTGCTTTGAATAGCGACGATGAGTATGATGAGGACTCCCCTGGAGACGAGCCGGTGAATGGATACAAGGACAAGGGCAAGGCCGTGGCGTCTCCTTTTCAAGAATCGCGCGCGAGCGACGACGAAGGCTTGTATGATTAGGTAGTTAGAGCGAAGCAGCATCGTGGATAGGGAACTGTAATATAGCATAGGGTAATGGAGTGGACATATGGTTTGGAGCGGTGGGAAATTGTGATTTGGATTCAAATCAAACATGCTTGGTGGTAGATACAGACGGCCCTTTTGAGGAGCGGAAGTACAAAATCACGTCCATTCATCACACCTCGGCATCTCCTCCAGTTGCCACTCAGCGGACACCAACCAACAATGTCTCGACCTATCGACCAGCTCTGCGGCGGAGAATTTGTCTGACCCCTTTTCGGTGTCGGTAGCAGTGCCGACCATATCACTTTGTCTTTGCGCTTTCCTTCTTATTTGCCTCCTCATTCTCATCCTCCTCACTACTCTCGTCCTCGCTATCCTCCTCCTCCTGTTCGGAAACCTCCTTGATCGTCTCGGCTCGCTCGACTGCTGCAATCTCCTCGGCTGTTGCGCTTTGCAACGGAGAACCCAGGAACGACGTGATGGGCGCATTTACGTCTGTTGGTTTCCAACTCGTCGTGATCGGACTCTGGATCCCCCCGGTAGCAGCGCTGGTCCCAGGCGCTGTCTTCCATCCTGTGGAGGTGGGGGATTGGAGGCCTGCTGCAAGGGGATCGCGCGTGGGTTCGTTCTCTTCTGAGTCCTCCTCAGATGAACTGTCTTCTTCCTCTTCTGACTCCTCAGAAGATGAGGCTTCTTTTGCCACGGGTTTCTTGGCCTCGGCTTCGGCTGTTTGGGACTCCTTCTTTGGCGGCACACCTCCCTTTCCGTAGACTTTCTCGCGGAGGCTCTGCGTGCGCAGCTCCTTTGCCTTTTGCGCCACTTCCTCGGCAACGCTGCGGATCGGGAGCGTCGTCGTGGCACTGGCTGCTGGGGGCTTTGTCGCACCCACTGGCGGGAGTGGGGGAGGGGCTGGTGCTGAGGATGCTGCTGCTGCTGATGCCGCGACTGATGCGCCCGCGGCTGCCGCAAAAGCGGCGGCTGCTGGGATGGCCGGCTTTGCGACCATGGGAGGGGGAAGCTTGGCCGCCTGGCTGATAGAGGGCTGCGTGAATTCGTCGTAGTAGATGGTGACGTGCTGCTTGAGCTCGCCGTACTCGTTCCAGTCCTCGATTTCGACTAGATCCTGTCAGGCCGGCAGACAACTAGTTAGCACACCCACTTCCCGGAAGACATGCTGGGAGTGAGGGGGATGGAGACTTACACCTAGTACCAGTCCCATCTGCACCAGGCCCGGAAGCTTGCGCAGACGACCGCTCTCGTCCTTGCCGGCGCGGCGGCCCCATAGCATACGCGCTTTCTCGTCGGTGGCAAGGTCGATGGCCTTGAATGGCACGCGGTTTGCGCGCAGGATGGTCTCGAGCCGCGACGTGGCTGTGACGATGTGCGACGATCCGGCCGTCAGCGAGGTGTAGATGTAGAGCGCCGGGTCGGTCGAGTAGGAAGGCGCAGCGGGTGGTGCTGCTGCCCCTGAGGGCGCGTCGCTGGTGCTGGCTGATGTCATTGTCGCCTTATCTTTTTGGTCTAAGTTCCCTTGTTGTCCCTTTCTGGAGGCTGTTACTTGTTTAATTTGCAGATTCTCAGAGGTGCCCAACTGCGCTTTGGGCTTCGAGAGCTTAGTCGGCGTGGAGCTGAGTGAGGGGCAGCCTAGACTGCGGAGTGGTGAGGGGTAGCAAGGCAAGAACAGGAGGGGTCGTTGACCTAAGCACCTCAAGATGTGTTGTGGTACCTTAGTAGTGTCAAAGGATATGAAAGGCACTTGCTGTGCTGCTCTGATAGAGTGGATTGTAGAAAGGCAGTTTAGCAAGGAGGTGAAGAAACAAAACAAAGTCTCAGGCGGGACATGGCTGGTGGCCTGATAGTATCGACAACAGATGAAACTGCTTTTGTTCCGGTTGGCGGCAAAGTTCCCGAGTCTCTTACTCATTGTCAGCCTATTCCCTTTCATCCAACCTATCACCTCTTTCCACGCTAGGAACTGAACCTGATTGTTTGGGTGTCAAGGTGCACAGTTGGCAAACTCAGAATTGTAATGTGTGGCGACTCGCAGAAAGGGAACGGATGACTTGGCTGGGTACACAATCTTCCCAAACCAGGATGTATCTCATGAAAATCCTTATTAAAAGAGAATGCATCAAATGAATTCGGCGAGGCCACCTGAGGAAGATAAGAATGATGTCTGAGAGGTTCGTAGCCTTGTTGATGATTGAAGACAACTCCTTGTAGGGAGTTCAACTCAGAAAGCACACCGATGCTAGCAGGTAACAACGGGCTCGTTCACCGCGCCGGTCACACCCCTTTTCTGTTTGTCCACATGGAACACCAGGTTCTCACAAAGATCTATGAGCTTGAGTGGCTGTTCAACCTCAGGAGATTGCGAGACAAACTGGTTCCTTCACAAGACAAACTTGATTCTGTGACAGTGTATATATCGCCCCTACTTTTCGTATTGCACAACTGAACCCCATCGCTTCTAACTTCAAGTTGCTGATCCTCTTCATGTACTGGTGGTCCATCCCCTCAACCGAACGTCCGACTCCAGAAACCTAGCAAGATGCCGCGCCACTACGAAGCCAAGCCTCGACGCTATACCAAAGTCACCGTCTCCTTCGAAGGAGCGGCCCCGCGGGAGGTAGAAGTGCGGTATGAACGACGCTGCGGTGTGATATACCAGGATGCGCAGCTAGAGAGACGACCTCAGTCAAGTTGGTTGGAATCCCCACCATTTCGGCCTTCGTACAACAACTATTATCGGCGAGCGCGAGAATATGCCAGCCAAGAGTACGTGCCCACGTCTAGAGTCAACCGCGTTCGTACCCAAATCACCGTCATGACAGAAATGGTTCTTCTGGAAACGTGGGAATCTAGACCGTCTTCACCCCGCAGAGGACGCTGGTGAACGGACCATGGCTCCCTCAGCCTGGGGTACTGGGTGTTGATAGGGGCGCAAAGGCTGTCAGAGCTCAATTCAAGCATGGAAGGGGGTTCCTTGGAAGGATATATGGCCGAGGGCCACCTTTTTGTGTCGCGATAAAATTGGAAGGCACTTTTGGCCGGGTTGATGTCAGCATCGATCTGTGGAGGATGGGTTATTAGTTGAGATGAAAGGAGGAGAGAGCCCTGTCAAAGCTCCACTCGCCCAATTTGGACGTTTTGTTTTTGCCAAATGCCAATATCAACGGCCTGTCGCATGTCGCAAGCTTCACCGCTGCATTCCGCCGCATTACGCGGTCGCCTCAATATTTTTTTCGTGTCACCGAATAAGGAAGCTGGCAGCATCTTACCTGCCCGCTCACAGCATCACCACATCGGCCTTGTATCGCTTGTCCTCGGAAGTGAAGGCGCTTCTCCGCAGGCTGAGTGAGACAAGTGGCTGCATGGGGACCCGGATGTGGCTTGGTGGACAGTCCTTGGCGCATCTATCGGGGTCATCAAGAGGAAGGCAATTTCAATTTCGGAGCTCTGGGTGGGACAGGCTGGCCTGCGAACGAATCACATCAACCCCGGCTTGCGCGATGCTATTTTATCAGCCAGACCAAGACAGCCAACCTTAAATTCGCAGTGTCCGTTCCAGATGACAGTGGATGCGTGGATGGCTCGGGTTGTCCATCCAAAAATCTACTGCGGACACAGATCTGGATCTGCCTTGAAAGTGTGGAGTGCGCTCAGCGCGAGTCCTGCAGCCGCTGGATTGTCGTGCATCCCATGCGGGGCAATGCCGCAATGTTGAGCTAAACATACAGAGCTTGGCATGCTGCTGACCCACAGCTCTTGAAATGAGCGACCACAACTGGCTGGATGTTTTTGGAAGCCCTGGCTAAAGCGCCAAGAACGCCAACGCCCGTTCCTTGCATAAGACCGGGCCAATCAAATGCTGCTGCGGCGCTCCTGTTCCTGGTTGCGCCACGGAGAGCCGAAAAAGTCTTTGGCCCGTTGAAAAGGAGGGAGATCCCGCTGTCGTCCGAACTCTGTTTCCTTCCCCTCTCCGCTCCAACGCCATTCACAGGTCTTCGTCCCCACACTCATTTTCGTGCGCTTGATGCTTCGGCTTCAGCCTCGCCACATTCTTTTAAACATCTCTACCAACTAAGAGGTCAATCTCGATATCTCCTGTCTTTTGTCAATTTCTCGATTTATTCCAGACAAAAAACGCCGGTTCCGTTCTTGACCTTGCTGTACCTTCTCTCTCACCGAACGAGGAATACTGTTGTCGCGTCTCCGACCACCGAATCGATCTCCACAACACCGCTGTCGCAGTCGAGCATCTATTCAAAATGCAGTTCAAGAGCATCTTCACCATCCTGGCCGCCGGCCTCTCGCTGGTCATGGCCAATGCCCCTGCTGAGGATGAGGACATTACCACCACCTCGACGTCGACGATGACCATGACAGTCACCATCACTGAGTGCAACCCTACCGCTACCGACTGCCCGGCCGGTCACTGGCCCAAGCCGAACTCAACCGTTTCTGCTCAACCGACCTGGGTTCACCACAACGCGAGCAGCTGGGCAGTACCCACCCACAAGCCCACCGCAATCGAGACGTCTGTTATCGTTGTTACCCCTACCAAGGCGAAGACGTCTACGCCTATCCCCACGAGCGGCGCTGCCGGGCTCTTCATCCAGTCCGGGCTCATGCTGTCGCTTTTGGGCGCCGGCGTGGCTCTCGTCGCATAAACCAACCAAAGCACCTCTGTATATTACGCTACCAACACATTTCTCATGAAGCTTGTCCCAACCAATCACCCACCGACTCTACATAACCGCCTCACCTGACGACCGCATCCGATCCGCCACTTGCTTGTACTTCGATTCATGTTTGGACCTTATTGTTTAATTCTGCCGGGGAAGCGATGTTTGGGGATTATTTAACCGGAGTGATGTTTGATACCTGGGGCAGCTTCTACTCCCTGTTCTTGGGCTGCTGGCTGGCATGTTTGCTTGCATGTTGGATATGGGAAGCACGGCTTGATGGTTCGGTCTGGAAAACTACCCGGGAGTTACCTGGGGGCTTCGTGTTTGCATATTGCAAAGTACTCGCACATATTGATGCACGAAATGATAACTTATAAACCTATGGGATCTCCCGAAACACCCACTTCATGCCGCGCCGAAAGTTTTATGCTCTTTCCCGGTTTTTGTTCAATACACGACTGGATAATTTGTGAAAGATTGAGTATCTGTGAGCTTGACGTCCTCTACCGTCACAGCTCCCTTTTCTTACTCATTTGGCTGTCCTTAAATGAACCTTAGGTTCCGCTGACCGAGCGAGCCTGCCTTGAGCCTGCGCAACCCTTCCTTCCTATGCGCATCTCGTCGCCCAAATTCATATTTGAACCAACTTGTTAAGATAGTAAAGCTACCTGATGTTAGGTATGTACTACTCGACAACACCCCCGGACCTTTCGATGAACAGCTCCACATACGCCCGCCTCTCTGCGTCATTACGGCACAGGCCACCCGATCTTCCTCCAACCCCAAAGTCCACTCTCACAACATCAATCCATTGCTATTGCGACGAACCAAGACGAACCCCTAAAATCAGGCGAGCCACGGCCACCCCGTAATCTCAGCAGTTTCCCTCTAACTGCAATTTCCATAGCGTCTGTCCACATCCACGGGTCCTGTCAAACCCCTCTTTGAACGACCCTGACGGCCTTCGTTTCAGCAACCAAACGAGCTCAAGGGAGACACTGCTCTGGTTGCTGGACGGGGCTCATGAACATTGGCCTTTTGCACAGCTGTCGCAAAGAGACCGGTTACTAGGCACAACGACGGTACCTTCGACGTTCTATTGTCAGAAATACCTCCTCAGGGCAACTCGTGCGTTTGAAAGAAGTGCCGAAGATTGCGGCCAACACGGGCAAAACCTCAACACCGACGAATTTGCGGCGACAATATTGAACATTACTCACAGCCATGTGTTGCCTTGTGGTCGCAGTACTTGTCAGACATTGTCTCGACGAAAAGAGAAGCTCCTCAAGCTAAGTCACTGAACGCTTCACTCTCTGATGCTTTCTGGACCTGTGGGTCGGCGCGGATGCGGACTTGGTTGGCGGCGCGAAATGATGCTCCCTGCGAGGCAAGATCCTCGAAAATCTTGACTCGACACAGACGACAGGATCCTGGACCGCTTGCTAGTCCGCTCTCTGGAAGGGAAGAGAACCCTCCGAGCCTTTATACCATCCATCACCTCTTCCTGTCTTGCGCTAAGATTTATGTGATCTATGGGCGCAGTCTCAAAGCTCAACAAGGCCCACGGCACATCTATCACATATCACCTTGTGTCCCTGCGGCGCCAGACTTGTTACAAATCAGGGGATCCCTAGATCATCTCCGCTTGTTGACTTGCTCTTCTGCAGACCTGCCGCCTTGCTTGCTCGGCCTCGAGTCGCCGCCTTCTGCCGCGCTCGCCACCCAAGAAGTCAGCCACGGGGATGCGGATAGGCTACGAACTCGTCCCAACGGTTTTCCGGGCTTGGCATTGCCGTGAAGTAGCAGCCCCTTGCGGCAGCGCTCCAGCACGCCTCGATCCGAGTTGCATACTAATACTAGACTAGGCACTGTATGTCCACAAGGCCGCTCCAAGCGCATGGCATCAAATTCCATGCCACCGTTTCAGCTCGAGCGTTTCCCGACGCTTGGGTCCAGGGTTGGCTACCTAGCTCCTATGCCAGATTCCCATCTGCCATGCAGGAATCTTTTCAGCTTCCGAAAGCCGCGGTTCTTTTGCTGTGTAACCCTCCCCTTCAGGTGACTATGCAACTCAGTGGCAAAGGGTAGATAGACCCTGACCCTTCAGCGTCCTACAAAGCCTCCCGCCAGCAAATCAGTTTTTCCTGCTGCCTCACTTTCACCCAATCGGCGCAATCCCGCCTCGCGCCGAGTCGCGGTCCTGAAGATTTCGACGTGGATTCCCGACACAGCTCACCCCGAGACAGCAAGAAGTCGCTTCTATCCGACAACGGAGCTAGGTTCCCGCGGCTGTGGGAAAACCAGACGGGAGGTACACCGTACAGCAGACAGGCCCCCACGCCACTGCCCAGGTCCGAGGTGCGTCAGTTGTTACTCAAGAAAAGACAACGGCAGGTACCCGAGCCGTTGAGCCCAGTGGGTGGGTTCCCATCTGCACCATGTACTCCGTACAGTGTTTCCAACTAGCATCGCCCGCCTGCACACTCTGTACAAGTGCCACTGGCAGAATGTAGCCCGCAGCCCTTGGCATCGCCAAGCATACCCACCAGACCAGACCAAGAATATTCCCATCTTCCAGTTTTGGTTGACGAATAATCGACAGTATCATCACGGGAGGCATCTCAGCTGGACATGGGACGAGATCAAGAAATCAAGCAATAATCCATCACCAGCTCACACCGCTTTCAGTCCGCACGCCCGGCTTTCGCCCCCGTTCCAGTCTTCCAGCCCGCCGACAAAACTCGCCTCATGTTGCCCTTTGTTTGCCTCGCCGCCTGCCGGGTCCTGACGCGATTTGCCAGCGTTGCTCGGTATCGCTGGGCATGCCGCCTTGATGTATCATGGATTCAACACATAGCTGACTGGGTGAGTGACACATGAACCGGTGCCTATGTTTGGCCCATGGATATTGCGTTCAGGGTTCCCGATCAGAGGACTCGTTGCTTGCAACACACGGGAGAAAGCCAGCAAAATTAGCACATGACCAATCAAAATCATCGACTTGAGTTGCACTGCATGGGATTGACTGGATATCTCTAGATCGCTACCCTCTACCGAAGGAGCAAGATGGCTCACCACCGGCCAAAGGAGAGACGATGCTCCGCCGCATCAACCTCCTGATACACACGAGTCTGTTCAGAAATCCACAGCAACTTAACCCTTGGCAGCACCGGCCTTGATGAGGAGGATGTCTCCGTCCTCCACGACGTAGTCCTTGCCCTTGGTCATGATCTTGCCCTTCGCCTTCACTTCAGCTTCGTCGCCAAGCTCTTTGAGGACCTTAAAATTGAACACGATGGCCTGAATGAAAGTCTTCTCGAAGTCCGTGTGGATGACACCGGCAGCCTGGGGCGCCTTGATGCCGTTCCGAATGGTCCACTGACGAACCTCATCAGGGCCAACGGTGAAGAAGCTGCCCAGGTTCATCGACTTGCGCATTTGCATGATGATCTTGGGCAGCGCAGAATCTGCGCCAACAGTTTTGCACTCCTCAAGCGCCTCCTGCTCGGTCTCGAACCTGGTCAAACGCTCCTCGAATGAGACAGAGAGGGGGATGATAGGATCGCCCGTAGCGTTCTCCTTGATCCACTCAGCGATCTTGGCAAGATGTCTGTTCTTTTTCCGGATGTAGTCCTTCTCAGACAAGTTGACGAGGAAAACTACAGGCTTCGCAGACAAGAGAAACAGAGGGTTAATGACTTCGACCTGAGAACAAAGTTAGCTTCTGATTGACAATTTGTTCGTATGTTCGGTGATAAAGTGAGTGGATTTTCAGAACGGGTATTTTATCTCAATATGCCAAAAGGCATTCAACGAGCTGGGTTATAAAGATCAGGCCTTATGGCCCTTTATCATCATGAAATATGGGGGAAGAGTGCAACGCAATCAAGTAGTTGGGAGATGTGCTTACCTCTTTCGGGGTCCAGTTGCCCTTGCGGACATCCTTGCCATCCTTCAACCAGGCGAGAATCTTTTCGATGGTTGCTTCCTCTTCTCTCGCCTTCTTTTGCTCGAGACTCTGGCCACCCTGGCGGGTAATCTTTTTCTTGGCCTCGAGGGCCTTCTCCACGAACTCAATGTCCTTTAGCCTGAGCTCCTCACTGATGATATCAAGGTCTCGGGTTGGGTTGACATCTCCTTCGACGTGAATGATCTCAGCGTCTTCAAAGGCGCGCACGACTTGGAAAATAGCATCGACTGCTCGGATATGCGACAAGAAGGCATTTCCAAGGCCAGCGCCCGTAGAAGCGCCACGTGTCAAGCCGGCAATGTCATAGACTGTGAGGTTGGCTGGAACACGGGATTTAGGCTTGTACTTTTCGCAAAGCCAGTCGAACCGGTCATCGGGAACGATGACTCTGGCCTCCTCGGGATCGATGGTGGCATAGGGAAAGTTCTGGTCGCAAAGTTAGAGAGATGCGCAACTGAAGAGGGGAGGGGAGGGGGTAAGAGGCTACTCACGGCAGGATTGCCTAAGTTGCTCTTGGTGATGGCCTGAAAGAGCGTGGACTTGCCAACGTTCGCCAGTCCAACCTAGGCGTCCAACACGGTCAGCAGGATTGGCGAGTCAAGGCCCGGCCAGGCAACCCACAATGCCGCTCTTGAGGTTGTTTCCTGGGCGACCCAGGAGGATCTTCTCCTCGACAACCTGCTTCTTGGGAGGCATCTTGTTTCGTTTGGAGTAGTGACGTGTAGAAGTGTGGAAGAGGGTGATGGTGCACTCAAGCAAAGGTTTCTTGATAGCAGAACCAGCTGCGGGGCCAAAGAGGGGTAGAGAATTGAAAAACGTAGCGGAGACGTGAAAAATTGTTGCGACGGCAGGGCTGCACAAGCAACCCTCAATGCCGAAAGCCTTCAGCCACCCACAAGGACTGCTTGATTGGTGGACAACAGACGGCTCCCCCAAAGCAATCGCTTGACGGTCCGGTCGGCCGCTGTGATTATCACGCCGGCAATCGCTTGAAGCTTTGGAAGCTTTGCGAGTGAAAGATCGCAGCAGCTTTTGGCGGCAGAAAATTCTCAATTGGAGGCAGGAAAGGCGGGTCCACGCTCGACTTGGCTGGAAGATCAATTGCCCGAGAGTGACCAGGCTGATGCTCTGTGGGGCTCTGCGAATCCGTACTGTCCAATCAAATGAGCGCAAGATAAGGTCTGCCCATCCTCAGCGCTGTCCCCTTGGCCTGTCCCAAATCGGCCAGCTTCAGGGCGATGCATTCGGTGCGGGAATGACGACCGGACACCTCCACGCGCGCAAACCTGTTGCCTTGTTGGTACTGCATCGCACGGCTGACGGCCTCGTTAACTCTTCTTCATGGCAACCTTCATCCGGACCGTGCCTCCAGCCCCCTATAGCCTTGTCTCATGACTTAATGCCGTGTTCGTCGCGGGTTTAAGGTCTCGCTTATCCCTGTAGGCATACTCGTTACTTTACCTCCCTCAGCCTCTTTGTCCCATATTCAATTGGCAGTCTGCGTGTGGAGAAATCCACATTGGCCATCGCCGTCTTTGGCAGTCTACGACTCTTGCCCGTTTATCGTCACTCTGTGGACATCTTTGGTGCGAATTGCTTCATATCACCCTCGACCCTTTCGCCGGGCTCGCTCCTCGCCACCTCGCGACAATGCCCCCACGAAAGCAACAGAAGCCGGGAAGATCCCACAGGTCTACCATGTCGCTTCAGAAAACCGAAGTTATGATTCATGTTTACGACCTTCTCCCGGTAGGTAACATTTCCCGAGTCAGCAGCGCCGTTTGTCCTGCTAACCTGCTATCTCGCCACCCAGCCCGGTCGAATATCCTCCACCCTGTGGTTTCTCGGCACGTCTCTCCTCCACTCGGGGGTCGTCATTAATGGCAAGGAGTATGCATACGGGGGCCACGATAGACGAAGCGTAACGGGCGTGTACTGGACAAAACCGAAAATGGAACCGCCGGGCGGCACATTCAAAACCGAGATCCTTCAAGGCTTCACCCTCGCGTCCCAGATCGAGATCGACGCCATCATCCGCGAGGCCTCCGAAGAGTTTCTTGGAACGTCCTACAACCTCTTGACTAAGAACTGCAATCATTTTACATCGTATCTGTGTCAGAAGTTGACAGGCCGCCCGGGCCCCGGCTGGCTCAACCGAGCGGCGAGTATCGGTGTCGCCCTGCCATGCGTCGTGCCTCGCGACTGGATAGAGGCGCCCGACTTTGAGACTGCCGATGGCGAGCTGCTGGATGAGGAGGATCATGCCGACGAGAATTCTAGAATGCTAAGGACCTCTGATGAGCAACCCCGATTGATTGGCCTTTCGGATAGCGAAGAGGAGAACCGCTCGAGCAGCAGTGGGAAGGGGAAGGGAAAAGGAAAAGCGCCGGCGAGAGATGCTGCTGGGCGCACGTTGCCTGCCTCTGAAAGAGCACCTGTTTCGTAAGGCCCAAGAGGCCTTCTTGATTTGTTTCGCATTGTCTTGGGAGTTCTGGGTGGAAACTGATACCAAAGAAAGTTTGCTTTACTCGGCAGGTGGAATATTGGATCCGGCGTCTTCTCTCTGTTTTTGGATGTTCTTGTTTTGACGGTTCAGTTTGACCATTGTTACTGCACTGCCAGGTCTATCAAACCATTCTTCGCTGGAATGTCTCTTGGCGGTTGGGACAGACAGAGGTCTGCTCATCCGGGTGTGTCAGTGAGAAAATTGATGTCTCACTTAAACGCAAAGAAAAGTCGGTTTCCGGCTACATGGGCTGTTATGTGAAGATTTCCACGGCCACGTGCTCGCCACCTCAATAGATGCGGAAACATGTTCTAGCACAAACTATGTGGAAGGTTGTCAAGGTCAGATATTTCCGCGCGGAACAGATTGGGCCGGAGCCTTCGTACACAAATCCGAGCTTGTGAACAGTCGCGACAAGAAACACATTCCGCTCCTGGGTGCCATATCGGGAGGAACCGAGTACACGGCCAAAAGCGGCACGATATACAACATCCGAGGCGTCATCAAACAGATCGCTCTTTGTGGGTATTCGGGTTCTGACCAAAACTTTATTTCACTCTCCATTGCCTCATTCTTTGCAGGGGTCCTCCTATAGAGTTATGTTCCTAAAGCTGTTACAATGGGTAGTCGCTATATCCTCAACCGCTCTCCAGTACAAAACAGCAATCATAACACATTGTAACACTCCCCAATGTTCTCCCCTACCATGAGGTCTTTGTATAACACGGTAGACGCCTCCAGGTGACCGAAGTGAATTTCCCAGCAGGACGCGGCCAGTGAGCCTTTTGCATACCTATTTGACCTCATGCTCGCGATTCCAGTCCGCCAGTTGTTCGCACATCCCCTCGAGGGAGGTACAAGCACCTCTATATCCTAACCCGCCTTCGTCCACGGTGCGTCTGATAGCCGAGTCATCCACTAGAGTATGCATAGTCCCCTTGATAACACCTGGTTGCAGAAAGCTGATGGGGTAGCCCAACTCCTTCAGGCCAAGCTTTGCTAAGATAGGGAAACGGGTGACCAAAAGAGTGTATCCTTCGATCGCGTAAGAGACAAGAAGAAGCGGCAGCGGTGGCATATTAGCAACTGAGACGCGTGTCACGGACAGTTCAGTCGCGAGGCTGTACAGATCTTGATATGCGAGTGCTGGCCCTGGGTTTGTTATCACAACTATGGCAAATATCAGCTTATATTGTTCATTTTAGGAAATTTGGTTGTGTCTCGGGGGCAGAAGCTCTTTTCTGGCTCCCGAGACAACATGAAATGGACAGAAAGGGGAGAAAACCACTTCGGTTTGCACCTACATGGACGACCTGATGGCTTGGCCGTTCGTGTAAGTGCTGATTCAAACAATAGATGTCCCAATGCCACGTTCCGACTGTCGACAAAGTTTCTGTTTTAGGTTAGCAGCTCGAGCGAATTCAAGGTATTCCGGCCGGGACAGACTGGATTAAGTGTGGCATCCAAGTCACCGAGTCTCCCATCTGTAGGAGGGATCCCAAAACGGGATCGGTGTGCTGCCCATAGATTACGCCTCCGGGCCTCAACGTTCCCGTTCGGAAGCCCTCTTCATTCGCGCCACAGATTAATCGTTCGGCCTCAGCTTTCGACTTAGAGTCTATGGCCCTACTGTTAGCAATCTAGAGTCAAGTGCGTACACACCAGAGCTAAAAACTCACAATTCGAAAAGAAGAGGGAATGGGAGCGGATGGGGGCTTCGAAATCCGCTTCTGAGGATATATGGAAGTAATTCGCAGGGACGCTCTGCCAAGGCCAGATCCAAAAGTTTGCTGGAATGAATGAGATGGAGGCTGATGACGTCGCAACAAAAATATCGGCTCCGGCGGCCTTGGATGCCTTGACCAGGTTGGCTGTGCCATCAACATTTACACGGCGAAGCCGCTCATACAACCTCTCGCTGCGATCACCCGGATGGATTTTTGCGGCGGTATGGAAGACGGTAAGCGGGAGCTTGGCTACCGAAGCTGGCCACGGTTTAGAGAAAGCGGCTTTGACAGATGGCAATGAAGTCATGTCTGCCTTGACGAAATCGCAAGCGTCCGCTGTCTCGAGCATATCCCGCCGGGTCAAGCCCTGGAAGTCGAGGATACGGATACCCTGCGGCGCTTGCCCTCGTTGCACTGTAATGGGTATCAGCCGATATTCTCCCTTATAGGGTATTTCTTTTCATGTCCGAGGAGGAGCAGCTGTCTCAGACCTCCCGCGACAAGAGGAAAAGGGGCAAGAGAAGAAATCCTCGGAGTTCACTCACACAGCTGAAGCACGATATCGCCGCCCACCATTCCGCATCCACCAACGACCAGATATCGCCGATCAAGGCAGGGTGGGAGGTGTTCAGCAAAATCGGTTGGCGTTTTCTTCATGCGTTCGTACGTCTCCCGGATTTCTTCTCTGGTCCAGCGTCGAGGCGCCATCCTGGTTGCTTCATCAGGGACCGCTCGCATTGCCGAGTTGATACGATACAGCCACGCAAGCGCGAGGACCGACACAACGGCCGCCACCAACAAAAGCGCCATTTTGCTGTGGTCGACAGAGGTACTTTGCCGGTGCGGTGCAGGTGCAAAAGATGCGCAACTTTGCGGACGTTGCGAAACGGTGGTGAGTCGACTTCGAGCATGCTCCCTCACCATGTGTTCAATGGGTCTGTTGGTTGGCTGCTTGCGTCGCATCGCGCTTACCCGCCAGGACCTAGATTACAGCCCTTGAGACATGGCGAAACCACACAGGCTCGTTGCCTTTTAGCAACCAGCACTCATGTGCCATTTCCAAGTTGATGTTATTTTGCCTCGACCTCGCTGTCATCCCAGCCCCGGAGTCAATGCGCCTTGATAGGCCCGACCAGGCAGCCTGCCTAAGCAACCTATTGATCAATGTAAGACGGCCACGGCGTCTGTTTGTTGTCTCGGAACATGGCCGCCATGTCATCTGATAGAAGAGGCCATGAATGACAGCGCTAGACAGTGCATCCAAAGCAACAACAGTGCATTGACAGCCCACGGACAGCATCTAGTTCCCCTGTCCACGCAGACCAAGCTTCAATCAACACCGAACAAGCATCTGTCGCCCTAATCTTGATGACTGCTATGGGGAGCTTTTCGGATTCCATATGCACGGAGACCTTGGAAGACGGTAGCCTCGACCCGGAAAGCATGTGGCTCCCGCTGTGGGAGTTCATCTCACAATACCCTAAATCAAACTTGCTGATTGGACCTTCCAGCTGGGTGTTCCTGAGAGGTGGGGGAGGGCGCCACTCTGCCCAATGCTTATCGGCAAACCTGCTCCCGTTGCCAGGAAGAGATTTTCTGCATCGAAGACCTGTAGAACGCGCATCCCAGTTTGATAAATTGGCCTCCACTCTGTTTCTGTCTGCCCACCATCACGCTCAATTGAGATGAAAATCTGCAGGCTGGCGCATGCCAATGCACCAGCTCCCGAGGTGATGTCAACCCGCACACGGCGACCCTCCCCCACCAGGAGGTTGCTGCGCTTTGGTGTTTCGAAAATGAGACTCGAGATCTATCTCCCTGGCCAATTGGCCCGCGAACCCCTTGCTCCATTCGGTTATCTCCCTCCCGGTCCTTTTTATCTTATCGTCAGTGGCAGGGCACTGTAGGCTATATGGGGATGCGCCATTATCCAGTCCATCAGGAGGTGAAGTACGGACCAAAACCTTCACGATGAGTAGTCGCAGAGCAATAGATGCATGAAGTACCGCTGCCAAAGACCCTGCTCACCGCGGTTGTCCGGGCTTGTGTTTCCAGGGAATCACCAGGCAGGCGGTCCAGGTCAGAGCAGGTGCGACTGGCCGGGCCAAGACTCCACGTCACAGAGCTTGATGCGTGCAGCCCGGCGTTGACCTGCCGGCCGAGCTTGCAGGTAGCCAATCGCCAGCCACGAATTTTCATCCATCGTGAGGTCCCGCCGAATTTCCCCATAATCATTGATTGCCGGGGTGCCCACGGGCCTGGTTGCCGCTGCTGGCTGGAAAACAAGAGCAACCAAAAGATCATGTTTCGTGCCTTCCTCAAAGAGGCGTTTCTCCCCCATCCCAAAACCGACATTCCCAACCTCCTCTCTTACGAAGACGCCAACCCAAGCCCAGGACCCACATTCGCCTGTCTGGAAGCTCACACCGTCTTGTATATCAAGCTCGATATTCGCTAGTTGTTTATTCATCAAACATCCTCTTCCCGCCCGTTGCACCATCCACAGCTTTTCCAATTCACGATGCGTCAAACCACCGTCCTTGTCGCACTCTCTGCGCTCACCGGGGCCGTTGCCCAGAGCAACTTCACCATCAACCCCGGCACAGTCGACCCCACGACGAGAAGTAAGTCCCTGCCGACCCTTGATCCCATCCCTACCGACATGGGCTAACAATTGACACAGCCGAATGGTGCAACGCCGAGTTCAACACCTGCGGAATCCTCTGCGGTGGCACCGCCAAAGCCAACACCTGCACTCCGGTACGTTCTCGGCTCCGAGAAGGCTGCCGGGGCTGGGATTAACTGACGCGCGAACCTCGCAGATCGACTTAAAGTTCACGTGCACCTGTGCCAACGGATCTGCGCCCGGTCTTGAGTACTACATCCAGTCCATGCCGACGGTGAGTGCTTCCTGTCTGCCAAGGCGTTGGATCTAGCGGGCTGCCATACTGACGGGAATCACAGCTCATCTGCGAGCAAGCCTTCAAGGATTGCATTGCAAAGAACATTGGCAACTCCATCGAGCAGGGCAAGTGCACGACGGATATCAAGGGCAAGTGCGGCACCCTTGACCCCTCCAAGGCGGAGATCGGTAGCGGTGGCAGCGGTGGCAGCGAGTCTTCTTCGACTACCGCCGCGCCGTCCGGGACAGCAGCATCGCCATCGGGTGCTGCTTCGTCCACTTCTTCCTCTAAGGCTGCTGCTGTACCAACCGTCGCAGCTCATATCGGGAACAGCATTGCCGCAGTTGCCGCGGGTGTCCTGGCCGCTCTGCTCTAAACAAGCAGGGATTGCCGGTTGGTCTGCAGCTTAGAGAGCAAGCGACGATTGTCTTGCCCATGGCGTTGATCGTTTTTTCACTTCATGTATCAAATTAGCCCCCCCCCCCTAATATCTCGCTGGATAGGCTGTTTACAGAGACGATCACAAGGTACATACCCCCAGCAATCGTCTAAAGACCTGGGGATTCAGCATGCACGAGGAGACGAGATAAATGGTTTGACGATGCCTGAATGAAGGGAAGCATGGAATCAGACGGATGAGGATGTTGATGTGGTCAGTGATAGGTCGGTAACAAAAAATCAAGCCCGGCATCTAATACATTGTGTGTGCACAATCACCTTGATTCAGAACAATGGCTTTGATCCTCTTTGTCTCAGCTCCGTTCTTTGTCCCCCTTTGACAAGTTAAAAGACCAGAGGGACCGCCTAGGACTGACACTGACATCCGCTAGTGTCGCGACTTATTTCTGGATCACTCTGAACAAGGTTTATTCTCGCAGGCATTATGGCGTTTCCGTTCTCCAACTTGCCAGCTGAGCTGAAATCGCAGGTCTTGACCCAGCGATACACAGAGCCTCCAGTGTGTGCGTTCCACATTTTTACGCCAGGTTGGGGGATCTGCCAAAGACAACATGGTGATCTCGAAAAACTGCTACGGCACACGAGGTTCGACACCTACACTAGTCCAACTAGCCCCGGGCAAAAGGGGACGATCACAACGACTTTTGACCACGGCAAGGCTGATCACCTTTACCTCCCAATGATGGAGGATCCAAGAGGCCTGGAGGAGCTCGGCCCATTCTTTCAACGAGAACTGGCAAGGGCGTGGTTGAAGAGCCTGATTCAAATCGAGCATCTACAACCTGAGCTCGGACCGCTGTTGGACGAGGAGCTGGAGTTTGAACGGATGCTACGGGACTATGAGGCATTGACATTGCTCCCGTACGAGGACGACTGGGCATTTCGCCCGTTGTTGGAAGTCGGGAATCCCATTCTGAGTGTCAGCGATGCCGAAAGCCCGGAAAGGAACTGGAAAGATGTGTTGCCCCTGACAGTCCCAGGCGAGCCCTCCAACCCGTATTACAAACACATCCGCCATCTCATGCTCAATACACCAATGGAGGTCTGGCGAATGACGGTAGGTGATGTTGTTACAATGCCCATCTCGGGCCAGCTGACGCCTACTGCGCAGAGTATTCTGAACAAGGTCAACTATGCGTTGTGCCTGGAGCGCAGTCAATGTCTTCGTGTACAGTGGCGGCGGCTCGAGGCCTTGGACACGCTGTTTCTGGACCTGCGGGGCTACAGTTGGGGCTTTACGACGGACGACGACGAAGGGCTCGCCCCCCGAGATGTGGTATACCTAGCACACTCTCTGGTGGAAAGTACGCCGAACCTCAAGATGCTTGTCATTGCTGGCCTTCGGTCTTACATGCTATATACTGGGATAAACCCCCTCAATATTGAGACTGCGGAGGCGGGGACGATAATGGTGAATCCGTTTACTGATCAAGAGTACTTCGGTGCCTCGACCCGAGACGGCATCAACTGGATCATGATGTTTCGGGCTGCTCTTCGACCTGGCGGAAAGCTTATCTTGGTTGACAGGCAAAGCGATGAATTGGAGGTCCCGTTGTGGCCCAACAATTACACTTACTCAAGCTAGACATCAAGATACCCTTTTTTCCCTTTGCCTTACATATATATCAATTAGATTTTCTATCAGAGGAACGATGCTCGTCTGATACCCCTCACATATTCGTACGTACATGGAAATGATGAATTTGAGTGAAAGTGACAACAGTGATCAGGCCTACCTGTCGAGAGCCTTGTGGTGCTTTCCACACACATGACTGTCTTTGAGCGCCCCTTTGCACCCATCCCCTTTGCATGGGCGGAGAGTTAGGGTGGGACACACTGGTGTAACCATATTCATTCCGGCAGAGGACGGGTGTCCCATTCCCCACTCCCCACCCGATACACAGCATATTCTTCGTGAAGCAGGTAGGATACATGTCGAATCAAGTTATGCCGTCTGATAATCCTGTGTTTCTTGACCCAAGCAAACCTCCAACTCCCCCACTACGCCCGCCTTGGGTTGCTTTCGCTGGCTGCGGCGTGGGGCAAACGATGGAACTGTGCACTTGAAACCCCAAGCTCAGGGAGCCTTCCCCAACCGATCACTCTCTCACTTTGACAGGGCGACCAATCCCGGCCTTGCCCAGCGCTCACCTGCATGTTCTCCTTGCTGATGACGATGCGGGGTTGCTCGGGTACGATGGAAGGAACGACGGGATGGGAAGGCTGCCTGCAAGCACCAACAAAGTTGCTGCCCCTGCTCAGCTCGCCTGCGTTGGCAGTCTCCTCACTCATGGGTGCCCAAGAGTAAATGCTATTTGCCCCTCAACCGCTTCCACCAGCTTCACAGACCAGCAACGTGCGCATTCACGGGGCTGATTGGCCGTGGCCGGCATGCCACGCCATATCCAACGCTGCCTTGCAGTGGCAACGATCGATTGGTTCATACCGTGCAGATGCGTGCCTGTCCGGTCCTCTGGCCGCAATTTGAGCCATAGTACCGCGTTGGAGGCTCTTGGGCCGCCACCAAAGCGAGCTGCCGGAGTACGCAGCTTACTTACTGCACATAGCATTGCTCGGCCGCCCCTCGTTTGGTCGTTCGGCCTCGTCGAATTCATTATCTTCCTGATAACTGAGCCTTTTCCTCGGCGTAGCACGCGCGGCTGCAGGCACGCGCCTCGTCGCAGCCTAATCCCTTTTTTCTTGTGTTTCTTTCCCTCGAAGCCTCTGCAAACGCTGTCAGAGCTCTCTCCTGCCACCCCAAAACACCGTGTCATGGAAGGCGGGACATCCGCGACCCAGGATGGCGCGCAACGAAGCGGAGCGACGCCAAAAATCCCCAGAACGTCACGCCGCTAGCAAGGGTTCCCGCCTGCAGTCCCACATACCGTTTGCAAGCCTTTTTGGGGCCGCCGCTGCAACTATCCCCAGGAAGCATCGTCCGAGTGGGGATCAAGAGCGGGACCGGGACCGGACGCGGGACCGGGGGCGGGATCAGGATCGCGATCGGGATCGAGACGAAGGCCGGGGCTGGGATCTCCGCCGGAGCAGCCGGAACAGGGAGGTGGACAAGGGTCGGGATCGACGCCAGGATCGCAAACATCACCACCACGGGAAGCGCGACGATCCCGATGGATATGACGAAGACGGTCGGACGAAGCGCCACCGCCATCACCATCACCACAAACATCGGCATCATTCCCGAGAGCGACTTCTGGTTGAAATTGAACTGAAGTGTCTGGATGACAGGTACCTCAGCTGGAAATTTACCATCAAGCCCGGGATACCAGTTTCGCGCCTAGAATCAGTCGTCCGCCGCCGATATGAACAACGGAACAAGCGTATCGCTCCCGATGCCAAATTCTCATTTTACTCGGAGGGGAAACTTCTTGAGCCTCAGGCCGTGGTATTGAAAGACTCTCCAGCGATATGGTATCGGATGGGGAAGAGTACTACGGAGCTCGAGGGTTGGAAATTTACCCACTGGCAGGATGAAACAAACGGCCGGCTTGACTCTGCACTTTCGGACGAGCTAGTGAAAGCCATCGACGAAGGGGCTACGGTCGGCCAGGTACGGAAAAAAATAGCCGATTACATGAACGTTGACGATCCGTACAGGATAGTCTTGAGTGCGCGCGGCGGGATGCGACCAGGTCTCCTACAGGGCGAGTGCTGGGAAGCTCGTCAGATCAAATCCCAATGGTTCTGTCGCTGGGTAGCAGTTGATGTCAACCCGCCCAACTGCTATGTGATTCTCCAAGGCCTGGGGCGGGAATACATCTATCATCCCCCTCAGTCAGTCTTCCAAGAAGGCATGGAGCTCCGGGAGATGCAGTCGTATATCAGGCATCGCCTGTTCCGCGCTGTTCGCACATATGGCAAGAGCAACGTTGACCTCGACTTCTCAAGCGTCGTCTTGAGGCAGAACGCCAGCTGCCCTGGGAGCTTCACCCCTATTAAATGGGGTGCGACGTATACCTTCGAGATCCCGCAAGATGCTGCCGAGACTTTTGCAAAAGAGGAAACTTGGCTCTTGGCGCCTTCGGAGTCATGTGCAGTCTGCATGGATGACAAAAGGATTAGCGAGATGCCAATCCGAATCACAGCAGGCTGCAAGCACAAGGCGGCGCTCTGCAAGGAGTGTCTTGCCCAGTGGTTGCAGTCAGGCCTCGAGAGAACAAGTTGGGATAGGCTTAAGTGCCCTGATTGCCCGGAGCTTCTCCAACATGCAGACATGAAGCGGTATGCCAATCCGCCGACGTTTGAACGATGGGACTCCCTAGCAACACGCACCGCGGCTGAAGCTCTACCGAACTTCCGGTGGTGTCTGTCCGCAACATGTACTTCTGGGCAGATAGACGACGAGAACTGCGCTAAGTTCAAGTGTAAGGCCTGCTCCGCCCGTCATTGCATTAAACACAACGTCCCCTGGCATCGAGGCGAGACTTGTGACGATTACGACCGGCGGAATAAGCAACGGAAGAAGGACGACAAGGCCTCGGAGCAGATGATCAAGAAGACGAGCAAGAAGTGCCCAGAATGTCAGAAGGATGTGCACAAGTTTTCTGGTTGCAATCATATCACTTGTAAGTTCCTCTCCTCTCGCCCTATCTGTTACTTATAGAGATCTACGCATGCTAACTCTTTGCCAGGTGTCTGCGGCCATGAGTGGTGCTATATCTGCATCGCCCCCTTCCAACGGAATGAGCATGGGTTTCTGTTCTGTCGGCACAAAGCCGAATGTACAGAGCGTGACCCATTCATCGACCTAATCGACCCGGCCCACGCTCAGGGTCGACCTAACAACATGAGGATGCCTCCCATGGGGGGTCCTGGATGGTTTCCACGCCCACACCCAGGGGTCATTCCCGAGTTTGCTCCTCCTCACCTTCGGCGTCAAAACGCGAATGGAAACGGGAATGTGGGAGGCGGAGTTGGAGGGGGCGCGAACAGACAAGCGCCCCCTGCTCGTCTTCCCCCAATGTTTCCTTTTCACGAGCCTTTCGTCGGTTTGAATAGGAATGGGTTTAACCGGGCTCCGACACCTGGTGCTGCTGGCCGAAGGCAAAACGGCGCAGCCCAACCGAACCGAGGCCTTACTGAAGGTATTCCTGGATTTAATGGACTACGAATCTAGCGGTTCACTCACTCCGAGACCGATATTTGGTCTAAGAGCTCACATGGACGTACTAATCGACTGATCGTGTGCTTAGTTATTTGCGTTATTGGTTCTCATGTTTGGGCTTTGGGTGAAATTTCGACAGTGGAGTCTGATTGATGAGATATACATGTTTGATGAGCTTTGATGTCAGGAAAGGCCAAATCCCTCAATGTTGCTGTACAGTACGGAATATCCATGTATTTACAATCACCGCAGCATATGCGTCACGAATTACCTATCTATGATGAATGAAAATAATGTTTTATTCTTTCGGAAGGGTAGAAGCTTAGGTGTGCGATCGTTTTGCGGCTGGGTGCTTCAACCTAGGAAGGTTTACTGACGGAGTTTGATCTACGGATCCGATATGAGGTTGTCAGTTGGGGGAGATGCCATTAGCTGGGTGACAGCTGGGCGACAGCTGGCTGAAATAACCTCTTGTACAGATAGATATGGTGGAGTCAAATAAATCCCCGCTCCATAATCCAGTCTTTCTTGCCTAGCAAACACGCTGTGTATTCGATTGTAGATCTTCTGCCGCGACAATGTGAAATTCAGTCAACAGTTGAACTTTCTTTCTTTACCTAGGTAATTTGCGGGCCATGTGTGACATTGTGACACGCTAATGGGCGGTTTGAAAGTTACTTGTGTCTTCACTCCATGTTTTTCTGTTATGTGCACGTGGTATTCACGCTTCACTCTTCATGATTTGATGACAAATTATTGTTTGTGGATTTTTCATACTTTGTTGACTGGATCCGCTGAATAGGATTTGCAAGTGGCATAGGAAGAAGGTATGTATCAATTGCTCCCTGGAGCCTGCTTGATTGAGGGGATAAAAATGCACATTCAGTCAAGAACCGTGGAAGACTGCAAGTGAATATTCCATCCAAATTCCCCTCACAGCCAGGCAGCTGAAAACGGGAGATTTGGGAGCGGGCTCAGCTGTTACTGAGCGGTTCCCACTTTCCTCCATTGAACACCCACCTGCAGCGAAGGGACAATAGCAACCTATACTGAACGAACGGACTGCAAGGCCCCAGCAGGCGAGTGCGGGCGCTGTATCAAGTTGTCGGCTGTCGCAGCGACGCCGGCCAACAACTCCTCACCTCATCCCGCCAAAACCGGCGCCTCCACGAAAGGAAAATCCCACTACGTCTCACGCTGACTTGCTCGCCCATTGCTGGTCTGTTTTCCCTCCCCCATCGTGTCATCCCGACATGTTTGGTGCATCATGATTGCATCGCGTCGAAATGGCAATGACGACTTCATTGACCCGCTCAAGACGAGCTGAGGGTCTCCATCCGTCGCACCCAAACACACGCCACCCGCAGCAGCAGCTGGTCGCCAACGCGAGGGCGGCCAACAACAACCAGAATTTTGTCGCAAATCTCCAGCGAACGAAGCGATCTCTCGACACATCGGCACGCGAATATGACCCAGTAGTTGCCAAGAAGGCCAGATTCACCACAGGGATTGCAGTCGAGATCCCGTCGCGTTCCTCATTTCAATCGAGGGTCTCGCGGGAGGCAAACGACGCGAAGAAAACACCGCCACCGCCGACACCGATAGTCTTGCAGGCGCAGACCACCAAGCCCGCCGCTGTCGCAGGCCCCAATGGTGACCTGACACCCTCTCGCGCGCCCGCCCCGATTCCCACAGTCGCGAAAGCCGGTTCGACCCGCGGGACGCAGCCGCAACAACAACATCCGGCCCCGACACGGCATAAGGAGAAAGTGGGAAAGAATGAGCTGAACAAACTGCAAGCGAATTTGGCGGACACTAAATCCCAAGGCCGTAAATTGCGGTCGCAGGAGGCCACCCGGTTCAAGAGCGAGCTCTCGGCCTATTTCCCAGACTATGACGAAGTAATCGGTAATGAACCAAAAGAACAACGTAAGGGCAACCCAATCCATTTTGCTGGTTATTGCGACGAAATCTGGAATTGACCACTGACTTTGGGCTTCTTTGACAGATATTCTTGGGCTGGATACACCCATAGTTATCGATAATGTACCCAAACCATCCTCGAGCGATACAATGAGCCACAGTCTTCAACCACAGCTGCACGGCATTTCTATACGGAGCTACAGCGATTCATTGTTTACCGATTTATGGGATTCGCAACGAATAGATTTCAGCTTTCTCACTTCGCAGAACAAGAACAAATCGTTGGAAGATCCTTTGCCAGACTCTTTCTTCGAGCCCGCGCACAAGAAATCGGAACGGCTCGAGCGCTCTATTCGGAACTCGGAAAAGGGACGCGCCCAACATGAGAAAGACCAGATTATTAGACTCCTGGATTGTCTCCAGGGTCCCGACTGGCTGCGGGTCATGGGTGTGAGCGGCATCACTGAGAGCCGCAAGAAGACTTTCGAACCAGCTCGGGACCATTTTATCCGGGGGTGCCAGGCTATCCTGGAGAAGTTCCGCACATGGGCCGCTGAAGAGAAGCGCAGGAAGCTAGAGAAGGATCGCGCAATTGCCGAGGCCGAGGCGGAAGCTAAGCGGGAGGCTGCTCGCGAGGAAGAAACAGCGGATGACGAAGAAGATGACGACGATGACGGAGAAGAGATGGAGATGATTGAAGACGAAGATACCACAAAGATGGAGATCCCAGACAGCGACGAGGAAATGGAGGATATCGACCAGATACCGGACGCCAAGGATGCCGATCCCCCTGACGATAGCGACGTCGATGCTTCGATCGCGAAGCAGTTACGGGAGGAGGCGCTGGCCGCCGCGAAAACCAAGTCTCGAAGGGGAAGACGCACTGTGACACCGGCTCTGCCGCCTCCCCCTCTACCACTTCGCAAGCCTGAAGCGCACAAGGAGTTTACAACCTTCTTCCAGAAGAACCCACATTTGCGCGATACTGCACTCAACAAGAGTCGGCGGAAGGGCAGGATTGCCTGGGCGTGGGGCCATGCCGTGCCTGAGCTTGATGAGGCAGAGTTTCGGCTGCCCGAAGAATTTCTTACCGAAGATACCCTGAGGTCGCGGGCGAGAGGGAAGCGGAGAAGTAAGAGAAAACATGCGAGCTGAATACGTACCAGGGTAATGCCGAGTTGGGGGTATTGTCTCTTCCGAGGCTGCTGTCCTCTCACTTCGCTGCTGCGCCTAAAGCCGGTCCTCATTGGAACAGATCACAGAATATTTATAGAGCTTTATAGCTATTAGGACCTGCAGTGTATTGGTATGTCTGTTTCAGCGCATACCTAATGACCAAAATGTAATCGAGCGGTAAAGACCAATTTTTTCGAGTAACTTGCAGTGGGCCGTGAGTGACGACGTGCTTTGCTGGTCCCGCGCCGAGCTTGACAGAATGGGTTTCATTGGCGGGTAAGAAACAATTCCATGTGGGGACATGTGGTGGAGACCGTCGGCAAAACCCCGGGCCAATAGAGATTCACTGTAGCCAGTAGGTCCATATCGCTCCTGCCGACTGTTCATAATCGCGACGGACCTCAACTTGCGACTGGCAGCACGCCGCACCCCGCCTACACCCTGAAGGCATTCTATTCACTGCGTGTAATTTACTTCTTACTATTGTACTTATTCACCTCGCTGCCCATGCAGGTGTCACTGTGTGCGGGGCTGTTGGTGTTCCGCGACTTGGAGCAACCTTCTTTCTTTCAGTTTGGCCGTGCTGCCTTTTCCGCCTTCCCAGTGAGCACTGATCTCAAGCACCAAATCTAGACTGCCGACGATCAGCTATCGAATCAAGCAAAATCGCCTGCGCCGTACAGGAGCCCTCCGAAGCTCCCAACCGCTCAAGATCTCGCGTGCTTGCGCTGCTACCTCGACTTGCGATGACCGAATAAGATTATTCCTCCCCAACACCTTGGAGCCTTTCCAGGCCGACCTTCGCTTTTCTGCTTTTCCTACCACCCTCCCACTCCTCGCCTTGAGGGTCACGACAACCTCCGCGATCGAGCGTTTCTTTATCATACTCCGGTCATCGAAGGCTGAAAGATGCCCAGCGCAATCGAACCCGAGGCGGCCGAGCAGGTCGCACCTGTCTCTGCTGAGCCTTGGTACGAACCCTACACCGTCATCAAGCAAGAAGTCGAGCTCGAGATCAATTTCCGCGAGAAGAGCATCAGCGGCGTTTCGCACATTCAAATATTTCCCCTCGAGGAGATCGAGGAGATTGCGCTGGACGCGCGACAATGCGAGATCGATGTCGACAACATCACGGTCAATGGGCTTAAGGTCCGAGCCATCTTTTCCGACCCTTACGATTTGATGCAGGCCCCTCCGCAATGGCAGCTGGGCGTGGGACAGTACCGCACCATGCGAAAGCGCATGATGCCTTCCATATACGAGAAGCCATCCGACGATGAAAAGCACGACGCGCCGATCAATGAGAGGGATATCAAGGCGATAGGTTGCGTACCTGCCGACCGGTCGCTCAGGGTCTCATTGCGACCCAAAGGAGTTGTTGTCAAGGAAGAGCCTTGTCTGTCAAAATCAAAAGCTACAAAGGCCGACAAGGACACTGCGACAGACAACGACCTCATGAAGGTATCGATACCGTTCAAATCAAAGCGTATTCGCGATGGACTTCATTTTGTTGGTGTGGATGATGGAGACTCAAGATACCCACATGTCTACACCCGCCACTCCAACGGAACTGGAACAGCTCCTTGTATTTTCCCGTGCGTCGACGATCCCGGATCCAGACACCCGTGGAAGATATCTATCAAATGCCCACGGACTCTCGGTGATGCTTTTGAGCAGCCTTTGGCTACGCAGTTGGCCACGCCGGCACCTGCTGTAGCGAGTCGAAAGCGGAAGATTGGCGAGGCCGCGCCTTCTGCTCTCCAGCCATCTGTCACTCCCATGCAGGAAGAGGACAAGCTGAAGGAGCTTACTGTCATTTGCTCTGGGAATCTCAGCGGGGAGCAGATTGACCCCAAAGACGAAAAGAAAAAGATCATGACGTTTGAGTGTCAGAATTCGGCCGCTCATCATATTGCGTTTGCCATCGGCCCTTTCGACCACG
>Ga0247780_1000011_pt1 | contig 156771 bp, 163 predicted proteins | sample UWRJL079202R5_FD_179927 | JGI IMG/M metagenome (GOLD analysis project Ga0247780, IMG submission 179927) | Plant litter microbial communities from Arlington Agricultural Research Station in Wisconsin, United States - UWRJ-L079-202R-5 | ecosystem: Environmental > Terrestrial > Plant litter >...
CTCTCTATCGTCTTCTCGGCGCCCTGCTCTCGCCGACAGTCTTTCAGTCATACCCGTCCGCTCCCGCCGCGTCTTATCCAAGTGCACACCCCCCTCCCCTATCCGCCTCTGCCCGGCTCCCCCCCCATCCATGCTCCAATAGACCCCTGCTGGGAACTACAAACACGCTGCGGCCTACATAACAGTACAGACAGCCCAAGCGTGCACCTCCACCACATGCCTGTTCTTCTGTGCGTCTGACTTATTTTGTCCCAGTTCCAGCAGACGTCGGACTGCATTGCGGCGCCTGCTCTGCAGCCGACTGTCGTCTTACTGGTAGATCTCTTCTTGTTTGCTGCCGCTTCTGCTGTCACCACTGCGGATGCTGCTGCGGGCTCCGGATCACTCCTGGGCCTCCTCTGTCGCCGCCGAGGCTGGCACCGCCCGTCCCCGCTAGGTCGTTCATGTCTTCGTCGACGACTGATCCTTCGGCCTGCGAGCTTCGGGCACACTGCGCAAAAGGAGCGAGCACAAGAGCTGGAACGCAAAACCTCACCGTTACGATAGCGACGACTCCCGGTTAGACGACGGACTGTGTATGGGTGCGTGTGTGTTGCGGTCACTTGCAACTTTAGGGGGTGTTGACCCGTCGACAAAGGCGGCTACGGATATCACCACAAGGCGCGCTCCTGTCCCAGGCCCTGCACTCTTGACCCGCCGCTTCTTCGAGGGAGACCTGCCGAAGCGGCCACCCTGCAACGCTGCTGCAGCTCCAGTGCTACACCACTTCCGGGCTTCCCAAGACTTGCACACACCACGACTTTGTCGACAGGCCAGACCGCTGCATGCTGGATCCAGGAACCAATTGGTCCGCCCTCTCATGCATGTCGCCTCCTGAGTCTCTATTGCACACCCCATTCCTGACGGGACTGATCCCCACAGACTTGCCAGACACTTGACCTGGTGCCCCCGACACTGTTGGCTCCCAGCACGGCAACCGGTAGCACTCCCTGCGGACGACCTCACGTCTTCCACGCCGCGCCGGCCAGTGCTCCCACCTGACTCCTGCTCACCCAAGCACTAGCCGCTGCCGCCGCCGCCTCCCGTGGTCTCGACCTGACGAGACCCCTCTCTAGAATGCATAACCAGATAATCGGCTCGACGGCCATGGACCAGGACTCTCACCTAGCCCAGGACAACTCATATGGCAACGAAAGTTGGGTAGACATGAACTCGTATCACCACCAGACCACGATGCCGGACTACGGAGGCGGATTTGGCTATATGCCGCCAATCAACACCCCCCATGGGCTGCCCTCCGAGTCTCTGAATAGGATGCCACCGCCGCCTCCTCCGCAACCCCAGACCACTCACGCACAGCTACCGATGCTCATGATGCCTCATGCAACTTGGCCAAGCATGTTAACCAACCCGAATAACTACAGCCCGCACTCGGCGCCGCCAGTCCCTATCCCTTCGGTAACAGCGCCGCTGAAACCGTCCAAGTTGCCCGCGATTCAGACGACGTCGCAGCCGAGGAAAACGCTCACCGACGATGACCGCCGGCAAATGTGTCAGTATGCCGAAGACCACCCTGGTGTTAAGCAGACGGACATCGGCGCTCGGTTTGGTGTGGAACGAAGGTAAGGATGATGGCTTTGACCTTGAACTCGCCTCGAATCTAACGCGATCTGCAGTACTGTCTCCAAGGTGTTGCGTCACAAAGAGAAGTATCTTGGTCAGGAGGACCGAAGCAGCTCTCCTATCAAGCGCACCAAGGGGAAAGGCGTCGATATTGAGAGGGCCTTGTCGAACTACGTGAAAAATGCCCAAAAGACAGGCATCTCCGTGACGAGTGATGACCTCAAGGAGAAGGCGCGTCTTTTCGCTACGACTATGGGCAGTGCCGCCGATAGCTTCGGCAAGGCTAGCAGCTCTGCCTGGCTTGACAAATTCATGCTGAAGCACGGCATAGGGCATGGGAAGCTGATGCGCCGCGCCTCCGAGACTAGCATCCCGGACAGCGCCCGCGCATCGCCATCGTTGAGCGCTTCTCAGCCCTCAAGTGCCATCTCGCCTGCTTCTCCGTCTGGTCATTTGTCGCCGTCTCCGCTGTCTGCAAACAGGAGTGACGAGGACAAAGAAAGCATGGGACACTTCATGGACTTCAACTCCGCGTCTGGTGGCTATAAACACGCCAACTCGCAGAGTACGACCTCATTGTCAAGCGCCTTCACTGACACCGCAGGCTCATCCTTTTCCGGGAGCGCGCTAAGCCCCACGGCTTCGTTCAACTTTTCACCCGATCCCAATGTCGGAAGCTTTCTGACGGCCGACCCGAGCAGGCAGATCCCCCCTCCCGGTGGCGCGGCATCGAACTTTCAGCGGCCTCGCAGCCAAACCTTCCCTACTTTGGACCTAGAGTACATGAATCAATCCCAATCTGCAGAACCCCTGACGCCAAAGTACCATGTTTCCTCTACTGCGCCGTCATCGGCCTTGGAATCCCCAGCGAACGAGGTCACCGGGTCTCATTTCAGTCTCGATCACGCTGTTACGTCACCGCAACTCCGCCATAGCAGCAGCAATAGCAGTATAGCAGGGCGGGCCGCAAGCTCAGCGACTGCGAGTGCGGTTGGCTCATCTCCGAACTCACCAACACAAGAAGATGCCCGAAGAGCGGCCGACACTTTACTCTCCTTCATCCAGAGTGCAAACGGATTTGTGGATCATCATGAGTACTTGACAGTCGTGAGGCTAACGGAGAAACTACGGATTCACCAGAATCAGCTGGCAAAGGCCATGTCGCATGGGATGGGAGGTCTCTCACGTATTCCAGAAGGCGATAGCGAGATGACGAACGCCCCACCGGTCTCGATGAAAGTAGAGACAACCATGGCGGGTTGAAGAGAGGGTGGAAAGTGGCCTGGAAGCAGTGGGAAGATCTGCTATTAGGCTTGACTCCGTTCTCATTTGGGCGTCTCAAATCGTGTCGGCATTGGACTCAGTTCTTACCCCGGGACAGACGCATCAACTTCACGCTCTCGACGTTTCCTTTCTGGTATTCAGGAGTACACGATTTCCACGTCTCACGACAGCATTGATCGTTCAGCCAGGGCGACCAAGTTAACATATACATACGCCCGCTTCGCAACTACATATATACCGCATACCCCAGTTTTGCTAATTGGATCTTTATACCCACCATTGGCGCCATTCGAGTCACGGCATCATCAACATCTATACCGCCTCCGACACCGGAAGAATTTTGCGCTCACGCGAACGAGAACTTGAAAAGGTCTCTTTGGCTTATTTCTTCACCTTGCCGTCTGAGCTATCTAACTTGGTTTTATGGGCTTTTGTCATTCTATCTTTTTCGCCTTTTATTCAACCGGTCTTTCTGCTTCTTCCACACAATCGGGATATACCCCCCTACGTACCTCTGATGGCCAATGGGAGGCGACCATTTCGGTGTTATGTGTCCTTTCTTATTTTCCATTTTTATTTTTTTTATTTCTCTGTATAATTATGGCGGCAGCATGTGCATTGTGTTTCGGCGAGTTCGGCTCTATGTGGGATGGTCTAGCAGAAGTGGAAGCTCGTCGGAAAAGGCGACTGCCGTGATCAGGAGAATGGGAAGTATCCAGGAGGATTCGTTTTCTTGGGTGACTTTGGCAACTTCTGTTCGTCAGGTTTCGAAGATGGGGAAGGGGGGGATGGTGTCGGGTCGGAGGGTACATATAATTGGTGGGCAAACCGCGCCCTTGTCACGGGATGGAGTTCCAGAGTCGCATCGCTTTGGGAAGAAGCAAGAAATCGGTTGCATGCTCTCCTGGGATGGAGTTCGATGGGACTGTAGTTCTGGTTTTCGCACTCGGGTTATGTTTCGGCCTTGGGGGAGGGAGGGAAGAAAAGGGAAAAGGGAAGCGCGGTTTTTTTTTGCTGAGCACCTATTAAACGGCCGTCTGTTTTTCTCTCTCTAGCAATTTCAACTTGCCCCAAAGTCCAAAGTACGATTGCCCCATCAATAAAAAGCCCCGAGGCCCAATTGTCACGGAATTTCATTGAGGGGGGTGGCATCGAGGTGGAAAAGGATAGAATGAGACCTGGATGTCTTCAACCACTCAGATTGCGAAAAGCAAAAAAGCTAGCCTCTCATTACTATATTATCCCGTATTAACTTCCCATCGTAAAAGAAATAGCCACCAGCAACATGTGCGCTCACTTCTATTTGATCATTATTATTATTATTATATTTATTATGAACTGAGTCTCTCGGCCCAGAGCTCTGTTGCACCCTTTTCCGCAAGCTCAGGCAGGATGCGAACGAGAATTAGCTCCACAATGCCGTAAACAAGATGCTTGTTGCTGTAGGCATCACCAAACACGTCCAAAATGCCACGCTCAATCTCCTCCAAGATTGCTTCGTCGTCGTCTTCTTGCTCTTCTTGACAAAGAGGCTGTCCCCTGTCAGCAGTGTCGGTGTGTCCTACATCGTTTGTGCTGGGCCTGCTGTTCTGCGCCGCTAGCGCATCAGCAGCGCCATTATCCACCGGTGGTGCTAGTGGTGATGACTGACCGCCGCCGCCGCTACTCGGAGCGGTCCGCACGCCTTTTTGTGGTGCTGCCCGAGTTTCAGTAGACGACAGGCTCAGTGCGGCGGCGGATCCATGCCTATGCTGGTGCACCTGCGCAGATCCCGCTGTCACCGCCTGGGGAGAAGCAGCGCTAGTGGGAGCACTAGTACTGGAACGTTGCGCGCCACGGATGCGCCCGTCTTCACGCCCTGCTCTTCCACGCTGTGACGGATCCGTCCTCCCGAAAGAGGGAGGAGGGGATGAAGAAAAGTGCCCGTTGAAGTAGAGCTTCCCAGCAGCTCTTCCGACAGGGCCATTCTTCGGAACAAGCGCCCAAAGAGCCTTAGCGCACCTGCGTCGCAGGGCGAGGAGTTCGGCGTCGGATGAAGGGGCCATCAGGGTAGGGGTGCCAGGCATGTTGTTAGGGAAGAGAGCTCCTCGCACGTTACGGAGAAGTGGGGGCAGCACAGCCGGTTCTAGCAAGTACCGATGAATGCCATACGAGAGAAGCCTATATTATTTGACATAAATGTCTCTGGTCAGCCTTGGGGTGGTCCCTCTTACAAACGATATGATTCGAGCAGGATAGGAAAGCCGTTTTAGTGCTTCATGCGTGGGGGAGCAGATAGGGGGACATGAAGGGGGTGTGTAATGAAGGTGTGTGCGAGGGGTGCAGTTCGATGAGGCTTCCTTGTTGCAGGCTTGATAGTTGGGTGAAGCTGGACATGACTCGGTGCAAACAGCCACGATATGACCAGGCCAATCACCAATAAATACCACCGAAATACAGGCAGCATGAGGCAATGGGCAGGGCCTACCCCCGCAAATAAAATGACACAGTAATACCACCATCCATGTGTGTGGTATTCGCACATATGGGCAGCACGATAAAGCGGAAAGCGCGCCGTCGCAAACGTGGCATTGAAATGATGAAATTGGGAACATCGAGGGGAACCTGGAGAAGCAGATGTGCCCCGGGCGTGGTGGCTTGCTGGGGAGTTCTGCAAAGGCCAGAGGGAGACCAGAGCGTCTGGTGTTCAGTGCGGGGGGGGGGGCAGGGAAGGTGAAGATGGTGGGGAGATGCTGACATCGAGCATGGTTGTCGGACCTGGATCGGAGACCAACGACTGGGGCACACACTTGTCCTTCTCCCAACCGTCTGCCTCATGGGCAGCAAATTGTGCGCGGGCTACGGCACTGCCAGGGGGGGCTTTGGGTGAGCGCAACCTGATTGTGCGCCGGCGCAGATGATGCCCAGACAGGTTGGTCGGGCGGCCACACATGGCTGCAACGGCTGAGCGAGGCAAGTAACAGTCGTCCTCGACCGGGGAGCAGCCCGCATGCGCGCCCGTCCGAAGTGCTCAAGATTTTTCGTTTCGGGGATGCTCGGCAGCCGGGTGAGACATCGTTTTGTGATATATCACCCGCTGCTGTTTCGTCAAGAAGACGACGTCGGTGAGCGTGAGCAGGGCCGTCCAGGAAAGGGTAAGCGGCATCGGGAATCTGCTCTCAGGGAGGACATCGTGATGTGGAACCCCGGCTGGCATGTCGGACGCGGCACGCAGTGGGGCGGTACGAAGCGCAAAGCTAGCGGGCGAGGGGCAGGAGGACGTGCGTAAAATGAGGTGGAAGCGAATGCTTTGGACGGCGTCCCAATCCCTGCCGGCGCCTAGAGAAGCGTCGTCGATGGCCCGTCTAGCACGTCTTGCACGCCCTGCGATGGCCGTCGTGCAATAGGATGCGACCACAGCGATGCGGCGGCCGTCATTGGCCGGGTGTTCTGGACCTCCAGCTGCAGGCCCCGCGAGGGGCGGGCATGCGAGGGCGTGCGGTCGCCGATTCGGCCGCAGGACATGTGGGTGGTGTGGCTCGCTGCATCCTGGCCCTTTTTTTCCCGAAGCCTTGCTCTGGCCTGGCATTGGCAGACGCAAACATTTGCGCCGCATCCAGTGACCCCTCCGCCGCGGCGACACCAGTCCCTTCACGACTTCTGGACCTCTAGTGCGCAAGATCGTGATGGATCATGGGTGTGACGCTTGCCGTGTGCACTTGCACTCGACGCCGTGATTCGCGCCGCAGACGGCACGTATCCAGATCCAGTGACCCGAGGGGCATGCAGTGTGACGAGAGGATCTGCAATGGGGTGCAAAAAGGGAAATGAAGTAAAGGGAAGATATCGCCTACCTGTCGAGTCTGCCGTCAACATCGGCCATTCGTCCTGGTCCGGTCATGGCGATCCACTGCAGCAGCGATAGCGTGCCGTGGAGCCACGGCATGCGTACATCCATCTCGATGAGATTCGATACTGCGGTCCATAATCGAAACGCTAGCACCGGTGTCTTGACTGGTTGCGGTTCTGTCTCGGACAAGATGGCAGACTGCATGGGCTCGAATCTGGTCTTCTGATCCGTCACATTGCCGCGACTTCCCTTGCCGTGCGAAGCCCGAAAAGGAACAGAGCGAGAGGCCAACAGGATAGTGAAGGTGGTTCTGAGGAACGATGTCGCGACGAAGCACCACTGCAGGATCGTCCAGAACAGGGCGTTCAGCGAGAACATGCGGTTGGGTTTCGGAGGTGAGCCCTTGTTGCTGAGCCCTCCAAGAACACGCTCGTTCCCAGTCGCCCGCTTCTGAAGGATCACCCTCGAGGCAATGATGAGGACCTCATAAATCAACCATGGCTCCGATAGTTTGTTGGACACCGCGTTGGCGATAATGAGTTCCGAAAATATCTGGCCAACCAGCGCAGTCAAGCAGTCGTTCTCCAGATCCTCGGTGGGAAGCAGAACGGCAAGGATGCCCTGTACCAATAGTTGACGATATGACGCCTCGTTCTTCGCCTGTCCGGCGGCGGTTGCGGGGTCGTCCGCACGAGGAACCGGGGAGAGGGCCGGGAGAGGGCATAAGGCGTGATATATCTCTCTCGGGTTGGTCTTCAGAGGATGATGAATGGCCGGATCATGCGCCGTTCGGTAGGCTTCAGACCTCTAGTGTTAGCAGCCACGTCTCTAATCGCGGGAGCATGATACATAAGGGGTAGCTGACCGGTAATGTGCTTGTCAAGAAGGTCGGGGAGCTCATCGAACAGCAAGCTCTCCAATTTAACCTTCCTCAGTCGCTGCTCGAGAGTCCGTGTAATGTGAGCAATGATCTGGACGATCTCGGCAACAAATATCTCGTCGGGCGTGATTTTGCTGTACCAGTTCTGCACAAACTCTCTCAGGATGATGGAAATGAGAGCATAGAGTTGCAAGTCGACATCGTTACGACTCGTAAGGGGCGGTAGAATATCCTCTATCGGCGGCACCGTGCCCTTTCCCTTGTCGAGATGTTGGGGACAAAGTGTGCGCCGGATCAGGAAGACGGTTGCACGGTCGGAGAGTGGATCGGCCGTTACTGCCCGGATACCGCGCCGGGCTCCAGCCCCATCCCCTCCTCCTTTGGCCCCACTGGACTGCTGCTGGGAAGGCCGTGAACCAGATGTCGCGATCGGCTCGGAGATGGCGCTCGAGGCGGGAGGCACCGCTTTTGGGCGCGGAGTCGGTACGCGGGCGGGGCCCTGCGCAGCCGTCGTCGCCATTGAAATTAAATCAAAAGGGGTGCACGCATTCCGTCTCCGGTGGTTGTGCTCATCGCGACCCCTGAGAGGCAATGATCCCGTTTCTTGATGTCGGGGGAATGAGGTAGTCAAGTGCTGTGATCGCTTCCATTGCTTATCGCGGAGCCCTCTGCATCATTAGCCGCTGAAAAGGGAAGGCGGTGAAGGGGCGGTCCTTGGCATCCAGGGGTTCTTCAGTTTCTTCGAGCGACCCAATAGACGGCAAATCCAACAACCCCGCGTGCGTGCAACTCATGGCTTCTGCCCACGACGTATCTAAGCTATTGGTGTATTTATTACTAAACCGGTGACGGGGAGGATATATGGTGTTCGGCCGGACTTGGAACGAGGCGGCGATTTTTTGGCTCCTGCTTCTCAGAAGACGGAAAGCATAATACAATTGGAGAATAATCTTAGCACTCTAGACTCCGCGCAACACACACACCCCCTTCTACGGCTTAGGGACGTTCGTTGTGATACGTATTACGCTGCCGGGGGTCTGAGATGTCGTCGATGAGGCTCAAGTGAAGTCACTTGGACGTACCCCTGCCCAGTTCGACTTCGCGAGGCCGCATAACGGCCCGTTCCACGGCCGCTGCATTGAACAGACCCACATCAACAGGGCGGAGTACAGATTACAGGGAAAGCCTTGCAGGTTCAACGCTGCATGGTTGCAACGATATTATACAGACAAGGCGACGGGGGCCTTGCAACAAAATACAATGGGTAAAGAAGATGCCAAGACCCAAAGATGACACAAGCACAACACGTCTGCATACACTAAGGTCACGAGGACTTATGCGTTGCCTCGTATCTAGGGAAAGTCACCGTAGTTAGCATCTGAGGGCACTTCAACCGGTTGTTCGAGAACGTACCTCTTTCCTCTAAAGGCCCATGATCCCCAATTTCCCGCGCTAACGTCCTGTGGGTCCATATCGTTCAGATCCCAGCGAAGACTTCGGAACTTGTTCTCGCCGGGCTCCATCAGGATATCAAACTCTCCCGCTGCCGTCTTGTTGACCCAATCAATATCGCGCTCCATGTCCTCCTGGGTGTAGCCGGTGGCAATGATAGGAGCCTTTGTCTCTAAAAGTAGGGGAATGGTTTCTTCCCATTCGTGAGAACTGGCTGGATGTCCCAGCCCTGGATGGAAGAGGACAAAGCAGTCGAAATACGGATCGTACGGATGAAACTGGCCAGTCTTATGGATCGTATGGTAGTAGTCGACAATCGTACTGATCTTCATAGTTGGCCACACTCTGTCCTCCACAACGGCGCCAAACGGGTTGCTAGCGCTGCGAGGAGGCAGAGGGAATTCGTCATCTCGATTGGCCATACTCTCAGGCCCAATGAAGACGAGGTGAAACTTAGACTCCGGGAAGAGATGTGCGAGCTGTATCCACACGTCGCGAGGAAGGGAGGATTCGGCGCGGGCTCCGAGGATAAACAAGCGCACTGGCGGAGCCTCTATCCGTAGCCCCTTGATGTCCTGGCCTCCCCCTGACTTTGGAGGATGGAGGGTATAGCGCAGAGCTGGAGCACGGTCAGTCACAGGAACCACACCGGTCGGAGCCGAGCGCACATACCGCTGAAACTTTTGAGGCCCTCGACGGTAAGTCTTCCTCCCTTCTGGATGTTGTAAGGGCTGAACTCGTGGAGAACACTTGCTACCGTCAGTGGATATGTGAGCAACCTCGTCGCCTGCCTCATGCTTCGGTCATCGTTGATGGCCTGGAAGCCCCTCGTGTACAGGAAAGTATCCCAGTTTGTCATATTGACTAAAGCTTCGTCAATCTGCGGCCCCGCATAATCGAACTCGGGAAAGAACCGGCCGGATCGGAGATCGTGGTCGTCCTCGTTGATTTGCCTCAGGGTGTCGCAGACCTCCAGATGCGCCTCATAATCATCTGCCCAATGCTCTTTGCTGCAGTAGACAGGGATCCCGCAGTCGGGGCATTCGAATCTGACGTGCGCGGGTGGCAAACTGCCTGTGTGATGGTCGGGATGAGGACAGCCTGCATGTTGTTTGATAAAGTCGGCGCGCTTCCGGATTTCGGGGATCGGGGAGTCTGTGAAGGAATGGAAGAGGTCGTCGCCGGCCAAAACTCGCTTCGGGCCTGTGTCTTTCCCAGCCTGAACGGGTTTCTGGCTGCCTCCGCCGAAGAGCCTTTGTGCAAGGCCTGACGAGAGTCGCTTCGTGGGTGCACTGCGTCCGGACCGGGTGAAGGACGGTGGAAAGCTCTCAGCTCGCGTCAAAAGCGAGCTTCTGCGCGTGTGGAACTGTCGTTGATATGTGGTCTGGAGAATGCCATTGGGCAGTCTCCCTTGCTTTCGGAAAGAGGTTGAGCATTGAGCACATACACTCGACAGCGCCGAGCGCATCGCAAGATCCGTTGTGAGGGCCATCGCTGCTTCTAAGGTTGCCCGACTCTGAGCCGTCAAAAACAGTTGCATTTTTTGGAGCTGCAACGCCCTAGAATCTGGAACTCATGCATCGCTGACCAATCACCATGCGTTTTGCTGAAGCTTCAGCCACCTTTCAGCGCCAGTGGACCTCCTTCTGCGGGGTGTGGCACGGCCTCAAGCGGCCCGAGCTCCGATTTTTTTTTCCCGACTTTGTTGGAGCTCCGATCCGCGACAACAAAACTTCTCTCGACGCGGCGGATCCATACTACGTCTGTAACCAGCACCGTCGTCCCTTCCATCAAGGCCGCGCAGGCTTTCTGCGCACCACTTGAGCCATGGCTACGACTTCGAATATGTTTCTGTACTCGCTGACCATTCAGCCGCCGACAAACATCACACAGGCGCTACTTGGGCAGTTCTCTGGTACAAAAGAGCAGCAAATCATCACAGCTTCAGGATCGCGTCTGACCCTTCTCCAACCCGACCCCAGGCAAGGAAAGGTCAACACGATCTTGTCGCATGACATTTTTGGTATCATCAGAGCCATTTCCTCTTTCCGTCTTGCTGGTAGCCATAAAGGTAAGTTAGTGTCACCAACCCCTCCGTATGCCCCGTTTCTTGGACAATTAGTGATTCTCGATATGGCTGTCAGCTCCGGCGGGATGAAGTTCCGCTCGGTCTTCATTAGCGGGCCTGCGGATCGTCTAGGAACATCACGCCTGCGCTGAACTGTGCTAAAACTCGGTACCCACAGACTACATCATTCTTGCAACAGACTCGGGCCGCATTGCTATCATCGAGTACATCCCCAAGACGAACAAGTTCTCACGCATTCATCTGGAAACATTTGGAAAGTCAGGCGTACGGCGTGTCGTCCCCGGCCAGTTTCTTGCAGCCGATCCTAGGGGAAGAGCTTGCCTGATTGCGTCTTTGGAAAAAAATAAGCTGGTTTACGTTTTGAACCGTAACGCCCAGGCGGAGTTGACCATTTCATCGCCGCTCGAAGCACACAAGCATGGCGTTCTCGTACTCTCTCTTGTGGCGCTGGATGTCGGTTACGCCAACCCTGTTTTCGCCGCCCTTGAGATTGACTACTCCGAAGCCGACCAGGATGCCTCTGGTCAAGCTCGCGAGGAGGCAGAAACCCAGCTGGTGTATTACGAACTTGATCTTGGCCTCAACCACGTGGTTCGCAAGTGGTCGGATACGGTGGATCCCACCGCTTCGATGCTCTTCCAAGTGCCGGGCGGGAACGACGGACCGAGCGGCGTCTTAGTATGCGGTGAGGAGAGTGTGACCTACCGGCATTCCAACCAGGAATCTTTCCGCGTGCCCGTCCCCAGACGGCGTGGAGCCGTGGAGGATCCACAGAGAAAACGCACCATTGTTGCTGGCGTGATGCACAAGCTCAAAGGCAGCGCCGGCGCGTTCTTCTTCCTTCTCCAATCGGAAGATGGTGATCTGTTCAAAGTCACCCTTGATATGGTTGAAGATGGCGAAGGCAATCCCACTGGAGAAGTGAAACGGCTCAAGGTCAAATACTTCGACACCATCCCAGTGGCCTCGAGTCTTTCCATCCTGAAGAGCGGGTTCCTCTTTTCAGCTGGCGAGTTTGGGAATCACCATTTCTATCAGTTCGAAAAGCTGGGAGATGACGACGAGGAAGAAGAGTATATTAGCGACAATTTTCCGACAGATGCACGAGCGGCCTATTCCCCGGTGTACTTTTATCCGCGGCCGCTGGAGAATCTGGTACTCGTTGAAAGCATCGATTCAATGAACCCCCTTGTTGACTGCAAGGTCGCAAACCTCACCGGTGATGACGCACCTCAGATTTATTCGGTTTGTGGAAATGGTGCGAGAAGTACCTTCCGGATGTTGAAGCACGGTCTGGAGGTTTCTGAGATCGTTGCATCTGAACTGCCTGGCACGCCTTCTGCCGTTTGGACGACGAAGCTCACGAAGTATGATGAGTTTGACGCCTACATCGTACTCTCCTTTACCAACGCCACACTTGTTCTGAGGATTGGTGAGACAGTCGAGGAGGTCAGCGACAGCGGGTTCCTCACCAACGTACCGACGCTCGCCGTCCAGCAGCTTGGCGAAGAAGGATTGATTCAAGTACATCCGAAGGGAATTCGGCATATCGTGCGTGGTCGTGTTAACGAATGGCCAGCACCTCAGCACCGCTCGATTGTCGCTGCTGCTACGAACGAAAACCAGGTTGTCATCGCTCTAAGTTCTGGAGAGATTGTCTATTTTGAAATGGACTCAGATGGCTCCCTCGCCGAGTACGACGAAAAGAAAGAAATGTCCGGAACTGTCACTTGTTTGAGCTTGGGCAAGGTTCCAGAAGGTCTTAAGAGGAGCGCGTTCTTGGCCGTAGGATGTGACGACTGTACCGTCCGCATCCTCAGCTTGGATCCAGAATCAACATTGGAGATGAAGTCCATCCAAGCACTCACTGCCGCCCCGTCTGCTCTCTCCATCATGGCAATGGAGGACTCTTTCGGTGGCACAACTTTGTACCTGCATATTGGCTTGCATTCTGGAGTGTATTTGCGGACCGTTCTCGATGAGGTTACGGGGGAGCTCACAGACACACGGCAGAAGTTCCTGGGTCCGAAGCCGACGCGACTGTTCCAAGTTCTAGTGCAAAACCAGCCTTGCGTTTTGGCTCTCAGCTCGAGACCGTGGATGGGATATACGGACCCCCTCACCAAAGGTTTCATGATGACGCCTTTGAGCTATGCCGAGCTCGAATACGGATGGAACTTCAGCAGCGAGCAGTGCTCGGAAGGGATGGTCGGGATTCACGCAAATTACCTCAGGTCAGTTTTCACCACTGCTCCACTCGCCCCTTCTCCAAGCTTCATGATGATAAAAGGGATTACCGACTGCTCGTTTACGGGCTATGAGGTTGATACATGCTTGCGAGCATATCAATTGTTCCTTCTGATGCTATTTTACAACTATTTCGGTTAAATTTCATTTTATCTCACAGATGCTAACCGTTTTTACAGAATCTTCACCATCGAGAAACTGGGAGACAATTTAATCCAGAAGTCAATTCCCCTCAGCTACACACCAAAGCGACTAGTCAAGCACCCAGATCAGCCATTTTTCTATACCATCGAATCAGATAACAACACTCTCCCTCAAGATCTTCGAGCAAAACTACTCGCTGAGCCTGGCGCTGTGAATGGCGATGCTACAGTGCTGCCGCCAGAAGATTTCGGTCATCCCAAGGCGAGGGGCCGATGGGCATCTTGCATCAGTATTATCGACCCTGTTGGCGAGGAACCTAGTGTGCTACAGAGGATCGAACTTGAGGGTAACGAGGCGGCGGTCAGCGCGGTGGTAGTGCCATTCGCTAGCCAGGAGGGTGAGAGCTTTCTCATTGTCGGCACCGGCAAGGACATGGTGCTCAATCCTCGCCAGTTCACAGAGGGCTACATCCACGTTTACCGGTTTCATGACGATGGAAGGGATCTTGAGTTCATCCACAAGACCAAGGTTGAAGAACCACCAATGGCTCTGATCCCATTCCAAGGACGTCTTCTCGCAGGGCTTGGAAAAACCCTCCGCATATACGACCTCGGGCTAAGGCAGTTGCTACGGAAATCCCAAGCAGACGTGGCTCCGCATCTCATCGTCTCCTTGCAAACCCAGGGCAGCCGCATTATAGTCGGAGATGTTCAGCAAGGCCTCACGTATGTCGTCTACAAACACGAGAACAACAAACTCCTTCCGTTTTGTGATGACACCATCAATAGATGGACGACGTGCACCACAATGGTCGATTACGAATCTGTCGCCGGAGGCGATAGATTTGGTAACTTATGGATCATGAGGTGTCCTGACAAGGTCAGCGCCGAGGCAGATGAACCTGGGTCCGAGATTCATCTCACGCATGCCCGGGATTACCTGCATGGTGCACCAAACCGCCTCAACCTGATGACGCACTTTTACACACAAGACCTCCCCACCAGTATCTGCAAAACGAACTTGGTCGTCGGCGGACAAGATGTTCTCCTCTGGAGCGGTATCCAGGGCACGATTGGGGTTCTTATTCCGTTCGTAAGCCGGGAAGATGTGGATTTCTTCCAGAATCTTGAAAATCACATGAGGAGTGAGGATCCTCCACTTGCCGGGCGCGATCACCTTATCTATAGGGGATACTATGTGCCGGTGAAGGGCGTGATTGATGGCGACCTCTGCGAGAGGTTCAGTCTGCTGCCCAACGATAAGAAGCAGATGATTGCTGGTGAGCTCGATCGCTCGGTTCGAGAGATCGAGCGCAAGATCTCGGTATGTGTTCACTCTTCTCTCCTCTTGAAGCCGGAGTCACTAACTTGTTGTTATAGGATATCCGAACACGGTCAGCGTTTTAGTCTGTTCATAAGACAGAAATGGTATGCATTGTATTTTGTCTTGGCAACGTGTATTATACATCTACTTGTTACAGCGGGTGCTCTATGGAGTGGTGGCGTTTGTTGTCTATAATGGGGAGTATGACGATATGACTTTTCGTCTGTCCACAATCTGGACTTTGGGATACGAATCGAGAAAAATATATACCCTCAACCACAAGCAGACATCGGTCGTGGTTTCGGAATCTAACCTGGTTTTCTCGCCTTGCTTGCTGCCTGACCATGGGGAATTTTCTTACCCCTTGCTAGCGAAAGACCGCCTATTCGCTTTCGTAGCCCACCCTCGCCGTCGTGTTGTAGAGGGTGGTCACGCTCCCACGCCTCGTCAGCGAAATACGCGTCGACGGCGTCGTGGAATTCGTACCCTGCCTGTTCGAGATAGAAAACTGCCACGTCGTAGTCCGACACCTTGCACATCATCATCCACCGGCGAATCTTGGCCTTCCGCGCTTCTTCTTCTTCGCCTTCGACAGGTCGTGGCGATAGACTCACACCGCCCCGATAGTGGCGTCCGGGAATCAGCACAGTACGTCGGCCTGCGAGGAGATAGTCACTACTGAGGTTGTTGGCGTGGCGGAGGGCTGTGGCCGGGACGCCGTAGCGCAACGAGAGGGACGTCACGGTGTCATGGTCATGGTTAAGGAAGTGGAGCGTGTCTTCGGCGTCTTCCCCATCTAAAGATGCTGCGAGTGCGGCCTTCTCTTGGTCTGAGGGGGAGCTGCCGCTGCTAGGCCGGGGGGCAGTTGTGGCAATGGGTGTGTAAGGGGGCGGGGAGGAGAGGATGTTGGCGTTTGCGGCCGGAGTGGCGGAGTAGGAGGGGGGGCCGCGGTCGAGGACGGATGGGCCGCCGCCACCAGTGGAGATTTGACAATAGGGACAGTAGGATCTAAACCGGGTATTTCTCTGTTTCGAGTTGGGGAGCGGTCAGCACTGACTGGCTGGTCCTGGTGAAGGGGGAGAATGAGCCCGACGACGGGAATCGCCGCTGCCCGGGGTGCAGGACAGAGCAAGGCTGGGTATAGGACGATGGAGACAGTATGAAGAGAACATGCATGTATACAATAGCCACATATCACACGTGCGCAACATGGCAGTTGACGGTTCTCCGGGAGGGGCTTCTCGGTCTCGGAGAAGCGCGGGGCCGCGGATAAGAGCGTCGCACACGTACAGCAGGCGTCCATTGCTTGTACCTAGTGCTGGCGATTGGAAGGCTGCAGAATGAGCAGGGGGTCGTGAAGGAAGAATGCAAAAAGCAAGGTGAGATGATGCAGAAGCAAAGGCGATGCAAGGCTATGGGGACCGTTTTCGATGGTGGGGTTTATCGATAAGGTAGTCCCCGCAAGCTCAGAGTCAGCAACGCCCCGCTGAGCCAGCTAGTGACCCCGCCATCTTCACCAATGGGGGAAATCGTCAACGCACCACACGTAGCTATGAAACTGACTACCGGAAGCTGAAAAGGAAAGCATAGGAGATGAGAAGAAGGACTAGAAGGGCTTGGTGTGTTACACAGACAGAGCCAAGAGACAACCGCTTCGAGGTATCACACAAGGGCTCCCTGGCATCACAGTCCACCTGTATCTCCCCACTGCATGCCAGGTGGTGTATGGTGGTGCGTATGCTGTAGGACTACCAAGCTCGTGTGGAGCGCGCATTAATCCGGCGGTGATGATGTCGAGCGACGTAGCGGTGTCCACAGTCAGAGCACAAGACGGCACCGAGAGAAGGGAAACGAGGGGGCGGTCGGCAGCGTGCATGCTGCTAGCTCCCACGATCCAATGGCGGTGCCCAATGGCGTCAAGTGCCATTATCCCGTCACGGTCCATCTCGCAGCCCCTACTCCGTGCTTCCCTGACCCGGGTTTTGGCAGGCCAGGCGGTCGGAAGCTTCAAGGGCAGGCGAATCTGCGCGAGTTGTCCCAGAGGGGGGAGGCACCTTAGTTCTGCATCTGCCAGATCGGGAGGACGATAATTTCAGGCGCGGCCACGAATCGGCGTTTTGTCTGGGGCTGCAGCTTACTCCCAGTGGCCATTGACACAGCCAGACGAAGGATGGCCCGACAGCGCAGACTGCGCGCCCGCAGCAGAGGCTAAAGCACGGTACGGCTTAAGACGGCTTGGTGCGAGTCCCATGGACGGCGGCCACGCGAATCACGGCCAGGTTGCGCACTCTGCCCGCAACCCACGCTTGTGCTTCATGAGCTGGCCGACCATCACGGCCTCAGGTCCGGTCTGTGGGGCCGTGGACGTTGGGGACACTTGCCCAAAAATACACTTGTTACGGACCTAGGCGGTGGGTGAATAATTATGCTCGGAATCCAGGCAAGAAGCCCAGGTTCCATCCTTACCCTCTCGTACCCAGTGATTGCTCGCAGTGACTCTTTGTACCTTGCGTCAGGACCGCTGGAATAGTATTTGAGGGAGCACCTCCCCAGGCGGGGTTTCCGGAAGGCCTTCTCGCTGTGCTGCTAGCGCGCTGCCAGCTTGTCCTCTGGCGCAAAACTCCAAGCCCTACAGCCGAGATACAGCCTACCCATACGATAAGCGAAACGAGTTGCCCATCCATCCGCACGAACCACCCAGCCATGGCGGTAAGGTATCCCGATCGCGAGCCCTCCCCCGAGTTTCATTGATCAAGATGTGCTGATAGAGTGGCCCGATCTGCGGCTTGCTCTGCATAGGCCACCTACCCTCAAATCGTCCTCTTTGGTGACTCGCTCTTCCAGGGCGGGATAGAGATCTTGGATGGCTTCTCGTTCACGGCCGCCTTGCAGAGCCGTAAGCAGCCTTCCGCTCCATTGCCAAGTCCCGAGACGGTTGCCGGAAAGCAGCAAAGTCTCCTCTTATTGTATGTGCGCGCGTTGACAGCAGCGGGTTGATTGGTCCAGAGGTCAGACGCCGGTTTGACGTCCTCAATCGCGGATTTTCTGGATACAACACATCCAACGCGCTGAAGCTGCTTCCGGAGATCTTTCCGCCGTCGACGCCGGGCGGGCCGAAGCTCGAGTATTTGGTACGTGTCCGCTCTCGCTCTCCAATTGCAGCCCCGCCAATCCCGGTCTTCCGGGGCTTTTTTTCTCCCCTTAACGGCAGCGGCCCGTGCTGTCGCGCGGCGTCCCAATGGCGGACGGGCGTTAGTTAGGCTTACTTGATGTGTAGACTAACACGTGCTCAATGGCCTCCAGTTCATCCTCTTCGGAGCCAACGACGCGTGTGTGCCGCTGCCGACCAACCACCAACACGTCCCCCTGGACAGGTACAAGACCAACCTAGCGGGCATCATCACGCACCCCAACATTGCCGCCCACAAGTCCAAGATCTTCCTGGTCACGCCGCCGCCATTGGACCAGATCCGGCTTACCGAGCTAGACCTCGCAATCGGCCACAAGACGGCCACACGCCACGCAAAGGTGAGCGCGGCCTATTCTCAGGCCGTCCGCGAAGTGGCCGCCGAACAGGGCGTCGGTCTGGTGGACCTCTGGAAGGCATTGATGGATACGGCCATCACGAAGACTCCCGGATTCGACCCTGCGAAGGGCCCTTCACTCGGCGACCCGGAGGGCGGGGTGCGCGGACACCTCAAGTCCCTTCTACCTGATGGTCTGCACCTGAGTGCGGAATCGTATCGCATCTTCTACGACCTCGTGCAGCCACTTGTTGGTTCGGAGTGGGCGGGGACGCCAGAGGAGCAAAAGGTCGGATACGTACTGCCTGAATGGCGTGAGGCCCCGTGGCTCGATGAGGACGCTCACCTCGCGGATCCAGCCCACCAGCTGTAGAGCAGCAGGAGGATAGCCGAGAGCGGACGTGACTTGCAAAGGGCGGCTGTTTCTAGCATTTAGCATAGAGGGAAGGCATATTATCTACCTCGAAAGGTAGGTAGGTAGTTATCTGCAGTTCCCCAGTAGATGGTGAAAGGCGTTGCGAGTCTGCTTGCTGAAGAGTCTCCTTAGAATTCTGAGAATCGCATTCCTTCCTGGTCGAGTACCAAGGCTCGGGCCAAAAGAAATGGCCTCTTATCCGTGCGAAAATGCATGCTTGGAATCCTCACACGGTCCTGTGCTGGAACGATAAGGCGTGGCCGTGTGGCAGTACAGGCCGTTTTAACATGAAAAGGCCTTTTTAACATATAGAAAGCCCTTTTAGTATTCATATAGGTCTTTTCAGAATGGGAGCTGGCCTGCAGCCCGCACCTAGTAACAAAAGCCATTGGTAGTCTTTACAGTAAGAAGTCATTTTCACACTGGCTACCGAAAGGACACTTTTTTGGCCTGAGCCTTCGTTAGGTACATTGAGTGAACTGACTGTTAGGCCAACTCTGAGTGTTTTGAAGAAAAAAGGTCGGACGCCTCCATGTGAATGTCACATAATTATTTGTTTGGCAGTGTCAGCTGCCCACTTATGCTTCTCCAAATCCCCAACCAGATTGCTTAGTCATAAAACATGTGCACCGACCGCAACGCCAGACATGCTGCGAACTTGGACGTGGCGTGGCGCGGCACATATCCTCAAGCATTCCGGTTACCACAACTAAACTCCAAACCATAGAAGCCGAACTCTCCAGGCCGAAACGAAGAATCATCACCGTATTTTCAGCATCCAAACGCGTCAGACATATTAGATCTGCCCCCCCCCCCGAAGCAACCCGCGCAGAGTAGACAGCTGCTGGCTAAAGCCCCCCTCCTTCCCCAACCCCGTGGTCCCTGCACGCACCATTGACACTGCTCGGTGGATTGACGCACGCCTTGCGTCTCAATACTCGACCTCGACCTCGACCTCGACTCATCCTGCACAGCACATTGTGAACACTACCTCCGTCGCTTGACACTGCAACAACCCCGCAGGGCTATTAGTCTATTTACCTACGATCAGCTAGATCAAGCAGCCCATCGCCCCCCCACCCACTTGCGCCTCCGTCCCGTTCGAGGATCTGCAGCCTTCTGTCACCCGTCCAGACTAACAAGGGCGCTTTCGGCCAACAATACCATCCTGCAAATTCGATAACGTTATTGGACTGCCGAAACCACACTCACGGCGTTGATCCTCGGCCTTGAAAATCGCACAGCGACGAACTGAAAACCCCCGGCAGGTCCTCAAGATCGCACATTGCTCTCGCAAACACCCGCCCCCTCTACCTCCCCCGACCGAGGTTCAGCCCCTCTTCTTGTTCCAACTCACAGATTCGCGCGTCTTTCTAACTGCATTCTGGAAGAATAACCAACCGAGGGAGGCGTCGCGAAAGACCTGGCGGTCGGCCAGCGACGCGGGGGTGGGAGGGCCTCGATATTCGACACTCTGAGGATTGAGGTCGCAGAACGACGACCCTGGGGCTCGTCGGCGAGCGTTACTTTCCCTGGCATCCATATATTGGAAGCCATCCATTCGTTCACAAACGACATAGCCCTCTGGGCCTTCACTGTCCTCCCCTCCCCCTCCCTCGTCCTCGTCCTCCATTCTTGGCAACGGCACCTCCAAGCCCCCCACACCGTGTTCGGGCATGGATCCGCGCTTTATCGTCACCCGGGAAGAATTTAATGATGTCCAGATGGACTTGAAGCGCGTCCACTCTATCCAGCAACAGCAGTCTGAAAGGATACGCGTACTGGAGAAACGGCAGGCAGACGAGGCGGCCTTGAAAGCCGTCTGGCACTCACCATTCCCGAGCGTGCTTGGAGGGACCCCGCAACATGGTGAGTCTCCTGTGCAATCAATAGTCACCCCCGAGCCCCGGCTGATTACTTTCTAGGGCCGATTCACATGCCGCAAAACGACGTGTTCAGCGACGACCTTGACGATCAGAGCCAAAATCTGCTTAGTTCGCTACATCTCGAAGCAGAGGATGAGCCAATACGAAGGGGCGCGGCATCAAGAGCAAACAGTGTTAGATTTGACGAGAGCGCTCTCCATGGTGCCGGCTGGGGTGCCCACGGCGGACGTCACTCTGGCGACTTTGGCCCCATACGACCCAGTAGTGGTATGGGCGGCCACCAGATGATGGAACGATCTCTTTCCCATAAATCCGACGGAAGACATAGTTCCGCCGGTCACTCCGTCCATTCCATGCACTCTAACATATCGGGACGAGCTAGCAGTCTCGGGCTTGACACCAACTTTGTGATCGGAGGTCATGAGGACGACTCGCCCCTTGACATCCCCGAACCTCCACCCGGGCTCTTCGTCATGGGCTCTGCGCCGTCTATCATACGCTGCTGGCTCACGCCTAATTACACATCCGACAGCTTGCTCTACGCCGTCGTGTGCACCGGGTCCCAGAAGTCTACGGTGGAGTATTCGCTAGTCAAGGATCTGGACCTGACGAACAACATCCACAGGGATATGGATGGCGCTCACAGAATCACGCTCCCTGTCTTCTTAGCCGAAGCAAGGGTCACTCAGTCGAACTCACGGTCCACAAGCCCAGCTCCGCAGTTACCAAGCATCACATGTTCCTTTGAGGTGACGGGCTTGGACCAACAGGATCCCCCAGGCTCAAACAAGGCTATTCGTGTCTTCATTGGCAGCCACACCTTGCGGATGCACAGCGCGGATCTCCTCCTTTCGCAAAACTCAATGACACTATATGGCAGCGACCGTGACAAACTTTCTGTCCCATTTGTGCGACCGGAGGATGACGCAGTTTTCAAGAACCTCACCACTACGAATATCGTACCAGGGAGGCCACGACTAAATGCGGCCGCACCCGAGTTTGTCTCGGGGGAAAAGTCTGGGAAATCCTCACGTGGTGCCGAAGAATCTATCACCAGTGGACTAGAACCAGGGGAGAACGGCTCCGATGGTTTAATGTCGCCCGCAAGCCGACCAGGCGAGCCAGAAAAGGCGGTTCCCACTTGTACCACATCCGAGAGTGGGGGGGAGAGTGAGAAGCAAGGGCCGGAAGCGCCTACACCGGATGCATCCAGTGGTCGGGAAAGCCATGGTTTGGCAGATGGTAGCCGTCGTGAGCCTAGTTCCGTGATCAGGGCTCCATGGCGACAGACAGCCATGGGTTTGGGTCCAGACAGCGGCTCCCGCGAGAACACACCTCTGAGCGGTTACCAGCCAGCGACGAGAGCGCGCAACATGAAGGTGCTTCGGCCAACCAAGTCCAGCGGTTCCTCATCCAGTAAAACAGGGGCAGGCTACGAGCCGGCGCCGGCACGGCGATCTAGTGGAGAGCTTCGGCGCAGGACGCAAGGCGAAAGCACGCAGCAGTCTAGTACTAACAGCAGCGCCAGCAGTTGGGGAAATTCCAAGCGCAGCATGAGTACCAGCACAAGTAGCACCTTTGGCAGCTTCGGGGGGGTAGGCGATGGTAGGCTGCAGTCGCCCGCCACCAGCCTTCACGACGCAGGAAAGCAATCGTCAGTTCCGCGGCCAGCCAATAATCCTCTTGGCAGCGCATCGGCCTTCTCTTGGATCGTATCCAACAAGTCTAAGACGCCTACAGCCACGACTGATTAAGCATGCGAGCAGTTGAATTTTGAAACGGGGAAGGGAGACAGTGGCAACTCACCCGTGTTTACCAGTCAGCGCTATGGTTTGAGAAGCAGCTATTTAGAAAACCAAGGTCAAAAATCAAGAATATTTCAGTCGCGTAAAGTGTGTATCAGCGATGCTTGAAATTGATGGTAGGTCTGTGAGCAGCTCTGTCACGCAGGTGAATACCTTTAGATCTTGGACGCAAGCCCTAACAAACCCTGCAACGAAGCGTTCGTATCGGAGCTTGTTTCCTTCACTAACTTCACCATCCCCCGAAACTCGGCAATCCCCGCATCCCCCATGCACTCATAAATCCAGCTCTCGCTCGTCGTCACAACCGCCCCTGCGGCCCGCAACCGCGCCAGTGCAATCGGGACCTCCTCCCTGTTGCAGCTACTCACACCATCCGCAATGACGTACACCCTGTGGCCGGCAGCAAGCAAATCGAGCGCTGTCTGCGTCACGCAGATATGGGACTCGATACCCACGATAGCTACCTCGGCCCGCGGCCCGTCGGACGGAAAATGCGAGGATATCGCCGGGATCCACATGCTGAAACGGCTTTTGTCGGCATCGGCCGTGGCGGTGGATAGTAAGGGGAGCAGCTCTGAGACGGTGTTGCCCAGGCGGGCCCGGTTCTGAGTCGTTACGTACGTGGGGATCGAGAGGAGGGCGGCCGCCCGGAGGAGCTTGCTGGTAGTTTTGATTACGGAGTCGAAGGAGGATATAGCGGGGCGGAAACCTTCTTGGATGTCGCAGACGCTGGGGATGGGGTTAGCTATCTTGGGCCAGGGGAGGTGGGGATGATAGGGCAGACTGACAAGACTGCTGGGTTCTCTGTGGGTGGGTGGGTTAGCTGAGAGGATTCGGTTGAGAGTGAGAGTGTGAGTGAGACTTACCGAATCGTCGTTGGGGGGTTGGGGCGGCCATTGTTATGATGGATGGGCTTCTATACAGATCTCGAGATGAGTCGGTGTATTCGTGAGTGTAATTCGATCCAGTTATGGGTTGAGGGATGAATGAAGGGTGGCTGTGTTGTAGTTGAATGAGATCGGTGCAGACGCGAGGGGGATGTGTACTTCCGAGTGGGGAGTGGCGAATCCGGGTCGGAACAGACAGCGGTAAGGATAACGACGATGATGATGATGATGATGATGATGATGATGATGATGATGATGATGATGACGAAGGCGTTCGTGAAGGCAGGTAGCTCAGAGTGCGGCCAGGACTTAAAGGGGTCGATGAGTGAGCATATGAATGGACTATACCGACGTTGTTCGGGGAAAGATGTCTCAAGTTTTCGAGCTTCGGCTTCTCGGGAATGGGAATGCGGGGTAGCCGGCATGATGCTGGTAACTATTACCCACCCCACGTTGAGTCCCGCCGCGCGGCCGGGATCCCCGCCGGGGACGGACCCGCAGGATCGAGCCCGACAGCACTGCAGGGTACGCATAAAACGGCGTTTCCAACATGTCATTGATGCTTCGGAAGAGATATTGTCACTAAAAAACTTCAGACACTTTCGCCCTCTCCAACCAGGACTGGTCGCCAATTGCTGATGCCTCCCTAATCCTATACAGCTCGTCGAGAAAGGCCGGCACAAATGTGCCAGGCCCCTGAACGTCATCTCTGTTTGCCGCCATCTCGGCAGCAATCTCGAAATGCAGCATCGCCGTCACCACGGCCGAGAGTCGAGACTCGGGATATGCCGCTACAGCAGCCGAGATGGTAGTCCCAAGGGAGCACCCCGTCCCTGTGACCTCCTCCAGGAACTTATGACCATTGTGAATCCTAACGACGGTCGTGCCGTCGCTGACAAAATCCGTTTCGCCCGTCATGACGACAATCGTCTTTTCGCGGGCGGCGAGGTCACGAACAAGATATGCTTTTTGCGCCTGTGACAAATATTAGCGAATACCCATTGTTCATTTGGGGGGGCAATGCTAGGTATCTCGAGAGTATTCCACATCACACCATTCACACACAACTCAGCATAAAGTATTGGACGGGGAACAGCGGATCGGTCAGGCACAGGCACTTACAGAGTTAAGTGTGCTTGAGCTGTCAACGCCCCGCTGTTGGGCTTTTCCGTCATTTCCAAATACTGTCTTGATTTCGCCTTCGTTCCCCTTGATGACGTCGAATTGTCCGGCCCCAATGATGGTTTTGACTGCCGCACGTCGCACTGCGGTAGCACCAGCTCTGAATCTATCCAGTTAGTACCTTGACATGCGTATTTGTGTAGGCAGAACGTACCCGACTGGATCGAACACAACGGGCCGACCGGCCTCGTTATATGCCTGAAGAGCCTTCAGGTAGTTTGCTAGGCCATCTGGGTTGACGGTACCCATGTTGATGACAAGCGCGCCACCGAGCTTAGATAAGTCAGAAGCCTCTTCTCCATAGCTCGACATAATTGGCGATGCCCCGATGGCCAAAGCGACATTCGCTGCGAAGTTTTGAACAACTAAGTTGGTCATGTTATGTGATATTGGCCTGTGGTCGCGAACACTCTTGACAACCTCTTGGTTCGCGTACGGCCCCGCGCCCATTATCTTTGGTGGTGCCAGCCCTGCTGTGGTTCTGCGGGCGACATCCCTAATGGTAGTTCCAATGTCGCTTGCGGCGCGAGCCGGTTCTGGGGAGGCCATGATGACACTGACCACGGCAACACCGTCCAACTTCCGCCCCGAGGAGGTAATTGTTTGCTCCAAGGTATGCTGGACGTTAGATTGGTTGATGCCGCCGATGCATACCGTCGGAACCGAGTAGCCGCTTTCATCTATAGCAGCGAGGATATCACGCACTCCGCTAGGTCCGAGAATATTCTTGGTATCCTTCTTCCTATTCGTCTTGTTAGCTTCACGTGATATTCTTGTGCATTTTCACAGATGCTCACGTCTGTGTCGCATAGACGGTGCCAATACCAAGATAGTTGGCGCCGCCCTCGCAGGCCCGGAGAGCCTCCTCTACAGTCCCGGCTGAGACGCCAATCACGGCATCTGGGCCCAGAACCTGCCTTGCCGTAGCCAGATCTACATATCCAGTGAGCCTCGTAGCCAAATAAACGGGTCAAGGGGAGGAAAATATCTACCAGTGTCGTCCTGGCCAACATGTACACCCTCGCACTTGACGGCGGCGGCCACATCGACGCGATCATTGACGAGCAGCGGCACACCGAGGCGCTTGGTCACGTCGTGTAGGCGCTTGGCGATGGCGATCAACTCATCGGTGGTGCTAGTCTTATCGCGGAGCTGCACGCAAGTGACGCCGCCGGTGATCGCATCCTCAACAACCTTGATGAGATCTCGCGACCCGAGGATTTCGGGCGTCGAATCCGTCACCAGGTATAGGGAGTAGTCGATGTTCTTACCCGCCATCTTCGAATTTTTTTCTGTCTGGTGGTGTTGGTTTGATGAAATAATCGCTGGGTTGAGCTGGTAGCGTATTATGGAGACCATCGTAGCGATTTCACGCAATCCTTGGCGTCCCCTCCTTTTTGGACTACTACCTATACCACCTTACGCTTCCCCTGAGCGGCAGCTTACACAAATTAACCTGGCTACCTACCTACGAAACATTAGGATCATTCACGCCTATCTCCTCACTTTAAACAGACGATTTCTTTGTTGATACTCAGGTTTTTCACAGTTTCTTACCCCTTGTACCAGGACCCTATGTTGATCGCTCCTACCCCTATTTCCGCAGTGCAGTTACCCAGCAACCTGAACAGCCACTGCCTTGCTGCATGATCAAGGTACGTGCTACATGTGCATACCTAGCTCCAACTCTCAATACCTTAGGAGCATGTCTACCTACCTAGGTATTTGCACCTTCCCCCTAATTTTGAAGCGCATTTCTACTGTTATGGCCGGCCTTTCTGCATTCTCTAACTACCTAGTAAGTAAGGCCCTCCACAATCAAGTGCGAATGAGACATCTAACCATGCGAAAAAAAGGTCTGTCATGTAATAATTCAGGCCCTGTTATGAAACCCAAGGTGCTCAGGGGTTTCTCCAGCACATTTTTACTGCAGAACTACGGTACAAATAGACGGAGGCTACGACACGAATAGACATTCTCCTCCTCAAGCCACTGCAGCAGGAGGAGGTGGTGGGATCACAAACGTAACAATCGACCTCCCCGGCACAGTCCCCCCAACCGACCCATCCTCTTTGACACTGACCTCCATCCTCTCACAATTATGCGTATTATCCGACAACCACGCCGTCGCCCTAGCCCCCGCCCCCCTCCCACCCTCCACCCTGACCGTGACCCCCGTCGCCGCACTTCCCGTCCCAATCGCCACAACCGCCACCGTCCCATCGACATTCCTAAACGCCGCTGCCCGCACACCACTCGGCGCACCCGCCGTACCCACACGCACGGCGCCCGGTCTCACATACCGGCTCCAGTTCGCAAACGCCCACAACCTTTTGGCCACCTCGTAGGTATTAGTGCGGTTATCAACGCGGATAATCTTCTCGTTGGTGTTGGGATTCGGCCACTGGACGCCCTCCCAGTACAGATAGCCCGCGATGTTGTTGCTGACCACGGCTGAGTAGATGTTGTTCGCCCAGGTGAGACCGTCGCCGCCGCCGCCGCTTGAGTACCACGCGGTGCTCCACCCGCCGTTGAGGTCGCACTGCTCGGAGAGCCAGACGGGGGATTTGGTGTTCATCGCGCCAGAGGGCCCGCCCTGGTAGGTATGCGAGGTGACGGCCTTGAGGCGGGCTTCCTGCCCGGCGGACTTGATGGCGTTGACCATGTTTGCTTGGTTGCCCCAGCCCATGGAGTCGCAGCAGGTGATTCCCGTGGTGGAGGTGAGGTTCGCGGCGTCGAGGGTGGCGGAGAGGATCTTGATGAAGTCGGCGGCTTGGTTGCCGTTGGATTGCATGCTCGCGTAGCTGGCGGTGTAGTCGGGCTCGTTGAGGAAGCCCAGGTGGGTGATATTGACGCCGCCGGCGGCGTAGAATTTGACGTAGGCGACGAGGTAGTTGGCGTAGGCTTGGCGCCAGTCGCCGCTGGAGCAAGTTGAGCCAGGGACGCCGCAGAGGGTTCCGCCGCTGGTGTCGCGGCCGTTGGTCTTCATGTATCCAGGGGCGCTCCACGCATTTGCGTACACGGTGGTCAGTCCGTAGTCCTGGACGCCCCGCTGCGTGACCCAGAGTTGCCCGCTGTCCTTGCCATCCCATTCGTACTGCGGTGCTGCCGTGGGACCGCCGGGGTTCTTGGGTGCAAAGGTGTTCATGAAATCCGAGTTGCTGTTCGGGGTTGACCCGATGCCGTTGCGGATGATGCTGAAGCCGGCACCTGTCGTGCGGTTGAAGAGGAGGTCGAGCAGCTCGCGCTGCTTCTGCTTGTCTGACATGTTGGTGATGAGATTGGCTCGCTGGAAGGCTAGGCTGAAGCCGAATCCGTCCATTGTCTGGTACGTCTTGGAGAGGTCGACCGAGATGGTCCCTGACGACTGGCGCTGCTCAAGTGACCCGGTCATTGACATTGCGTTCGCACCCCTGAGCGCCCCCGCGGCCACCCAGACAGTTACGGCTTCGGTGAGTCTCATAGTTTTTTTTTTCGTTTTTGACTTCAAGATATTGTCTAAAAGCATTCGTACATAACACCGAGTCGGAGATGTGGATTGAGGTGTCTTATACAAGGCGAGGTCGCCCCCTTGCCTTCATCTAATATGGTCCATGTTGGCTTTATCCAGCGAGTCTGAGCTCCAACCAAACACACCATACTAGCTAGACATACGAGGTTCATTGCAGAGCAAGTATACCGAGTCTTGGCGGGTTGGTTCCTATCCCCCGGATTTATCCACGAATCGAGGAATTTACGGCGAAGAGCGGGGAGTAGAGAACAAGGGGGTCAGAAAAACGCCCGACTCGGCATACACGCACCACATATAAATCTTTGGGATAAAAGTGTGGGGTTTGCATCCTGTAGGTTATCCAAGCTCCGGGTTGTGTGTTGCAAATTCCGGGAAGGAATAGGATGGCAAATTTGTCCCTTTGTTCATAATCTGTCTTGGTACCGAACGGAACATATGCAACTCAATATGTCCCCCTCATGAGCTAGTATGTCCAATCCATGGCATATTGGGCAGAAGTAGCACCTTTAATGCTTAATTTTCTTGATCGCCGGCATATATTCGTCCTATGAGCTCTTTCAGTCAACTAATAGACATCTCTTAGATCGACAACTGGGCGGTCTCTGCCTTGAGCAGGACGTCGCTATACTTGGCCAGCTTCTCCTTAACCTCTCCATTGCAGTAGTCTTCCACAATCTTGGGGCAGTTGCCAATGAACAGCTTTGGGTCTACCAAGGTATCGATCTCACTCCAGACAGGCTACAGGCACCCCAGTCAGACACCATCCACATTAGAAATTGGGAGCAAAGGTAGCTTACCTTGAAGAACTCGTTCTTCTTGATGCGCTCAAGCAGATCGTTCGTCCCACCCTGTTGCTTGACAACGGCACCTGCCTCGTGCGACTATTCCTTTAGTTAGCGGTGTACTAGCGATCATGAGCCCCAGGAGGGAAACCAGCATACCAAGACACGGATCTCCTCGTGAGCATCCTGGCGGGATACTCCGTGCGTGGAGAGCTTCATCAGGATCGACTCAGTTGCCACTGTTGAGAAGTTAGCGCCAGTACTGCTTTCAACTCGACATCTACATGAAACATACTGAATGGGAGTTCTTGGGCGATCCGGGCCTTGATGACGTTGGGATAGATGACAAGGCCATTTGTTACATTATCCAGCGCCAAAAGGATCGAGTCGGCCAACAAGAACTAAAGTCAGTCAGTAAGCTGTACTCGGGCTCTAATAGGTATTATCCTCACCATCTCGGGGATATCCATGCGTCGGATAGCACCTGTGAATGTTAGTCATCTCCATGCTTACGGAATAGTACCTAACTGACTATCATCAAGTCTGTAATCCTCCGGTTAGTAACACGGCCAAGGGGCACAGAGTTATGTCAATTCCCGAACTTACGTTCGCTCAAACCACTGGGACTCAAAGGTGGCGGTGAAGTCGGCTGGGAGACGAGCCAGCTTGCGGCCGAGGGCGGTGATACGCTCCGACCTCATTGGGTTTCTCTATATGGGAGTTAAAAGGAGGGTTTTCTACGAGCGACGTCATGTTAACTTACCTTGTAGGCCATCGCAGAGCTTCCCTACAGTTTGTTAGCGTGAGCAGGGGCAAGTCAGTTTGAGGTTGGCAGCAACAACTTACAATTTGGCTCTTCTCGAAAGGCTCCTCCATTTCTTTCAGGTTGGCCAAATGCCGAATGTCTCCGCAGATGCGCTGGGCCGTGGCACCCAGAGCGCAAACAGCATTGGCAACCCGAAGGTCAACTTTCCTCGTGTAAGTCTGAGTAGAAATGGGATAGGCGGAGGGGAATCCGGCTTTCTTGCAGAGAATCTGCGACATATTAGATACCGTGACGGATATTTCGAACCAAGTATCAATATGCGCTCACCTCGTTGAGCTGCTTAATCTTGTTCGCATCGCCGTTGAAGAGTTCAAGGAAGGTTGCCTGGGAACCAGTGGTCCCCTGGGCGCCTCTGAACTGAAGCCTCTCACGGACTGTCTCGATATCCTCGAGGTCCATCATGAGCTCCTGGATCCATTGCGCCGCACGTTTCCCTAAAACCACAATTAGGGTCAACATCTCAAGTGGGGATTAAGTTGACATCCTACCGACTGTGATGAGCTGGGCCTGTATGGTTGAGGATCAGCTCTGACAAAAAGCCAGCACGGGGCTTGAAAATCTCACCGCCTGGTAATGAGTGAAACCTAGTGTGGGCAGATCCTTGTGCTCAAGAGCAAATGCTTGAAGGTTCTGGATGACCTTGGCGAGCTTAGGGAGGATGAGATCTAAGGCACGTTGTTGGAAGATCAAGTCCGCGTTGTCGGTAACTGAAAGCTGGGATCAATATATATTGACCATAGGAGACGGGTAAGTTATGTCGCAGTAAATCCAGGTAAGGGGCTGCTCCTCATTCACAAAGCATACAAACTCACCATAACAGCTGGTAGCCTATGGCACAAAATCAGCATACAAGACCACGCATACTCTGAATATGAAGCACTGAGAACGCGGGTAGTTCACTTACACCAAGATGAATAGACCCAGCAGCGGCAGGGGCTTCATCACCATAGGCGTGCACATGGGCCATAACATCGTGCTACACCATCATTAGCAGCCATAAATACGCCTCGAGACAGACAGACAGCAGGGTAAAACAAAGAACTCACGCGGAACTTCTTCTCGTACTCATTCGCAACAACAAAAGCCTCATCAGTCACGGTGACGTGCGCCCGCATCTGCGTGAGGGCCTCATCAGAGATGTCCAGACCCAGTTCCTTTTCGGCCTCGGCGAGCCAGACCCAGAGCTGGCGCCAGGTCGAGGTACGAGTCCGGGCCGAGAAGATGGTCATCATCTCCTGCGAGGCATACCTCGTGCTCAGAGGGGTCTAACCGTTCAACACCGAGTTAGACTTTTTTTTTCTGGGTTGCTAATGGGAGTTTTGCTACCATACCTGGTACTTGTCGTTGCTAGACATTTTGTTTGTCCTGAGAATCGGCCACACCCTGAATCAGCTGTTGACCAAGGCAGCAGGGCAGCTAGGATGGAGATGATGGAACACCAAAATCTGTTTTGAGTTCCGCTGGGAAGGTATTACCTGGTGCTTTTCTGGTAGCTATATTTGCTTCCTCTACAATTTCTTACTGATCTCAATGTTTAAAGTCAACAGGAGAACTTTCACATCCACCAAATAGCGAGGGTGGGGTTGTAGATATTTTTTTTGGCGGGGTACAAAGTATCTGATGTCACGCCTCGCAAAGTCTTGTCAAGGCCTATTCTACCCGGCCGTTCCCGCCTGGAAAATTAGCCTGGCCGCCGCAGTGGCCGGTATAATGGTACACGCCACAGGGAAGCTACAACTGTACTTCCGATGGCAGAAAATCGTCTCATTTTGTGAGTTCCACCCCCCGGAAAATCCCGCAACAGCCCGCGATAGACCGAACATCGGGGGAGCTTGATTCAACAAACCATCAACTGAACGGGCCCCCAAAGAATTGGATACCGTCTAGGGGTAGCTCCCCTTCCCAGTCCTGGTCCATCGGATCACCCCACATACTGATTTCGAGGTTATGCATCAAACCCTCCGCATCAGTTACCGTCATGGGTGAAACCGCTTCTGCGGCGAGCGTGAGCTGCGTCGTTGCATACTCGTTGTGGAGCTCCTCGCGCTGGATATTTGACTCAAGAGTTAGCATCATTCTAATTTCAACAGGTAGTCGGGGGACACCCACCATCATCCTGCTAAACACCCGAATCTTCTTTGCCAACTTCAGAAAGGGGTCTTCCTCCTCGACCTCGTCGGGCGCCACCACGCCATCCATGCTCTCGGGCGCCGCACCCGCCGCCCAGTTTCCAAACATAAAGCGCCTCCTGTTGCGCCGCCTCTCCACCATGTACTCCATGTCCCGCACCTGGCGCTCCAAAAACTTGTCAAACTCAAGGTCCTGCCGCACCTGAGCCAGATCCCAGCCAGGGGCATTCTGCACCGTGATCAGCTTCAGGGCCGTCAGGAAGGCGTAGACAAAGTCAAAAGACGACACGCAGATGTAGCGTGGAAACTCTCCGATCTCGCGCGAGAACCGGTTGGTGAGGAATGCCTTGGTCGCTTGGAGACATGACGACAGGAGTCGGACGCGGTAGTCGTGCGTGTAGGAGTGGGCCAGGGGGAACTGCGGCCCTTCTTGCAGTCCGATTTCGTAGAGGAGGATCTCCGCTACGTATATATGGCCCTTGAGAGAGGCTGTGTGTGTGGAAAAGGGGAATATAGGTAAGTGTCTTACTTGGCCATGTGAGATGGATTATGGTTAGTGAGGTGGAGGCTTACGGTTGTCACTAATATCCCCGGGAGGAATCGACCTCCTGAAAGATTGAATCTGCTGCTCAAAGCGCTCGATGACCGACTGTAGGGGCTCGGTCTGCCCTAGCACGCCAGCGTTGCGGAATGCCAGGGCGAGGCATATAGATTGCGAGAGCTGCTGGGCGCGGACGAGCCAGACGAGTATGCCGTCAGTGGCATATTCCATCCTCGACTCGAGCGTTAGACAGCATTCTTCGAGGTAAGTCGTTCCCATTAGGCCGTCGGGCTTTTTGTTAGTGGTGAATATTCTGTCCAATCTCGTTAGGGGGTTGGATTCTCAAAATCCGATCAGGGGGCGGCATACACAGTCACGAGGTAGTATACGCCTGCGAACGCCCGCATGCGCTCGAGGTACTCGGAGCTATGGTCATTATTCTCCTTGGTCCCCTGGAGTTCGCTGAAGCCGAGGCCGACACACATGGATCTCGCGAGATAAAGCAAGTTCGTCATCTGGAAGCTGTTGAGGTTGTAATGGTACCTTCGGAACCGCGTCAGTATGGAGTGCACACTCGATGCCGAGATAGGGGCATGGGGGGGAGGGGGAGGGGGGCGGAACTGACCAAGAAATCAGAACTTGCAACCCCTGAAGCAGGTCGAGGCCTTTCTGCGGCCTAGTTATCGCCGCCTCGGAAATATCGCGTAGGAGTTCATGCCCCAAGGCCATTTGCTGGGCGCCGTCGTTTAGATACGCCTCCATCATAACCGCCTTCCAGAAGAAGGGCTTCTTCTGCCGCAGCTCATACGAACTCATGTGCGGCGGCACTACGGCAAACGGGAAGAGGTGTGCCAAGTTGCTCTTATACGTCACCAGGAGCGTCTCTGCCTCATCACCCTCGGGCCATACCATGTCCAGGCTGCGGCTCTGCTTTCGATGCTGCGGCGGCGGCGGCAGCGGTGGCCCTGGATGGATGGCTACTGCTGTGGGTGGTTCCGCGGGAACCGAGGACCTCGGCCCCCCGGTGTTGGCGAAGGGGGAGGTCACGGGGCTGAGTTCTCCCGGCACCGGGGCCTGCGGCGAGTGCTGCTCACTGTCGTTGTCGAGGAAGATGTGGCCAAAGGGGTTCGACCAGCGTTCCCGGGTGCTTGAGTTGGCGGCTGATAGCGGCGACGGACCCCCCTGTCCGTGACTTGCCCTCCTGGTGTGGGGGAGGGGGACGGCAGCACCCTCCGACTCGGGAGGGCTGGGGGCCTGCCGCGAAACAGACTCGACACGTGCCGTCAGGTCCATGATGCGTCTCTCGAGCTCGCCTATTCGCCCCGGCTTGGGCTCCTTCCGCTTCCGCGGCGGTGCCGGCGTCTGGGACGGACATGCTTTGTTCAGGCGGTGGCAGCTATCCATGGTCGTCAGCGCCATTGTCATTGCATTGCCATTGCCCATGCCAATTGGTCCGCGGGCCACACTAGAGAGAGGAGGTAGTAGTGCCTGTCTGCTCTGGGGTAAAAGGGACGGACGGATGGTAGGGCTGTCATCTGCTCCGGAAGATGGCCGTTCCCGCCCCCGCTCCAGCGGGTCCTACTAACAGCACACGAGATCCCTTCCCCTGGGACCGGAGCAGGAAGACGATCGAGATCCAACGCCTCCTGCCGCGTGCAGCCCGCGAAATAAAAGGTCAAGGCAAGACGGAGAAGAGAGAAGAAACAGAGCCTTCCTCAGCGACGTCAGCTTACCGCTCACACTTCACTCCCCCGGGTCCCGGTATGCACCGACTCTTTGCGCGAGCGCATGTTGCGCAGGCCCGAGGCCCTTTTTGGGCCTTGGATGACACATCTGTGCTCATTGTAAAAAAAGAGATATATCACGGCCTCTCGCCAGGCGGTTGGCTATCAACGCAAGTGGAGGTGAGGGAGGAGGAGCGGGCAAAAACCAAAAAAAGAAGACCGTAAGACCAGCAATCCGACTAAACAACACGGGGAAAAGGGGGTGACTATTATCACATCTCCTTGTAGCAACAGCGGGAATGGACTGGGCGGAAGCGACGAGAACTCGTCATCATATGCGATTCCTCCCTTCCATTCTCTTCTTCCCTCTTGGATCCTTCTCTCTCTTGGTCTCCTTTTCTCTCCGAGACGAAACAGACGGGCCCCCTTTGGCATATCACCACCCACCCGAGCCGCGTCGGTGTTCCCAAGGCTGTGCACACTGCACGCTCGGTTTTGCTCCGTCGGGTCCGCCGGGGCGACACAATCGCTCCGACTCCGCTCCTACGGCGGCCGCCAAGCCAGCTTTGACAAGGGCCCGCGGTGGACAGGCCAGGTTGTGGCTCGTGATACAGCGCAGGATAGCGTTCTGGACCGCCGTAGCACTCTAATCGACCCCTGAACGGAAGTGAGTGAGGCTCTCAACCTCATTTCTCAACGGCGGATGCCGATCCACTTACCTACAGACTACCTCCATACACAATACATACTGAACGGCAGTTCGCAGGCCCGCGCTGCGGCGCATGCTTACGTATCATTTGGAAGGGGGGGATACGCAATGCGTAGACACTCTTTTGCTTCGTTGACCTGCCGAGCAGTTGATGAACCTGGATGCATTGCGTATGCCCGCCTTACCCGCCTCATCCGCAGTTTTTTTTACCCTGCTGTTAAACTCGTATTTATCTTTCACACTACTTACCCTGTATCCAAAAAAAACCAAAAAAAAACATGAGGCATTGCTACATTCCGGGGAGATAGTTTGATGCAAGTCCATCGAGGTTCAAATTGCCGTCCCGCTTACACGCACGATTCATCTTCTCAGCCTGCCCTCCCTAACGCTGGCCTGTCAAAGTGGTTGCATGGTTGAACAACAGATCCAACCCCTCAGTATTGATCAGACCACTTGCTCAAGGCGCTGCCCATTGAATATTCTACATGCCCCGCGCATGGGTAGAGGCGGTGTGTGAGACAGTCACCAATGCAGGAGACACTTTCAAGCACGTGGCAGATGAAGGAACTCAAAGTTTGGCCGGTAACAGGGTCCTGGGCGACCCGTGGCAGATATATATTCATTTCTTTGGGATAATAGTATTGTGTTTTGAATATGAGCCCTCATTTATGAGGCACGAAGCAGATGGCGTCCCCGTCCTTGGGGACTATTTTGTGTTTGACGAGGTCAAACAGCGCAACAGTCCAAAAACACAGCATAAAGCAGCACGAACAGCTGCATCGTCATCGGCAAAAATGCTATCGTTGCCCGCTCCAAGGATCGTGGGTTTCGGGTCTGATGAGCTCCCCTCTTGTTGGCAAACGATGCAAAACGAAACGAAAGGAAGGAAGGTACTGAATCAAGCCGCAGCCGCCGCGGTGGTAACCGTCGCAGCTGCGCTGGTCGCCTCCTCCCTCTCCTTCGCCTCGCGCTCGAGGAGTCGGTCAGTCACCCTGGTAGGTGAAACGGCACGAAGCTCGCGCACGGCGTCGGCGATTCCGAGCTGGTCATCGGTCCACAGCGGCGTCTCAGCCTCGGCCGATCCTGCCAGCTCACCGACACCAATAAAGCCACCCTCGGCTGCCCAGTCACTGGTCCTCTTGATGCCAAGCTCTTTCCAGATGGATTCAATGGCCGAGACTAGGTGGTCGCGGTACTCCTTCGTGTGGCCCGGGGTCGGCGTGACGCGCAACCGCTCTTGGCCGACCGGCACCGTCGGATAGTTGATGCTCTGCACGTATATCTGGTGATCCTGCAGCAGCTTATCGCTCGCCTGCTTGGCGAGGGCTGCATTGCCCACAAGAATTGGGATAATGTGGCTCGGGTTCGGAATTACGGGGATATCGCGCTCGTTGAGGGCTTCCTTGACCGCACGGGTGTGCAGCTGTTGCAGGCGGCGGTCACCGTTGTAGCTCATTTGGTAGTCAATGGCCGCTCGGGCACCAGCCATGACAGCTGGTGGGAGCGTCGTGGTAAAGATGAAACCGGGCGCGAGCGAGCGGACGGTATCAACTAGTTCGTTGCTGCCAGCGATGTAACCACCAACGCAACCGTATGCCTTACCAAGCGTACCGGTAATGATATCAACACGGTCCACGACAGTACCTCTCGGCCTGCCGGCAGCGTGCGCTTCAAAGTCCAGGTGCTCGGCCACGCCCGCACCGTGCGGGCCGTACATCCCCACGGCGTGAACCTCGTCGAGGAATGTGATCGCGCCGTACTTCTCGGCCAGGTCGCAGATCTCCTCAATCGGCCCAATGGAGCCGCACATGCTGTAGACCGACTCGAAGGCGATAATCTTGGGTACGTGCAGTGGCAAAGCCGCAAGCTTTTCCTCAAGATCTTGCACATCGTTGTGCTTGAAAATGACCTTCCTGGCTCCCGAATGGCGAATTCCTTGGATCATCGAGGCGTGGTTCAGGCTGTCGGAGAGAATCACACAGTCAGGCATCTTGCTGCCGAGGGTCGCGAGTGTGGCATCATTGGCTACGTAGCACGAGCTGAAGACGAGCGCGCCCTCCTTGGCGTGAAGTTTGGCGATGGACTGCTCCAGCTCTACGGCGTGTCTATTGTGCCCCGAGATGTTCCGCGTGCCGCCAGCACCGGCACCATATTCGTCGAGTGTATCATGCATCGTCTTGAGTACGTGGGGATTGCGGCCCATGCCCAGGTAATCGTTGGCACACCAGACGGTAACCTTCTCCTCCTTGTTCGCCATATGGGCGCGAGGGAACTCCTTGGCCAGCCGGTTGATATTGTTGAAGTAGCGGTAGGACTTGTCCTTATGCTTCTTGTCCAATTCCGTGTTGTAGAACCCATGGTAGTCAAACTTGGTGCCGTTTCCGTCATGGGCGTGGGTGGCAATCGCCGGGTTTACGGTTGCGTGCTGTTGCGGCTTGACGGGCATCCGGGGGGGAAGTTGAACTGGAGGGAGAAAATAATGGTTAGAGGTTGGAAACGCACGCAGAGTCGAAACCAAGCACTAGCACTCACCCTTCTCCCGAAAGAGCGACCCCTCAACGGCCTGGGCCTCGTGGGCACGGCCGGTGTGCAGCTTTGCCTGGGCAGACTTGCCGTGGCCGGAGAGCGTCGACAGGCCAGCCACGGACCCGACACCGCCGGCGAGGCCGCCCTGCCCGAGACGTGCCGACTGGACAGCCATGGCCTTGCCCATGACGGGGCAGCGGCGGGCTAGCACCTGTAGCTTCGAGATGGTGCCGCCGCAGGGCGATGCAGGAACCGCAGGGAGCGCGGGGCGGGCCGCCGTCGTCATGGCGCGGAGGCCGGCGGCTGTCGCCTTCTTCATAAAGGGGCACATCGCCTTGGACTGGCGAAGAGCAGCGTCCATTGTGAGGTATCGGATCGATTCAATGCGATTGCTGCTCGTGTGGCGGATAGGGGCAGGCGAGACGGCAAGTTCGCTGCTTATGGATGGTGGGGGGAAGAGGTTCCCGTGAAGTGCAGGCGGGAGGGGCAAGAAAATAAGGGACAAAAGCAGTGGAGGCAAAAGGCACGAGATCTCCGCGGACGGCGCCGATGAGCGGTACAACAGCAGCAGAACAGCCAATTGAAAGTCAACCGAGCAGTAATGAAGGGGAGAAGCAGAGAGAGATTCAGGTGTCCTCCGCAGTCATGTTTTAGCCCGCTCTCTAGTGATCCACCGTAGTGGATTTTGCTCTGCGTGTCCCTTTTGGACTCGGAGTCTCGGTATCTGCACTCGCTCGCTCAATGCGTTTGCAAATCCGTGTGTTCCCATTGGTCGCTGAATAACAGGCTCATGTCACAAGTACACTCAGCGAGTCGCTGCACCACCGTCATTGCTCCGTATTCAGTACTTACCTGCCAGGGACCGCACTCCGATAGACATATAGCCTCGGCCGAGTGCAATTGACGGCATGCAGGGTCATTTCTCACATACACCGAGGACACATTGCTTCTGGGACCCAGCAACCACTGCATCGGCTCTCATTCAGCCTCTTATCAGGCCACCCGGGGGACTGCATGAGCCAACCCGGCTACCTAGTTACCCTACTCCCTACAAAGCTCCGCCCTCTCTTTCCGCACCTCCATCCATCCCCTCACAGATGAGGATAGTCAATCGACACAAATGCCCCCCCCCAGTTACCCTGTTGCCCGCTCACCCTCTTCGGACTCCTCCAAAACGCCTCCAAACGTAAAAGCAAACCCAAGTCACGCCATGCCTAGCCCACGGGGTATCTCGAGAAAAAGGGAATAAGAAAGAACGCCTGACCTTGTGAGAATTAAGAGACATCAATCGGTGACTCCGCAGAGTCGCCCGGTCGCGCTGATGACCGGCGACGCTGTGGTGTCGAAGAACTTCGCGAGTTCGGCTGGGTAGCTTTCCATTTCTCGCTCGTCCCATTCGCGGCTCGCTTCGCGACGGCCTGTTGGAGGGCAATTAGATCGCCAGAGCTTCGATTAGGCTGACCAGTGGTGCCAGCCGCCGTTGACGGGGTTTTTTTTTCCCGCGGCTTCTGAGAGGGTGGGGAACGTGCGTGTTCGCGCTTCAATGGTAGCTATGGGTTAAGATGTGTCAGTTGTCGGGATGAGATGTAGGTGTGATTATTTTAGGGCTCGACGCCTACTTCAGGAGCCGCATGTGCCCATACCATGCTGTTGAATGCGGGCTCTTCCATGTTGCTTAGCTTTTTGGCTTCTTCCAGGAGTTGCGCCCTGCCCATCTCAGCCAACTGCTCGGGCTTCAAATAGCCCGCCAGAAGTGCCTCTGCGAACCTGTGCTCCTGTGCGCATTTGTTCAGGTTCTGTAGCACGTCCATTCTAGGCAACCCGGTATAACCCAGCTTGTCTAGAGCCGAGAGAACACTGGACAGCAGGTCCCGAGGGACCAGTGTGGCGTGTTGCGTCGAATTCAGAGTTGCGCGAGCCTTTGACAGTGACTCCAGAAGTTGATCTTCCAGTAACTTGCTGGCTGACAGACTTTGAGGCAGGGCTTCCGGAGGGTGTTTAAACTGAGTGCCTGATCCGAGAATAGGCTCTAGCTCGCGTTGATTAGACTTGAGCTTAGGAGAGTTGCTCGTCATGCTATTTGGGCCCCCGAGAAGGCTACCAGAGAACAACGGCCGGTCAGATACTGTCGGCTTCGTTGCTGGTTGATCTGATGCCGGGGTAGGCGGCTGCCCCATAACATCATTATTGACCTGGTCATTGGGCGATAAAGAGGCTGAGTGAGCCGTCGGGACGGGAACCCTCTGGGCCGCTGGAAGGGCATCCCAAATGGTGGGCGGATCCGGTTGAGCAGGTCTATTGGTCAAGAGTTCCTTGGGCTGTGTGGGAGAGACACTCGGGCCACCGCCATTTGGAAGAGCGACATGGCTTGGACCGGGCGTCGTGAAGGCAGGTGTCTCCGCGGGGTGGCTACGGACGGTCGGCGGCAGTGACATATGAGCCGGCACGCCGGCACCCGCTAAGGCCGAGGCAGATTGTCTGATCGGACCTTGCTGCCGGAGATCTGGCAGAGAAGCTGCCGGTGCGGCCGTCGGAGCCGTCAACGGCGGTGGCATATGGGTCGGCACGCCGGCTCCCACCGAGGCCAAGGTAGGGTGTCTGATTGAACCTTGCTGCCGGACACTTGGCAGCACAATTGGCCTCGTTGCTGGTGGTGCCGATGACGATGGAGCGATATGTGACAGCAGGCCGGACCCCATTGTGAATTGCCTCAGCTGCTCTCGGCGCTTGTATTCCTCTGGGTTATGTATCCGGAGCCGCTCCATCTCGATATCCGCCTCTACTTCCAGTTTGTCCTCGGCAGAGAGCTCGTACACTTCCTCCTTCTCGAAGGTCTCGGTCGGTATTACCTTCCGCACTACACCCTTAAGCGTCTCCGAACTAAGCAGGACGTCCAAAACATCATCCTTGCCTCGGACGTGGGAAAGGTCCTCCTGGTCGGGAATCGTGGGGAGTTTGAAGTACTCTTTGTTTCTGTTCGCGTATGGGTCGGGATTCTTCTTGTCCACAATCCGAGACGCCAGCTGGGTTTTGAAGACCGCCCTATTGTGAATCGCGCCCTCGAAGGTTCCTCCGACGGTCAGCCAGTAGACAAAAACTTTCTTTGACTGTCCAATCCGGTATGACCTGCCGATCGCCTGTTGTTCCTCTGCGGGGGTGAATTTGAAGTCAAAAATGACAACGCGGTTTGCCCCAAAGATATTCAACCCAACCCCTCCTGCCCGGGTTGAGATCAGGTATACCTCTGACGTGGGGTCGTTGTTAAACTCCTTGACTGCTTCTTGGCGACTTCCGACATCTGTCGAACCATCGAGACGCTTGAAATTCCTCCTTTGCTGCCTGAAGGCATTGGAAAGATAGTCTAGGGTTGAAATACTCTGCGAGAAAACTAAAACCTTGTCGCCAATCTTTTTGCATTCGTCAAGGATCTGAAAGAGTACCTGTACTTTGTGGGAGTAACTGGGGTCAGCGAGGTCTTTCAGACCCGACATCGTTGCCAACAACTCAGAGTATGAATCCTGATGTAATTCGTCGAGAATCGTGTCGTCGTTCGACTTCTCGTTAGCCATGGCCTTCTTCTTCCGGTCCTCCTTCTTCCGGTCCTCCAAGTTCTTTTGAAAGATACGCGGGTGAGCCATGAGCCTTGAAAGCATGCTGACCAGGGTCCAGATTCTGGAATTGCCAACCACACCGTCTAAAAGCGACCTGGCCTGTAACAAGTTGATATATGCAGTATATGCCTTGAATTGCACCGCCGTCAAAGGCACAGAGATGATAAACTCTTTCTTCCCCGGGAGCTCGTCTAGAAGAACCTGGACACCTTTCCGATTGACTTTGGGGCCCACGGTCTCTTTTAAGATGTGAAGCATTTTCCGTGACTTTCTCTTTGTATAGGAGTCACTGTCCACGTAGAGGCCATCATTGATGGGACCCTCAAAGCGGCTCTTGAACTCGGCAATGTCCGCCAGATAGTTAGGAGCCACCCAGTTGATCATGGCATAATAGTCCATTACGTGAGAGGTCAGTGGCGAACCGGTCAACGCTATGCGACTCGTAGTCTTGAATCCTCCAGAAGCCTGGTGGCGCTGGGAATTCGTGTTTTTGAGGTTGTGGGCCTCATCTGCAATGACGATATTTGGTGTTTCGTGCAGGGTAGTGCGGATAATAGCATCGCCCTTCATCACAAGTGCCGTAAAAAGCTGGTATCCTATGAGGAGTATTCCGCCGTTCGCGGCCCAGGATTCAACCAGTTCAATGCGCGCTGCCTCTTTGACGGATCTGTCCAGCTTGTGTATTTGGCCCAATGTCTCTTCCGAAGCCCACATCAAGATCTCGTCAAACCAGTTGTCGACCAGGCCTGCAGGACACAGGATCAAGGTCTTTGACTCTCGAAGCTGTTCGGGAATCTGGGACCGAATTGAGGGGTCGTTCGACTTGGCTGCTTCAGCAATTACGACTAGCAGAGTAATTGCTTGCATGGTTTTGCCCAAGCCCATTTCATGTGCAAGCAAGCACCCCTGGCGGGTGTCTGACTTGACGATATGGTCCCATAGGAATCGAACACCTTCAATCTGGTGATTTTTGATCTTCTGTCCGATATGGTAGTTGATGTAAATCAGCGCCTGCCCGGGATCTTTGGTTTCGTTGACAATGAGACGTGACTTGTTGCTCGGAATGGCCTCAGACGCTTGTTCTAACCTGAGCTGGAGACGCCGTTTCTCGAACTCCTCTTTCTGGTTGACGGTTGTCAGCCGAAGTTTCTCAGCTACTTTGTCGGGGGCGCGTTTTCGCCGTCGTCGTTTCATAGGCGAATCCTCTGGCAAAGACTCATCCGAAAAGATTTCGTCTGAGTCATCCTCCATCTCGACACGATCTGTCTGGGAAGGGGTCTCTTGTAACACTGTGTCCGACCTCGACACTATTTTAATCCGTGCTGTCGGAGTTTGCGGTGCCATGCCCAGGAAATATGGCGAGACTTCCAGGAGAAGACGGCAGAAGGACTCGAATTCTGGCTTGTCTCTCTGGATGCGCTGAAGTGTCAGAATTTTGAGCGCGTGATTACGCATCCGAGCTGCGGTGTTACTGATAAAGCAGTCAAACAGACGTGCCAGTAGTAAGGATGGCGAGTCAGGATCACCCTCAACAGCAGTCTCCAAGCCACTAGGTGACAGCGCGATTCTATCAACCAAAGGTTGAATGAAGCGGTTCCAGACTCCCTCAGCCTTGTGGGACTCGACAGCTATCAGTGCCAAAACCCTCGGCTCTGGGTTCCAACCAGCCAAGACGGCGATGACAAGCCTCATTTTGTCGCCAACGTTTTGCCAATGTTCGATACCGATTTTTGCAATCCTTTCGACGTCTCTGAGCGGCGGTGTCTCGTCGGTCTCCAGAACCATAGGTGAGGATTGTATTTCGATAAAATCACCAGCTGGTGGGGGCAGAATATGACGAGGCGTTGCTGGGAAAGTCAGCTCCGACTTTAGTTTTGGGGTCGAAGATGGTGACTGAGGAAGACTGCGTATGCTTTCGATCTCGAGGACCGCCTCTGGGTCCGCGCTCTGGCTGCGGGAGTGGATATGCTGCTCGGGTTCCGGTGAGTCGACCTCCATTTCGTCACGCCTCGAGTGATTTTGCGCAATCAGGCCATCAATATCGCTTTCCGTACCAGAGTCCGAATCGTTGATATCACTGGAGATAGACTCTTCATCCTCGTCGGAGTTTTCCGGAGTCATGTTGCGTCGACCTTCAGCTTTCGGCGGTGCCTTCAGCCTCGGGGGTTGATGCGGGCTCTCGATCAGCTTGAGTTCCCATTTCTTGCGTTCGCGTTCAGCAATGCTGACACCAAGGTGAGCCGGAACCAATTCCTCAACTTGAGATTCGTCCTGCCATTCGTCGCGGATGAACTCCTCAGTCAGCTTCTCAATCCTCGCACCAAGCATCTCACAGTCAGCCTTAAGCTGTCTGATCTTGTTCTGCCTGTTGGGATCGAGGCGGGCGAGGTCCCAGATTTTCCGGGCTTTATAGTCATATTTGGGCTTCTTGGTGGAAACCCAATCAACCTCCAAATGTTGGATCGCGCGCTCAACAGCTTCCGCAACTTTGTCGGGTTGAAGCTGGGATTCCTTTGCTGCCTTCTTGGCTGCCTTTCGCCTTTCGGATCGTTCTTCCTCCCTTTGAATCGCGTTCCACGTTTCAGAATCAAGGCTTTGCTCATCATCAGATTCTCCAAATACAGGCAGAACTTCATCCTCGTCATCCACACCCTCCGCTCTGGCCATAACAAAGGGACCGGAACGAAGAAGTCGCTTCATGGTTCGGATTACTTGAAGGCGGCGGCCAGGAAGGATGCTCTTATGCCTGACCCAGGAAATCTGCTCCAGTTCGTCATCGCTTGAAGTGCCGTCGAAAACGCGTCCAGATACTGGCGCGGCATCTCCAAGGTAGCCAGGCAATAGATTGTCCGTTTGAATCAAGTTTCCTTCAGTCCTTCGTGCGAGGAGCTCGTCCCCCTCCGTGGGAACAAGAGTTCCGTTCTCGTGGACAGGGGCCGACGAGACAAATGTAAGCTCGACACGCCTCTTCTTAGCGGGCGGTCCATCTGAACTCGTTTTCTCCGCGATAAAATCTCCCGGGGTGTGACCATTCTCCAATCCTCGTTTGGGGTCGTTAACGCTCGCGGGCGGAAGTGGTGCTGCAGAAACGGCACTCTGGGGGGGGTTCATGGACACAGAAGGTTCTCCGGCAGCATCTCCAGAGCCGTTCAGCAACCCCACGCTGTTCACAACAGCTCCAAGTGCCACCTCATGGCCGGAGGACAGCCTTGTAAGGGTTCCATTTCGGGACTCGGAATCTCCCGAGGTATCTTGGCCGTCTTCGGAATGATTGTCGTTGAGTTGCTCAAGCTTCCATTGGCGAAATCGAGGGCTACGCTTCTGAAATTGCTTGATGGCCTTGTTGATGGAGAGCCTGTGTGGGGCCTTTTTAATGCCCAACACTTCCCACAACGATGATGTGTCAAAGGTATCGCTGTAAGTGAGTAATGTCTCTCCGTCTACTTCTTGCTCCCGGAGGAGGGCTTCAAGATCGACAGGATCCGGCAACTTTTGAGCAGGCGGCGCTTGCCAAGACCGATTCGTAGTGCAAAGTTCTCGAACCACTCGATCCACGTCCCAGAGGAACGGATCGCCTTCTACGATCTCTTCCATATTCATGAATGGCCAGGTCTCTTACTGATTCTAATTTTTGTTAGTAGGGGAAAGGGTGTATTATCCAAGCGGGGTATTTTTTCAGGGTCGCGATAGGGAGGGAACCAGAGAGGTAGAGATGGCGTTGAGAGCGTGAGCAAGGTGGCACTTCCAAATGTGAACTTACGAGCATAATGGGCCCCGCTGGGTTAAGAAGCACCGCGATCGCCTCGGTTCAACTCAGCGCGCACATCAGTGTCGAAGTCTGACACTGTGAATGTAGCAGGTGAGGACGAGCGAGGCCACAAGGTAGGAGGTGCGGCGTGTGGCTGGCGGCTTGGCGAGATACTTCGACGAAGTGAGAGCCCGTGTGTCGCTGACTTGAAATCCTGGGCATTTAGAAGAGGATGGTGCATCAAGAGCGAGAAGCGATAAGCCGAGGTAAGGTAGGTTGAAGAATGCCCAAAGAATGAGAGCGCTCCGAAGCGGGTGTGTGCTGCTGGAGGAAGGAAGGAGCGAGGAGTAGGGGAGCGGGGAGCCGCCGAAAAAAAATGATCTCTAAAATCAGGTAAGTAGGTGTGTGTGGCTGCTTATTTGATGAACACCATCCGGTGAGGTGAATGGGAGATTGGGGCGGGATGCTGGTAACGGGAAATGCCCGATCTTGAACCACAGAACTTGTGGTGGAGAGCAACGAGACGGAGACAAGCGGATGGAACGGGCAGAAATACAGACCTCTCCGAGTTGGCCCAAGATGGGCGTTAATCAACCAAAGTGGGTGGGGTGGGCGATGGAGAGTACTCCTACGCGCCAGAACGCGAGCGTGTACGGTGGTGGTTGAGATAGACGAACGGGTGTTCACGTTACCTGGCGGGCCGGGCAGCTGGGCTTGTAACTGAGGCGACAGGAACTTTCTTTTTTTGTGGGGGACTCGAGGCACGCACCGAACGCCATAATTGCACTGTGAGGCCAGGGCCTTCTATACAGTGCACGCACTGTTCTGACTGCCAGTTGGCTCCACTATATTGTCTCTTCTGCGAGAGTGACCCCGCTGGCCGGATGGGTTCGGTGTTTCGATAAGTTGAACTTGAAGGTACCTAAGAGTGGGGGAGGAGGTTTTTACACAAGACATGAAATCCAAAGACGGGCCAGTCAAATAATACCCGTACAAACTTGAGAAGGCGTGCTTGCTGTGGCCCGCTTTGGTGGATTTGGAATTGGTGTATTGGTAAACTCAAGTGCATCGCTGCTCAGAGTGGTTCCGTTTGCTTCGATTTGTACTTCGGACAGGTTATTGATACTCGGCCGAGTTTTGCCCGTGTTTCCAGCAGGGCGTCAACACCAAACCTCGCATAGACCACTGGAAGCGTAGGGAGTACGTCCAATGTTGACTGGCCAGACGATTGCAATAGTGCTAACGCCGTGGTAGGACCCAACCAAAACCTCATATTCCAATGGCTTCTCGTCCCGGGGGGCCTTTCCCCCCGGCACTCAGTGCCCTGGAGCAGGAGAACCTGGTGCAGGTGATCAAGGACTGGTCAATTGCCAATGGTCTTGCTGTCCGGCCGCCTCCAGCAATTGCAAGCAACGACCCGGAGGGGATCCTTGCCATCAATGCGCCAGTCACTCTGTTCCCTAGCCCATTCCCCAAGACATGCTTTGCCCAGGCAAAGGCCATCCAGCAGGCATACAATGAGCTGTATGCAAACATCAGCCGGGACGAGGAGTTTCTCAGCTCCCTTGTTCAGGAGTAAGCACTGGTCCTGGCCCTCCTCGCCGAGCTCTGTTCGCTGATGATCTCAGGGTGGCGGGCGGGGACGACTTCATTGCGAATCTCTGGGATGTGCACCTGCGAGTGAAGAGGGAGGGATACGTCCAAGTAAGAGGCCGAGCACATGCTCTCCAGCAACATATTGACAGCGTTCTGCCAGCACCTCTCCCTTGGCTTATTCCGGTCCGACTACATGGTCCACCACGACGGTGAGGGGTTGCAAATCAAGCAAGTTGAATTCAACACCATTGCGTCTTCCTTTGGAGGCCTTTCGTCCCAAACGTCCTCACTGCACAGGTACAGCTCCCCAACCGCAGCACTTCCCCCTTGCATATCTGACCAACCCCCATTCAGACACCTGGCCGCCACCGAGTACCCCCTTCTCCAGGACTCAACGGCCGTCTCATCTTTGGACCTCCCGGCCAACAATAGCACCACCGGCCTAGCCGCCGGCCTGAAAGCGGCCTACGACGCCTACGGACCCTCTCCGCACGGCCACCCGACCTGCGTAGTCTTCCTCGTCCAAGATGGCGAGCGCAACATCTTTGACCAGCGCCACCTCGAGTACGCCCTCCAAGGCTCCGGCGCGCCCGTGTTCCGGCTCCCCTTCTCCGAGATCCTCGCCCGCACAGGCATTCCCTCCGGCGACCCGCAGCGCCCGCTCCTCTACCATCCCCCCCACAACCCAACCCGTACATTCGAAGTCGCCGTAGCCTACCTTCGCGCGGGCTACGGCCCCGGCGACTACCCCTCCTCTTCAGCATGGGAAGCTCGCTACCGCATTGAGCGATCGCGCGCCATCGCCTGCCCCAGCGTCTTGACGCAACTCGCTGGGATGAAAAAAGTCCAGCAAGTCCTCGCCACCCCAGGTGACGCAACCCTTGACCGGTTCATCCCAAACGAGACCGACCGCGCAGCGGTCCGTCGCACTTTCACCAACATCTTCCCGCTCGACGCAACGCCCGCAGGGCTTGCAGCGCGCAAGCTCGCCACGGACCCCGAAGAATGCCAGCGGTACGTGATGAAGCCGCAGCGCGAAGGGGGCGGCAACAACTTCTACCGCGGGGCGATACCCGAGCAGCTGCAGGCTATACCCGAGGCGCACTGGGGAGCACACATCCTTATGGAGCTCATCACGCCGCCGCCACTGGCGAATGTGATTCTCCGCAACGGAAAGCTAGAGCAGGGCGGGGTGATTTGCGAGTTGGGGGTCTACGGGACATGTCTGTGGGACCAGACAGGTAAGGGGTTCTTGCACAGCGAAGAGAGTGGCTACCTGCTGCGAACCAAGGGCGACCAGAGCGAGGAGGGCGGAGTCGCGGCCGGGTACGGGTGCATGGATTCTTGCGCGCTTGTTTGATAGGTTCATTGCATATACTTCGTAGACCGCCCGTATTTACATGGGAGGTGTGTTCTTTGAAGTTTCTTCTACGCTCCAAAACAGTAGAGTAAAGTTGCAACACCGGGTCCTGTGGAATAATCACCGCCTACCGATCTCCTGCCTCAACCTCCCTGCAGCCGTTGTTGCAGGCGGTTCCGGCCAAGCCGATACGGCCTGGTCTACTTCTTCTAGAAATGTAGAAGCATTGTGGACGGTTGTCCCACCCAAAACGACGCGTACGCCTGGTGTCGAAGCGTTGATACCGGCGACCATCTTGGCCTCCTCGTATGTGGCACCCCCAATAAAAAAGACGATGATATCTTGAGGCTTGTCGCGGGTAGTGCCGCCGCCGTCCACGAAAGGGTATTGCTGGTCGCGGAGCTTTCCCTTGATCAAGTTTTGCAGCGTGGTCTCCGACAGGGGTGAGTGTTGTGTGTAGACGTTCTCGACGCCCTTCAGCCCCTTGAAGCGGGCGCCAGCACCGCCGAAAATCCCAGTGGACTCAAAGAGCTCCGTGATGCCACCACCGCCACCCGCCGCCGCCGACGGAAGTAATGAGTTATGGTAGGTCAGTAGCTTGGCAACACGATCCGCCTGGCGCGGGGGCACACCCCCCACGGTGCTGAGGAGGTCGATGAGCATGGGCAATGCATTGGCCGGGTTTTTGGCATAGCGGATGGCGTATAGGGCGACAAGGCCAACCTTGCTATCCGCCGGGACGGAAGTAGACTGTATTAGGTTTTGTATGCTCTATCGTGCCGCGTTAGCCCTATGCTTCTTTCCACGAAAGCCTAGGGGAGAAGAGAGAATAAGTTTCCCGTTACCTTTAGATCAGTAGCGTGGTTTTCGTTGCAAGCGATGCTCTGCTCGAGTTCACTGACTTCCAATAGATTCTCGGATCCGACGCGCCTGCTCAACTCAGAGACGAGCGTGACATGTTTGCTCACGTTCCCAGACAGCTTCCTGAACTCGGGGTATTCTTCGATGAACCGCTTCATGTCCGTTATAGACTCAATATTTGCGTTGTTCTTGGTCTTGGATTGATACTGTTCCACATACTCCTTGATGTTGCCGCCAAGGTCGCCAAAGTTGAGGTACATGTTCTTCTTGAAAAAGGGGTCCTGGTCCTGCGAAAGAACGATTTCCTTCAGTTCGGGCCGGATATCCGGCACGCTGCTGAGGTCAACACGGCCGTTTTGAATGCCAATGAGGTGGTGCACCATAGCCTGATACGTCCATTGCGACAGCAAGGGGGTGATGGGGTCCTCTCTCCTGTCCAGGATCAGTAGGATGGGTGGGGTGTCGACTCGTCGGAAGTCAAAGAGCTGGTCCTCCTGTGTCATGCTGTACCGCACCTCAGATGCGAGCTTCTTGGCTAGTAAGCTCGTCTTTTGGTAACGGATCAGCGGCTTTTTCTTTAGGGCCAGGAGCACGCCGATGATGCCCTCGGTGGCGCGCTGCAGGGAGTCAGTGTTCCAGGTGTCCTGGTTGCCGCTCCAGATGCGGTACAAGGGCAGGGCCATGTTGAGTGAGAACAGGTCCGGATTGATAACGACGTAGTCGAGGAAGTGCTCCTGAACCAGCTTGACGACCTCGTGGTCATCGGCCTCCGCGAGACGTTCTAGAGTAGACTTCTTGGCTACGTTGCTGAAGAAGAGGTAATACTCGCCGTACTTGGGGTCCCGTAGCTCATCAATAAGCAGGCCGATCGAGTCGGCATGCGGCCGCACAAAGCAGAGGCAGCGCATGTGGCGCATCTTCTCACGATTGGCATTGTCGAGACGGTCGATCAGGTAGACTTCGTGGTTGAGCAGCGACGACTGCGTGACGGCCGTCGAGATGCACGGCACTGTCTCCCGATCCAGCAGAAGCATCTTCATCTTTGCCGACGGCGCCCCGGATGCGCTGTCCCCCGCCGTCACCATCTTGGCGACATAGCCGGAGGCTGCCTGCACCACGTCCATTCTGGCGCTGCGTATTACTCAAAGAACAAGCGAGTATGATTCTTCTTCCTACGTGCGCATCGTGGGCTCTAACACGGCGTTATCTTTCACCAGTATCTCATGTCGCCTCTTCCAAGGCCGCTGCTCGGGAGGCTGGGCAAGCTGGTGGATAAAGGGTTGGTGTCGAACGACGGTGGTTGAGGTGGCATCCAACAAGAAAGGCGGCTGAGTCTAGGTGTTCGAGGGGGGCGCTGTGGCTTACAGGCCGAGAGGTTAGAGGTTGGCGTCATGGGCGCCCTTGAAGACCTCGATAAGATAAGCCGTTAACGGCGCTGCTGTCATCCCGCAGGGGGTGGAACCTTGCAGGTCCCACCCGGCCCTTTTTGGAGCGATTCTTGTCAAGCTCCATCCCGCCGACAAACCAACACGCCGGCGCAACAAAATATGGCACGGGATGTATGCTCTGCGAGGGCCGAACCGACGTAAGTCCCAGCCCGGAACGGACACCGTTGAGCGGGAGATGCCATCGAGATGGAATGGCAGTGCTGACGGAAAAGTTGCTTCCGCTGGGCAGGTTCTCTTTCACACAGGGACTCATATTCGGCCAGCTGTCTGTAGTGCTTCTGCTCGCCGTCTTCATCAAGTTCTTCATATTTGGCGACCCTCCCTCCCCCGAGGTTACCGCTTCCCTTCGCGCGACGGAGCGGCGATCTAGAACCCTCGCGCACAAGACATCGCTCTTGAGCCTCCGCACCTCCAACGCTCGGCAGTCGCCCCAGCAACCAGCGCTCAACAAGAAGAAATCGAGCATCCTGCGAACGGGCCCGCCCACCCTGACCATAGGGTCGATTCTCAGCAAGACATACTATAAGGTGGATAGCCACCAACCCGAGAGTCTGGATTGGTTCAATGTGCTGGTAGCACAGGCAATCGCGCAGCTCCGCAGCGACGCGCAGCATGACGACGCTATACTCACATCGTTGAACAAGGCCCTCAACAGCGGCTCCCGCCCCGATTTTTTTGACGAGATTCGGGTCACGGAGCTCAGTCTAGGCGAGGACTTTCCGATATTTAGCAACTGCCGCATAATTCCTGTTGACGAAGATGGCCTTGACCTCGGCCCGGGTAAGACCCTCGACGCGGATATGGCCCGGCGGGACGGTGCACGGCTTCAGGCCCGAATGGATGTCGATCTAAGTGACATGATCACGCTGGCGGTAGAGACAAAATTGCTGCTCAACTTCCCTAAGAGACTCAGCGCCGTCCTGCCTGTCGCCCTCGCTGTCTCAGTGGTCCGGTTCAGCGGCACCTTGTCCATGTCTTTCATTCCGAGCAACTCGTCGGAAAACACGCCTACCAAGATGGTCTTTACGTTTCTTGACGACTACCGGTTGGATTTTTCTATCCGCAGTCTTTTAGGCAGTCGATCTAGGCTGCAGGATGTACCCAAGATTGCCCAGCTCGTCGAGTCGCGCCTCCACCAGTGGTTTGACGACCGCTGTGTTGAGCCGAGGTTCCAAGAAATTGCCCTGCCCAGCATGTGGCCGCGCAAGAAGAACACTCGCGGCGGCGATGACGCTATACACGACGTTGAACGGTCGATGAGCAAGGCGAAAGGTGTGGAAATCGCAAAGGACCTGCGGGAGGAAGCCCGGAAAGAAGTCGAGGCGGGCGCACGGGCTGACAGAGCGCAGGACTCCCTTAGGTATCGACGTCGCCCGAGGGCAGAGGATGTGTTTTCCATATCTGGGTCCATGCCTGGGTCCATGCCTGGGATGGGTATGAACGCTCCCACCTGAAATGTTGCACAGTTGTCTGCCCCCAAGCAGATAATTCGATTACTACTTACAAAGACACAACTCCGCCTATGTGCCGACTAAGATGATGACACCTAGCTAGGCCTCCAACAAATTTTGAAAGACCGGGCAAACCGGCCTGAAATGGTACCGTCGAGGCTGGCTCCCATATACGGGAGAAGCAAACGACCAGCGGAGCCATGGGGGGACAGGCAGCCAGCTTGTTCATGGTGATTCCGTAAAACATTGCAACGCACGAGCAGTAAGCACTGAAATAGTGTTAGCCCCTCACCGAGATGGTGGGCGAAGTTGGGGCTGTAGTATTGAGTTCGATCACCTAACGCGAGAAATAAAAACAAGATACAAACCTGTTCATGGCTCATGGGCTAAAGTGAACGATGATGAGATGATAGCCGGCGGACTGTGGGACCTGCCGATTCAGGGGTTCAAAAGCGGAGCCGTGACCAGCAAACCACATGCGCAGGTCAGCGCACGCACCTTGAAGTACGGTGTCCAGGTGCTGCTGAACACCGTAGTGGCTTGGTGATGTCACAAGCACCCACCTCTTTCCGTAAAAACGGTAAACGTTTAAGCACTTTACTTTTTTTTCATTGCGTAGAGCTTGGTAGGCAATTTTACATCACTTTTGAAAAACGCCATCTGCGCAGATTATACCAAAGACATTCGTTCGATAACACATCCAACATTCGAGTTCGACTCCCCGAAAAAACCGCGTGATGGAATAGCCCGCCATACAACAGCACCCTCGGCAGTTTGCTTTATAGCTACTCGATACTTGTTTTGCGGAAGATGATACCCTACATAAACGCTCGTACGAAAACCATTCAATCCCTCCGCCTGTAGCGCGGACTGTACCTGTTGTCGCGAACCGACTGACAATTCTTGCCCCTAGCCTTTGTGTTCTTGGGGAGCAAGATAGGAACTGGCCCTGACGAATGTAAGCTTGCTTCCCTCCCAGCCTCTGGGCTTCCATTTTGCGACTCACAGGCTAACAATGCGCGTGTCTTTCAGTAAAACTCGTCTTCTCCTTTCTCCTCTCTTACCCCCTCGCAGGCCTCCTCAAACGAGTCCCCGATGCGCGCCCAGCGCACAAGAACCTTTTCACTCTCGGGTGCGTATTCTGCTCAGGGATAAAAGGTGTGGAAGAGAGCATATATCTGACAGGAAACCTCGCGCCAGTGTGTCCATCTTTTATCTCGTCGGCCTCTTCGACCTCTGGGATGGCCTGCGCACCATCCTCTTCTCGGCTGGCGGTGCCTATGCCATTGCCAAGTTCGGGCGCGGCTCTCCCTACATGCCCTGGGCTGGCTTTGTTTTTCTCATGTGCCATATGAGCGTCAATCAGATCGCGCGTATGCGCGCTGATGACCCGAATACTGTCGACGTCACGGGCGCTCAGATGGTCCTTGTCATGAAGCTCAGCTCCTTCTGCTGGAACGTGGCCGATGGCGCCGTCTCTGAGGCCGAGCTGTCCGACTTCCAGAAAGACCGCCGACTACCAGAACTGCCGAATCTACTCGACTACGCTGGTTACGTATTCTTCTTCCCCAGCCTCATGATCGGTCCCGCCTTTGACTTCGCCGAGTATCGCCGATGGCTCGACTGTTCCATGTTCGATGTGCCTGCGACTGTTGACCCGGCCAAGAAGCCACCCACGCGTCGCAAGCGCAAGATTCCACGAAGCGGCACTCCTGCGATGATAAAGCTAGTGATGGGCTTAATGTGGATAGGAATCTTCGTTGGGCTATCTAGCTACTTCTCGCCAGAGGTGCTGCTTTCACCGCGCTTCATGGAGCATGGCTTCTTGAAGCGGGTTTTAATCTTGCACATGGTGCCCCTGACCGCGCGCACGAAGTACTACGGCGTATGGACTTTGACCGAAGGGGCCTGCATTCTCTCTGGCCTGGGATACAACGGCGTCGATTTGGTCACCGGCAAGGTGTCATGGAACCGCCTGGCGAATATCAATCCGATGGGGGTCGAGTTGGCTCAGAACACTCGCGCGTATCTCGCAAACTGGAATATCAACACCAACATGTGGCTTCGCAACTGCGTGTACCTGCGCGTTACGCCGCGCGGTAAAAAGCCCGGTTTCCGCGCGAGCCTCGCGACTTTCACTACGAGCGCCTTCTGGCATGGCTTTTATCCGGGCTACTACCTGTCATTTGTGCTAGCAAGTCTCATCCAAACCGTAGCTAAGAGTTCGTCTTCCATCCTACTCTCCCTTTTACCAACCTAGCTGACCCGCCTAGATTTCCGCCGCTATCTTCGCCCCTTCTTCCTGGACCCGAAGACTCAGAACCCGCTTCCGTCCAAGAAGTATTATGACTTCTTTTCATGGCTCACCACCCAGCTTGCCTTCTCCTTCGTCACTGCACCGTTTCTAATTCTCTCCTTCTCCGGCTCTCTTACCGCCTGGGCCCGCCTTTACTTCTATGCCGTTATCGGTACTATTATCAGCATGGCCTTCTTCGCCTCCCCGGCAAAACCAGCGCTCCGGCGTGTGCTCGAGGAGCGCGCAGCCAAAGCTGGTGTCATGACTAATTCTGAGAAGGGAACCTCGACCGGCACGAGCGTAAGGAAACCGCTGGTGCGTACCACTAGTACCGACAGCATTTCCCGCGAGCCATTGTTGGGCTTGTCCTCAGACCCGGAGCGGGATGTCGACGAAGCACTCAGCGAGCTCAAAGCTGAGATGGAGGCGCGAGCAAGACGGGCTTCAGCTTCGAAGCCGCTCTTCAACAAGATCTAAAAGAACCTCAATGCACCTGAAAGGGATGAAGGAGGGCTGTCTTGAGCAAGGGTCATTGCAGGAGGAAAGGCTGTGATCACTTGGCCAGGGAGGCAGGGAAACGTATTCGACATCGCTCGGTGGGTGTCTTGAGCACCTTGTTTCAGCGTGTTCATCGTCGCGTAGCAGGAGTCTTGGGTGTTTTTTGTATATGGTGAATTGAGGCTCACCTTAGCATCTTGCAACCTGAACTGATGACAAACTTATCAACCAATGCCCGCCGGTAATCAAGTTCCCAATGGTCAATAGACCCAAGATGTATGTAAGAATATTGATTGCCTTTTTCGGTTTGAATTTGCATTACATGACTATCATCAGCGTGTACAAAGACGCTGCTAGCATTAGCTCATAAGTACCTACTCCCAGGCCAACAATAACGCCTGGGAATTTCGGTAGAAAAATATGTGTCGGGCTGAAAGATTTCCCTGACTCCGTGCCATGGCGTTCTAATCATGACCATGGTAATGCTTCTGCCAATAAGCACCGAAAATGGAAGATAAAATGGTGCGGCAAAAGTTTGCGCCTGCTCGGGTTCCCAAAATGTGTGTTGATACAGATGAGAATGAAAGAAAAAAAGTTTCAGCTCCTATCGGAGGGACGCCGAAATAAAGGCTGCGATGCTTCCTAAAACAAGGCTAAACCAACTCCATTTAAGCATGGGGGTATCATTCTGCGACAGTGTATATCCCGTCTTCTGGGTATGTTCCGATCTTTCGTCCCTCTATATTGCGAGAGTCTATATCGTGGTATGGTTGCTGTAATGGTGGTACAGGCGAGGGCTGCCTTTCGGGGCGGATAGGCAGAAGAAAAAAAAAAGTTTGTTGTAAAACAGCCCTGGGGGGGGATTGCAGCCCGATGCCGAAATAAATTGATTGTTTATGAAAGTCCGTGAGGGAGTTAAGTGTGATACTGCGGCGTATGCGGCGTTTCCGGCGTAGGTAGTAGACGTTTAGACGTGTTGACTGTATAGAAAATCCGTGAGGCGTGAGGAATATCGTAGGGTAGGTCGTCCAAGTCATACAGGAATGAGTCGGTTAAAGAAATTTCGAACCGTTGGGCGTGTAGTGTAGAAAGATCGCAAGGATCAAGTTTGAACATGTGAGCCGTTTGTTGTGGCAGTGAGGGTGGCCTGGCATCACTATGCTCGAATGACCCAGCCTTGCTGAAAGCCAACGACGACAAGGGCCACAATAGCGCCGATAATGAGAAGCCCCACAATGGACATTACGCGGTTGAGGTTCCGCCACCAACGGGCACTCTCATATCGGGTCTCGTCGATAATGCGGGCCGGATACCTAAACTCGGGCTGCCCGGCATCTCCACTCTCAAGCATCTCAAGCTTGGGATGTGGTGGCAGTGGGAGCATCCCAGCTATCATCCAAGCTAAAGACAAACTTAATTTCAGTACGTGTTCAAACCGAATAGGCCGAGCTGTGTAAGCTTACCGAGTGGGAATAGGAAGCCAGCTATGAACAACACAACTTGAGCGTTGCGCTTCCCAAGGATGCCGGTATCAGCTGACCAACTGACGCTGGGGGGGTCCCAAATGCTGTACCGGCTAGCGCGGCGGTCCTGTCGGAGATGGGGGGACCATATGCTCGATGTCTTGCGTCTTAACGATCGGAACGCGCCGTAGTCGTACCCTAGAGGGGGCGCTTGGGAAATCTCGATATCTGCCGAGTCCGAAAACGGACGCTCTCCTGGATATGGCCGGACTTCTTTTGCTCGTCTCCGCGGGCTGTAAATATTTAGAGGAAAGTGATCTGCACTCGGCGAGTCGCCGCCCGGGTGGGCCGAGCTGCCAGGACGACTCTCGCCGTTCTCGGACAATGTCATGAACGACGGAGCTCCGAGAAATCGCCGTTCGCCAGACCCGTAGTACACTCTATGATCAGATTAGCGTCTAATTCGCCAAGGGATAATATTTAGAAGTCGGCCGCGCTGCTTACTTTGCCCAAGTAGGAATAGATGCTGAGGTGAGGCTGTTGGCGCGAGAGCTCCCACTGGAGTGCAGGCCACGGCTGGAACTGTTGCTGCTTGAGAAGAAGGCGGACAGGCCCGTTCGAGAGGGATGATGTTGCAAGTCCGCCAATCCATCGCCATGCTCGTCTTGATCCCGTACCATCCGGAGTTGCGAAGGCCCAGCTCTGGAATAAATCGGATGTGGCTTGTCAATGGAGTCGCTGCCCGAGGCAGCCTCTTCTAGTTGCGCAGCCAGCGAAGAAGAAATACTCTGCAGTTGACGGCTGTGCATCGAACTCCCCCAGCCGGCGCTGCTGCGCCGCCTGTGGCCATTGCCAGCTGTTGAGGGCGAAACAGAGCGACTCAGGATTTCGCTTCCTCCTTCGCTTTCCGACATGACCGTCGACAACTGAGAGCTCCATTGGTGGGGATGCTCCTGGACCATCGGGACTGCCGCCCGCTGGGTGATAGCGCTCTGGGTGGTGGAGCCGGTCGACCATGGATGATGCTGTCTTTGCGAAGAGCTCCCTGAGTCGCCTCCCCGAGCGCCCCAGGATGGCGTCGCCCCAAAGTTAATCAATATCGGGGCCGCGAGGAAGGCCTGCGTAGGATCCTGGGAACTGATAACAGATGAGATGCTTTTCAGGGATTGGAGGGACCCAGCGCGGGCTCGTAGGTTCTCGCGAGATCGTTGTTTGTAGTAGCCAATTCGTTCGTATGACTTTTTCTTTCCTGGTCTTAATGGTGGGACTCGAAGACTTTCTTGCGAGTAAGTAGGACGGGGTTTTCGCGGAACGGTGGCGAGGGACGAGGACGGTGACGGGTCGCCATGCAAGACGTAATTTTCGTTACTATGAGAAGTCGTAGGGGGGCTGCTAGAGAAAGGAGCTGCTGGCGACGACTGCCCTAACACTTCCCAGTTGGAAGGGCTGGAGGTGGGCAGTGCGAGGCTCTCGTCAGATTGTTGGAGCAGCGACGAGTCGGCTCCGTAGACTTTGTAATTGGTTGTCTCGGATGTGGTGGAGATGCTCTGGCTCGACGTGGCCGATGCGAATGATGCTTTTGGCGCAATGGTCCGCAGCAGGGTTTCTTCTTCGTCGCTGTTCGTGGTGTCCTCTGGCAGTGGAGCAAGGGGTGTCTCGGACGCTGGGGCCGCTGTGCTGTAGAGCGCTTTCTTTTGCTTAAGATCGGGTGTCTTTGGTACTTTGCGTAGGCCACCCACCATGCGGTAGTTCCAGGGCGACGACGCAATAGGATCTTCAGCTAAGTGCGTGGACGAGGAACCAGGGGACGGGGCGAAATCGTGAGGCTCAGGTTTGCCGTAGTCCGGGACGGTGGTACTTGCGCCTGTAAACGCGGAACTCGGCCGATCGTCGCTCCATGCATCGATGGAAGGGCGGTCTTGCGAGCTCGACGTTCCTGATAGGGACAGAGGGGGCGACCGGAGGCTGCTAGAAACATCCGACCGTTTGTTCAAGCGGACAAGTGAGAAAGTTTTGTCGGAGTGCACCGCGACGAGGTTAGCACGCCGGGACAGGGGCCGTGGAGTGGGTGCAGCAGAGGTCCACGATGCGCCAGATGTCGACGTTGGTGACGCGCCAGGGCCGATATCCTGCGGCGATTGCGCATTAACCGACGTGATATTAGTCGAAACTTCAGATGGTGACCTCAGAGCCGGGGTGGTTGGACCTCCGGGACCCAAGGCTGAGGAGGGGCTGCCATGGCTGGCAGCGAGTTTCGGGCCTGAAACCCCTCCAACCTTGGCCCTGACCAATGAGGCCGGCGATGCCGAAGTTGAGGACAATGCGGACCCTGGACGGCTGGCATAATCTCCTGTTCCCTCCCCACGCCAGGACGGTCGTCTGCCATCTTCCACCGCGCAGCCGGTTCGGTCGTCATAATTTCCCTGCGCATGCGACGAGGCCTGACTCGGCACGCGGCCTTCAGGATCGAGGCGCGGTGGCGTATAGGGGACGATGCGAATTGCGAGCGTGTTGTTCTGCGACTGCGTCCTCTGCTTGAGCGGTGTCGTTCGGCCTGGGTGTCGGGGAGGTGGCCCCGACATGGCGCTCTCTCCTGGAGGTCGGGTCGCCCGGCGTTCGGAGCCGGGAGACGATCAATCCGTTGACTCCAGCTCCCACGTCGAAGACTGGACGATCAAATCAGTTCCATGACTACTTCATGCGCGCACATGAGTATCGTCTAAGATCTCTGCAGCGTTTTTCCCGCCTTCGTTTGTCGCCTGCGCAAGTCGTCGGCGCTGCAGCGCAGCGGGCGTGCTGGGTCTTCCCTGCGTATTAGTAGCGTGCAGGCACCACAGTTGTCCGTCGTCGTTCTCTCGAGCTCTGCTCCTCGCACTATGCGATTGGTCGTCCGAAAGGAGATTAGAGGACGGGGATAGCGAGCGTGGCCCTTAGGGCAAAGATGGTGCAGGGAGCTAATTATTATAAAAAAAATATTAGGAGTATATTCACCTCGACTGGTGGAGAAGAGGCGGCGGGAGCGAGTGGGACGAAAGGAATGATAAGAGACAGGGCAAGTTGATTAAAGATAGAGGAGAAGAATCGGGAGATGGCGAGGGCGTCAGGCAAATATCAACCAGCCATATAGAGGGCAATGAAGAGGGTGGGCAAGCGAGAGCGCAACCTTAGATCGAAGCGTCTGATGGAAGGCTGGGGACCTGGCAGGGGCAGCTTCGGGGTTGATACCACCGGGTGTCCAATAGCTGCAATGCTATCTGGACAGCCAAAGGACGAAAACTGCGGCCGGGTCGACAACTGGCGGCTCTCGAATGGTAACCCACGCTCTCTCGCAGCCAAGCAGCTCCTCCCAACCCAAAGAAGTGGAGGTTTGGAGAAAGGGGTGTGGATGGGAGAACACGAGGGGAGGTCTAGAAGTTGCACGAAGTTTAGAAAGCTGGCAGAACAAGGACCGCGATGGTTTCTGCGCGGCCCATTGGTCCAGGGCCCAGCGCCTGTTTTGCTATGCACTCTTCAGGAGTGGCCATCGGTCCACGTTCCTTTCGAGAGATTTGCGATGAGAAAACAACGGATCCAGCTGCACACCGCTGCAAAGTTTCGAAGCAAGGCTGAGTCTAATTTCGCGTGCCATAGAAGTCGCGACGCGATAGGCAGGCGCTGCCCTGGCCTGCAGTAGTGGTCGCCAGATCGAGTGTCGTCTAACTGAGTCCTGCCATTCTGGTGCCCAAGAACGCCTGTGGAGCCATTGAGCTTCTTCAACGTCATGACAAACCCCTTTTTCCTCCTTTTCCTCTGCCTTTAGGGTGGATACCGCCCCCGACGCTCTGGGTCTACTGCGCTGCAGCCAGGACCATGGACAGACGGCGCCAACCTGACTCTGCCTACGATTTTTGGGACCGAGGATCGTAAAAGAGAAAAGTACGAGAGGACCCTCTGCGACATGCCGTCGCAGGACAGCGGCTGGCTGCGTTGGAAGAAACAATGGGTGGCCGATGTCCAACGATGTCACGGCGGTGGAAAAAGCATTCGTGGGTGTTCATCCCCCACATCCATGGATTGCATCCCTGGTCTCAGATGGCGCCCTGGGTAACGTTGAGTAACGTCAAACGCTTCACCGCCTTGTGGGGAACATACCTTGTGAGCCACCCACTGGCCGGATTCCCACAGACAGGACACAGGCGTGGTCCTCCACCGCTGGCTTGAAGTCGGCCCTTGTAAAACCCAACCTGCATCCCCTTAACTCACTACAAGCGCGTCAGCCATTCAACCGCATGCAATGTTGAACAGCAAGACCTCCATACTGGACCGCATGGAGGTCGATGGTCGAAAGAGACAACGGCGAACAAAAGTGCGGCAGGGGCGTCGAGGGGCGTCAGCGGCCGGGGCACTAATTAAATTGTCATGCAAAACATGACAATCGCGTCGCTGATTCGCGTGTGTTTCGCGTTTAATAGGTCGCAATATGTACTGCAATGCTTTCTCCGCCGACGTTGGCGCAACGACACCCACAGATAACGGGTCGCATGATAGGTTGAAGAGGAGATGCCGACAACTGATGGGATAACCAATGGGTTGTTTGCAACCTCTGGACAATGGTCGTCTTTGGCGACCTCTCATATTGTCTCACCTGAGATCCAGAACAGAGCCAGCCATTGCGGGGCGACTGCAATAACAAAGACAAAAGAAAAAGGAGGAAAAGGAATGGAGGCGTTGAGGCGTTTTTGCCTTCTTTGATCGACGGTGGGCATTGGCAAATAGAATTTCGTCGCGAGACAATTTGACAGCAAGGTCGAAGCATTTGCAACCGGAGACACCGAACGGCCCATTTGCCATCGTGGGCTCGTGTTCTAAGACAAACCCTCGCTGGATGTTCGCTAGCGGATCTAGAAGGGCTGTGGGGTAGCTACTTGGACTACGAATTGCGATTTTCTCGAAACCATATCGGTCGTCAGATCTGGACATTCTCGATTCCAGGTTCTACCCAAAGCTCCACGAGCCAGGAATAGCCGACCGTCGACTGACAAGGGGAGATCGAAAGCCAGGGAACCAGGACAGTCAAGGGTAGCATCACGCAGGCCGTTACTGATAGGCGCGATTCCGCCGAAGCGGCACTTGGCGATTTAAAAACAACCCGATCCCTGCTCCTTCGGCCACACACATCCGGCCTCCCGCAGCTGCCGAGTTCCGATACCCACACGGCGTCAACGCAGGGCTGACACCCAGGCACCTCAACCGGCGGTGCTCCGTAACCTCCCTCGGCCGAGATGCTCGAGATGCGGTCCTTCGGCCCCTGGTGGCACAAGGGCAAGTTCAGTACCCTGCGCGATACCAATGATGAATCGAGTTGGGTAGTCAGGACAACTAACTCGAGGGACAGATATTTCTTCCGCACCCCCACCAATCACCACCAAGACTGCATCCATACTCCTCGTCGTCTACGCGCTTCTCTACTTCCTCCCCTTCTATGCCTCAGCCACCACCCGGCCCAGTCCCACTCTCTCCCGGGACGCCCCCTCTGTCATCCGGGCCCGCATCCGCTCCGTCGCTATCTCATGTTTCCTATGCCTTGCTGCCACCGCCGCCATCCTCACCAAGGCTGCCGACGCATCGCCATCCGATATCCTGCACATCACGGGCGTCTGGCCACCTGCACTGCTCGATTCCGCGCGTGCCCTTTTCTTGACCGCCCTTCTGTTTCTCGGACCTCTCTTCCACTACTTCATCGTGGATGCGGGCTGGCAGGACTGGGTGCAACTCGTACCCTTCCGGGAGCTCTGGGAAGAATGGACCACCTGGCGTAACATTGTAGTAGTATGTTCCCCCTTTTCCGTCTCCCTCTCTCTCCCCTACCCACCCACCACTTACCCTCTCATCAGGGCCCCTTCACCGAGGAGCTCCTCTTCCGCTCTGCCTCGGTACCCCTTATGGTCATCGCCCACACCTCGGTCAGCAAGACCATTTTCCTCTCGCCAATCATCTTCGGCCTCGCCCACGTTCACCACTTCTACGAGTTCCGCCTCACCCATCCCCAGGTACCCGCCGCAGCCGCCCTGCTGCGCTCCCTCTTTCAGCTGACATACACCACACTTTTCGGCGCCTACGCTACTTTTGTATTTGTGCGGTCCGGGTCGTTGCTCGCTGCGTGTGCCGTCCACGCCTTCTGCAACTGTATGGGCCTGCCGAAGCTGTGGGGGCGCGTGGAGCGGCCGTCACGGACCGCTGAGACACTATCAAGTTCATTATGGACGTTATTGTATTATGTGCTCTTGATATTTGGGGCTGCATCCTGGTACCGCAATTTGTGGGCGTTGACCGAGAGCGAGAATGCTTTGGTTCCAACGTCAGCATTTTGAGCTTCCCCCCCTTACTCTGAGGATGTGTTTCCATCTTTGAGACAGTCATAAGCTCGAGGTCAGGCGCAATATGGGTGAAAAAGACCTGAACGTTCAAAGCTCCATCATCAAACGCACAGTATGGAACATGAAAGTCGATTAATTTAGGTCTGGATTTTTGTATACATCTTGTGGGGAAAACAGATAAGCCCCTTTCTCATATCCCCGCATGCCCTGCTCCTTCCGCCCTGCCAGCAGACCATCACTCCTTCAATTGTATCTGTACTTTCCATCTTTCGCCCCTCAACGCCAGTCATGCGGCGCATCGTACCCTTAGTAGCTATTAAACTGCAAGATGAAGCGCGGTATGCATGTAGATGCTTTACGCCGTTCGCAGGTCAAAGACGAGAAACAAGAGGAAATAAAACCCAAAAGCAGTCCCCTCCCAGCACTCCCACTAAGTTGCCCAATTCTATGCCGAAATAGATCGTTCACTGAGAAATTTTCAAGTAAAAGAGACGGAGTTAAAGTGATATACATGAACGCAGCAAAGGCCAACTCCCCGGCGCCGTAATCCGATCGCCTTTTTTGTGCTGGTAAGTCGCGCGTAGCTCGAGAAGAGGCGAGGCCAGTGGGGTGATTATGCACGACACACCGCTCATGCGTTGGCAGCATCCCGGTTACTCAGAGAACTGGCGCTCATCGTGGGCTGCGTAGTGGGTAGGAGACCAACAGACTGGGCCTTTTGGCGGACCTTGGCCCAGGCAAAGACGAGGCCGCTGACGAAGCCCAAGAAGATTGCTGAAACGCTGCCGAAAGTAACAGGGGCATTAAAGAATATGAGGCCACTGATAGCAATCGGGAGCTTGTTCAGGGCGCCCACCATCGAGTATGTTGTCGAGGAGGTGACGCGAATGCACCAGGCGGAGCAATACGAGATAAAGATGGCAGCCAGGCCTGAGTAGACCATACCAATCATCAGGCTTCTGCGCGTCTCAACCGGGAAGTTCTTGGCGAGGTTCGCAGAGGACCAGTCCTCGGCCAGGAGTGAGAAGACAATCAAGACCGGAATCGTAAGAAGGTTATTGTAGAACATAGCTGTCGGGATGTCAGTCGCCAAAAAGCGCTTCCTCGGCCAGGTTCTAACTTACTGTCATAGTCCTTGAAATTCATCTTCTTGATCACCTTGCGCATGCCCAGAACATATGCCGCAGTGCAGAAGACATTCATGCTCATCCACGCATACCCAGCGTTCAGGGTAGAAATGGCAGCCGAAGCCTCGCCAGTGTGGCCAACACCGTCAACAGCCGCCTGAATATCAGCCCATGCCGCGATGATGGAGCTGAGCACCATCAAGCCGAACGAGAGGAGAGTCAGGGGTGTAACGCTGCCACCGAACCAGAGCACCTCTCCGTACGCAATGACAATGATAGTCAAGTTCTTGAAAATCGTGTACACCGGAACGGACAGAAATTGGAGAGCCTTGCCGCCTGTGTAGATCATGCCGACAAGAAGGAGCGAAATGGGGAACCCTGGACACGTGTTTGTGGTTAGCCGCCAGCTTCTTCCAAGTGTGTGTTCTAAGGGGTCGTACATTTTTTTGCTTTAGTCGAATCGAAGGGCGCGAGGTTCTTGAATAATCCCAGCTGTTTGAACATCAAGATAGCCAGGGTGCAGACAATGGACTGGAGCCGTGCTGTTAGTAACGCCGCCATAGGTACCGTACATCAGGAAATGCATGAGGGAAAACATACCTGCACGGCAAGGTAAAAGAACATCAAATTCCATTCAGACCCTGAGACGACATATTTGTTCACCACGGTCATGCTGATCGAGGCCAAGCAGTATGCGATAATTGAAGCGCCAGGACTGTGATCAATCTTGTCGATTACGGCGCCCACTGCGACGATAGGCGGACCATCGTTGCGGATACCACGATGGGAGTTGGACCGGCTGAGAAAGGGGTCCTTCTCGCCGCCAAATTCCTGGCTGTCGTTGGCCCTCATCTCAATGTCCTCGTTCTTTTTGTTCGACATGGCGACTTGCTCCTCGGCAAACGAATGTGTGCGGGTCGAAACTAATGTAGGAGTAGAGGAGGTAAACAGACGCTCCAAGTTGAACTCAGCCGAAAGTTCAAGACGATGGGGCGACGATTGAGACAGACTGTCCACGGCAGTTGTGGCGCGCCAGGAAAAAAGCGACCGGATCAGACGGCGCAGCGGCAGGCAGCGGCTATCGGCTACTCTGCTGCAGAGGAAAGAAAGGGAAATGCGACTACTTCTCACGTCGAAACCATTCCAGTGTACAGGCCGTGAAGAAGGGCGAATGCCGCGATAGTTGAAGACGCTGTCGAGAGCCGGGAAGACGCGTGTCAAGAAATCTGTCGGGTTGTTAAATTGCAAATGGCGAATCCACAGCTCCAAAAGGGGCTTGTCACTTGGTCCGAGCGTTGACCATCCGGTCAGTGGAAAACGCTGGCCCCTGCAAGCAACCTGGGTCCTCCTCGTTCGCAAGGAAGTGTACCTGCAAATTGTACTTTGTAGGCTACAAAAAAGTGTTGTTCACAATCTGCACCCTACAAGAGCAGGCATGGAAAAGGGCACACACATGGAGCATCGCATTCCCTGATATCCCGAAACACCGAGCTAAAAAGCCATTTACGAGACGACATGTTATAATCCATAACCCACCCCGCAACACAGTGAAACACCCTTCTGACTCTCTTGAGAGTCCTTCCACTCAAGTAGCTTTTGATATAGGGCTCGCTGGCTCCTCGTCCTCCTCATCCCCCTCGTCTCTCATCTCTTTATCATCGTCGTCCCCTTCGCCCCGCTCGTCAGCCTTGTCGCTCTTCTCGGCGCCGAGCGCATCGGGGGCAACGGGGAAGTTGAGATGCTTCCAGTCCTCCAGTTCCTCCGTGACAGAGCGTAACCGATCGCGGATGCTCTCGATAGCGTAGCTTCCCAGCAACAGCCGCAATGGAGGGTACGAACAGTGTCCGAGCTGCCATACCAGCTCAGCGCACTTGACGGCGCTCGTTGGTTGGCGGTCTCCCAGCCACTGCACCATCCTCTTGGCGTGCAGAGCCGGCGAGGTCGCATGGGCATACGCATCGCTCGCCGGCTTGATCAAAAAGTGTCCCCAGGTCGGAAGGGGGTTCATTTTCGCATCAGGCTCATCGCGCCTGACCAGCCCGGGCTCAACTAAGGTGGCCTTGATGTTGAACGAGTCTACCTCGTACAACATGGCCTCAACTAAGCCCTCGACAGCATACTTGGTGGCGCAGTATGGCCCGAGGCCGGGCACACCCAAGGCACCAGAGGTTGAGCTAAAGATGAGATATCGGCCAGAGTTCTGCTGGCGGAAGTAGGGGAGGCTTGACTGGATGATGTGCAGCGTGCCCATGAAATTGGTCTCAAACTGGTTGCGAATCTCGTACTCGTCCTGGTCTTCACAGGCACCAATAACACCGTAGCCCGAGCAGTTGACGATGCAGTCGATGCGGCCAAAACGGCTCAACACGGCCTCGATGACGCGGGTGACCGAGGAGCCATCGCGCACGTCGCAGAGCAGGCCAAGACAGTTCTCGTTCTGCTGCACCATGGACTCGGGCGTTGACTCGAATACCCTGCCAACCGTGGCGACAAGGTCACCGTGGCCCAGAGCACACTTCACAAGGGAGCGCCCCATATGACCTGTACCGCCAAAGACCTGCGCCCACAATTAGCTCGCCATCCCTATTAGATCGGGGACCAGGTAAGTCAGGTAACTCACAACCCACACCGATTGCTTGCGCTGCACCCCGGGCTGCGGAGGATCACAACTAGCAGGAAGCTGGAGCCTCAGCCTGGCCGAGGAAGTGTCGGATCCAGCGACGGACGCGCCGTCCCGGTCCTGGGTGCTCCGAGCATCCATTGTCGGATCTGATTAGATACCTTACGTATTTGTGCAATTCACGCTCTGTGAGGCAATGGCGATGCTAGTGGCAAAACGCATTCGCCCGCCTGGTCAAATCTCATCTTATTGCGCTGCGTACTACACCAAAGACATCAAACAAGAGCCAGCACATGTCGTTTATGCAAAGGACGAAGGGTCTTGGCGACGACGTTGACAGAAGCCCGCTCAACGGTGGCCACTCGGCAAAAATCCACACATTGATTGATCCCTGTCATATCACCCCATCTACTCATCACGTGCCGGGGGTTAGGGAACCCTCACCCCTGGCGAGCTCATCGTAGTATGGGGGGGCTTTCCTCCTTACCTACATTGGAACATGCTTGAGGATGCGGTCGGTCACTCACAGTTGGGATAGTTGACCAGGTACCTTCCTGAGAACCCCTGAACTTGAGTGTTCTTCTCTTCTGGCCAGTCTTTCTACACGTGGACGGAAGTACCAGGACTCTCGGCCAAGAACCCAATCACCCCAGTCTAAGCCTTCTCAGCACTCAAAAGCCAAAATATCAAGGGTGCTACGCGAGTCACCTCGTCCCGAACTAATCAGATAGTCAGCAACTCCATGTTGTACATGAAAAGGATATGTTGACCTTGTCGGTGCGTTTGTCTCTGCTCGGGGAATATTGATGGCGCAATTTTCGGCTCGGCTTAACAACCGAGCCCCGCCTACGTCAACCCGCCGCTGCACTCACTCACTCACAGCGACATGCGACAAACTGACCAATCTCACTTCACTTATTCGCCACGACCAGTGAGTGAAATATGAGGACCGTGATACCCTAATTAAATTCTCATGAAATCTGCTGTTTCGCTGCCAACCCCTCCTATAAAGACATTGAACATTCCAGGCCTTATCCATTCTTGACAACAAGGTCTGCCCCGCATCATCCAAGTGGGAAAAGCCCCGCCTGTGTTGATCGCTTCGCAACGCTCCCATCCACGGCAACTTCGACAGACATATCCATTGCCTGAAAGTAACCGGAGGCAGAAGATATAAGACGCAACAAACATGAAGGCGTACTACTATGACAACCTCCCCGTAAGCCCCCAGCCAGTGACCCATTCCTACTTAGTATCGTGAATATTCACACGCATAACCCGTCCAGGGCGACCAGCGCCTGCCCCATGACTCCGGCAATGCTGTCGCGGCCTTAGATCTCCGCAAAGTCGGCGTGCTGTACTACCGTATCGACTCTCTTGATGGCGTAAACCAACTGGCCTCGGAGCGCGGGTACAAGAACCGCGACGAGATCACAGTATCTCCCGAGAAGATGGGCGACGTGTACGAGGCCAAGGTCAAGAGCTTCTTCGACGAGCATCTGCACGAGGACGAGGAGATCCGCTATATCCGTGACGGCGCGGGCTACTTTGACGTGCGCAGCCAGGGCGATGAGTGGATCCGCGTGCGGCTGGAGAAGGTTTGCGGTCCTGTACTTTCTGTGGTGTCGTGGTGTAGTAGTGAGAAAGTGAGAGCGACGAGCTGACCGAAAGGGCTGAAATCCAGGACGACCTGCTTATCCTCCCGGCGGGCATCTATCACCGCTTTACGACTGATGAGACAAATGTAGGCACTACTGGGATTTTTATGTATGTGGAGAGACTTAACGCTAACACGCACTATTAGTACATCCAGGCCATGCGCCTCTTTAAAGAAGAGCCCAAATGGACACCCCTGAACCGCTCTGGCGAGCTGGACGGCAACCCCTATCGCAAGGAATACGTCACTCAGTTTCTCAACTAACCCGGATCTGCTATGAATGGAAATGCGGGCTTGTTGGACGTCCATATATATTCACGAGTACTTCAATTGGGGAGTGATTTATGTCTTCGCTTTCAAGAGCCATCGGTTTTCTTGTTGATATTTTGTACCTACGCTGTACAGATACCTGCCCGCCCTGAGCTCCGTTCTCCGGTGCTCATCTAGCTCGACGCGGCATATGTATTGGACTGCAAGAGACTTTCCCTTGTGACTCGAATTCCCGGTTGATTCTGGCAGCATAATCATGCTCCAAGCCACAATCTTCGATGCCGATACCGCACACTGTACGTGCTGCCCACCAAACGCCAATATCCCATGCAGTCGCCAGCCAAAATCTCCAAACGCCAAATCAAATGAGAATGACAACACTCTCCCATGTATTTCAAATCGCTTCATGGTGCTGTATGTCCATCATCGTACCTCGGGAGCAGGGACTTCCGCCCCGGCAACCGCGATTTCGTTGTTAATAGCATTGGCAGTGTCGTCACGCGGGCGGCCCTCTAAATCAGTTGGTTAGCTTGCCTTCAAAAACAGACATGACAAAGAGGCAACCCACCAAACAGACGGCGCCACCACGTTGGTGGATCAAACGGTCGCGAGCCGCCGTGTAGCGGGGGGTAGACATCGGTGAAGAAGTACCATACGTGGCCGATGACAACGCCCATCAACTCATCCTTGGGAATGGTACCGTGGAGAGTGAGGCTGAAGGCCATTAGCACCCAGGGGAGGTAAGGCGCCGTGAAGACAAGCAGCCCCAGAAAGCTCAGCCGCGTGTCAGGGTTCCGGCGCGACCAGATGTACACCAGCGTCGACGATAGCGGATGGCCAAGGAAGGGCATCGACACGAGCGGCGACAGCAGGATGAGACATGCCATGGCGTACAGCAGCAGCCATGAGAAATGCGCCGGCGACCGCCCTGACGACTCCTCAAGCAGGCGCGAGTACCGCTGAAGGAAGTAAACTTGGAAGAGCAGGTCGATGGAGAAGGGGCCAAAGTAAAGGAACGTCGTCAACAGGCGCCAGTACTGCGATCACCCAACAGGTCAGCAGGCTCACGACAATGTGTGATTTGCAAGGAGAAACATACCTGGGACTTGTGAAAGACGGCGCGGTAGCTGTAGAAGAGCTGAAAGGGCGTTACGAGCTGGCACTGCACCAGGCCGCTTGCGAGCACAGTCGCAGTTGTCCACCATCTTGTACAGATAGGCATCTCCCAGAACCATGTCTCGAGCGGAAAGCGACCGCCATCGCCAATCATTTGGTCCATAGCTACGAGTGGGCGTCCAAAGGAGCGCCGGGAAGTTGGCGACTGGTCTCGAAAGAGGGGAGTGGCGGGAATCGCTGGATGCGTGGGAGAAGTGGTCGCTTCAACTGCGACTTGCGAGGGGCCAGCTGGACCAATGCAGCCTCGGCGAGTGTCTTAAAACAAACTATCTTGGACAGGGCAGTCGAATAGCAAACGCACTGCGTGCGGTCAGTTCGGTGGCAACGATAAGTATAACGAAGGTGAGTAGAGGCGAGAGAGCACCAGACTACTTTGATGGTGTCGATGTGTCCTTTTGGCACGATGGTTCATCTATTTGCCTTCTTTGTCAAATGCGCGGCACAAGTACCCTAAACCCCAGCGCAATGACGCCAGTCTTCGATGCGACGATGCCTCTATGCATGTAGAAGGTACATCGCTATAAAAGGACGGGAATCCATGTGGAGCTAATCCGTATGTGTGGCTTGCATGCGATTATTGTGGCTTGTGCAACCCCGCCACCCCATTTAACAAATGGCCAGGGTCTGCCACAAGCGGCCAGGGTTTTGAGTGCCAGTCGCGTCGCGCGAAAATGTGCCCGCGTCTTGAGTCCTCGAGGCATCCATCCCAACCACCTCCCATTTGGAAAGCCATTGTGGGCACATTCCTGGGCCTATCAACCCAACTTCATATTCTCCAGATCGCCTTCTGCTTGCGAACGCTCCGCCACCATTTTGCTCTCATTTTTCGATCCTGCGCTGTATTGTCGCCGCTTTCCGCGCAACAGTGAGCACCTACTGCTACATATCGATTGTTAAGCTAGTGGACCTTTCAGTCTTCTCAAACCCCTTGTGCGCCAGCGGCGAGCAGACATCCCGACCCTACAACCGCCATGCCACCAAAGAGACCAAGTACGGGAGGGAACGCACAGGCCAAGAGGGGAAGACCATCAGCAGCGGCGTCGGCAGGGAGGAAGTCAGGGGGGAGGGTCAGCGGTGTCCAGCGTACGTTGTGGATTGCCGCCTCGATGCGCGCCTTTTTTTGCTGACATAACTGGTAAAGCGGGTGACCCAGTACCACAAGGGAAGAGGAGGAGATACCGCCCAGGAACATTGGCCCTGAAGGAGATCCGGAGGTATCAGAATAACACGGATCTGCTACTCTCGAAGCTTCCCTTTTCGCGACTGGTAGGTTTCCTAGGTGGTGGCGGGCTTGTCGAATCTTTTGCGCGGAAAGCTAACACGCGGGCGTCAGGTTCGAGAGATTGCGCTACAGTTCCGACCGCACAACGAGGAGATGCGATGGCAGTCGCAAGCCATACAAGCACTTCAAGAATCGGCCGAGGCGTTCCTAGTACACCTCTTCGAGGACACGAATCTATGCGCCATCCATGCCAAGAGAGTTACCATTATGCAAAAGGACATCCAACTTGCCAGGCGAATACGCGGCGTATGGGGTGGCGCTGGTTGGATATAGAGGCTCCTCGAGGAGCCTCTTGGTGCGGTTTTGCATTGGGATCCATGGATGTAACGGGTGCGGCGGGTTGATTGGTCATTATTTGCATACATCCGAACTCCAGGAAGGATGAGGGATTGAGTTTTGGCAAGCTGTGGCGTTAAATGGCGTTTAATGGGAAGGTATAGGGGTTTGACGTTGCTGCATACAACCCTTGTTGCAAGCAGCTCCCGGGTTTGGGAAAATGTACCATAGGTATAGTGCCTGGATGGCACCAGGGCTGGTGCCTACCTACTACTTATATGTAGGTTGGTCAGCGTAAGGTTTGCTTGGCTTGGACTTTATGTTGGTTTTAATCAAGCGTCTCGTACTCGGGCCAAAGGGGGACTGACTGCCAAGAGGAAGTAACAACTTGAAGCAGTGAAATGAGAAAGCTAATACTAAGGTAAGCTATTCTTCGTGTGGAGAGCCGTGTCATCGCGTCATTCATCAATCCCTGGGCTTTTGGGCATTGTGGCAGCTACCTAGGCCGCGGCTACCCATGTACCGACCGAAGTGGCGGCACCAAGCCAGGTTCGCTCTCACGATTCCCGCTCCGCAACCTCTCCGTCACCCGCTACCTGCAATACAGTCGCTTCAGAAAGCAAAACTGGAAACGGTATCTCAGGTGCCGTCGCTGCCAAAACCATGGGGGTTTAGCTGGCCCTCGTTGCCAAGCATGGCATGTAGCCGATCAATGCTGCTGGTCAGTTCTTTGTGTTCCCTCTCCAACCTACTACACTGACTCTCAAGTGTACGTATGTATGTCGCCGACATGTCCAAGACATCGCCTTTGCTCACCCGAATATCCGAGTCGTCGGGGCAGAGCGAACTTGGCAAGGCACCTAGAAGGCCCTCAAACCGAGCATTGAGACGGTTGCGGTACTGCTTCTCGACAACGTTATGCGCATTGCGGGTTTTTCGCTCGCCGGTCGTCTCTTGCGGCTTGCTTGCCATGTTTTTGGAGGTTCTGGATGCGCTACGCAGCTTCGTTTTGCTGGAGCGGCCGGTCGCTGGGACCGAGCCAGCAGCCATCAGCGGTCGGCCAGTTCCCGGCGGCACACTCCACGTAGTTCCGTCGGAGGACCCCTCTCTCGGTACCTGCTCGGTTCGATAAGTCGGGTTGCCTCCATGAGCAGAAATTTCCGGGTCGGTGAAGCTGCTTCCTGCTATGATGGGTGAGGCAGCGGACTCCGGGGTGCCCAGTTTGAAATCGTCTGCTGAATAAAATTCAAGCCCTGGGGATAACGAAATGTGCAAAGAAGTAGGTGAAACAACGCTACCCGTGTACAGACTGGGCGAGTCCTGTTGCGACGCACATGCATATATTCCGAAGTTTGATGGTGCCGAGATCATTGAACTCCCGCTACTGTACAAGGCATCGCTCCCGGGCGACAGCCTGTCGAAAAGGGGCGCATTGATATCGATGAAGTCCGAGGGGTTCGTCGTCTCTGGGAATCCGCCGATGCTTTGCTGGTAAGCAGTTGGTTGTGCAGGGTATCCGACATCGATGAATGCCGGGGTTTCGGTCGTCTGCTCAAACCCACCAACGATCAGGTGCTGTGATGAGAAAGTCAGCCCACCCATCTCGCACACAAACAAGCCGAGGTACGCCAGCGCACAGAATCTCCTGTTCCTCGCCCTGTTATATCCCATCATTTTCAGCTGCCTAGCTGTTTTTCTTTTCTTTCTCGGCAACTTCCTTCCCTCCCGACTTGGTCGAATCCGCCTAGCAGGATTTTACCCCCTCGCTCCTTACGGTTTCTAGCAGCGCCGTTTCTTTTCGATACTAGGCTTCTTCACCGAAGAAGAAAAGGTTGGCGTACCTCTGTTTCATCGGCACTACAGTCAAAGAACTGCGTGTTTTCATCCGGCCTCAACATGGCTGAATGTCTTGCTGGCAAATGGATGTTGACTGTATTTCTAGATGATCGAGATAACAATTGCTTGACCGGCTAGAACCAGAATGTCACCGCTGCCCACTGACCGGCCGGTCTATATATCAGTGGCGCGATCTGAATCAACAGGTTGTGGGCGGCCGCATACCTACGGGGAAAGTAGGGATTGAAGAGGCTGAAAAGCCGGTATCTCTGGTTGTATCTGGTTGTTTCTGCCTTCTTCCAGCCCTAGTAGGCTAGGCACACGCCCGGAAATCTTTGCCTCGCGGTCTTGCTGCGATGGAACAGCCCCGGGGAAGGCTTCGAGTTAGCTGATCCGCTTATTTTGGCGACTCGGGCCCCAGTTCGATGGGAAGATGCTGAGGTACGAACACGAGACCGGGCTGTCGGACTGGGAACCCACTGGCTCGAGAGCGCCACAGCCTTGGAAGTCACCTCACCCCCCTCAAACCGTTGCTTAGTTCAAGTGGACTGCCGACCTAAACCGTTGGTCTCAAGGTGCGCAGCCTAGGGCAACCTCGGTTGAATAAGAGAATTCACAGCGTGATCCCGAAGACATAAGACTGCAGGCCCAATAGGCGAACGGGGTAACAGGTTCTCTCTTCCCAGAAGTCACGGGCTGGAGGCGCGTTATCTTATGCTCGTCTCGCTTCGGGGTCGTCCTGGCCCTCTTTCCCTGGGTCTTGACACGCACACCCCCAGACACCATATGGCACGGACTCGTTGGACCTATGAGAGGCCGATTCCTCCCACGGAGGCCGCTTGGTCACAGGCCAGGGCTCAGGAGAAGTACCTTGGCTTCGTTTGCAGCCGTCGCCCGCCACCTTCCATCTGCTAAGCAGTAGCATTCCATCTCGGGGCTCTCCTGAACGCCCCCGGGGACCGAACGTCTTTCTATGCGGTCTGGATTCAACTCTCGTCTAGGAAGCTTCCCGAACGCCACACCGGTTGCGGATGGTGTCGACATGCCCAACTCGCTTTAGATCCAGCGTTCCACCTCAGACCGCTGCACAAGAGGCATACGAGTCTCGGCGTGGGGCAGGGCAGCGGGCTTTCTGAATACTGGCTCATATAAAATACAAGGATGACCTATATCTTATTCCGGTTTCCCGGTTTTCCATGAAAATTACTCAATGATTGGCCCAAACCCGAGTCGGGTCTCTCGATTCCAACGAAAGCAAAGCGTGCACTAACCAGTTGGAACAAATCTTAAGCGGCTTACCGCTCTGACGATTGCCGACCTGTCGGTTTACCATTCCTGGAAGCTCTGGTGCTTCGGCATGCTCTGCCTAGGCAGGCTAATGTGCATGTTATCTGTGGCGATTCACCCATCAGGGGTTAGGGCTTTTCTCTGTCCAGGCCATTTGCCACAGTAGGTACTGCCGAATGACTGGGAGCTACCTCACCTTACACTGCACGTGAGCTCTGATCACATGGCGATCTTCTAGACGACTGTCAATCTCAACAGCTGCCCAGGGCTCATGCCATCGGAAGCCTTGATTGCGCCTACGTTATATCCCCGGAGTCCCAGGACGAACGGTGCTTGGCTGACAACGGCAGTGACTGGGCTTAAGGGTCCATCCCTTCAGTTAGTAGACGTATGCTACCCGGGGCTGCCCCAACCGACCAACAATCCCCGACGCATGATCCATACCCATGCCTCGGTGTCTCTCTTGCGCGATACCCGAGCGTATCTCACTTTGGCACACAGGAAGCGTTCAGCTACCCTGGGGTGATCGATGTCAAGGAACCCAGGGCAACGAAACCCATCTGGTTGAGCCCCGCGCAGCGATCGATAGTCCATGATGAGCAGCAGTTCGGTGTTACGTGCCAACTTCCAAACGAGGCGCTGCAAAGGATTTCTCTCGGCCGAGAGGGGGGTCTTGATTCCGCCAACCCAAATACTGCCACAGCATCATGACATTCCAGAACGTGATGGACGCGGAACGTGACGTTGCTACCCCGAGTTGTGGGCGCGGGCTGGAGAAAAGGGTATTAGGCTTGTGAAGAATACCGCTTCACAGTTCCCCTTGATGATTGTGCCTCAGTCCCTCGGTTGAGCGTTTTATGCGGCTATCTTGAGGACAAAGCTTCATCAGTGGCAGTGACTATGGTCATATTTTATGGCGGTTGGGCAAAAACTCCGAGAAAATCGAGGCTTGCGATGTCAACTTCCACAAAAGCCCCCCACCCCGAGAACTACCGCATGCCGGATTTCCGCAGGCTGAGGTCAACATTACACCTTCATATAACTAACCCATCCAACAGCTGACATTCAACCTCCCACTACCAAAAACAAAGAACTCTCTCACCCGAAAGTGTTGATTCTGGATCTTTGGTGTCCCCCATATCGTGGGGCCAGACTTTCATATGTCTCTCGCAAAGCAAAAAGAAATGGATGCCCAATAACAGGATTGAACTGTTGACCTTCGCATTACTTGATACAAGTGATCTGTATTAGTACGACGCTCTAACCAGCTGAGCTAATCAGGCTTTGTGACTTGATTCGTTGTATTAGGTTGGTGGGCTTGTGATATTTGTGATCCTTGGTGGAGTGGTGGTGGATAGGGGTGGATAGTTTACTGGCTGAACGTGCCCTTATCGAAGCACGGTATTATGGGCGGGCTCGGCCGGGCTGACGGGAGGGCAGATACAACAGAAATCAAGAAGTAAAATTGTGTCCCACAGCCTAGATCATAGATCAAATTTGGGGCGCAGGTGACTATAATCGGGCCTTGATGATTCTAGACGAGATGAGGAACAGAAGGCTTCGGCAGATCATCTCGCAACCGGCGATCTCTAATGTTGACATCCGGCCAAGTCTTTCGCAGAGATTCACACCCAAGCTGAGTCGCCGACCTCGTATAAGTGAGCCGCTTTGGTCTTTCTGCGTCGGTACCTTGGTGGCGATGTCGTTTTTCGTCGGAAATCATTGACACATGATGCTCCACAGATGGCATGTCCCCCAAAAAGGAGGGATGACACGACCACGTGACTAGTCAGGTCAGGGGCTCGTGGAGTAGCCTTACACCAGGGACGTGATGCAGAACATCTCCCCACCAAGTTGCTTACCTTAGACAGGCAGATTTTTGGTGCCCAAGGTGCCTCCCCGAAAGGAGGTCATGATGACGCATTCCCAATGGGGCTCCTGTACGCTAATCAATGTCATCCCTATTCAACGCCAATTGCTTGCTGGATGTTACTCGAACGCCAGACACTTTTTGCACCAAAAGGATGTTTGTAAACTTTGTGATTTTTTAGATTTTTGGTCTTTGGTTGCATACTTCGTCGCGAGAACACCTTCTGCGATAGTTATACAACGCCCTCCACGATTGCCTCCGAGAACGACTGATGAACGGGGCTATCCTCCCCTCCAAAATTTGTACATGTCAAGCCGAATCCCTCCACAGCTTCATCCTATGTAAACGTGCAACCTGCTCAGCCCGTCAGGATTCTCCCCATTTCTTTTGCGCTTTGGCGATACGATTGCCCCGGAGAGTCTGTTGACAGATGTCGATAGACGACCCCTTGTTCATATCGTTGTTCTTCTGATGTTTTCACTTTGTTCCTTTTTCCACCGGATCCGACGCCTGAAACGCAGCCCCAAAAGATAGAAAATGTTTGTGCGGACGTCTGAGCCTCGCTGCCTCTTTTACCAAGGCAGCATTTTCGCCTTCCTTTTCCGTTCCAGTTGCCTGCCTGCCGTGTCTTGAACCACACCAAACCCTAGCATCCCAAATCGAAGACATACATATGAAAAAAAGTGGTATGTGTGCTGGATTGTTGCACAGGTCGGCCCTAGTGGGTCATATACATATAACGAATGCTTCCAAAAACGAGAGAACCCGAAAGGAAATTCGCTTCTCGCAATGTAAGCCTGATGGTAAATTGCCCAGGTCTATCCTGAACATCTCAAGAAATGCTTGTATAACCAAAGAAAAATAAACAGCGTGAATATCGGGTTTCATATCCGCGCGCCAGTGAGCTGCGTCGAAGGGAAGAGCGCATACTGGTGAGGAGGGGGAGGCGTGCTTAGACTTGTTGTTCTCGCTCTCTGTCTTCTAGCCTGAATCGACTCCTTGCGTTTGGGCTCACCGGTTGCAAGCCTCACCAAGTTCGACTCGCTGCTTCGATGCTGCGGTTGCGCCATCAGTTCCGGTCCCGCCTCTTCCGACTCGGGCAACGTGGGCATGGCGCCCTTGCCCTCGCATCGGAATTGCACCTCGACGAACTGCGGGAATGGCTCCGGCTTCGCCCCAAGACTCTCCATGTCGAGTGAGCTTGTACTTGCGCTCAGCCGGGTGAAGTCGGTCGAGGACGACGCTGCCGAGATATGCTTTTCAAATCCAGAGTGCGAGCTTTCAACTGTACCCGTCGTCGAAGCGCTGGTACGATAGCGGGTATGCAACCCAGATGTTTCGAATGCCACGCCGGGTTCATCGAATGGGTGGAAGGCAAACTCCCGAGCATCTGCTTCGGCTGCCAGTAATTGATCACGATAATCGTTGGGGATAAGGAGCGAGGGCGAAAGCGTGAAGCCATGTGACTCCTTGAAGCTCGACGCATCTGATGATTTTCGTACGTGAGGAAGCTGCAGCGAGCTTGGCGCTTCGTTCCTGGGCAATGAGAAGTTGGACGCCTTTGGGAGGGCTAGCGTCGGAGTGATGGCTTCGTGCGCCGTCGCGCAGGAAACCTGGCTGACGGGGCTTAGGGCTGGGACATCAAATTGTCCTGGTGTGAGCATAGTGGGCGATCCCTCACAAGCTCGAAATTGATCCTCGACAGGGGTGGTGCTCTCGCAGTCTCGGCTTAGGTCCAACGACGGTCGATCCCAAGCAAAATCGCAATCAGCTTCGGCAGCATGGTCGTAGCAGTAGTCGATGTCGTCCTCCCAGCTCTCTCTGGTAAGAGACTGAGATCGACCGCCGTCAATCAAGGCTGCCTTGAGAGCTCGCTGCGCAGCAAGCAGATCGAGCTGCCCGAGGGTGTCCGATGCGTTGCTCGCTGGGCGTTGGGGGTTATTATCCGGTGGAATTGACAGCGGCCTCAACATGGGCACAGACTGACTGCCTCTCAGAGATGAGTTGCTGGCCACACTGATGCGCGAGCGTCTCAAAACTGCAACACTTTCATCCTCCTCTGGAACATTCGGTAATGTCGCATCGTACAAGGGGCTAGACGCACAGGGAAGGGGCCAATTGCTGTCGTCGGGGAAGCTCAGTGTGCGCACATGAGTGTGCTCCGGGATAGTGTCCATGTCTGGGCCAGGGAGGTAGCCGTGGGATGTGGCGGGTGGACTAGTGGTGTCAGGAGACGAAGAAAAGGGCTGGGCATGGCGAAATCCACCGCTCGTCTGAGGCCTGTCAAGTGCGACGGCTCCCAACGAATCGAACCCGTCAGGACGGATGGAGGCCCGGCTTGAGATGCGGGGTGGGGGTACGGGTGGTGTGGGAACCATGCTCATGGACGGATCAATGGGGGATCGGGGAGGACGCGGAGGTGGCATTCGTAATTGCTCTTGTGATCTGCTGTGTTTAACAAGACGCCTGGGAGGGGAGAGCTGCTTGGGCAACGTCGAGGAAGATAGGTCGAGCGCCATCCTGGTATAGGGTTCGTCACTGAGCTCCTGTTCGGTCTCTTCAGGCAGCGGGAGGAAGTCGGAGGAAAAGTCGGCAAAGTGAAGGTCGTCGGCCCGGATGCCCTTGAGCGTCCCCGGGGCCGACACTTGCGAGGCCCGAAGTTGCGAAAATTCCAAAGCTAAAGATGTCCTATCCTCTCGTTGAAGGTCGGGAAGATTATCCTTTTGTGTATGGGCCACATGCTGAAAGTTATAGGGCCCCGAAATCTGGATTCGGCGCCGGGGATTCTCGTCAACGTTCTCCAGTGTTGCTGTGCGGCGGCGACTGAAGAACGCGGGGACCACCGAATCCCGCATGGGGGCCGATGTTGGGGCGGGTATGGACATCCCGTCGCTGGCTCCTCCGTCGGCCGAGTACAGCGAGCTACTCCCAGACGAGGTCGGGGCACTACTCTCTCGCTTGAGTTTGCCTCTCCGATTAAAAAGAGACTTGCCAAAGATCTGGACACTCTCGGGCCGCTCCCGTGACGGCATGGCGTTGGTGATCGATCTCCCCGAAGACTTCCTTGACAGGCTCAGACCGTCCAACGCGTTTTCCCAGGATGGCCGATCCGTCGAAGCCAGAGACAGTAGCGAAGATGAGCCCGAAGAGGTGGTGGTGTGATGACTTTGGTGCTTGTCCCTTCCTGAGGACTGTCTCATCTGGTTGCTCAAGGCGCGGATGGTCTCTGGCGACGGCGGGCCATCAACAGCGGGCTCCAGAAGGCCTCTGATACTGTCCGAGTCGGCTCGCGAGTGGCCTGGCGAGTTAGGCAGGAGCAAAGTCGCAGACGAGTTTGACCGACCACGGCCAAGCGAGTATTTTGACTTCTTCTCCGATTTACGCCGCGTATCACGGTCGACCGTGTACGCGGGTAGCTCGGAGACCGCCCACATATTCATGGCGACGGCCTACTATTTGCCTCCCTCTGTACACACAGGAAGCTCCTTCACCCTCTCAAATCCACTTCTCGTTCCTCCAGGACGACAGACCGCGAACCGCGGACAAGATCTGCGGGTAACCAACGGGCGACGCGGTGGGCTGGTCACACCTGCCAACCAGTCCTCCCGTTCCGGAGTTCAGAGTTCAGATTACGCCTTGTTGGCGTATCGATCGGCGACAGCGGAGGACCCAACGGCAAGTCGGAAGGGAATGCGCGTTGAATTGCAAACAATGCAATACAACCCGGTGCGAGGAATCGTCCAGAGATTATTTTTACTATCAGGTTAAGGGAAACCTCGCAGCTGTGGGGGATGGGAACGGATCCTGGGGTCCATATATTGTCCCAGCATGATTTCCTATCCTTGCCCTCCTCAATGCGGACTTGGACCCGGGCGAGCGAGGAAGGCCGCGAGCTAGGGCCCCAACGGCTGGCGTGTGCCAGCGACAAGGATAGGCCCGGGATGAGAGCCAGGGTGCTGTCGATTCCTCCTCTTTGGCGAGCGCAGGGGGCCGGGTTGACAAAAGATTTTCGAGCGAGGGGGGCAGGGGTCCTGGTGCGAGCCTTGGAGTGGGGTGCCTTGGGGCGCAGGAGTGCTCACTCACTGCCATTTACTATGTACATGGGGGGAAAGGATAGCTGCACCCCGCTGTCTGATTCTGGCGGCGCCGCTTCCTTGGCGCTGCTCGCCGTAATTAACGCTGGGAACCGTGGTGTGGGTGTTGGTGGGTTGGCGGTCCGTGAAAACGGTAGCCATCGCGCCAGCAGAGGGCCACCAGGAGTCAACGGTGTTGCCATTTCCTCGCTCCCCTTCCGAACGGTCCCCGCTCATCAAAACCTCAAGACCGGGGACGAGCTCTGTGGCACGGACACCAAGACGGCACAGTTTCTGGGGATTGTTTGACGAGGGACTCTGAAAAACGGGCAAGAGGTTGGGCCTGGGGGAAGAACGCTTCAGAATTCAGACTGCTGGATGCGCACGAGCGGGAGAAGTTCCCGGGCAAATGCTGAGCTGCAGACCGGAAAATCTCAGCGTCACACCGCAACCTTCAATATAATGCCGTCGTGTACTCGGCTCAAATGGAGAGCAGCTAGTGGTGGGCGTGGAGTGAAGGGAAAGAAGGCCGGGGCCACGGCAATCTACGTCGCATATTCTGGTGTGGCCCAACAGCAGAGTTGGCAAGAGGGATGTGGACGGAACCCGGGGTGGGGTGAAGTCGGTAACCTTTCTGTCGGCGATGTTGACGCGAAGCGGACAGCCGAGGAGATGTGGCCACATTGACGGGTGGGTGCTCCCGTAACTGCGTGGCAGCAAAAGCAAAGGCACCCTACAGCATGGCGATGTGACCGCCGCAAAGAGCTGCCGCCGCTGCCTTGGGTCAGGATATATTGAAGCTGGATCGCAGCGGCCGGCTCGTTGCGAAAGCCATCTGGGCAGCTGCCGGGCACACGCGAATACTGTGGGCTCCGTGTTAGTAGTGAGTTGACAGGGGCGTCCGGCTCCAGGATACTCCAACCCAGATGCTGTTTCAGATTATTGAGTGAAGCGATGACATTTGGAGAAGCTTGGGCTTGTGATGGCATCGAGAACAGCTTTCTGGCGGGGTAGCTATCCGCCAAGCCGTCACGCATTGCAGTCGACGCCGTGGCGGGAGAGCGAGCCAGCTCGGCAATCCACCACGGCCCGGGGACCAGTGCTCTCGGTTTCCCCAGAATCCAAGCTTTGATCCAGCTCATGCCCGGCATAATTCGCCCGTGACTTGTTGACGGAGAGCGTGTCCTGTGCCGTGTGCGAACAATTGCGATATGGTCGATCCGTAACTAGAATACTTCGAGGTTTGCCGGAGCGGGCGGGTCGAGATGCTCCCCCGGAAGCCCGCTTTCTTGAACGCCGTCCGAGATTTCGATCAGCGCTCCCTGACGAGCCCCACGTCAGTATAGGGCATAGTGAGCGCGAAGAAGCCATGGAAGCCGCCGGAAACGCCTTGCGGCTCCCGTGGGCGTGAAGACTCGCACCACCGTTTCAGTCCTAGTCGGGCTTGTGACGGAGAATGCGGCGGCCCTGAATTTGGCAGGTCTCACCTCCCGTCGGGACTCCCATGAAGCAATGGCCTGCGCGTAGTCCGTACACAGTATGAGGCTGGGGAGATATGCTAGACGATAGCGTCAATCAGTACGGGAAGCTCCTTCCTAGTGAGGTGGCTGCTTGATGAACCCCCACTCTACCAGGCACCTCACGAAGATCACTATCGCACTTGTTCAACCCCGGCAGATATTGACTGCAGCTAACTCACCAAATGCAGCCATCAATCCATCTCACGCGTCTCAAACGGATGGCGGTGGAAAGAAGGTCGACACTCAGCGCGGGCTTCTGATGCTATTCTCAAGACTATCGAATGATGACCTGGGAAGCACTACTCTGTGTGCATTCCAATCGAGGCATTGCATGTGGTACATCGACCGCCCTCAGGTGGCTGGTTGAGTTGGGAGGATGGATCGAATAAGCTCCCCGCCGCGAACGCTGAACCCAATTGGATGGCAATGGGCAAATGCGATTCCCAGGTCCGGTCCTCGGGCAGCTGATAGCGACAATGAGGTACGCGAGGTTCCTTACAAAATACCTACCTCCCCACAGAAATGAGAGGCTGAAAGTAAGTTTTTGGCTCGAGTTTCAGCCACCAGAGGAGTGACACCAGCCATCCAAATGCTAAAACAAAAAGTGTCGGGGCACCGAACGGTGGAGTCGGGTTCTATTGTAGGTAATGATCAGGGCTGCCAGTGTGGGAAGTGAGGTGTCTGCCGGGTCCCGCCTGATGCAAAACTTGTTAGCACTGAGCAGTCCGTTTGGGCAGTCAGTGGAGAGCCTGTGACGGTGGTCTCCAGGACCTGAGGTACCTGGCAGACCCCGATGCTGGACGCTCTAGGAGGCAGAATCCACAAGCAAGTGGATTGCGGTCAAAGAGGCTGGTGGACCGACATGGGAGAATGGGTCGGCGGAGAAGGACGTTGAATCCCCACGTTGTTAGACAGAGTACGCTTGCACTTGAATACAGCATGGAATCCCACTGAGCATCCACATCTTCTTCTTCAACCTGACCGATACCGATGCTCTCTACTCTACCTATCCAACTGCTCAGTTCGGATCTCCGCTGATTATAAAGTGATTTACAGGTAATTTCTGAGCTTCAGCGTGGAAGCGAGGAGGATCTTCAGTACCTCGACACTACTCTACGACGGGATGGAACCTAAAATAGAGGAAGCTACGGATCCGTGGACGTGTAGATTGCCCAATGGTGAGCCAGTGAGTGGGCCGCCTCTCATCCTCTCACTGGATGCCTCTGAGACGGCTCGAGGAGTCGTGCGAGCACGGCGGAGACCCGACAGGGGTCTCATGCCGGGCCGCTTCCGTTGGCCAACCAAATCCTTCCATGTTGTCCAGGAGTTCCCAGCTGCTTGGGAACTGGGGGAGTGGGATCACTGCATTTCTTGCAGTTTGCGTCAGGAATTCGCTATCAGTGCAGACCTCTGCTTGCGCGTACGCGGTAAAGATGAGGCATTAACAACCCTCTCGCATGACAGGGATTTCCTCAATTGCTCACTTATCTGTTTCTCGTTTCTCTCTTTCTCTCTGGCGAGCATGCCTTGGGGGAGCGAATCTGCTTTTCGGCGACGTATGGAGACCTACGATATCTAAGGCAACGCAGCGGACCCGCGCGACGGCGGGAGCCGCCCTGTCAAAATAAAATCGATAAACCAGCAGACCATGGTTTCCGGGTTGCTGGCTCTGGGGAAAAACGGTTGACCGCGACGGCATGAATAAAACACCAGTTCTCAACCCGGCTTCAAACAATTGCGCCCCGGCACCCTATTTGGACGTCGCCATCACCCAGGCGTTCCCGCAGCGGCCCCCTCATGTTCACCAGCGAGCCTTTGGCCTTCGATCCCGCTTCCCGACTAACCAACCCGAGAATATGCAGTTCCCGTCTTCCGAGTATGCAGGCCAAGGAGACGGGGACTTTTGCAAGTGTTGGTCTTGTCTCAATGTGCTTTGACAACGACGTAGCCCGTTGGCAGCATGGGACCCGAGATCCTCAATGCTGGGTGAATCGACGCGTGGTCTGAACGTTCTCTCAAACGGGACCTTGCCTACGGCAGCTCTCGCCCGAGAGCGTCTCTGCCTTGCTCGGGTCGAGGTGTTGTCTCAATACATGCATGCACGTACATCGAAATTGTCTCGGTGTCGGTTCTACACAGAGGCGCGAATATTGCTGCCGAAATAGCGATGCGTGGCCTACGCTACCTGAACGAGCTGCGGAACAATCGCCGTTCGGAATAACGGTGCGGCTTTCTAGAACGAGCCAGAAGCGATTCCATGCTCCCCGTGCAGCAAATTTGCGGGTGCTTATTGGCTTGCGGCACACAGCCGGCCCCTGCAGCGACCCCGAAGGAGCAGACGGAGTGCAACACCGTGCCAACACAGACTAACCGCTCAAGGCATCGAGCTTCTGCACCTGGCAGAGCGCTAGTTATCACGCATCTCGTTACCTAAATGGACCGACCCTTGCAGAGTGCAGGAAAACGGGTCATCTCCACCTCTTTGTCGCAATACGGTTCCTGCAGGAGCAGAACGATAGAAGCGTCCCGCTGCTGTCATCAAAGGTGGAAGGGATGAGATCATTTCTACGAAGGCTCGGGCCAAAAGAAAGAGGCCCATTAACCAGTGCGAAATATCCCTTCTTACCGTTAATACCTCCTATGGCTTTAGCTATGGTAGGGCATCTCCCATTCTGCAAAGCCTTGCTTACATTTTAAAAAGATCTTGCTGTATTTTGAAAAGGCCTTGCTTCATTCTGGGAAGGCCTCCTTGTGTGCTGGAAAGCCCTGTAATGTGGAAAGCCCAGGCCTTACAGTTCCAGCATGGGGCCGTATGAGAATTCCAAGAACACGTTTTCGCACAGAGATAAGAGACCATTTTTTTGGGCCTGATGCCTCCGTACCTGGTACGGATTCGTACACTGCTCATCCAACCCACAACAGTACTGTGGGCTAAATTTCGGAGCCAATCTGTCTCTTTTGCAGTTTTTGCTTGGGTATGCCACAGTTCGCTTGTTATTTCTACCCAACTTCGCAGCATCACGTTGCATCAAAGATCTGCGAAGAAGAAAAAGGCAGAGACGGAGCTGCTTCGCCGTGGTCGCCCAGACCTCGGATCAAATCAACAAACTATGAGAAAGAGATAGTCGACCACAGCGGGAGCCGGAATGACTTTACTCTCCCCTCCCCCCTTTGCCAATAAGCACCTGTCACAACTTACCACGTTCATTTTCGGTACCAAAATATGCCAAACGCGGCCCGGAACAAAAGGGATGGGACCTCGTCCGGTCCAAATAGGCAACCGGTCAAGTACGAAAGAGAGCCACGAAGGCTCTGCAATGGCGATTTGCTTGTGTGCGGTTGCAGTGCGGCCGCAGGTTCACGCAGGATAATAAGTGCTCAGGCAATGCTTGAAGCAACTTGCTTCATGTTGCTGTCGCAAGCGTCTCTTGCTCCCAGTACCGAGACCACCTGTTTATTTTCTCCACAAAAGGCAAAGTCCTGGCCTCCGACCGCTCGGATTGGCATGGCTTCAGCAGGCTCCCGAGCGAGACCCTCGAGTACCCTCGAGTGGTTAGTCCTTCCCACGCCTTGACATCGCTGGGCCTGAGACCCCCGGCGGCCACCTCGGCCCACAAATCCGCTGTCCAGCGCCGGCGACCGGTCAACTAGCTCTGTGGATGCTCGGACGTTCACTGCCGTCCTCATAGGAGGAACCCTACCTATATTTACGCTGTACCGGTGCATCGCTCACTTGAACTGACGCGATGGAGCGGCGTCAGCGGTGCGTTGCAGCCCCCAGCGTACCTCCATACCTCGCGAGGGCAGGATATGCGCAGTAGTCGAGCTCCTGAGGCCAACGGGCTTGGTTCTCTCCCTGAGCACAGCATACGCCATTGCAGCACATGGTGGAGTGGCCCACTGCTGGAGAGCTTCCAATACGCTAACCAAAGTAAGAACACAGGCTGACAGGCCGTGGGCACATACACTATGAAGCACATACAGATATGACAACTCCCGATCCTTCTGTTTGACTGAAACGGCAACTGTATCTCCAAGTGGAAACAGATCTGCTAGCAACTGCCGCCCAAAGCCAAAATTTCAGTTGCTGACATCCCCTTACTCGGGCATTCAGTGCTGATCCCCCTGTCGTTGCCGAACCCCAGCCATTGATGGATTACTACCCCACAATCCCAAGCCTCTTACAGTTCTCCAACTAACAACAGGTTGGGGACTGCAAGTATACCCGAGGCTCTAATGTGGTTTAGATCTTCCAGGTTGTGATCTCCGCTCAGTGTTGTAGCTGAGTAACAGCGCTGACTATGAGCCCGCATACCGCGTGAGCTTCTTTTCCCTTCTAATTCCGGAGGCAAGACAAGCATATGGGGAACAGACAGCCCAGGCGACCGTGCTGCCAGCTGCCCGTTGCGCACGTCCGCTACGTGGGACGGATCACGGATACGTACCAAACAACTAGCGACCGAGGCGTCTTGTGTTGCGTTCGGACACCGGAAACTGACAAGCAGGGCATTCTGCACAGTATACAGCAACCGTACTTCTAACTGAATGGGCTTGATGTTTGACGGTATGCTCAAAGCATCGAGGGGAAAGGAAGTCGGCTCCCGTTACATGGGGGGCACTTGTAATTTTGGAGTACGTATAAGCAAGGAACCGCGAAAAGCACCTGCAAAGCAAGCGCTCACCATGCGGTAATGGGCATCAGATTGAAGAAACAGGAGGGACTAGCTGCACCACTCGGTCATCGACGACGTTGCGAAACGATCTTAGTTTGGTCCCTCTCTGCCCTGTCTCGACAAATTCTGAGCGGACGCAAGAGAGAAAGTTGAGAAACGGTCCCGGCCCAGTGGCGCATGTCGTGGTCGGCGAATGGTTGCTGCATCTCTAGCGGAAGGCCGTGCTCACGGCAGAGAACAGCAAAATGCTGCACGTTCAGTCCCTGTGGTACCACCTCATCGCCCTATCACAAATGACGGGGCTGATCGTGCGAGATTTCCGCTTGCACCTAGTGTAAAGGAACTTCGTCAGGTCGACCGGCTGTTCTCGAACTTTGTTCGGCGAGTGTGTTGTCAACGGCCGAGAAGACGGAGAGAACCATGGCTTTTGGTTGCCTCACTTGCAGAAGCAGCACACTGCCCTTGTCCCTGCATGCTAACAGTGACAACAGCTTTGGGACCTGTTGTGTTGTCGACCTCTCCGCTTATTTTTCGTTTCGTTTCTTTTTCTTTCTGTGTTGCAGTTTTGCAGCAGCAGCAGATTCCTATCGCCGATCCTGGATCTACCCAGGGTTTCTATCTCATCTCGCAGAGCACCTTGCAGCCTTCTGTCGTGTTTCTGCCCTCCCAGATTGGGGAGTCTGCTGTTGTTTCCTTTGATTGCGTTTGTACGAATCCGTACTGTGGTTCGTGTCAAGACGCGCCAAGACTCCAGATTTGGCATCGACCCCCAGCGCATCGTCTGTGTAACAACGCAATCACGCCAGGGCTACGGAGTAGGTGCCGTTATGAAGATACGCCGTGTGGTGGCGCGGAATAAAACCCCCCCAACCATGGTTCGTGGGGACAAACTCTTTTCCTGTCGTCTCCTGTGCCGTCCCGTCCCTTTGCTCCGTTCCGGTGGTAAAGAAAAAGAAAAGAAATGAGGGAGGGATGCGGCATCTGCCGATCAGAGGGTCCTTGGCACCTGACAGGGCGGTGTTTGTACTCCAGCACCCGCAGCCTCCAAGGGAAAGGGTGAAACTCGCTGCCGGCGCCAGCGTTCTTGACCTCCTGACATTCCTCTCCGACTGACCAAACCTGCGAGTCAGCCATTAGGTACAGATGTACGTACCAGCAAATATACTGGCGAGTACTGGGGCGTAAAGCTCACCGACACTTTTTACGCCTGCACTGAACCGTCCCGGGAGTCCGGTTATCGGGGAATGAGTCGTGATAATTGCTTTTTCGAAGGACGACGGCATGTCACCGTCTGGTTCCGACAGGCTGGGAGAAGGCTTTTTATTAGTGCAAGTCGGCTGCTCGCTGGCGCTGTGGCAAAGCAAACTTTGCTTGTTTGCTTTCTTCGGCTTTTCCCTTTTCTGCTTTTTCGCCGTTTTTTTTCTTTTCTTTTTGTTCTGCGCGGCAGGTGCCGCGTTTCTCTCCTTTCTGACCTGCTGGACCGGGACGTGATGATGGGCCTTGGGAAAAGTGAGCTGGCGCGTGCCTCTGGTAGTCGCTTGCAGTTGGGCTTGAACGAAGGATGCGATGCCCGTCCGGAGGGAGGCGACTGGCATTGGGATATCAGGGAGTCACCGGGTCAGACGGGGGGGTTATGCAGACTGTCACATCACGACTGGGGAGCTGCTGTTTGGGTCGGCCATGACAAGCGAAAAACCCCCCCCCTTGCGTGCTCGATACAGGTGACGCCATTTGCTTTTCTGGGTCTGATGTTGTTGATGGGTGCTGTGGTACCATTTCCGTCCAGGTCAAACGCTGTGCTCACCTATGGTGCGTGCTGTTAGTGTTTAAGCTTTGGATGAGGTTGGCGGCTAGAGCGGCAAGAAGAGGAGGTACTCCGTACAACAACAACAATCATTGAATGTTATTCAGATATCCTGGCAGCCTCTGTAAAACCCTCCGTCATGTTGGGGTTGGTAGTGTAGCAAGCTGTGGTATAGACTGATCTTGCCCACGGGCAAAATGTGTTTTCGAGAGCTATCTGGTTGGTACCTACCGACCTAGGTAGTTTGTGCGGCAATGCCGTAGGGCCTGTCGTGTCTCGGGAGAGAGTCATTTCTCTTCGGGGGAAGAGCAGTTAGTCATCCCGTCTCGGGAGTAGAGATGGTGCACAGCATCACACAAATGAGTGGGCAGCGGAAGTTTTTGGTTCTCGTGCCACGACCTCGGAATATATCCTCGCACGACGTCAAGTGTCTTCAAAGTCTCGCCGTCATTGGAAAACCTTGATAGGCTACCAGAACCAACTCATCGTCGAGGTTGGAAATGACACTCGACTTGACAAGCTAGGAAATATATAGAAACAAAACTCTTCCCTCTCGTCTCCCTACCTTTGTCACATTATATCATACAGTACAGCCTATATTTGGCATATCATGGCCACCGCTAGCAAAGACAGCCCAGCTTTTACCTAGGTAGGTAGGTATATCGCCTCACAGCTATGATTTACCAGTTCTGAGATACGGTGGTTCTATAGGTACTTGTCAACAACAGGCCCAAAACATACAGCGGATAGCCATCATCCCCTAAACCCAGACTGGTATTGACACTATATTGAGTTATCATGTCCGACCCTCTAGGATACACCAAAGAGAAGACGACACTGGACTCATCCCTCGTTTTTGTTTATGAAAGCCGTACCTCGCCGCTAACCTCCAGTCCCTTAGACTCCTGTCCTAAGACCGCAACAAACTGATAATGCTACGCTCGTTCAAGTTCGAGTGCCAGGGGAACCCCAAGTTGATGAGAAGCACATCAAACTACCACCGACAAGCTGATACATGTATCTACGGATCTCATCCGTCGACGAGCTGATAGCACCGACTCGTCCCTCCTCCGCTAATACCTTGTCAGCAAGATCTTAGAAGTCGCCGTGTTAAAGGGGACACTCTAGCTGGAGAGTCGACTTGAAGCATTCTTGAGCCCGTCGTTGAAGCAACCCGAGCGAAGCCCAACACAGGAAATGGAAGAGGTAATTTGGATGTTCAACCATCTTCTCTCACTTGTTCCGTTCCGTAACCGAACTATCCTGGGCGGCCCTTTAAGGTCCCGGGGAGCTAATATCGCGCAGGCAAGACGGAAAGATCACGGCAACCGACAGTGGCTGCCCCTTTCCGGCGAAAACCGGCCAAACAAGCGAGGGTGTCATCACAAGCATCATCCACGAGAGCTTCCATAACTTTAACTTGTATAATATTCATGAGGCTCGCGACGAACGTTGCTCTAGCCAGACAAGAGGTATCCCGGTTCAAACGATACATAAAACAACAAACAGCCCACCTTTCCTTCTCCCAAACTCCAAACACCCCCCAAATGCTCGATAGATACAAGCCGTGCCGACGCCCGTCGAAACGGGCAGTGGTAATGTATATACTGCATGACGGAGCCCTGCGAAGAAACGGGAGTACGCCTCCCGATGCCGACAATACATGGTTCGGACCGCCTACAGACCTTTGCGGTCCTTCCCGCTCTTCTGGGAATCATGATGCCTGTGGTCATGGTCGTGGTCATGGTCGTGATCCTCCTCGGGCTCTGGGCTGCTCTTAGGGCTGACATCCCCAGGGATGAACTCGTTGGAGATTTGTGCCGGCTCAACCTCTTTGGGCACGAACCGCACGCGCACTTTCCTAACACCGCGTACTTTGCTGCCGACACGGGCGCGGATAGCGTCCTCGACGCCACGGACATCCTCCACTGTCCACATGGCAGGCACGGCAATCTCCAAATCGATGAGATAGTTTTGGCCAGACTTAACGCCAGATAGGTCTCGCAGCTCGACCTCGTGTCCTTCGCTAACATCGACAAGACTCTTGCTGACTTGCTTGCGGACTGACTGGCGCACCTCGTCGTCAATGCTGCGGTCAGCCAACTCATAGAGCGCCGAAATCGTGTTGCCCCATCCAGCCTTGATAACAAGAAGCGAGATAAGTAAGCCGCCAACGGGGTCTAGCCATGCCGCATCCTGCAGGAAATTTGCGCCCAAGATAGCGAAGAGGGTCACGATGCCCGTCAGGCTATCCACGCGGTGGTGGACGGCGTTGGAAGCGAGAACAGAGGACTTGCGCTCCCGAGCTACTTTCATTGCTACAGAAATGGAAGGTCAGAAACGTTGTCACATGCCAGGGGCAGGGCAGAAGCATGAGGGGTTGCGACTTACTCGCATGGTACAGCCACTCCTTGATGGCGACAGTACCGGCGGCGAGCCAGGCAGCATGCAAACTGGGCCCTTGTACGCCATGGCCGTGGCCATGACCGTGGCTGTGACCGTGGCTGTGACCGTGGGCGTGCTCCATCATGGCGGCGGCGGCGGCGGGGTCGAGGAAGAGCTGGGCGTAGAGCGAAGTGCAGCTATTCATACACATGAACAACCCCCCGAAGAGCAGCATGCTAGACACTCCCAGTGATCCCAGGCTCTCGACCTTGCCGAACCCCATGGGGAAGGTTTCTGACGGTGGGCGCAAACTCCACGAGACGGTCGCGAGGGTGAGAATGTCCGAAGCCAAGTCGCTCAAGCTGTGCCAGGCATCGGCGATCATGGCCTGCGAGCTGAAGAGGTAGCCACCGGCGCCCTTCGCAATGGCCATGCCGAGGTTCGAGTACAGACCGATACGGGTGATGCGGACGCCAGCGTCATTCTTGTTCTGCGAGGTGAGATAGACATTGTCGTGATGGTGGTGGTGGTGATGGCCGGCGTGGCCTCGGGATTGTGTGACAGACATTGCCCTCCTGCTCTGACTGTTGCAGCCGTTGGGAAGTGGTGTTCGTCTTGGGATGAATTGCGCGGCCGGATTAGAAGACGGGAGTGAAGGGAAGGCGCAATTGAGCGGGTGTTGTCGCAGGTGTTCGTGAAATGCTCGGTTAGACGAGTAAGTCTGGTACACGCGTGATGCGCATGTTTGTGGGTGATGTGTCCTCGGGGGGCTAAATATGCCTGATTGAAGGAGCGCACTCCGAGCCAGTCTGGGATGTCGGAGGGGCGGCGTTGCACCGATGCGCACCAGCGATGGGCCCGAACATCGCCGGCAAAGCGAAGACGACATTGAGGAGCGCCGGCAATGTGCGAGTAACGAGAGAAAGTTCTCGGCAACCCAGCAAAACAACCTCAATGCGGGAGCGGGATGCGATCAGTGCAGATGCGGATTCATCGGCGAAAAAAGTCTTGGGCTGCAGGATGGAAGCTTCGGCGACCCATCATCTCGTAACGACGTCACAGCATTTCGCGTCCACGAGCAGTGGCAGTTCAAACCCCCAAATTCTACCAGTAGCTAGAGCTATTGTAATTGATGAAGAATCGCACATCTATGGGATAGAATACTGATTATATTTCCTCTTTTTGTCCCAAACTACTCGGGTCGGTACTTTATCCCTCCAGAGCTACTCCGGGACTTCAAAGACCCCGCCATTCCATTCGCCCGCTGCCCGCTCTTGCTTCTAGAAGCTTGGGCAGAATAATGCGGGGCCCTCCTAGAACAGGGTGCCAAGTCGATGACCAAACTCTCACGCCCCAACCACAACAATGTAACAGGCCAGAGGAACTAGACCTACCGCTTCCTCCTATAGCTGCCCCAGGGATACCAAAACAATGCCCAAACCGCTGATGCGTATCCCGTACACGGATCCATTCGCCAATCCGACCATCATTCCCACTTCCGCCCGGACACTTCAGGGTGCTGTTGCCGCTCTCCACGTCTTCTTCAAGTCCGCTCCACCCCAAGGCTTGCCAAACTCAACAGTTGTTCTTTCAGGGGCTGGTCTCTCAGTAGCTAGTGGGCTAGCTGACTATCGGGGCACGCAAGGCACATATCGGGTGAATAAGACATATCGTCCTATCTTTTACAACGAGTTCCTCACGAGCCACGAGGCAAGAAAACGCTATTGGGCCCGGAGCTTTCTTGGCTGGTCGACCTTATCCAAGGCAAAGCCGAATGTTGGGCACTATGCAGTGAGGGATCTTGCACAGCTGGGGCTTGTCTCCAGCGTTATCACGCAAAATGTCGACTCGTTTCACTCAATGGCGCATCCCAAGACAAAAACAGTAGAGTTACATGGCTACCTAAGGTCGACAGTATGTACATCATGCCATGATGAGTTTCCCCGCGACAGCTTCCAGGACGAGCTGGCCCGGCTGAACCCCATCTGGGCGGCGTTCCTCCAAGACGCGATAGCCTCGGGCGCGCTGGATACAGAGGACCCCGAAGTAAAGCGAGCTCGCGGCATTCGAATGAACCCTGACGGCGACGTCGATGTACCAGACGCACCTTATACAACCTTTCGATACCCCGTAAGTGTCCAAAATATACAATTCCCCTCGGCCTGTGAGTTGAGAGCCGCTGCGAATCTTCCAATACTTCGCGCTATGCCCCAGAGTGAAATATCGTAGCTGACATTTTCTATAGGCCTGCCCAAGGTGTTTGGTAGATCCGCCACCTCTTGCCAGCGGGACGAAAAGCATCGTTGAGGTCGACCGTGACGGGGCATGGAATCACACGAGTACTGCAGGCATTCTCAAGCCAGCAGTCGTGATGTTCGGGGAGAGTATTAGGAGTGAGGTTAAGGATGCAGCTGAAGAAGCTATCACCAATGCCGGCCGACTTTTAATCCTTGCTACGTCCTTGGCAACCTATTCAGCGTGGCGCTTGGCGAAGAAGGCAAATGAATTGGGCGTGCCCATTGCGATCGTCAACATTGGAGGTGTTCGAGGCGAGGAAGCGTTTTTCGCAGATTTGGATCCGTGTCAGCTAGGGAACGAGGGATTGCGAGTAGAAATCTCTACCGAGAGTGTGCTGCCGGCCCTTGTCGAGGAATTGCGCCGGTCTGGGTTCCATGGCAAGAATATTCCGTCCTCCGGAACGCCGTTTGAGCGTGGTGACGCTGGCGTATTTAGAGATATGTTGTCATAGAATCGTGAGTCTTCAGGCTCTATAGTTTAGAAGAAGGCGTCTTTGGTAGAAGCTGTTTGCTCCTCCAGTTTCTGTGTCTCGGCTGGCTTTGTCGCAGTCTCTGGCGCCTGGGGATGTTCGTTCTGCTTCTGTTTCTGCTTGTGCTTCCTCTTCTTGGCCCGCACCGCCTCCTCCCGCTCTATTTCCTTGAGAACTAGACGGAATATGTCAGCCTTCGGTGATATAACTCGCATCAGGTCCACAAACCATGGTCCCATTCCGCCTCCCTCTCCGGAACGCCGGTGCCCAGAGCCTCCTCCACGTCGACTTTCTCCCCCCTCTGCAGCCTTTCTATAACATCGCGTAACAGACCAATCCGAACGTCAGAGCGCCGGATGAAAGTCGCAAAGTCCTTCTTCATGGAGATCATCTGTATGGACATAGACCCGATCAGCAGGAAGATGACGATGAAGAAAGTCGCTGGATTCCACTCCTTCGACCGCTTCGGCTTCCTTGATTCTGTGAAAAAGGGGTCTTCGTCGCGGCGTGACGGTCGCAGGAACTTGGGCACCATCGACTGCCAGAAAGAGGGTTGAGCAACCTTGGGAACCGCCGTGCTTACAGCGTGGAATCTAGCAAGTGCTAGTTGTCCCTGCCCTTGCCCTTGCAGAATGGAAGCCTGGAGACCTGCGGGCGCGAAAAGCGCACGCCTTAGTGGTGGGCTCATATCGATTGATTTGAAGCGTTGAGTCGGGTGGTGTCAAAGCAGAGTGACTTTTACGAATGGCCAACAGCTTTGAAGGCTCGGGTCAAAAAAAACAACAAAAAGGGTCTCTTTTCTCCGTGCGAAAAGCGTTGTTGAAATCTTCACACAGTTCCGTTCCGAAACGGCAAAGCCTGGGCTTATCACATCACAGGCCTTTCGGAATGCCGGATTGCCTTTTTGGAATGCAAGAAGGCCTTTAGGATACAAGAAGGACTTCGCAGAATGCAGGAAGGTCTGTTCAGTATTCATGTAGGTGTTTGGAGATGGCCTGTAATAACGAGAGCTTGGGCGGTCACTACAGTAAGAAGGCATTCTTCGCACTGGCTAAGGGGTCCCTCTATCTTGGCCCAAGCGGTCGCTGATTGCCCGCCGGCGGTTTGATAAGAGAAGGAGTGGGTCAGGTGCTGTTGCCTTGTCAACGGCAGCCGAGATTCTGCCGCTGAGTCAATATTTGCCTGCAAAAAGCTGAAGCGCCGAGAGCGCTATCTCGCCGCAGGGAAGCGGCCACCAATCGCAGCTCGTGTTCGCTGACGTTTGGTTCGCATGCTGCCTTGTCAACGGCGGCTAGCTTCTGAACATTGCTTTCTTTCACTAACCCATACTTGCTGCCTTTTGGATACGCGTCCTATGAATTGGCGATGATATGATTAAGAATCAGCCCTCTAGACATCTTCATGGATCTCTCCGCCCAGGCCGACGCCGTGCGCGGCGCAACAACGGCTGTCTCGACGTGTTCGCCTACAACAACAGCCCTCCTCAAGAGCCTGCTAATCCCCAATGACGACGCCTGCGCCACGAAAGCGCCACGCCCCCGGGCAAACACAGCTGCGAGCACGAGCACGAGAAGAGGCAACGCTGCTGCTTCAGCAGAAAAGAAGGAACTGTCTCTGCGAGAAAAGGCATCACTGGCGACACAGGTTGTCAATGCACTCTTAAAAGCCTTCTCCGAAGCCGCGAAGCCCACTCCGGCACCCACATCGCCCAGTCGGCGACCGACCCAAGATGGCGAGCTTGTTAAGACAGCAACGCGAAATGCTCTTCGAAGATCCAGCTCCGCTCCTGCTACCCCCCTACAGCCTCGGTCTACAAACGGCCCATCGTCGTCCCCTTTGAAGAATGGCCGATCACCCGTTAAGTCGACAAATACGACGAGCTTACTTTCCGCAGCCGAATGCGCCCGCGTCGCCCTAGCGGCGATGCGCCAGCTTCATGGCACAGGAAAGGTGTCGTTTCCACCGTTGCAGGTGGAGGTTGCCATGTCGGCTGTCGTGGGGAAGTTGGTTGTATTGGGTCTTCATGAACAAGCCGTGAGAGAAGCTCGCATCTTGAAGAAGCGTTTAGATGGTACGCCAGCGAAATCCGAAACAATGAAAGTTGGGAAGACATCAAATCTCGAATTGAAAAGCACCACCCAGTCTGTTGCAGAGCTTCTCGACTTTGGAGGAGTTCATGCCGTGGGACAAGAGTTGCATTTAATCATCACCACTCAGATTCAGATCCTCCAGGTTCTGGCAGCAACAAACAAGCCATCATCAATCGAGGCAGCACTCCCTTACCTTCGTCGCGACTGCAAATTCTCGCCTGTGAACTTCGTTCTGAAGTTCGTTGAGGAAAAAAGTATGGACATCGGGAAGATTGCACGCTGGATGGAACGTGTGACGTACTACCTTCTCTCGATGGCACCCAGTTCCTCCAGTAGAGAAGACAGCGTTGCGCAGGAATGTCGACTCAGTGTCTCCCCGGAGTCAGCATTCGAACTTCAGGCACTTGCGCTAGAGGCTCGGCTTCATTGGTGGAAACTCGCAAAACACCAGGGAGACGTTGACAAGGACATCTTGTCCCCTCTTTCGGTATATCTAGCTGCCTTTGTCCGGCGAACTCACGGTAACGGACAGGCCGTCTACGCCAAATGCCACGAAATCTTCCTGCGCTTTAGGCCACAGTTTGAGGGCCAACGACCAACGATTTCCAAACGGTCCAGATCCGCACTTGCCAGCATTTACCAGACCCTAGCTACACTCGCACGAGAGAACGGGCAGCCCTCGTCCGCGGAGACATGGGTGAGGAAAATCAGAGAAGGCTTGTGCGAGAAGGAAGATTCGATTGCGAAAACGTGCTCTGTTGCAGCGCAGCTTCTTGCTCTTCATCTCAAGAACCCAGCAAAGTTTTACCAAGATGACACACTTCTCAACGAGGTTTTGTCGGGAATCCAAGGGCCTTTGCGAGGAGATGCTAACGAGATGGATGAGCTCCTCACCAGCGTCTGCGCTGCACGAAGATCCGCAGTCAACTTGCTGGTCACGTTGAACAAGGGAGGGAGTGGTGTGGATTTTGTGCCTTCAACAAAAACAACCGAGCTATTGGAATCCTTGGTTCTCCAATGCCCGCGATTCTGCTTGCGATGGCTTGGAAAGTCTCCTGCACCTACAAGCAGCACTAAGGACTATCTTCGATACGAGCAACGGCGCAAGCTGATGCAGGGAATGATTCACCACACTCTCGAATCAGCGTTCATGACAATCAAGACAAATCTTGACAGGAGTCGACTCACTTGGGAAACTATGGGCACAATCCTGGGCGACTGCACCTCGCTGCTGGAGAACATCGGAAATCTGGCCGCTCTAGACTCAACGAGCTCCTACTATGTGAAGATGTCTCATTTTTACTACATGCAGTATTGCTCTTTACGTGACCAGGCCAAAGGCCCGAAAGATCTTGCCCCAATGAGGGCTTTGCGCAGTTCCATCGAGTGCGTGGAGAATCGACCGGGCCCAGAGAAGGAGAAAGCCCAGCTTCTACTAAAACTAGAGAAGCTGGCCGAATTGTGCATGGCGCTTGGGAGAAGAGACCAGGCATTGGCTGCTCTGCAGACGATCAGGGACACTCTGGTCGAGTATGGCACTCTCAAAGACATCGCCGGTGCTTTGGAGACGACATCAATCAGCGGTGCCTGGAACCGCGATGAGAAGGCGGAAGCTCTTTCGCGAATACTGGTTTCGATTTCAAAGCTGGAATCTGTGTGGGCCGACTGGACAGTCAACTTATCCGAGGCAGAGCAAGCTGCCGCGCTCGAGCACCGGTTGCACTTTATTCTGCTTAGAACCGGCAGGAAACAGGACGAAGTTTCCTTGCAGCACCCGATTGTAGACTCACTTCTGCGCACATACATACCTACTCGGTTTCCCATTCGGAGATTTAGAGTGCTTATTGATCTCCTTTGCTCGGAAATCGGAAATCCTGATCGGTCTGAGCTTCTATCTGTCACCAGAGATGCCGCACAGGTTGAGGAACAGGGGCAGCTTGGAGATGATACAGGTCTTGGACACTATGTCCCTCACATGAAGGCCTTCTACCGCTCATTAATAGCGCTCACCAATACCTGTCCCGATACTGGCACAGTTCAGCAATCGATCTCGACATGGCAATCTCTCACCAAGTCATGCCGGAACAAGATGGAGCTAGAACGATTTGTCGATGATGTGGCAGGGCTACTAGACCACCTAGAATCTATCGCTGATTTCTTCCGGATGAAGGGTCAAGGCAGCCTACTTGCCACAGTATTAGAGCTGTCGACCGATATTTCTCATCTTGTCGAAGGGCCTGCCCCAGGTGACCTCATCCATCACAAAACGTGTCTCGCCCTACAGTACAGCAACCTCGGTCGGTCTTCGAAGGCGGAGCAATTATTTTCAGAGACCCAAGAGTACATGGAAGCTCACCAGTCTGTGAGTGATGCAGTTGCCAATTTTCATCTCGCCTTTGCCGAGCACTACGTTGCGATCGGCAGCCTCAAGAAAGCCGAGGAGCATCTGGCACAAGCTCAGGCAGCGTTCAACTCTGATGTGTCGACCAAGAAAATACGGCCCGGCCAAAGAAAATATGTTGTGATATACGCTTTATACCTACACTCGGTTATCGCACTTGAGCGGGGTGACTCCCATTATGCGCTTATTTACGCCCGCGAGAGCATTCGCGCTCTGCAGCAAGACTGGAAGAAGCTCGAACAGCGACTGGCGCCGGATTCCTCAGCAGACATGTCTATGACGTGCGATACCAGTGTCAGCTTGACTAGCACGGAAGCCACAAAAAGCCAGCTCGGCCAAAGCCCCGGGCCCGAGTTTTGGAAGCTCTTTTATGTGCTGTATCGAAACCTCCTTCGTGTCTCAGCTGTCTATGCTCATCTAGGCATGTTCCAAGAAACCATGTACTACGCAGAGCACGCCCAAAGGCTTGCAAAGGCTGTCGAATCTGAGCTGTACAACTCGCACTCTGCAGCTTGGATAGCGTCAATGTTTGCTAAATCGGCGAATCCCACCCAGTCGTTAGAGTTGTTGCAAGAAGCCGGAAATTTCCTGCCGGATGACGAAGGCTCTTATTTCTCAGCAGCTCTAGCCTGCCAGATTAGTTCGCTGTATCTTGACCTCAGGAACACAGAAGGCGCCAGCATCATGCTTACGAAGGCCGAGGCATTTATCGAGAACCTTACCAGGCACAAAGGCCAGGACTCCGACATTGCGGCTTTGGGAGAAAAGGTCGCTAAGTTGAATATTGAGGACAAGCCCACAGAAAGGCTGGCGAGGAGGACAGTCAAACAAACAACAGTGAAGAGAATGACCAGGAAAACACCAACCGCAACAGCCAAAGCGGTGGCTCCAACGCCAGTCGTGATTGTGGAAGATGCTCAGATATGCAAGCTCCGTGTGTCGATTCTCGTTCAGAAGGCAGTGTCCATGCTGGGAAGAAGGGAGTGGCAGGCAGCCCGGGCAGTTCTCGGAGAGGCTTCGGAAACATCAAAAACAGTCGGGCTCGTTCCTACCGGACAGGTTGCCATGGCGGTATGCCTGATGGGTATGAGCATGGACCAGATGGCCCGGGATCCTGTTTTCTCAGTTATTCAGGACTCAACCATCTCATTCCCAGCGGTTTCCTCATTGAACGACAAACTGGCTAATGATCGACACTTCGGAACGAAGGCTTCTCCCGCTCAGAAAAGTCGGAGCGCGGCAGCCCGAGACGGGTCAAAAGAGCCGACCAGGGCGTACGTGGAGAACCTCAAGGAGGCTCAGGAGTATTTGCTACAAGCTCACTCGGTAGCAACTCTCAGTGGTGAGGCCAGCTTGGTGCACAGGATATCAGGCATGCTTCAAAATATCGGTCTCCTCCTTGCGGCAACCTCTGTTAAGGCAAGAGCGGTCGCCCAATCCGGCCACACATCGTATTCGGTCGAGCTGGCTCGCAATTTGACATGGCGGCGTGAGCGAAAAGCAGTCGTTCTCGAGAGGAGCAAACCTACATTTGAAGGACAGGATTGGCCGCTTGCATTGAACTCGGCAGCTCCGAAACGGACGAGCTTGGGTTTCACCCTTGACCTTTTTAGGTTCCAGAAGGACTACATCGACATCATCCCCAAGTCTTGGGCTGTCATATCCCTTTCCCTCAGCGAGAACAATCATGACCTCTGCATAACCAAGCTTCAATCCGGCCACGCTCCTTTCGTCATTCGCCTTCCTCTCGAGCGGGCTAGTTCTCGCGACGCAGATACAGAGGTATTTAACTTCCAGCAAGGTCGAGCCGAGCTGGTTGAGATCATCAACCAGGCCAACAAGTCCTGTCATCTCGCGAAAGATATGAATGCCAAGGGGGCGAAGGGTGCTTGGTGGCAGGAACGTGAAACCCTAGACCTACGGCTGAAGGACCTTTTGGAAAACATTGAGCAAATCTGGTTGGGTGGCTTCAGGGGAATCTTCTCTCAACACACTCGACGACCAGACCTTCTTGCACGCTTTCAGAAGAGCTTTTTGAACATACTTGACAAGCATCTTCCGTCCCGACGGCAGGTCCGTGGAAAGAAGACCAAGGCGGCGCAAGCGGCAACAGTTTCCCTCGACTCGCGCATCCTCGAACTGTTTATTGGACTAGGCGACGCCAACGCCCAGGACTGCGACTTTGAGGAAGAGCTGACAGATTTATTGTATTTTGTTGTGGACATTCTCCAGTTCCACGGCGAGACGAACGCGTACGATGAGATTGATTTTGATTCCATGGTCGTCGAGACATTTGACGCCCTCCAGTCCTATCACTCTGCGGTAAAAAGCAGCAAAATACCAAACACGGCTGTTCACACCATCTTGATGTTGGATAAATCTCTGCATGCGTTTCCATGGGAGTCCCTCCCGTGCTTGCAGGGCTGCGCAGTGTCGCGTATGCCATCACTTGCTTGCCTTCGCCGTCTCATTCATGAGCAGCAAGCAGCACGCAGTTCGTCTACGCCAGTCGGAAACCAACGGAGTGACGGACCGCACCCTTCTACCGATGGCCACCACGTCTCATTCACATCCGGGTCGTATATACTCAACCCATCCACCGACTTAAAGAACACCCAGGAAACCTTCTCCTGTCCGCTCGCTACGCACCTGCCATCTAGCACATGGAACCGGATCGTGGGTCGCCAGCCTACAGAAGATGAGTTCGAGAACGCACTCACCGACAAGGACGTCTTACTGTATTTCGGCCACGGGAGCGGTGCACAATATATCCGCAGCCGCACCATCCGCAACCTCGACCGTTGCCGCGCCACCGTCCTTCTCATGGGATGCAGCAGCGCACGTTTAGCTGACGCGGGCGAGTTCGAAGTCTACGGCCCGGCGTGGAACTACATGCTAGCAGGGTGTCCAGCCGTAGTCGGTACCCTTTGGGACGTAACGGACCGCGACATCGACCGATTCGCGGGACGCGTCTTTGAGGAATGGGGACTCACTCCCGCGGGCACCTTTGACGAGAAGGAAAAGGAGAAAGGGAAAGAGAAGCAAGTGGGTGGCGCGGACTGGGGACGGGAGGCGAAACGGTCCGGCACCGGTGATGTCGTAGGGGAGAAGGGCGCAGATAATGCAGGACACGCGTCGTTGGTGGAGGCGGTCGCCCGGGCCCGTGATGCCTGTCTATTCCGCTATCTGACTGCCGCAGCGGTGGTTGTCTATGGTATTCCCGTGTATGTTGAGAAGTGAAAGGGCAGGGGATAATCTTGTAAATGCTAATATACTGGTTTGTATTGGCAACCGGCGGTGTTGGAATCAGGAGGTGGATGGGTTGCATCGGAATGGAGTTTAGATGTTTAGACAGGTCTCTTGGCCTCGAATGTCAATAATGTGCACAAAGATTTATACGCAGTTCTAGGTCCCAGCAGTGTTTTACAGGCGATGTTGCAGACTTTGCGGTCATGGGTCATGAAATCCAGCATTGGGCATTGACATGCTGGTTCACAGAGCAGAAGCCTGCGAGAAGGACATAGGAATCAATACTATGAAATAATGAACAACTAACAAATACACGACTTATTGTTCTCTTAGGCTCGCACATCTCCGATTGTCAATTTTTGGGCACTTCCGTACCGGGACCCTTGAACCATCCATTACTTCCGGCAACTGGGTATAATAATCTTCGTTCCGTCGTCACGCCGTTTTCCGGTCTTCACATCCGTGCCCGTCGCAAAGAGGACTTCGTCCTCTCCCTAGGTTCTGACTCCCATTGGGTTGGTGATTTGTGGGTTGATCTTGCCATTTAGACCAACATCGCTCTTCACACCGAGATGGCCGTTGGCGGCGCCAGTGGGTGCACCGTTGGCTGAACCGTTGGCCGAACCGTTGGTAGTGTGAGGCTTCCGAGTCACATGCGGCGCATGCGGAATGTCATGGCTCCTGGAGGCAGTCCCAATCGAGAACACGGGGCTCTCCCACTTGTCACCCTTCCGCGCCAACTCCTTGTATTCCGTCGCCTTGGAGCTGATGCCTCCGGGAAGATGGATGTGCGGGAAGATGCTGTCCTCCTTAGTGACGGCATAGTTCAGCTTCTTGTCTGCCACTACCCCCTCGGCCTTCTGTTTTCCTAGAAGCATCTGCTTCTGCGCGGCGGAGACATAGCGGTTGTAGATGTTGGGAATATTCTCAGGGTCCTCACGAGCCTCCTCAAGAGCGCGATCAGCTTCCTGTTTGATCTGCCACAGCATAGCATCCAGCTTGTTGACTTGATCCTTAATGGCCTTTCCAAGCGCCATCTGAAGACCGGGGCGAAGGACCTTGAGCATCAGGGGCTTAAACAGGTTGAACAGAAGTTTGTGGTTGGACCTGGCGAGTTTGATCTGAAAGTGCTTAATGTCGACATCAACTTTGTCAACCTTGAAAAAATTCTGTTTGTCCTTCTCGTCTGCTGAAGACATCTTCATCCGGAAACTGAAACCGTCACCAGCCAGAAGGATGTTAGCCACGCCAGTGTCGCTCAGCGAGGGGAACCCCTCCTTGCGCTTGATATAGTAGCTGACATCACGCAAGTCCATCTGGATGCCGGACACCTTGACGTCGATCGAGTGCTTGCTCCTGCTGGCAACCTTCTTGCGCCCAAAGCGCATGTAGTTCTCACTAGCGATCTCGAGCACGTTGGGCATAAAGTTGTCACTCTCCAGTACAAGATTCTCAATGACCGCGTCAATCTGAGGGTCCGAGTACTCAATGCGAGGGACAGGAATGTAGGCCACATTCTCAAAGACGGCTGGGAGGATAACCTCAGTCAGATCCTTGATAAGATGAGGCTTGAACGTAGGTTTGCCGTTCTCGTCATTGCCAAGTTCTGTAAAGAGCTTGTTGAGCGAGGCCGCGAAAGCCTTGTTTTGCGGGTCTTGGTCAAACTGGTCGGCAAGGAACTTGATTTCGTCCAGGATACGATCCGTGTGGGCTCGGTACTTGTTGCGAAGGAGGTAGTTGCCACGATCGTGGAGTCGGTTCCACTCCTCAGTCGAGGCGTCGTCAAGGACATAGCCCTGTTCCTGAAGGCACCTGCGGATGTATTGGTTCATCGATTTGAACCAGTTGCGAAGCTCCGCATCCTTATCAGCATCCTCGTAGATGATGTTGATCGACGCCCACAAGTCGTCGGTGGAAGTGCCATTTGCAAATCGCTCGATGAGGGTCTGTCTGTAGTTAGAGGATGCACCGAGATCACAAAGTTGGGCACTCGTACCTTGAGGTCACCCTCAGCCTGGCGCAAGCCAGACCTGGCATCCTTGACGGTTCCAGTCCCGCCCTGGGTTATATGGGTTACATGGCCACCATACTCCTCGGCAAGGTCTAGAAGCGTCTGAATGGCTGTCTGGTAGTCTGGGTGTTGCTGGCATTCAAGGACCATTTTCTGTCACAATGTTAGAGCGTGCCGTTTTTGGGGACTATGTGCCAAACGCACCTTGAGACGCCAGATTGTCTGGTCACGGCGATCCTGGGGCATCTTCTTCTGAAGATACTCCTTTGCGCGAGCACGGTACTCCTCCTTTTTCTCCTTGGCCGTATCCTTGGCCTCTTGGGTCTTGTCTTTGGTATCTTGGTCGATATTGGCGTCCGCCTTCTGCTGAAGCGTGTTGGCGGCGGCATAGGCTCCGCCCTGGGCATTACCTGTCAAAGTGCCAGCTCCGCCATTCTGCGCCATCGAAGCCCCATGGGCGGCAGCATCCTTGGCGTCTTCCTTGGGATTGCCTTTGTAGAGCCCCTGGGCCTTTCCCTTCAGAGCATCCTTGTTAATCTTGGGGGCTTCATGCCAGGTGTTGTCCTGTGCGGGTCGGTCAATTTGGTTGAGATCTTCCTGGGAGGGTTTGACACGGGCAGCGGCGTTGGTTGCGGCGTCTCCCGCCATGTCGCGGAGGAGGATGGTGGAATCCTGGACTACTCGATGTTAGCGTCACGTGGGGTTGGATACCGTGTATGGGATGTACGTACGAAGCTTGCGAAACTGGCCGTTGGTGATGATCAAGGTTCCAAGGGTCCTCAGCCCCTCGAGGGCCTTGTTTCCATGCTGCTGTGCTGTTTCCTTGTCGATAGGCGCACCGGGAACACTGACAGCCTTGGGGTCAAACTGCTGGGTCTGCCAAATGAAGTCCTGGAGCAGATTTCCGTGGTTCTTGGACAGGAGAAGGTGTTTCGCCTGTTTCACAACCTCTCTTGTAGAGGCTACTAGCACCTTTCCCTCGGGGGATAGCTTCTGAGAGGGGTTCGAGAGTGCCTTAGACTCTAGGAAGCTGTTGAGGGCAACGTCGATTTGGTCATTCTATCCCTGCGGATTAACAACAAGCATCTGGTGGAGCAGCAGGCAGGACACGTACCGAGGGGACCTTGCCATTCTGGAAAGCATGGATGATGCCGTAGATTTGGAGCTTGCGGTTGACGTCGGCCTCCTTCTGGTTGACGTCGGTCGGCTTGTTGACCTTCGCAGCTGAAGCCATGGTGCCTTTTTTCTGAACTGTCAAGCGACCAAGTTCGGGGGAATATTACTAGGTTGGGGTATCACAATGAAGGGTATTTTGGGTATCAAAGTCGACGGAAAGCAGAACACAAAAGGGGTTTGGGGTTGAGGTCTGGGGGATGTTGGATGAGCGATGAATGATGACAGTCTTAGGCGTGGAATGGAAGGGCTGTCCGTTTATACCCTGGCCCGAGGATGTGACCTGGTCGTTGGTGTGGGAGACAGGGACTGGCGTGACGCGATGGAAGCGGCATTCGTTCTGCAGAATAGGGAGTGCGTCATAGGAAGGGATGAACAACACAGAGCCTTCCCTGAATTTGGGAGGGAGCGCGGGAGGGGTCCTTTCTTAGTACTTGAGAGCGCGTCTGGGATTGGTAGGAAAAGCTGCTCATCTACCCAAACGAGCAAGGGCAGGCCATCGATGCTCGGGGCTCCCTTCACTACCTTACTCAATCCATGCGTCACAAACAGACTCGACCGGAACAGGTGTTTGTCGTGCAAAACAAAGCCAGCTTGCCAAGGGCCGGCGCACCACATCTTGAATCGAGTACGACTGCTCTGGGCTGTGAACAACACCTGCAGATCGCCATCCGGTATCCATCGCAGGCGGCCTCCTAAATCTCCATGGCAGCTTGGCAGACGTCTCTAACTGCATACATCCTATCACGATGGGCTTCATTTAATTCCTTAGGTGCTGCTGCTGTTTCTGCGGACCGAGAAGCGTTATGCTTGCTACGTGCTACACGTTGCGCTATCAGGTGAGAACATCGAATGTACCAGAATGTCGATTTGACGTCACACTTGCGAAGCCGGTCGTTCTTTCAAAAGTACCCTAGCGTACAAACATCAAAGGCGATGAATGGCACGCAGACGAAATTGTGAGGTTGAGGTTACGATCATGACGTCAAGATGCCGCCCCACAATTTCGTCCCAAGCCACTGCCATCACTGCTCGCTCGTCCCGCCTGCAGGCTATCAAGCTCTCGCAGGGTCGCACCAAATTCCCACGCAGCGTCCCTCTTCATTGGACAGGCAAAGCGGATCAAGGGGTCATTGACGGAGATGAGATCTGCTGTTTGCCCTGGCCCCACCCCCTCACGATCACTTCGGCCGACCTTGTCCAGCGGAACAGCGTAACCCGCAGCTGAGAATCCATCTCAGATGGAAAGCTGGAAACAGCCCCTGCTGAGCGGAGCGTTTCAGGTCCCGCATGCCTTATTGAGTATTTGAAAAGGGGAAGTTGGTTACCATGTGTCAAGTCTGGAGAAGCCGCCCGGCATGGCGGCATGGATGGCGCATGGCACGCCGAAACGGTCTACACGCACAAAGGAAGGGGCGTCCCCCCAAGCGGGAGATGGCCGGCTACCAAAGCGGTGAATGCGGAGGTTCCACGCCTTCTCGCATATTTTGTACTTGGAGGCCTGACTATAACCTCTGATAGCTACTTTGATCTGAAACAAAGCCGTGAGAATTTATAGCAACGTCTTGTGCAAAGCAAAGAAACCCCTCCTTTGACCTGAGACTTCGTACGGATAGGATGTGTTCGAAATGGGAGAGTCTTTGTAATGTCGGCGGGTCTAGACTCGATCGCCCAACAATCTGGGGGCCCTCGCCGATCCGTTGAAAGAACGGGAGAGGTCCACCAGCTGTATGGATAGTCTCTGATATGAAAAAGGCAAGCGAGTTACCAAACCGAGGAATTGGGATCAAGACGCTGGGATTGAACGTGGTTGAAGCTCCGGGTCATCCGCTTGACTTTCCGCGCTCGTAGTACCTAGATCACATGACCTTCATCGCGCCACCGCAGCGGGCGCGGCTGCCTCAGTGGGGCGGCGCGGCTCCCAGCGCGGGGGATGGAAAAACGGGTTGACACGGACTCCAAATGCCCGCAATTGATGTTACCATCAACCTCAACATCCTTTACCTCACCTATCCTAGCGCAAACCACCACTTTCTTTGTCCTGGGCCCTATATCTTCGTGATTATCCCTTCGCCCCTAGTATTTTACCCCGCATAACTAGCTCCCCTATCGCATTCCTCGGTAGCCTTCCTGTAGCTGGCCGCGAGATCTGCCGCAACCTTGATCGACACTGTGCATATCAGCACCGCTGCGCGGTACCACGCGTCTTCTCCTCCCCACCTGCACGCGAACCCGCGAACTCTCGACGCCAGCACAATGAGCATATTCAACCAAAAATCAAAATTCAAGGTCAAGACCGAGATCCGCACCGTGCGCCAGGCGGTTGCGCCGAAGCCGAAGCCGAAACTACAACCCACCTCAGCTGCAGCGCCCTCGACGGCGGGCGCTAGGTCAAGGAAGAACGGCCTACTTTCCGCGCCCACATCGCGCGCGTCGCCTACGGCTGCATCGCCCTATGCGTCGCCGCGCTCGGCTGAAGCCAGCAATAGCAGTGCCAGGAAGCGACGTGCGGGATCGAGCCGGTCGCCAGCGAGCCCAAGCTTCTCCGAATCAGGCGACGAGGGTGATGACGATTGGGAAGATAGTCTGGATGCGCGAAAGCGCAGAAAGCGCGCGCATGAAGCGCAGCGCTTTGCCGACCCGAATCGCGCCATCCGACACCCGAAACTGTGGACTAGCGCAGGCGGGGACGAGGCTGATGTTGCGCGGCTGCCCATAATACATGCTTCCAGGTTCGCGTCCTTGGAGCAGAAGTGTCAGCCCGTGCTAGGTTTGGCGCCGGACCAAGTAGGCGTGAAGCTGCAATACCCCGGCGCCAGATTTCCAGAGCGGTATGTATATGGTCCGGAGACGCAGATACGTGCGGAAGACAAGACTAATAGACGCGCTTCGCCAGATACGAGCTTGTACTGGGAAAGGATAAAATCGACGCCGTTAAGGATATCATGAAAGTCGTTAATTATGTTGCGTCGAACTACTTGGCGGACGATCAGGCGGATATTTTTCTAAACCAGACCACGGGGATTTATCGTCGACTCGAGAAGAGCAAGAACACTAACGACGGTTTGGCGTTTATCAAGGCGCTACGGGAATACAATGAGCAGCTCCTGTTCCTCCAAAAGAAAGGCGCAATTGCCAGGAACCTGGACGCTATGCATGGCATACCCCGGGATCTCGTCGCCTTCATTCTGGACCAAGTGTACGATCGCACAGTGGCGCCCAACGTCGAGCTTCTGGCCAAGTATGAGAACGGTACGGATAATGTGTATGGCGAATTGCTTCATCCCTTCATCTCGGATATCTTCGATCGAACCAAGGCAACTTCAAACCAAGTCTTCGTCGACCTTGGCTCTGGTGTTGGGAACGTCGTTATCCAGGCCGCCCTCGAGATCGGGTGCGAGAGCTGGGGTTGTGAGATGATGGAGAATGCTTGCAATCTCGCTGAGGCGCAACAGAAAGAGTTTTTGGCCCGCTGTCGGCTCTGGGGCATCGCGCCGGGTAAGGTATATCTTGAGCAGGGCGACTTCCGCAAGAATCAAAAAATCTTGTTGGCCCTCAAGAGGGCTGATGTGGTCTTGGTCAACAACCAGGCCTTCACATCGCAGCTCAACGATACCCTTGTTAACATGTTCTTGGATCTGAAACCGGGTTGCAAGATCGTGTCGTTGAAGACGTTTGTTCATGATAACAAGATTGCTGAAAATGATGTTGCCACTTCTATCTTGGACGTGGAACACTTGACATACCCTGAGGAATATGTCAGCTGGACAAGCGCCTCGGGCACGTTTTGCATATCAACCAGGAGAGGGTAGCCTACAAATTTCGAGGTTAGCGAGGGAAGCGCTTGAGGTTATATGTTGTCAACAGTGACTTGATTTGGGAGTCTGGTTTTCCGGGACTTTAGTCCCAAGAGGTAGCGTTGTGGTTTATGTTCGATACCATCGGGAAGAGAATAGGGGAGTACTGAATAAACACAGACCTTTGTAACATGCCTGCCATGCGCCCAGTGTTTAGTTGTGTTAGTGCGGTAGCGGCTAGCGGCTTGGTCTAGATTCTTTTTGGCCATGGCGGTGATGGACCCCAGCGCCTGAATCGCCTTCGCGTTATTTTGTCCTCTTTTTGGTAAAAAGGGGTTCATTGGCCAGGTTCATGGCGTCGGCTTCTTGCCCGACGCGCTCCATAAAGCGCTCAACTAGCTGCTTGTTCTCTGCTTCCTTCTCGGCTCGGCGCTTCTCAACCACATCGAGTTGCATGTTGAGCACGGCGAGTTCGTCCTGGACGTCGGCGACCAGCTTGTTCTTGGCACGAAGCTCCTCCTCACGGTCCTTGAGCTTTCTGGTCAATATCTTGCGTTCGGCGGTTAACTCTCGGACGATTTTCCCCTCTGAAGATGTCTTGGTTCGCAATCGTGTAAGCTCGTCTTCTGCCGTTTGAAGTCGGCTTTGGAACTGGCCGCGCGCTCGGAGAGCCTCGGCTAGCTCCAGACGTAGTCGGGCAACCAAAGGGGCATCATTATTTGGGGTTGGCGGCTCTGAGCTCGCATCTTTCGCTTTTGGGTCTTTGTTCGCATTTCTGTTTGGGTTTGAAACCGCAGCGCCTTGGTACTGGATGAGCAGGGCAGCCTTCTCGGCCTCTAGGGCAGAAACGCGGTCAGCGAGCTGGGAGCCTGTTGTGTTTAGTTGATGGTCAGCAAAAGACAAATGTACCATGCAGGGAAGGGGTATATGGCAGGCAACAAACAAGCGTCTACAAGTTCATGGTTGGCGGGATTCTGCCGCTCTGCTTCTTGGATGCCAGAGAGGAACTCTTCACGCCAGCCAGGCATGCTGCTTTCCTTGTCTCGAAAAATGGGTGGGTAATTCTGAGAAAACAGAGAGTAAATGTTGAAGAGACAGTCAAAGCGTAAGCCGAAGGGCAGCAGGAATGTGGAGGTAGAATAACCAGCTGTTGACAAGCAGACAAAAAGCCTGTCAGGCGCAAGTTCAATCCTGGTTCTCATGATTGCCCCGCGATTGCCGACAACGGTTATCCTTGTACGAAGTAGCCCCCACTCCCTCCACTGCAGCTGGAGCCTAGCCGCCTAGCGTTGAGTTCCCTCTCATACCCGCACAGTGAACTCACACGGTGGTGTCCAGCTCCCCTGTCATCTTGCGAAGTGCTCTCAGGCGATCTCTCGAAACTCGACTCATAGCTCGCCCACTCATCAAACGAAAAAAAAAGCATGGGAGATGATAAATAATGGACGTCACTCACCCCACCGCAGGATGGGAACAGGTCGGCGAGCGGTTCTACCGCAAAATTCAGCTGTACACCCAAGTGTTTGACCTGGACCTGGACCTCGACAACTTTATTGTTGCCGGAGCTCCATATGGGGGAGCTATAGGTATGCACCCCATTGACTGTGAATTCGCTACAACCGCCCCGGACTAACCGCCTTGCAGCTTTATATCGAAATGAGGACAAGCTAGTGGCCTTCAATCCAGCCAAGACCTCGAAGCCCAGTATAGACATATACAGCTGTGCTGGGAAGCTCATTCGGAGCATCAGCTGGGACAAGGGCTCTATTAAAGGTCTTGGCTGGTCTGAAGATGAGAAGCTGTTGGTGGTCACGGCTGAGGGTACTGTGAGATGTTATTACGACCTCCAAGGTGATTTCACCCAATTCTCACTTGGAAACGGCGCCGGGGAACTAGGCGTGAAGTCTTGCAAGTATGCATACACTCACTAGTGGATTCTGCTCCCGCAGATCTCCCCCCAGCTGATCACGCTGACCTGACATTGCAAGGTTTTATGACCATGGAATGGTCGCCCTCCTCTCCAACAACGCTCTCATCTCAGTATCTTCCTACGACGAGCCTAGGCCAAAGCTGCTGGCATCGCCTCCTGAGGAGGGTGAGGTGCACTCGTGGAATATCATCCCCCCTGCATACACTCTCTCGCGGTCAGTTGAGGTGTTGTTGAGTATCGTGGACACCGTCTATGTGTCGGACGCAACCGAATGTGAAGACCGCTTCCTTGACATCGGCCCGTTCACGCATATTGGTGTTTCACCCAACGGCAAATATGCTGCTCTGTACACTGCAACTGGCAAGGCCCATGTTATCACCAGTGACTTCCAGACTCGCCTGAGCGAGTACGACTCAAGGTCCAAAATACCACCAAAGTACCTCGAATGGTGCGGCAATGACGCCGTGGTCATTGCGTGGGAGGACGAGGTTCACCTTGTCGGTCCCGGCGGTTCCCTGGCTAGGTTCTACTACGACAGCGGCCGAGTACACATAGTGCCTGGTGAGTATGAATGATCCGCCAGGATAGCTGCCCTGTTCTTTTCGCTAACAGCTAGGAAGATTATGATGGTGTCAGGGTTATAGCCAACGATACCTGCGACTTCCTCCAGAAAGTCCCCAATGTTATCGAAGACGTGTTTCGGCTGGGCACTGATTCTCCTGCCTCTATACTTCTGGATGCTGTCGAGCAGCTCGAAATGCAGTCGCCCAAGGCCGATGACAATATCCAGCTGATCAGGCCCCATCTCGTCGAGGCTGTAGATACGTGCGTAAACGCCGCGGGTCAAGAGTTCAACATACATTGGCAGAAGCAACTTCTCAAAGCCGCATCGTTCGGAAAGTCAGTCCTTGATGTTTACAACAGCGATGACTTTGTGGACATGTGCGAGACGTTACGTGTTCTCAACGCCGTCCGTTTCTTCGAGATTGGCCTCCCGGTATCTTACGAACAGTACCAGCGCTTGTCACCACAGGGACTTATTGTCCGTCTGCTTAACCGCCACGAGTACCTTCTAGCCCTCCGGATTGCTGGCTATCTCCGCCTTCCCACCGACAAGATTTATGTTCACTGGGCCTCTACAAAGGTCAAAGTTAGCTCCGAGGACGACGATGCCATCTGCCGCAAAGTTGTCGAGAAGCTCTCTGGGAAGCCGGGCATTTCCTTCGAAGCAATCGCCCGCGCTGCCTACGACGAAGGTCGGGGGCGGCTGGCAACCGAGTTGTTGAACCACGAACCACGTGCGGGGCGCCAGGTTCCCCTCCTCCTGAGTATGGAAGAGGACGAACTGGCGCTGGACAAGGCCATCGAGAGCGGCGACACAGATCTCGTGTATTTTGTGTTGCATCAGCTGAAACGTAAGCTGCCACTTGCAACCTTCTTCCGTGTTCTCAACACGCGGCCCACGGCAACTGCGCTGGTCGAGTCGTCGGCACGGGCCGGTGACGGTAGTGGCCATGAGGACACGGCGTTGCTCAAGGACTTATACTACCAAGACGACCGTCGGATAGATGGCGCGGCCGTCTTCATCCGCGAGGCGCTGCAGCAACCTGAGGTACGGACAGCAGGTGATAAACTAGTACTTGCGGCCAAGTTGCTCACGGATAACGCGAAAGAGAACGCATTCGAACTCGGTGCGCTGAAGGAGGCCGCATCGCTGCTGCATGCCCAGCAGGTGCTGGAGAGTAACTTGAACGATAGCTTTACTGGGTTGTCAGTGAACCAGACTCTCTTCAAGCTCACCAAACTTGGATACCATGGGCGCGCAAAGAAGATTCAGAGCGAGTTCAAAGTGCCCGAAAGGGTTGTTTGGTGGATCCGGTATGATCTCCCTTGGTCTATGGCTGGGCTGGTTGATAGGCACTGTCGCTAACTTTATACCGAACTAGCCTCCAAGGATTAGTAGTAAGACGTGATTGGAGTGAAATCGAAGAGATATCTCGAGCGCGGAAGAGTCCCATTGGGTGGGAGGTATAGCGGCCCCATCGTCTCCTATGAGCTAGAAGCTAACACCAGACCAGCCCTTTTTCAACCAAACACTTCAAGCTGGCAACGCCCGTCTGGCCGCCACATTCATACCAAAGTGCACAGGCCTCGAGCCAGGCCAGATCATTACTATGTATGAGAAATGTGGTATGCGAACCAAGGCGGCGGAGGAAGCAATCAAGATCAAGGACGCCGAGGCCTGGACGAGGCTGCTGGAGGCGGCGGGCCGGAATACACAGGAAGGGCGGGAGATCGAACGGCTTGGGCTTTCGGTCTTTAAAAGGTGATGGGATGGTGGGAGACGGTCACGATATTTCTTGCAGAGGAGAGGCAACACTAATGAGGTTTCCTGATATCCAACTATATTTGTCGTCCTGTGGTCTCCATGATATGTGTTCATGGCCACTGCGGCTGGACTGTGTGCGCTGTGCTGTGTATGCATGGTAATAACCACTGCTCAATAATACTAGGATAAAAAAGGGGTGACAAGACAGATATACCTTATGAGGAAAAAAGTGCAAATGCTCCTCCCTCCTCTGCCCATTGCCTCCACTCCCTAAAGGGGTTGAGACGGGGGAAAACAAATGAATGATGATCCCGACGCGAACTCCGATTTCTGATGCCCAGTCTCCCAAATCGATTCCCAGCCCGACGCAATGACTTTGCAGCAAAAATTACTTTGTGAGATATAAAAAAGCTCCCTTTACCCAAATCTGCCATACGCATTGCCTGGAACACCTATCCGCTACAGCAAGATCAGGTCATCGAGACGTCATCTGCTACCGCAGCTTCTGGGTTATTGCCGCTCGTCCCCTCTGCTGTCCCATCGACACGCATACGCACCCCACTGCCGTCGAAGACCCATGGCCCGGCGTCGTTTCGCGGCGTGATGGGCCCCTCGTGACCATTCAGGACCACAGGTGCTCCGGTTGGGGACGGGGTCCTGGCGTCTCGTCGACCATCGCCAATAGCGATCATTGCACCACCAGAAACGGCGCGTTGAGAGGACGCACTAGAAGGTATCGGTACGGGCGTCGAGGTTGAGTAAGGGGACACACTTGGCCGACCGGAGTGGCTGCTATCAGTGAGACTAGCGCCTTCGGCCTGCGTCACGGCATGGGTTGGAGGTTCCAAAAGCATAGTCACATCGCCGGCGTCTGCCTCTTTGGGCTGTGGGATAGCTTGAGCTTGGCGGGTACTCCGTACCGATTCTTTAGATTTGCGGGGTGGGGGGAGAGATGATTGGTTGTCCGAGCTGTCCCGGGCGTGTAGTAGGGCTCCCTCCTGCGAGCGGTCACCTTCGTCTGAGTCGAGTTGCTCCCATTCTTCAGGATCCTCTACCTCGGCTTCGAGATCTGCGGCAGCACGGCAATTTGGGCAAATGAATATCGGGTACGATGGGGATGCCAGAAGGGATCTGATGCATTTGTAGTGCCATGTATGCGAGCATGGGGCGACGAAGAGACACTGGCAAGGCTGTTGTGTCATTGTTAGACGAGCCGTAAAAACCGAAGGATTCAACACAAGATATGCGTACCGCGATGCTATTTAGACATATTGAGCAATCCTGCGAGTAGGACTGCGCAGCTGAGTTGTTTGCAGAACTTGCAGTCATGTTTCTTAACCGTTTGTGGGTTGTCATACTGAAAAGCAGTTAGCACTGGCGGTGATGAGGAGGGCGAGGGGTCTGGAAGGACATACTTGAAGGTGTTCAGTTTGCTTTGCCAGTTACGATTCAACTCGAGCCTCATTTTGACACAACGAAAAATCATCTCCTCGCCCCCCTTAAAGTCTATCCCTAGCTGCACAATATCGCCGTCATTAACGGGGAAAGGCTTGGATTCGGTGCCGGGAGGGCTCAAGCGGATATGATTGAGAAAGGTGCCGGAACTGCTCTTCACGTCCTTGATGAACCATTTGCCGTCCTCGTACCAGAACTCACAGTGCCGCCGACTTACGACCTTGCTCTTAAACCCAACCGGCGCGGCCGAGGGGGCATTGTGGGGAATGTTTGGCTGAGTATCTCGTTCTGAGTATCGTCCGACACGGATGATCTCGCCGCCGGTGGGCAGGGTCCGCGAAATAGGGGAAAACGTGAGCGACGGTCTGGTAGCACGCGGGTCGTAGAAAGTGCTGAATCTAATTGAGGGTAGCACTTCGACGTTGCTACCGCCATCGCGCCCGCCAGTGGTTGCGGAGCGTGTCCGGGTCATCGTGATGTCCTCGACAGGCGAGGCAACGGGCCCGTGTGTGGTGCCACCAAGTGATGAAGTGACAATAGTGGGTACAGCTGAGGACTCGGTCGATCGTCGTCCGAGTGCTGTTGTTGTGGTCGTCACGGTCGTTGCGGGGGCGGTGTCGTGTGTCCTGGTGCCAAAGGGCGGGGGCAGCGAGCCGAGGGGATGGGTCAAGGCTGGAACCAAGGAAAAACGGTTGGACCGCGATGTGGAGGAGGGGGCTGTCGGTTCGGTAGCTGCGTGCGAGAGCGAAATGCCTGAGGTGAGCAGGGGTCGTGACGCTGGCGTAGAGGAGGACGAGGATGACGATGGGGCTTGCGTTGGGAGCGAGGCTGCAGCGGCAGAGTTGGTTGTGTTGTTGGCAGTGGTGCTGGTATTGGTCTGGTGCTGATTGTGGTCCCGCGACAGCAGATGGGTCTGTGTGTAATTGCGAAGATAGCTGAGGCCTCGAAGTCGGCTGGTCCTCGACGTTCCAGTCGCCGACACGGGCGAAGCCGACACGGAATCTACAGCAGATACGACGGGAGTTCCAAGGCCCGGCGACGAGGGCGCTGGGTGAGTGAACATTAGACAGGACTCCAGGGAGCGGAGGGCGCTTTGGACGGTCGAATTTTGTGTTTGAACGAACGCGGACAGATGCTAATATGGTATGTATACTTTGTAGGTACGGGGGGACCGGGCGCTCTCAGGCACTCCACCAGGCGCTGCGTCAAAGTGTCTGCCAAGCTGCCAAGCTCGATTATCTAATTTCTGTGAGGTCTGCCTTATCGATAAGCAAGAACCCGCCTGAACCCGGTCTGTCCGCTTTCATTGCTGAAGAAATTCGGAAACGGCGAGCTCAGAACCCTCAAACGATATCGACCACTTTAGGACACATACCACCGGAGCAGGGCTGTCTGACCACCACGCAGCCGCACCGCAGCAGCAATGCTCAGATTGTGTCGGCCAGCGCGGCTGCTCGCCGAGGCGCGCTCATCATGCGCATCGCCGAGGATATCTCGCGCAGCGCCTGTCCTCGGGATAAGGACGCTTGCGACCGCGGTATCACCGCTTCCAAAAGCAAGGGTGCGGTTTTACATCTTATTTGGATTTAGCAGTCTGCTCCATTCACCACCGGCACTGACACTTGCAGCAGGACCCAACACAGCGCGACGAGCTCACAACCCTTCACAATGGCGTGCGAGTGGCCTCGGAGCATTTGCCCGACGCCTTCTCAGGGGTCGGCGTCTACATCGATGCTGGGTCGCGGTATGAGAACGAATCCCTTCGAGGCGTGAGCCACATTATGGATCGGTTAGCCTTCAAGTCGACGTCAACGCGAACTGCCGACGAGATGCTCGAGATAGTTGAGAAGCTGGGCGGCAACATCCAATGCGCCTCCTCGCGGGAGTCGATGATGTACCAGGCCGCTACCTTCAATTCGGCGATTCCTACCGCGGTAGAGTTACTGGCCGAAACTATCCAGGATGCGCAAATCACAGAGGAGGAGGTCGCGCAGCAGCTAGAGACGGCCGAGTATGAGGTGAAGGAAATCTGGTCCAAGCCAGAACTTATTCTGCCCGAGCTGGTACATATGGCCGCATTTAAGGACAACACACTTGGAAATCCGTTACTTTGCCCAGAGGAAAGATTATCCCAGATCAATCGGAACGTCGTTCAGAAGTATCGGGAGGCCTTCTACCGGCCCGAACGGACCGTCGTTGCATTCGCCGGCGTTCCACACGTGGAGGCTGTCAGGCTTGCCGAGAAGTACTTTGGCAACATGAAGGCGCTGTCAGCCTCTACGTTATCGAGAACAGGCTCCGAGACGTCGATAGATTCGCTGCTGTCAGGCTCGAGTGGCGCGTCGGATTCCTCATCAGCCTCCACATCTACACCCTCCACCCCCCAACAACAATCGATGCTAAGCTCTCCCATGTCGTTCTTCAAGAATCTGTCCACCTCGGCGGCGCATAGTGCCTCCATGGCCAGCACCCCTATCATCCCAATTACATCTGAGGACCTTACGCGCCCTTCACACTATACTGGCGGCTTTCTCTCCCTCCCGACGCAGCCGGTGCCGCTTAACGCTAATCTCCAAGCTTTTACCCACATCCAAATTGCTTTTGAGGGCCTCCCAATCTCCTCAGACGATATCTACGCGCTTGCCACCTTGCAGACAATCCTCGGTGGCGGCGGCTCATTCTCGGCCGGTGGCCCCGGTAAAGGCATGTACTCAAGACTGTACACCAACGTGCTCAACCTACACGCCTGGGTTGAGTCGTGCGTTGCCTTCAATCACTCCTACACGGACTCCGGCCTGTTTGGTATTGCCGCCTCGTGCGCCCCCGGTCATGCTGCTCACATGCTGCAGGTCATGTGCCGCGAGCTGCAGTCACTTACCCACACTGGCGGTTTTCGCGCTCTCAACGAGGTCGAGGTCAACCGCGCCAAGAACCAGCTGCGTAGCAGCCTTCTTATGAACCTCGAGAGCCGTATGGTCGAGCTTGAGGACCTCGGCCGCCAGGTTCAAGTCCACGGCCGCAAGATCCCAGTCAATGAAATGACGGATCGCATTAGCCGACTCACCATTCGCGACCTGCAGCGGGTCGCCCATGAAGTTGTTGGCGGTATGGTGAAGAACAATGGTAATGGCAGCGGTGCCCCTACAGTGGTGCTGCAGGAAGCCACGCCTGAGGACGGGAGCAGGGTGGTCCAGCTAGGTTGGGATCAAATACAGGATGTGATCTACGGCTGGAAGCTGGGGAGGCGGTAGACCTGCCGCTATGTGAGGAGTTGTCTGTAAGACTTGGAGTTGTATTGCGTAAATCAACGTATAAAGAGGTGTAAGGAGCCTCCATATAGCGTGTACGATCATCTGGCTATCTAGCTATGACGCAGGAGTGCAATAGAAACATCAAAAAGCTATTTATTGGTCATCGTTATCATGTATTCAAACATTTCATCTAGGTGCTAATACATGTATGTGAAAGGTAGCCTCGTCCTCTCAGAGTCTATCAAGAGCCCATTTGTGTACCACCATCATGGCGGCTTGCCTTCCCCGGGTATCCCGCCAACTCTGCTTACCTCCCTGTATAAATGTTGGAATCTACCCTTCCACGCGCCCATATCGCTTGATTGTTCCAGAAATCAAAACCGAAAAGAAATATACCTGATCCAGCAAGAATGCCTGGAACGCCTGCTCCCCAAACATACCCTTGCTAAACTACCATCCGAAACGAGACAGCTTGAACTTCACCATATCCTAACACAAGATACTCTAGGCGTCACGCTCTGCTTTAGAGCTTCGATCTCACCGCCTCGAGCCTATACTTGACGTCCTTTAGCGCCTTTGTCACTGGCTTCCAATCGTCAAACTGTCTGAGCAGCTCCGCCGTTTCGGAATTTAGCTCGGTGCGCACGAAGTCTTCCTCGAGTAGACCACGCATGATCCAGGGCAAATGGTATGGGTTGGGACTAGAAAGTCCCTGGTGTTGTTGAACCTCACAGGCGACACTGCTGACATCAGTCGTCTCGAGGGTGTGTATTACGGCCAGACTTCGATGTGATGTTAGCAAGTAGGATGTAGGTAGGGGATATCGGGAAAGCACATACTCGTAGACTTGCTCATCATCATATAGCCTCGAGTGGCCTTCACCGGAGTAGAGACTACCTGCTAGTGATGTTGATAACTCGCGAATTAGACCATGGTCAGACACGCCGAGGTTGCGAAGCTTCAAGGCAAAGCCAACGAGGTGTGCAATGAAGTCTGGGGCGTGAAGGCGAGAGTCGATAAAAACAGCGCGGTATATATACGGATGGTGAGCTGGCGCATAAATGGCGGACTGTACAGACGATCAGTATCTTATGCCGTGCTCTCTTTCTCGAACGAATAGGCACGGCTTACCTCTAAAGGGACCAGCTGATCATCCATGCTGCCAACATACGTGATTCGAGTGCCATAACTGAGTATGACCTTGATTGATGCTTGAAGTCTTTTCGAAACTTCGCTCTCCGGATTCGCAAACTCCCATAACTCAGCACCGCTGCCCATCAACATTCCCATGCTTGACCGGTAATCTGGGAAAGGTCCGAGTGACACGCCAGCTGAGAAAATATCAGCGTTCCGTACACACCAGGATAGGCATTCTTTGACTCACCCATTGCACAGATACCCACTTTAGCGGTCGTAATAATCCCAAGCTCAATGAGCTTGGCTAGTAGCATGATACTAACAGGCACCCCCTGAGAATGGCACCCAAAGATGATAAGATCTGCTTTGCGAATATGGTCGATCCAGTTGAGTAAGAGTATCCACAGATTTTCTACCCGATCACCAATCTTCCCCTCGCCTTCGAGAGCTACTTTTTCTATTTCGCAGTCCTCGCAATCATGAGAGTCGGTCCACCTTCTGATCGCCTCAGCAGAGTGGTTTGCGAACTTGATGGACGTCCCTGTTGGTTGACCTATCACAGATCTTAAATAATTCGCAGGATACAGGCCATGGACGCCAATTGCCAGCGCCTTCTTGATCCTCGGTTGCTCTTTCGTCAGAAAAACGTGCTTGGTTGGTGTTTGGCGTGTACGAAGTAAAAGCTGGGCAATCTGTTGGATGATGGAGGGGTTGTCCTTTTGTCGATATGTGTTGCTAAAGCTCGGGAGCAACAAATTTGGCGCTGACTTGGCAGCCACTGGTGTCTTCGAGTTTCCAGCCTTCGGTGCCAGCTCGGCTTTAACGGGCATGTCTCGCTTGGGAGTAACAGGGCGAGAACCCGTGATTTCGTCGGTACCCATTGAAAGGGGGCGGGTGCGTTTGTTCTTTTTCGTAGAAGCCTCTTGGTCGTCCTTCGCAGATTTGAGGGAAGGCTCCTTCACAGAAGAGGCCTTGAGCTCCATAGAGTTGGCCCGCTTAGGATGAGCCTCGGAGCTTTCCCCAATGACAGCGAGCTGACCTGCCTCCTCCGGCGACGCATTTTTCGTGCTCGAACTTGGTCCAGGATCACGAGACCAAAAGGCCCAAGTTGAACCCGCTTTCGGGGGCGGGGCAGGAGTATTATCTAGCAGAGGAGCATCTTCCATGACGACATCCTCTGAAGGCTTAATTAGTTGACTCGGCTCTTCTAGTGACTGTAGAGCCGAGACCGGAGCCGGATCGATTTTCGCAGGAACTGGAGCCGCAATGCCACTTGACCAAAAGCCAAACCAAGAACCCCCAGGAGCGGTCGCCGGCCCTTCCTCAGGTTGACTGAGGGGATGGGGGGCGGTGGCCTCGACGGTTTGAGCAGAGATAACGGGGGCTGTGGTGTCGGTAATGTCGGTAGTGTGGGTAGTGTCGGGTTTATCCTCGCTGGTGTCAAGCCCGTCGGGTTTCGGCGGTTCGTCTGGCTTAGCTCCATCGTTTTGCGAGGCGGGCGGCGGAAGATTTACTGGGCGTCCAAACCACCCACCGAGCCAAGCAGACGAAGCCGGAGGTTTGTATGCTGGCTCCATGTGTTCCTCTAAAACTATCGATGTACTGACGGGCGGCTCGTTCTGGGGGCGGCTATTTCTGTCCTTAACGTCAACATCGGTTGACTTGCATGTGTCGCCGAGTCCTCGAGGTGTCGACTCTTGTGTTTCTACAACTGCAGATTCAGGGGTTTCGTAGATGCCTGGCAAGACAGGCGCAGATGCTGGCGTATCGTCTATGCTCATACTGTCGGGATCCTTCGTGCTAAACCGACTGAAATCCGCAGTCGTCCTGGATTTCACAGTACCGCCTAGAATCGTTTCTCGCGCGACCTGCGTCGAAGCGGTGGACTTTCGAGGCCATGAACCGTACCAGCTGCGCGTCTTGTGAACCTATGGACTGATCAGTTCAAACGTGCCCGCCAGGACAGGGCATTTAAAGCCGGGGTAAGAGTTAGATAGGGCTGGCTACCTGGCGATTTATTGCCTTCGAGGGCGTCTCGAGGCCCTCGGGCCTGATCGGAGAATGGCCAAGCAAAGATTGCTGAGGTGTTCCTTGAGGGGTCGGTGTAGTAGTTGATGAGCTGCCAGCGTTGATGGGGATCGAAGGTGTCTGCGATGATGAGTTCGACGTATCGGAGGATGTTGTTGGGCCTGGGTTTGGCTTTGCGCGTTTGCGAGAGCCCATTTTGGTGGTGCAGAGAGACGGGAGGAATCACCGAAAGAGACGTGGTTGATTGCACTTCGTCCTTGTCGGGGACGTCAGTTGTTGCCTGTCTCTGACGCAGCTGAACGTGCAGTTGATGGTTGGGTTGTTACCTACCTATCACCCGGCGCGAGATGGCTCGAGCTCCGAGTTACTGTTGGGAGCGGTACGTCATTCGCTTGTGCGGTCTCTGCTCCGTGCGAAATGCTTCAATGAGAGCCCCACACAGCTTGTCAGTGTAGCAAGTCATCGGTGTTGGATCACGGCCCTTGATCAGATCGTGCGTGCGAGGCCATTATTACATTGGAATAGACTTCTTCGAAGATCGAAGAAGAGCTCCGGAGAATGGGAGATGACCCGCCTGCATAACAACTAAACCACATGGAGGCCTTGACAGTGAGAAGGCATCTTTCGCACTGGCTGAGGCCGAGCCTTCGTTCACCCACCCGAAAGCGGCGTGGCTTGGTCGGTTGATCCAGTAAACCCATAAACTATATTCATATTCAGTGAAAGTAATATGCAACACTCCGATTCGCTTGACCCAGCACACTATAGAAATCAAGCAGTTAGCTTGGCCTCGTAGAGCAGAGCGCCGCTCAGTCAGGTGTTAAGTACTGCGCTACTTTGTACTTTCGTGGTGCTCGGCGATCCTCGGCTCATGCTAGTCCCTGCGAGGCAATGACCCCTCCACGGATCAAGCTGGGGACAGGCAGGAAGTGGGTCATGCAACTTCACCGCCTTACTTATCGTTATCGGGCAGAGGACCCACCCGAAAAAAATGTGGTGGGCAGCTTTCTCTGGGCATTTTTTTGGCTGAATTTGAAGGTGGGCTACTTGGCTGAGGAATCCAGAACGGATTGCTCTCCAATTACTAGGAAGCAAGCCTCTACATCACCACCATGAGTTCTCTGAAGCGCAAGGAAGGGCCAGGAGGCTCGTCCGCCTCGAAGTCAGCCCGGCCGACAACGGAATCTCGACCGTCCAAGCGGCCGAAAGCCACCGATACTCCAAAGGACCACAGCAAGGCGGGTGCGAAAAAGGGGAAGGATCACAAGGCGCAAAAGCAATCAAAGAATGAATTCGACAAGCCAGTCGCCGCGCCTATGGTCTCATTGCTTAAGGAGGACGAGCCCTTATTCCCAAGAGGCGGCGGAAGCGTCCTCACCCCTCTTGAACAGCAAGAGATCCAGGTTCAGGCAAAGAAGGATGCGCTGTTCGAGGAGCAGTCCGGCACTACTGGTGGAAAGTCCGACAAGAGTGGAAAGAGGAAGAAGCGGAAGTCCGAGGCCGAGGAGACAACCACAATCGATCCGGATGCTGTGAAGATTGAGAGTTTGAATTTCAAGGTATGCGTGCGACCCGGTGCACCCCTACTTGCGCACCCATTGTCTGACTAGTATTAGCGACTGGTTAAAGGCTCCTTGGTTCTCGGTACAATCAGCGAAATCAACCTCCTGGATATCGCCGTCGCGCTGCCAAACAACCTCATCGGCCATGTACCAATCACTGCTATTTCCGATTCCCTCACAGAGCGTCTGCAAGCCAACGCTGCAAAGGAAGACGAGGAAGGAGACTCCAGCGACGAAGACGAAGATGATATTGATCTGAACTCGCTGTTCCAGCTTGGCCAGTATGTGCGAGCTTACGTGGTGTCAACCATCGATGAATCCGCCCCAGTTTCCGGAAAGCCCAAGAGGCACATCGAGCTTTCGCTCCTCCCTACCCACACAAATTCCGGCATGTCGCAGCAAGACGTTGTGGCAAACTGCACCCTCATGGCTTCGGTAGCAAGCGTTGAAGATCACGGCTTCGTCATGGATATCAACATCGCTAACTCCAAACTGCGTGGCTTTCTCTCACGAAAGCAGGTCGACAAGAGCATACCGGAAGAGAGCCTGCAGCCGAGTGCTGTCCTTCTCTGCATTGCTATTGGAAATAGCTCCAACGGCAAGATTATCCAGCTGTCTACGTTGGCCGACAAGCTTGGTAGCGTCAAAAACTTCACATCCGAAGCAACGACTATATATACCTTCCTCCCCGGAACTGCGGTTGACGTCCTTGTGTCAGGCATCTCTAACCATGGTATTACTGGTAAGGTCATGGGCGATTTGGATGTGACGGCAGACCTCGTCCATTCAGGTGCAGGCCCTGACGGTGTCGAACTCGAGGAAAAATACAAGATCGGGTCGCGAGTAAAAGCGCGAGTGATCTGCACCTTCCCGACTGCGAAGAAGCCAAAATTAGGAATCTCGGTCCTACCCCATGTCGCCACCTTGAAGTCCAAGACGGCGAAGAAAGATGGTCAGCAGGTGCGGCCACTCGAGGTGCTCCCGCATTCCGCGCATGTTGAAAGCTGCACAGTGCGAAGGGTCGAGCCCGAGATTGGGCTCTACGTTGACGTTGGTGTTGAAGGGGTTCCCGGATTTGTCCACATCTCACGGGTCAAGGACGGGAAAGTTGACGGGCTGTTCGAAAACAGCGGCCCATATAAAATCGGCTCGGTCCACCCTGGCAGAGTGATCGGCTATAACTCGTTCGACGGCATGTTTCTTCTCTCGTTTGAGCAGAACGTCCTTGACCAGCCCTTCCTCCGGATCGAGGACATCCCAGTTGGTGCAGTCGTGCCCGGTGTTGTCGAGAAACTTGTCGTTAACCAAGACGGCCTTGGCGGTCTGATTGTCAACATTGCAGATGGTATCTCTGGGCTGGTCCCTGAGTCGCATCTCTCAGACGTCCACTTGCAACACCCCGAAAAGAAATTCAGAGAGGGGATGAAGGTCAAGACCCGCGTGCTGTCTACCAACCCGGCCAAGCATCAAGTCCGTTTGACTCTCAAAAAGACACTGGTCAATTCTGAAGCTCCGCCTATCAAATCGTACGACGAGTTGGCCGTTGGTCTGCAGGCGCCCGGTACCATCATCAACGTTCTCCAACATGGTGCTATCGTACAGTTTTATGGTCGCCTGCGAGGCTTCCTTCCCGTATCTGAAATGAGCGAAGCCTACATCCACGATCCCAAGGAGCACTTCCGCGTCGGTCAGACTGTCAGCATTTACATCATCAGTTTTGATCCTGATGCGAGTAGACTCATTGTTTCTTGCAAAGATCCCTCTGCATTTGGGCTCGAGAAGCAACTGGCTCTCAAAAAGCTGCAGATAGGTGACCTCGTCTCCGCGAAGGTGACTCAGAAGACCGACGATGATATCTTCGTTGAGCTAGGCGACAACTCCCTGAAGGCTATTCTTCCTGTTAGCCAACTCACCGACAAGTCGATCAGCAAGACTCAGTCGGCATTGAAGAAGATCCATGTTGGCCAGACGCTGCCTGATCTCGTGGTGCTCCAAAAGAATGAAGGCCGCCGATCAGTTACTCTGTCTCAGAAACCCAGCCTCGTTAAAGCAAGCAAGGATAGCAGTCTCCTGAAGGGTGTCGAGGATGCCCGAGTGGGGGACAAGGTTCACGGATTTGTCCGAAGTATTACCCCCACAGCTGTCTTCGTTCAGTTTGCAGGGTTGTTGACGGCTCTCCTTCCGAAGAGCTTGATGCCCCAGGAAATGCAAAGTAAATCGGACTTTGGGATGCACAAAGCTCAATCCCTCGAGGTCGAAATTATTTCCGTCGATCGGGACCTTGGTCGCTTGGTGGTCGGTATTCCCGGTACTGCTGGAGACGATCTGAAGAAGAGCAAGGCCAGCAGCACCACTGTCGAGAAAGCGATAGACCCGGTGGACAAGTCGCTTACCTCAGTCGATGACCTCCCTGTCGGCAAACTCACAAAAGCGATGGTGGTTTCCATCAAGGATACTCAATTAAACGTCAAACTTGCCGAGAATATCCAGGGACGTATTGATGTCTCGCAAGTTTTTGACAGCTGGGATGAGATACAGAAACCCAAAAAGCCCCTGAAGCATTTCCAGCAAAAGCAAATCGTGGAAGTTCGTGTCTTGGGCATCCACGACGCCCGCAACCACCGTTTCCTCCCCATATCTCACCGGTCTAGCCACTCAGTCCTCGAACTGTCTGCCAAGCCGAGCGATGTCAAGCAAGATGCCGCTCCGGAGATGCTGACACTCGACAAACTCGAGGTTGGGTCCAGCCATATTGCCTTCGTCAACAACGTTGAGAAAAACCACATTTGGGTTAACCTTTCGCCGAACGTCCGGGGAAGCATTCGCGCTGCGGAAGCTACCGACGACATGTCGCAACTGCTCAATCTCGGCAAGAACTTCCCCATAGGCTCCGCGCTCAAGGTGCGGGTGTTGGCTGTTGATATTCAAAAAAAGCGCCTGGATCTTTCAGCGAAGACTCCCGGTTCCGCAGCCGAGCTGACGTGGGACAAGGTCGAGGAGGGTAAGGTACTGGCCGGAAAGATCACCAAGGTCGGTGAGCGACAGATAATGGTCCAGCTGAGCGAGTCATTGGCAGGATTCGTCTCCCTGTCGGATCTTGTAGACGATTTTGACGAAGGGAACCCCCTGAAGTGCGCCAAGTACGAGATTGTGCGAGTGGCGATTGTCGAGGTGGACAAGAGCAACAAAAGGATCAGGCTGTCCATGCGCCCCTCCCGAGTGCTGAACTCGTCTCTCCCCGTCAAGGACAAAGAAGTCACCAAAAGCACCAAGCTTGAAGTTGGCGAAGTTATCCGCGGTTTCGTGAAGAATGTCTCTGATAAGGGTCTCTTCGTCATGCTCGGTGGCGAGGTCACGGCATTTGTGCAAATCCGAAACCTCTCAGATTCGTTCCTGAAAGAATGGAAGGACCATTTCCAGGTCGATCAGCTAGTCAAGGGTCGGATCATCGCGGTCAACAACGGGCGGATTGAAATGACCTTGAAGCAGTCCCAGGTGGACAAAGACTTCGTCCCTCTGATCACTATCTCAGACCTCAAAGAGGGCCAAATCGTTACCGGTAAAATACGCAAGGTGGAAGACTTTGGAGCCTTCATCCAGCTCGATGGCTCCGCGAACCTCTCGGGTCTCTGCCATCGGAGCGAAATGGCAGACCGTGCCGTCAAGGATGCGAGAACCCTCTACAACGAAGGAAACAAGGTCAAGGCCAAGATTTTGAAAGTGGACGAGAAGCAGAAGCGGATCAATCTTGGATTGAAGCCCTCGTATTTCAAGGATACCGATGACGGCGAGATGGATATCGATGCGGAGGATGCCGGAGCACCCCTAGATGGCGATGTCGACAGCGATGAGGACGAGGAGATGAGCGACGCTGGCGGTGCTGTTCTTATCACTGGTACCGATAACGTCTCGGACGAGTCGAATGACGAATCCGGAGACGATGCCAGCGACATTGGCATGGCGGAAGCGGGACAAGACAGCCTGACGGGGCTCGATGCAGGCGGGTTCGACTGGACCGCATCCGCACTTGATGCTGACGACGCACCGAAGGGCGCTAAAGCTAACGCGGACGCCCCTAAGAAGACAAAGAAGCGTCGTGAACCTCAAATACAGGTTGACAAGACAGCGGAACTCGACGTTAATGGACCGCAGACAAGCAGCGACTACGAGCGCTTGCTGCTTGGCCAGCCCGATAATTCGGAACTCTGGATCCAGTATATGGCATTCCAAATGAAAGTCAGCGAGCTAGCAAACGCGAGAAAGGTTGCCGAGCGGGCGATCAAGACGATCAACATGAGGGAAGAAACTGAAAAGTTGAACGTCTGGATTGCCTACCTGAATCTTGAGGTCGCTTATGGGACAGACGAGAGCGTTGAGGATGTCTTCAAGCGTGCCTGCACTTATAACGACGAGCAAGAAGTTTACGAGCGGCTAGCCAGCATCTACATCCAGTCAGAGAAGTATATTGTAAGTTATCACCCCGCAGCCTCAGTATTGCCGCGTTACTAACAGGTTTCTACCAGCGTGCCGACGAGCTCTTCGAAAAGATTCTCAAGAAATTCGGGTCCAAATCTGCCGATGTCTGGGTCAACTACGCCCACTTCCTGCACACGAAGAGAAACTCGCCCGACCGGGCCCGCGCCCTCCTGAAGCGTGCTACGCAGGCGCTTGGTACGCAGGCTCACCTGTATCTCGCCCTTATGCCAAAGTTCGCGGCGCTTGAGTTCCGTTCCCCCAACGGCGACCGTGACCAGGGCCGTACCCTGTTTGAAAACCTTCTTGCAACGTATCCCAAGAAATTCGACCTGTGGAATCAACTTTTGGACCTCGAAATATCGACCGCAGGCGACAAGCCCGACCTCACAGTGGTGCGAGATCTTTTTGAGCGTGGTAGCAAGGTCAAGGCGCTCAAGCCCAAGCAGGCAAAGGCGTGGTTCCGTCGCTGGGCGCAATGGGAAGAGGAGAGGGGAGACACAAAGAGCCGCGAGAGAGTATCGGCAAAGGCTCAAGAATGGGCCAGGACGAGGAAGGAAAACCAGCAGCAGGAGGAGAGTGAGGATGAAAAATGAGGTTGTATATACACCATGTCGCCTCTGGAGTTTGCAAGAATTAGGTTCCCCTTTGTTTATTTCGGGTAGATATAACAAGCATTATCCATCCAAGACGCTTGACTCGGTTTACGGCCAACGGTCATCCTGCTTCATCTGAAACCTGGCTCTTAACCAACAACGCCCAAACCAGTGCTGTTCTCTTTCGCTATGACAGACCTTTAAGAGCAACGTGACACATACTTAACGCAGCTCGGGCCATGCCGGCGCTAATTGACGGGATCACGACTTTCGATGGTAGATGTCGCCACCACACTTGGCAGGTTCATCTAACCCGAGCATATGGGACGCCCTGCCGATGAAGCATGGTGAGGACATCCCCAAGCTACTAGCAGGTTGCAGCGCAGTAGCGGAAGGCCACGCGAGAGGTGTCGCATCGTCGTCCATCGGTACCGATGGTGAGATTGGTGTCCGACTCTCATCGTTTCTGACCCGACAGGTTGGTTTAAGTAGGGTCCTTTACATGCCCGAGTTCTTCTCCAACTACGCTGGAAGTGGTTCCCCAGATTCCACACATCCCACAAAAAATGGCACAACTCATCCGCCATTCCGACTACCTACCCAAGTAACCTCACTCACCATTCCAAACAAAATCAGTGAACAGTGCCATCCCGAGGCATTTGAAAAGCACTCCACAATCTACCCCCTACACGCTATTAGTCGGGACCTAAGCATCCCCACGGGGACATCAATGCCAATCCCAGCAAGAATTAGCCTTGACGCCATCCACACTAGCTCGTATCGTCCTGCCCCGCGCTCCGGTTTCTTCGCTGACGATGTCGATGATTGACTCCTCGGCTTTCGGGGAGGGCCGACCGCCCAAACCCCCGAAACTTCCCGGGCCGGCGACCGCTCTTGAGGGAGGCGGCAAAACGAGGGCGAGTCCCAACAAACTCGGTGCCGAAACCGGCAGACAGAGTCAAAGCGGGTCCAAATAGATATTCATCATCGTAAAGTAATAATAGTATTGGGTATTGTAGAAAAGCCAAAAACAAAGAAAACAGGCGGGTTGCCCCCTTTGCGCCGAGTTTCGCAGTCTTTTGAGGCCGCTTTTCCCCCCCGCGCTGCACTGTAGATATGCAAACTCATAAGGAAAAACAATGCTGATAACCGGTGCGCTCCCATCGTCTTGCCATGCACGTCTAAGATTGTATGCAAACGAACGCCAACAATGCGAGAATGCTTCTGACCGAACCGCAATACCCCCAAGATCGACAACTGTGTTCTGTCGCAATCATCAAGCCAAGACGATTGCTCGTCAGGACACGGTGCGTGAGAGAGAGAGCGAGAGAGAGAGAAAAGGGATGGGGGAATGGGGGTGTACTACCATGCGGACTGGCAAAACTGTTAGGGATGGGTGTGTATACAAGATGAAGATTGTAAAAATGCCCGAATCCGTCGCTATGCATGCGGGAAATAACGATGCCTGAAATGATGCATGCTTTTTTTGTTCACCAGTGGATGGGATCTCTGTGACGCAGCCATTCAGCTGCGTGGAGACCCCACGCTGTCCCACGTCCAGAGGCCTTGGGGGGTGGGTGAAGAGCTGACAATCAGCGAACTCCCATAGTCCGGGAGCTCCGATGCACAAATGCACACGACAAACGCCCAAGCCAAAGTTCTTCGTTAAGAATTGTGTCTAGCGGTCGACAGGACGTTGGGGGTTGCTTGCCGAAGTGCTGGTGGTACCTTCCGCTTCAAGCCCGGTCCGGGATCCTGACCGCTTCCAGAAGCGACTTTCCAGTGCTCCCTTTGCCGCTTGTCGAGAGGTCGAAAAGCAGTGACATTCACATGTGGGTGCGGCTTTGAGCGGCTAATCTTGCCGATACGTGGCGTATTTTCGTGGTCTCGGGTGACTGAAATGATCACACGCCGTAGGAGATAGCGACCCATCTTGCGGGTACACCGTCGTTCCCAATCACATATGCCCTCGTGCTAGTCTTGCGTGGCGGAAGAGCCCACCGCGCCCGGCCTGGCTGCTGATCGTCAAGCTTGCCTCGCTTCCTCATGGCCATCTCCATAACTGCAATGCGAATGAAATCCGAATTTTCTCGCATCTCGCGCTGCCGTGGCCCAGGCATGGGGTACTCGGTAACCATGGACCTCTGCTGCGGATTTTGGCCTGATCGGGATGTAGTGGAAGGCCCCGTTGAGGGGTACGGCATGCGTCCCGACGCTGTACTTGAGCCTCGGGGCCGATGGACCTTGTACGTTTGCATCTGGATTGAAGCAGTGAAAGTTTTGGATGTTGGACTCGGTGCCACAGCAAGGGGTTGCTCCAACCGAACGGACGTGGTCGGGTTGAGATAACGGCGCAGAGCTGCAGTCGGCTCCTCCTCAAGCTGCGGCCGGCGCTCATCCGTGTACGGGACTTGAGGGTCAAGCGTCAATATAGACCGGGTTAAAAAATCCTCAGGAGGGATGGATGGAAAGTTGAGGGCCGAAAAAGATCGGGCCGCTTGGCGTAGCGCACGCAAGGACGCTGTCAAGTTCGATTTGAACGCCGATTTTAACGGCCTGAATGGCATCCGCGACGCTTTTTTGTCCTCTGGCCCTTCCTTTTCCTCGTCGAATACACGGAAATCTAGAGCATCCACGGCCATCTCGGTCGTGGAAAGTGGATGGTACGGTTCCACCCTACCGGGAGGCGAAGAGACAGGTTCTAGTGATCGTCGTGTCGGTTGTGCCTTTCGTCTTCGCCCTGGCGTGTGAGGTGAGCCCAAGGAAGACAGCGCCTCGGTTGTGAATGATTCGACGAGTGAAGGCATGGATTCCAGGGAGACGGTTCGCGTAGAGAGGACCGATCCAAGAGCGCTGTCACACATGGACAGATCGTCGTCTTCCAGGTCCTCCGGGGGGGTCAGAAGGAGATCCATGGGGCCTTTGCTCAACGTCAGGCTAAGCTCCTTCTCCGACTCCTGAGATCTTTCGATGATAGATTCCACTGTCATTCTCTTGTCAGTGGCGCTTCTCAACTGGCGCAGACTCCGCGACCTCGGCGGCGGGATACTGGTAACAGCGAGCAGCGCCGCAACGGACGCCGGGATAGCATCGGGGTTGTGTGCATCCCTCGACTGCTGCGTGGATGATTGTCGCCGCCTTTCTCCATGATGACGATGCTGGTTGACGGGATGCGCAACCTCGCGCAGTTTGTGTCTCGAGGGTATTTGTACTGGGTTTGACGGAGTTGTCGGCCGCGTAACGATAGTCGTAGTCCTCGGCGGACTTACAGCTGGGGACATGGTGTCCACCTCCCTCCTCTTGGCAGGCATTGCGAAAACGGTGGTGTCACTGCTGCTCGTGCTGCTCGCCTTGTCGTCAGCAAGTCGATCATCCCTTTCCTTTTCCTTGGCGAGCGTTGGTCGTGCGATAGGGGACGACGGGGGCGATCGAGAAGGTAGAGACGAGGGACCAGAAGGGGAGCGGTGCGGCTGCTTATGGACTTGTTGGGTCTGTCGCGAGACAAGAAAGGACCGGGCGGACATCATAGTGCTGAACAGTTGTCCAACAACCCTGCCCTTGGCGTCAATAACTGGTCGATACGACACAGCGGACGGCAGCTGCCCGAGGGGGATAGGGATCGGCTGGGGCGGCCGTTCATTGCCAGTGGCCCAACGAGCCCACTTGCCCTGAGTCGGAGACCGCAAGCAGAGCGTCCAGCTGTCCCAGGGCAGGGCTCCCAGGGCTGCGAGCCAAGCGGATGCAGGGCGACGATGCGGTGGGTGGATCGCGTGCCAGCCGCAGGGCGGGAGTGAAAACGTGTACGTAACAGTACGTAACACTTGGCTCCAGCGGGTTCCACCTCAGCGGCCCGTCACGACCTGGCAAATTGACTTTCGGCAAACTGAGGCAACTGCCGCTGTCGAGGTACAGGTATTGTAGGTAGTTTCCGTCGGCGGTCGCGTCGGGGCGGCGCGTAATGTGCGAGATTCAAGCGGCGGCGTCGAAGTTTTATGTAGTTGGGATCGGATCGCTTCTCGAAATCTGGAAAGTGTGCCGCAGCTAGTTGTCGTCACCTGGTAAAATGTGGTGGGAATCATGCAGCGTGACCCTGGTTCCCCGACAGACTGTTGGGACCCTGAGTTACCTTAAGCTGAAAGGGGTGGCTCTGGGCGCCCTCTCTCCCAATAAGGATAGTGGGTCACCAGAACAGCCGCCTCCAGTCGCAATCCGACAAGTCTTTTCCAAAGAGTCGCTTGTCCAAAGGGTCGTACGAGGTGAAGCCGAACCATCAATGGCGACCACGGAGAAGAGACGGAGAAACGAGGACGGGGAATAGGGTTTAGGCTCCGGAGGGGTGATGGAGCGGCGCTGGCTGCTTTTATTACTTGCCAGCGCTCTGCCCACCGCTGATAAGGAGTTGGGGATGGCGCCGCCCAGAAATGCTGATAACTGACTGTAACACCAGTGACCGGGAACCGACCACCCACGCACCCACCTCAGCTTCCATGCCCGCTTGCGTTGGTGCGTGTTCCTCGCTCGGCGACAATCCCACGCGCGGAAGCCAAGGCTTCACTTGAGGGTGTCAGTCTAACATAGCACTCTTGCTCAGTGATCCCGGCAGGCACATCTGGTTGGTAAGTGCCAATGCTGAAGCCCAGGCGCAAGTTCATCATCACTGTTTCTGATATCCTGCCTGGGACCAGAGGAATCAGCATGGAATGACAAGCAAATAGCACCCAGACCCGTCGCTTTATCGGAGCAGAGTATCTGAGGCAGTGGGATAACCCGTGACTGTTACATTACTGATAAGCCCCACGGTATGCCGGGTGTCTCCCGGTAAACCACAGCCCGGCAGCTCCAACAAGCGCTTCGGCCGCCTCGATATCTCGCTACCCGGAGTACCGTCACGCTGTTGCACGGCACACCTGCGCAAAGCCCTGATGCAACGATGCCGCACGTCACCAACTCGCAGCTTACTTCTACAGCACCACCGGTCTGACTGGCCGCTGCTAGTCCGTACCTAACTAGTTGGCCCTCCCACGCTCTCAGCCAAGAGGATCGGCTTGGACATTTGCTGCGGCCTTCCTATCTTGTATTACAGTATGGCCTGTTCATCCCGCGGCCCCAAAGAGCCAAATAACCGGGCACTGATGCTATGAAATGGGCTTGGTCCCAACCACCCTCTAGATGCACCCGTTTTGCCGATGGCGGACCATCGAGCCCAAGCTAGTGTCAAATCCCAAGCTGGCTTTAATCAACACCCAAAAATATTCTAGGATCGCATCGGAATCGAAAGCTTGGAGCTATCCGAGTAGAATATACGGTAACGACAACGCCGCGGGCGTGTTCGTCGGGTTTCATTAACTCGCAGGCAAGACAATAACAGGAATGGATGGTCTCCCGGAGTATCCGCCCGTCGCTCGTTGCCTGCCGGGATGGAAATGGAGCCCGCGGTCATCTTGATGTGATGCTGACCCCCGCACCCAACCCCATGCCGCTGAGCCAAAATAGGCTCGAAAGCACTAGCGTTCCAAAGTGAGCTGAGGTCATTAGACCTCTAATGGGAAAGAATGTAGAACAATGTGAGCATGCTGGGAATCAATCCGCTTCTAGTTGGGCCGGGAAGCTCTGCAGACGCCGCCTAGATCGCACATTTTGTCATTTCTCAGAATCTCTCATGCAAGCGACCGGGACGAACAGCTTATCGGCTGGGTACCGGCCCTCGAGGCACCTCGCAAAAGATGAAATGTGAGTGCCATGAGTGGTTGTTCGCTGGACCCCACCATCCCTTTGGCTGAGGGTCTAAATGCGGGGTGCGTCCATCGGGCACGTATTGGCATCAATAAGCCACCACGCGATCGATCTCACCAGGGTCACTTGCCGAGCGCACCGAGATACGGAAGGCAGATTCTCGGGTCGTGTGTGAATCGGGTCGATTGCGCACATCGAATTCGGTATTCATCAGTGCGATGGGATGAAGGCAGGGAGTCGTTTTTTTCTTCCTGAACACCTTCACACCCCCGCGTTCAACAAAAATGCGGAAAAGGCCTCACACACGGCGCTAGAACCGATTTTGCAGCTGCCGACCCACTGGAGAAACTCTGCCTGCACTCCACACTCGACGCAAACAAGGAGGTCCTTGATGCCTGACGTCGGGTGTCGCTGTTCGGCGGGTGCTCGGAGGCTCAAGCCCAAGCGGAAGGCGAGGAGCCCAAAATTACTCCATTGAAGAAAAATCTAGCGACCTTCCGCGAGCGGACGGGAATACCCACTCTGTGGATCACCCTTTGCCTTGTTGCTGAGGTGAGGTGAAAAAAGACAGGGCTTTTTTTCCCAGGAGAGGGACTTGGCACAAAAAGAAATCTCTCTACTTCTTGCGAAAATCCGTTGGCAAAACTCCCCACACCGTTTGTGCCAGCACAGACAGGCCATGCTTGACCGTGAGGAGACACCTTCCGCACTGGCTCTGGGGACCGGGACCCTTTTTTTTGTCGGTCGGAGCCTTCGTACCCGTAGAAACAGCTTCAAAAATGAGGAAGAGGACTCGAGGGGAATCAGTGCGTGCATGTGTCTCGTCAAGCTCGGTAACTCTTGTTCATCCATGATCCTCGTTTTACCCGCCGTCTCTTTTGCCGGCCTCCTGAATTGAGATGACAGCAATGACAGCATGATAACGCCGTCATAATACAAAAGTCCCTCACCCCATTAGGAAAAAGCAATTGACAAGGCAGAGAGGATCACCGATTTGTAACCGAGGCTAAATTGCCTCGCGGTCTCCAAACCCACTGTTCATCCGATGGCCCTGGCTTGGTCTTGGAGCTCAGGAAGGCTTATTAGCGTTTCAGTTTCCCTTCTCCATTTTTCTAGAAGAAGCCAAAGAAGCCAAGATATAAGCATTGACATGGGGGGTCGGGAACACGGAGGAGGACTGGATGTGGATATCCCACAAAATTGGAAGTGAAACTGGCCATACGTGTACCATGTCACCCGCGGCCGCCTCGGCGCTCAAGGTGCATTACTGATCTCTTCTCAGAAATTTGTGGTCAGCAACTGTATTAAACTCTCTGCCAATTTGCCCAGGACTGCTTCCGTCGCTCCTTGGACTGTCTAAAAGTGTATTGAAACTACCGGACGGTATAGAATCCTCGCTGTCGTAATCATCTTACACGTGTAAACGTCCATAGAAAACATAAACATCAAAAAACATTTTTCCACCAAAGTATAATTATCCAACGCCAGAGCCATGGGGATATATTTGTAAACCGTTCAAAATGCGCCAAAAGTGGGTGTGAGGGTGCGGAAATATGTATAGTTCGTAATAAAAAGGGGGGTATTAGAATGGTCGGCCAGCGCCCGCTTGTCGCCATGTCGGTGCTGTCGGGGTGGTTCCCTTGGGCGTCACAACACCGAATCTTCGATCACCATATCGTGAAAACCGGTCGCTGTTGTAGTCTCGGATCTCGCGTTCATCGTAGTCAAGGTCTGGATACACGCTCTCGCTGTAGTGGCGCTCCGGGAACCGCCGGTCCGGGCCGCTGGTTGATGGACGCGGCGCTGCCTCGGTAAATGACGGGGCGAAGTTTATCGTTCGGCCCGACCCGGTCCCAGCGGTCGATGGCCTCTCAATGTAGGCACCGGAACCCGTCGCTGCAATCTCCCTTGCGATCCCATCGATCTCGCGCTGGATATCAGAAATCCGCATGATACCATTGTTTGTCATGGCTTCTTCCTGGCTTGGTCGGGGCGACTGGCTCCGGAGCTCTGCCGCATCTGTCCGGACGCGAATGATAGGCTTGGCTTTGCCCCCGCGGGCATTGCGGGCGCTTCGCACGCTTCTGTTGCTGCCTCTCCTCCCACCGCGGCTCCCTCCCCGGCCGGGCTTGTTGCCGGATCTGCCACCTGCGGGCGGGCTATCCCAGCCAACGGACTTTGCGCCCTTCTCCTCATCATCAACGGGGCTTGGGGCCACAGATCTGCGTGTAAACAGACCGCCGCGCTCTCGGCTGCGGAAGAACGGCCATAACGCTGGTATTGAAGCCGTAACCAGCGCGAGGTTTATCTCAATGCCTGAGCTCACGAATCCAATACTATTCGTTGCATCCGAGAAGATCCGCAGGTTGAATAGCCCTTGGAGAAGGAGCACAAGGCGGACGACGGATGTGATGGTTACACTGAAAGGTTAGTACATATCCATGCGGTTGAAGCCAAGTTTCTCCAGCGGAATAGATACTTACAGGAATCCAAGAAGAAATACAAAGAAGAGTGCAATCTTGGTGCGTCTCGGGATCTTGAGACCTTTCAAAATCCAGAGGGGGACACCGATAATAAGCAGGTCGGTGAGGATATTGAAGGAGGATGTGCTGACGTAGAGAACACGGCGGTCGATGCAATGGCCATTTCGGATGCTAGGGTCCCAATTAAAAGGAACAGGTAGGCATTGTAGGGCAATTGCGAAGAACACGGCGACCATCTGGGAGATATTGGCGACGTTGAGCCAAAGGAGAAAACGCCGCACGCCGTCCTTCTGCCCGAATAAGCGGGACATGAATATCAACACAGATGACTTGACCAACGCCAGGATTGGGTTGTATAGTATCTGGACCGTATATGCCCAGATTAGACCCTCCGTCGGGTCATGTTGGGGTATTTGGTCGGCGGGGATGCCAACGAAGTTTGTCTTGATAACTAGGTACTGGCCGTCAGCAAGATGGCCCGGGGATAGAGGGCGGTGAGATAGAACCCACAAAAGTAGCTGATGACAGTCTCTGCTAAAGACATGAGCATAGCTATGCACACTAACCAATCATCCAACCCGAACTGGCGAGTTGTAACTCTGCCAATGGCGCGGGCGGTGACAAAGATGAAGGCCAGCGCGGGGAAGAAGAAGTTGACGAAGACAGCAAAGATCTGAAGCCTGGTCGACATGGCGAAGGCGGCGTCTATGACGCAAGATAACGGCGATGCTATTTCATTCCAGAAGCTTGTAGTTGTTGAGGGGCGAGCAAGAAAAGCAACGAAGTAACAACACAAAGGTTAAGAAGGTGCGGGAATATGCATCAAGATATAGCAAATAGTGGACGCCACCACCACGGCCACGCGGGAGGATGACAGGAAACGAATCATTACCTGCTCCCCGGGCAGCAGCCTGCCGTGTCCGCATATTCCGCGCTTGCATCAGAGAGGGCAAAGGCGAGGCCGAGAGAAGCGTGCATGTCGATCTGTGAGTCGTCTCATCTCAGCTGCGAGGGCGACTGACATGCAGAGAACCAGCCGGATAAATCAGCTTCGTGTGTCAAGTCGGTTCTGCAGGAGATCTCGCCAAGAGAAGGTGAGCAGGTGTAGCCCACTTGGGTAAAGCAAAGGTCAGAATCAGCAGCCTCAGCTAACCGTCTGCTGAGGTTTATGCCAGTCCGCCGTAAACTCTCGCCACCTGCATTATGCAGAACAAGCACGAGAACAGAGGTCTGGAGAGAGTGATCAAGGCATCTAACAGAATGGCCCGAGGCCCCGCACAGTGGTCGATAGTCGCCACTCGTAGTTCAAAGCTGGCGTAGATGCAAGACGACGCCGGCGTGGTCCCCCACTGTCAACGGGCTGCCAGAAAGCCGCTGACTCGGCGCGGAAGCTCCTACACCTCACCCTCCGTCGGCAGCCGCGTGGTCTTCTCCTATGTCTGCCGGGTAAATGGGGCTCACACACGCCAGAAAGTCATCGCCTGTTCGGAAGCCCCATCATATCGACCGGAAACGGGCCACGGCGGACCCCTGCGGACCCCAGAGCCAGAAGGGATGAATACCAGCTGGCCGGCAATTCCAGATCTTCAGAAGAGTTCGCCAGAACACACGACGGACAAGTCTGGGTCGACGTCACGACGGAGCGTGGCCTGTTGGGTGCCATTGGTGATCAAACAGCCCATGATTGCTGCCAGTGAGTCTTGACAGGGACGGGGTCTTCATGCGAAGGCAGCAGGGGAGACGGCACGGATGGAATCTGCCGGGAGAGAACGGCGTGATCTGTGCTGAAAAGTCTGGGGAAGTGGGTGCCGTGCTACTGCTCTGCCCTTGACGCAGCGAGAGAGCGACTCGTACGGCAAAGCCACTCATGTTTGCTACTACCGACAATGGAGGTATGTTGGAGGTAGGGCGGGTCAGAGCTTCAAACCTGCAACGGGATGCGGCTCGCGGCTGGTGGTGCGGTCCTGTGAGCTCATCCAATCACACGCCTGCCCAGCGTTTGAATCGTCCCGATCTAGCAGTTGGGCAAGGGCCACAGGTGCGGAGGAGACCGGCGAAAAGGTGGGGCGCTGCAGGCAATGGTTGGCTCGTGCCTTTCGCGAGGCATCAATGCGATGTTGGCAGGGTCCTGCCCCTGAAAGAGTGTTTCTGGCAAAAATGCTTCGCGGTCAACCATTGAAGGGACGAAAAGTCACCGCCGCACTGACCGCCGGGCATTGAAAGGCTGCGATCTCCTCGTGGGCGCTGGCCGAGACTCTATAAGATCGCGTAGCGACTGCGGGATAGATGGAGGATGACGTCCCCTAAGGTCGCCGCTAGGATGAGTTGAGGATTACGTCGGGTCGGTGGGAATAGACGACTGTACCGGCCTGGGCTGCTAGGTGCGTTCTAGCCGGGATAGATGCTCATGTTACTTGGTAGTTGCGCTAGGCACTCGCAGGAACACTACACTGACGCCACAAGGTGCTCCACTCTCCCTTCCCCAGACTGTCATCTGTGCGGTAGCTGCCGGCAGTCCGCTCTGCCCCGTGTATCGTTATTTAGCCAGTCCATCCTGTCGATGGCGATGGTACGGCTCTTTTGAACAGAGACACGATGTGATGCTGCACCGTCAATGCAGCGCAGACGAGATTCGATCGCAATTCGTCTGAAGCTTGAGGATGCACGGTGATTGACAAACCTGCCGTGATCTAGAAGATTCCCGGAATGAGTCTTCTCCGACAAGGTCGACGTACTCTACGCCGAATGACACGAGGCATTGCGCCGAGTCTTGGTTCTGAGTTCCGACTTTCGGCAGTGTTGAATTTCCGAGATGGATGTCCTGGAATACGACGCGGAAAGCGGCACCAGCTCGTCTTTCAACCTGGGAAGAGAGCCGATTGCCTGTTCTCTCCGCGATGTTCTCGCCGGACAACCTGGAACACACCACGCCAAGCATCACATATCCAGGCTTGGATTGCGGGAGATGAGTTTGATATGGGTTCAACTCCTTCCCAGCAGTCGAAAAAGGTCGTCAACATGCCTCGGTCGTTCTCTCTAATTTCATTTCCCCAAGATTCGAGCCCGGCTAGATCTGGTGATAGGCGCCAGGGCACTTCGCTCTGATGCAGGTTCATTGCAGCCAGGTTCTTCGTGCAATATATCCACCATCCCACCGGGATCAACACTTCATTGCTTCTTTATAGTCATGCACACAGTAGTCAGCTCTGTCTCTCCCCTCTTTCATGTGTAGTGCTTCATTACTTTTTCGCTGCCGAGTCCCGTCCCTGCAACTGACCCAAGGCTCTATATGGCCGTAACACTGGATCAGATGCGGCGGAATGGAATAATCACGAACGTAGCTAGAGCGGTTGAGTCTGGTAACTCACCTCGATGATTGCTGCGCGCTTAGCAATCTGCACGTCTTATCTCCTGTTGAAATATTGTCATAGTCATTGGCACTTGGACTTCAGCACTCCCCCCATCTGCGAGGGGGGACTACATGGCTTGAACTAAGTCGGGGTTAAAGTGCCACCTGGGCCTCCTGTCGGCCCTTTTGAAGAACGATATCATCGCTCTGCCTACCTCGGTAGGTCCACGGGTAACCCCTCATCATCTCGGCCGTCGACTTGAAGAGGCCCAATAGCTTCCGCAAGATATATAAGCTAGCAGCTCGTGCCCCTGGCCAGCGCTCAAACGGTTGCGAAATTCCCGGTTTAAAGTGCGTAGTCAATTAAGCGCTGAACGCCAAGCGAGGGGAATTGAGGCACATTTAGAGTCAATGAGCATTGGCTCATTGTGCGAGGCCCAAGCACCAAGCCCGATTCAGAGAGGCCCTGTCAATGGATTGCGCTGGTCATAAGGCAGGTGACTATCCAGACCGTCGCACGCGATCAAGTTTGAGATGCGAGCTTGAACTTGGTTTGGAATTGTTCTAGAAGCCTGGCATTTTTGCTGATCAATGCGGGGTGACAAGTGTACCGGGACGTTGAATTTGAGGTGAAGGGGAAGGTGGGGTCTCCTGAAACTGCGGACAAGACGGGGCGAAAATAGATCGCTTAGGTGTCGTTGCCCGGCAACGGAAAGCTGTGTCGCAAACCAGGATTCTCGTCCAACTTCCCGAAACGCGGCCACACCTCCGCAGTCCGAGACTTGATTCCCTCCCGATTGTCTTTCTTTGTCCAAAACACGATTGTCACGGCTGCAATTCTTCTCGGTGCGGGTCTTGCCCAAACTTCAACGACAAACGACCACACCGGCTTGTTTTCCTTTCCGAGATGCATCGCTGGAGTCGAATTTATTTCCCGTTGGTGTGCTGAGAGACCAACCCACCGCGTAAACAAGCGCTACCTCCGAGCTGCACGTCATCGCGTTCAATGATACGCCCCGCCAACGACAACACCTCCGTCGCCTGATATCTGCACACCGCGACACCTTTTTGACACCTTTCTTCCTCGCCCGACATTGCTATCGCCTGGCGTCAGCCTACTGCTTCCACCCCGCCATCGCCCCAACGAGTCGGCGAGATGGATACCAGCTACTTGGCCCAGCAGGTCAACACAATAATCGGCCAGCTGCACGGCCTGTTCGACGAAATCGGGGTCCCTAACCATGACCGCGAGACGAGAGAATCTGAGGTATGCTTGAAAACGGTGCGCGAGTGTTAGCTAGCCTGCCCTAACGCGTGATGCGACAGCTCTTTTCAGCTCTGTCCGAGGCTCTACACAACCAAGTCCGTCTGGTGACGGCGGAAAAAAAAGAGTTGATCGAGGAGGCTCAGAAGCTGGTCACCGCGATACGCCAGATGGAGTCGTCCCTCGATGACCCCCGGTCCCGGAGAGACTATCAGACGGAGGAAGACGAAGACCTAAAGATCACCTACCCCCTCACGCGGTGTCTACAACTTCTCAAGGAGAAGCACATTCAAATCAGCAGGCTTCACAGGGAGCGCTTCGAACAGGTCAAGAGTGAGTCAAGCCCTTCATCTAAACATGTGTCACGAAGTACTGACGGGCCCAGAACTTGTCCAGGCCCTCGAATCCTACTCACTCCACCTCGAGCCTACATTCGTCAAATTGGCACTCCCACCCACAGGACCCAATCAGTCGATCCCAACATCATTTGATCTGTCGCCCTTGTATGTCGACAAGCTTGACGAAGAGTTCACACGAGTGTACGAGGAGTATACCCGACGGGTTGCCACAGTCAAATCGCTGGCGGAAAATATGATCCAGCTATGGGCTGAACTTGGAACACCTCAAGCTCAGACAGATGCTGCGATTGTCAAGTATTACCGCGACGCACCCGAACAGCTCGGCCTCCACGAAGAAGACCTCTCCAGACTCCGGGCCAGGAGAGATAAGTTGGTAGAGGAGAAAAAGAGCCGGGAGAGACGCCTAAGGGATCTGAAGGCAGCAGTCGAAGCACTTTGGGAAAAGCTCGGGGTGGATGAGAAGGAGCGTAAGACGTTCCTCAATAGCAACCGAGGGTGCGGCCTGCGGCAGATCAACGAGTTTGACGACGAGCTGGGGCGCTTGAACGAGCTCAAACGACAGAACTTACACTTGTTTGTTGAGGATGCACGTTTCAAGCTTCAGGAGTTATGGGATGCTCTGTATCTTTCAGAAGATGAGATGCTGGAGTTTACCCCGGCCTTTTCTGATGTCTACAGCGACGCCCTCCTCGAGGCTCACGAGCGAGAGATAGCCCGACTGGAAGTGCTGAGGGAGCAACGAGCTCCCACGCTAACGCTTGTTGAAAGACACAAGACCTTGGTCCACGATCGAGATGAGCTGGCCGCATCGAGTCAAGACGCATCACGACTAATGATGCGAGGCCAGAAGGGCGAGAGACGCGATCCGGGCAAGCTCCTGCGAGAAGAGAAGATGAGGAAGCGAATTTCTAAGGAGCTGCCCAAGGTGGCGGCAGAACTCCGCAAAACCCTCGAGAAGTGGGAGGACGAATATGGGCGGCCGTTCCTCGTCCACGGGGAGCGTTACCTCGACATTATCGATATGGACGAAGCAAAACCTGCACCAGGACCTCGCTCAAAGACTCCTGGCCCAGCCTCTTCCGCCAAAGTTGTGAAGCCTGTGACTTTAAGCAGGGCCAACAGCGTGGGTAATTTGAGGGCCAAAGCCGCCGCAAAGACACCCACAGCCCCGAGTGCAGCCAGGCCACCCCAGGCGAGGAGCCAAGCGCCAGCGGTAAATACCAAGGGAAGTCCTTCCCGGATCCCTGCGCGGGTACCATTATCGAACCTTAAGCACGGCAACAACTCTCCTGAACGTACCAGGCCGGAGTCAAGGATTGAACCGACCAATGTGCGGAATGGCGCTCCGATGATGAGGGCACCGCCTCCTAAGATGCGGGATCTCATGCCTCCTCCGGTGCTGGAAACACCAGCTAACCATTATCGCGGCACTGGGCTTGCCTCAAGCATTGTCCGGCAAATCGAGCCTGAGGACGTTTACGATGACAGACATGTGTCTCAGGAGAGCAGCAGACCGGTTTCCCGTGACTACCACCCATCCATGAGACAACAGAACGAGCGAATCGCCCAGGCGTCTTACATGCAGGCACCGCCACCTGCCCGTCAAATCTCCAATACTTCGGCTTCTACCGCAGTTTCCGGCTCAGAAAACTGGGAGACGTACGACGATAATTCGGAGCCGGAAATGGACGCCTCGGACACATACTACGCCAAGCTTCGTGCTGCACGCGCAGGAAAGAGGATGTCGCCCGAGACGAGCTATGCTCGACCGCACCCTGGACAGGCGAAGCGGCAGCGGGGATTCCCACCGCAACAGCATGCAGGTCATGCCATGGCGGATGGCGAGGGCAACCGGATTGTGTCTGCCAGCGAGTGGACAGACGAAGACGCCTTTTGACGAAATCTACTGACAATGCGGCAACGCCTTACGAAGATGCATTATGGTCATCACGACATGTTGTCTTTCCTGATGGTTACATACGCTTGCGGATTTTTGTCTAGCGTTGCTTGTGGTCTGGATTCTCAACTTTATTTGTTTTTGGGGGGCTTCGTTGAGTCTCGAGCTCAAATGATCAAGGCTCTGTGATTCTGGGGGCGTAAAAAAACGATTGGTTTCTCTACAAGGTTCTGCTTCAGAATTGCCGCAAGGCCCCTTGTTGACGATGGGTGTCAATGTTGGAAAGAAGGGGACGGCCCCGTTTATAACCGCGGCACCCACCTACATATGTGCCTCGCCTTACCAAGGTAGTCTCTACTTCATGCTGTACCTATTTCTCTTTATTCGGTTTTGTCTTCGTTCCCGGACACGTTAATCCGGTGGAAAGGGTTGGGCGGGGGCATCGGGGCAATCAGAGCACCGCAGGGGGGAGCGGGATTGTTTACCGCAGGTGGGGGGTCTGGAGGTATGGGTTGGTTGGGGCGATGAAGGAAGAACATCCGCTGGCGTTATTGGTTTGATCGATCTAGTCCGCCGTGGTGGCTGGAATGGCTGGTTTCTTTCTCGCTCTCTCGGCGAGATAGTTAGCTTCATGTTATCTGGGCTTGTAACTACGGCTATTCCTCTCTCGGATGAAGAGTTGAAGTCCATGTTGATAGGATATTGAATGCCTCATTAAACGAGCCGTTTCAACCTCCACCGTGGTGACTACGAAGTGGGGCAATCCGATGCAGTACCCCACCGTTACGGGGCGCCGTTGCCTTGAGTCGCCGAGGGAGGCTCCCTGTCTTTCCTTGCAGTTGCCCCTGGGGCTCGTGGCTCGCGTCAGCGCGACTTGGCGATCCATTGGTGCCCCTGCTGTTGATGTTGCATGCGCCGCCCTGTCAGCCTCGTGAACTGCATGAGGTGATCCTCGCAGATGACCCGACTTCGACTTTCAATCACACTTCTCCTCCATTTCATCACCCTTACCAACACCAACCCAGCGGATAATGATGCTGCAACAAACGTAGCCACAGCTGCATCACAAGTGCAGTTGGCTGGAGGTACCGGAGACCTAACGCCCCGCATTCCGACTCATGCAGCCCTCAGCAGCAGGAGGAGCAGCGACGCAAGGCCGCGGCGCATCCTCTGCTTCAGCCTCGGTGCCTGGTTCTAATTCTTCAAATAGGGAGAATGGAAATGGAAATTCAGACGCCGCCCTTAAGGGTGCAACGCTTGCTTTCCGGGCCCAGAACACCAAGGCAGCGGGCGGGGATCGACCCACGCCGAGGCAGCAGAATCCGATGATGAACAGAATGGACAACGGAGCCTTGCGCGCAGCAACCCAGGCTGCGCGGGAGAGGCCGATTTCCAGGCCGAGGTCGCCAGCTGGAAGCAGGAAGGATTTGAGCCGGCAGGTCACGGGTGGGAGCTTGTCGATGGAGGCAGATCACTACAGCCGAGATCTGGAGCACGGCCTGGTCGTGCAAAGGTTGTCTCAGCACCTGGGGCCGCCGGGGACTCCGGATGCGAGGCCGTCAGCATCGTATATTGCCGCAACGCTGGCTGCTAGTAGGACTGACTCGCCGACCCCGAATCCGAGTGGGTTTGCGCACTCGCCGCTCTCGGCAACACAGCTCCATTCACGGGTAACCAGGCGGTCGAGTCTCGGGGCGAGCAGCGTGGTATCGGATGCGCCGTTGCTGGACCATATGCCCGATGCGGAACCTATACAACCCACGGGATCGCTCATATCGCTGTTTGAGAGTAAGAGGGAGGCAGTGGATGTGGACCCAGTTAAGAACCCGGATCCAGCCCGGCGACAGCAGCGCACAACGACTCCAAGTCCAAGCGTGCAAGAGAGCGGCGAACAGCGGCAGGGGTTGAAGCCAAAGCTGAAGCCAAAGCCCCCGCCTTCAGTTGTTGTTAGGGCGGCAACTTTCAAGGAGGCAGAGGAGCTCGAGGCAAGGCCGTGGGCTGCTAAGCGCAGTCCGCACCCAAGTCCCAAGTCAACCGTGGACATTCGTGTCGGAGATGACACTAACCGCGTAGCCGACGAGGGAAGTTTAGCTGGGCGACCAGGAAGTCAGTTCAAGAACAAGGCCAACCCGCAGGTGGCTTCGCGAGAGCCACACATTACCTCCAAAGCAGACAGTACAAAAAAGAGGGAGAAACGGGAAGCGACGCCGCCTCCTACCCACGATGCACGACGCCCGGTAACTGAACTCGTTTCTCCCGAGCCTCGAAGAATCATGAAAACGCCGAAACTTGAGCCTCCTGAGCTTCCTATCAGAAACGCAACGGCTTCTAAGCGCGCGGTATTGCGGCGCACGTTATCGCAAAGTTCTGCCTCATCGGACGACAGCTTTGTATCAGCTTCCTCAACACAGTCACCTCGAGCCATGTCACCAGTCAAAGACAGAGATCCTCCGAGTATCCCTTACAGAAACGCGGCATCGCCCCTTCAGCGATCAACACAAGCTACTTCTTCCCCTCTCCACCCAAGCTCATCACCAAGCTCACGCCCAACGGCCATAACACGACGTCTCACGTCACCTAACACATCATCCAACTTCAACACTAACTCCAACCTAGCCCTCGGCTCTCTCACGGACGCCATTGTAGCAAGCAACCTAGCCTCAGCCCGACTAGCCATACAATCCTCATCCCCGGTACCTCCTCCTATCCCTGCTCCACGCCAACACCGACACCGCCCACGCAGTCCGCAGTACCTCCAGCCGCAGCGCACAGCAGACAGCCTTCAGCGAGACCGCACAGGCGGCAGCAACAAGTCGCTTAGTGGCCGCCAGCAAGATTCGAAGCAGCGCATAGGCATGCTCCGAACACTACGTGCGCCCCACTCATCACTATCGGACGATGAGGACGCTCGTCGCCGAACTCACCGCACCCGCAAGAAGACGATGCATCCTTTGAGCGGTGGCAAGAAGCATGCGCACAAAGAAGGATCTAGGCGAAGGTGGCGTGACGAGGTATCGGCTCGTGAGCGACGTCGTTACGAAGCTGTCTGGGCCAGCAATCGCGGGCTGTTTCTCCGGCCCGGCTGGGCCCTAGGGGCAGACGATAGTGATGAGGATGGCAGAGCACCGGAGAATACCACGAACGCTGGATTGGTTGCTAACGTCGTGGTGAGGGATCTTTGGAGCCGCAGTCGACTGCCGCTCGATGAACTAGCCGAGGTTTGGGATCTTGTGGACAAGACACATGATGGCACGCTGGGAAGAGAGGAGTTTGTGGTGGGCATGTGGCTTATTGACCAGCGACTCAAAGGATCGAAGATACCTGCGAGAGTGGGTGAGAGTGTCTGGGCGAGCGTCAGGGGTGGAAATGTGCCTTTCCCGAAACGCAAGTGAGAAATGTGGTGTTAGACATGTTTACTGATAGCGTAGCGATACCCTGGGTCAAGGGAAACTTGAATCGCCCAAGTTGAAGATTAGTGATCATGGGTCGTCTGTGAAAAGACAAGCTGAGATCAAATTGGGGTAGGTAGCATGAGGTAATCAGCACATTATATGCGTAAAAAGAGCCCGGAGTGTAGTTAATATTGATTATCATTAGGAACATAATTCAAGTGAGTTATAATCTCATAGTGTCACTTCATGATATTGTCATAAATTTAGGCGAAATAAGTTTATGTATCTCTGGTTTCAATCTCCTCCACGGTTGCTTTGTAGAATGTACCTTAGGTCCTTACCCTGAAATGGCGTTGCGTGAATCAATCAACAACCTCAACTCTCAAGACCGCCAAGAGGGTCAAATCATTTCAATGCCTGGCATCAATAACGACCTAGGTAAACAAAAGGCTGTAAATATTAGTGAGATTAAGTATTCCTCTGAACCACATATCTACACTGTCTTATCACATGCTTTCTATACAGACCTGCTCTATCACAGAATGAATTCTCTGGATCAGCAATCGCAGCAACTGAAACTGGGTGCTCTGCTGGACGACGGTACCAGGCCCTTCGGTGATAACCCCTGAATCCACAGCCCTGCCCTGACGCTAGGGCTGACACCCCCCTGTCAATGCCCTTAAGCGAGCGCGCGCGATGCGAATCAGGAACCAGACTATAATACGGACTACAAAGCGGCCGATACTAGACGGATGCAGCCGTGCTGATGAGTGGTACGGTAGGTACGTACGTATCGAGCTGGCTTCATCAGCTGGAAGGAAAGACAGCACGAAGTCCTAAAGTAGGTAGTATTCCCGTCGACATGGTCCGGGAGCCAACAACCAACACTAGTGTTTCCTAATCATCAGGAGTGGAATCCTGCACTTAGCATTGAGATCCATTTTCCCACCGCCACTTATTACAAGCGGCGCGCGCGCAATTGTTGGGGTTATTTTCTAACTTACTGCCCTGCTGAATTTGTGGATCTGCTTATTTTCCCCATATCGGAGTTGCGAAAACAAAGGCTCATTTGGCTTACCGCCATGTTCCAGGGCGTCGATAACATGTTGTCGCGCGTCAACGGGATCATGGAAGACGGCTTGTCGCCGTTGGCGCTGCTGACAGCCATCATTGTGCCTCTTCTGCTGCTGATCCTCAAGATGGCCTACTTCATTCCCCTCGACTCACGGGAACCACCCCTCTTGCGACCATACGTGCCGTTCGTTGGGCACATCATCGGCCTAGCACGAGAGTCAAACGGCTACTACTGGCGTCTCTTCAGCAAGGCGCGGCTGCCGATCTGCACTTTGCCTATGCTCAATGGCAAGGTGTACGTTGTGAATTCCCCGGCGCTCATCGCCGCCAGCATGCGCAACCGTGAGCTATCGTTCGATCCCTTCGCTTTGGAATTCGCAGAGGGCCTTTTAGGTATCGAGCGCAAGCATGTTGACGAGCTCTTTGGGAAGCCGGGTTGGGTACAGACCATGACGGATACCATTCACTCGGCATTTTCGGGCGAGAATGTGCGTCAGATGAAGGCGGCATGCTACCAAGAGCTGGCCAGCTCTCTCAACAGCCTTGAGCCCGGCCAAACACTTGGTATCGCCAACTCGTATGACTGGCTGGCGCTTTTGGTGCCGCGTGCCTTCACGAAGGTACTGTTCGGAGCGAAGAATCCGTTTACCGACAGGACGATACAGGCCATTTGGTGTGTTTTGACTATCCCTATCTCTCTGGCTGGTCCGAGACTGACAATGCTGATAGGGACTTCGATGCTGGAGTGGCTCCGCTGGCAATAAATATCATGCCCCGGTTAATCGCCCCAGGTGCGTACAAGGCACGGCAAGTGCTCTGGGATACGCTCTTCCCATACTATCAAGCCGAGCACTGGAAGCGTGACGACGTCTCAGCCGTGATGCGAATGCGCGGGCAGAAGATGTCCAGCGAGGGCTTGCCGTGGGATGCGATTGCAAAAATCGAGATAAACATGCCCTGGGCCGCAGTGACCAACACAGTACCAGATCTATTTTGGATATTGGTGAACGTCTTTTCAAAGCCGCACATCCTCGAGCGGTTCCGTAACGAGATCGCCGAACTTACCACCATTACGGCTAACCCTAGCGGCGGACGTCTGGGATGCATCGACGCCGACCAGCTTGAGAAGAAGCCATACATTGGCTCGATTTACTGGGAAACTCACAGACTATACAACGAGATCCTCGCCAACCGTCGTGTCATGAGCGACACGACCCTCCGAGACCCGACCGATGGACGAGTGTATTCTCTCAAGAAGGGAATCAATGTTCAGTTTGCGACAGGGGCATCGCATCGTAACCCGGCTATCTGGGGTCCCGATGCGGACGTTTTTCGACCCGAGAGGTGGCTTGAGGTTACTGGGACTGAAGAAAAGGAGTTGCGGTCATCGCTGTTCCCGTTTGGCGGTGGCCGGAATCTATGCCCGGGCCGAGCATTTGCCATCTCCGAGAGTCTGGGGCTGATGGCAGCGCTTGCCGCCGGGTTTGATGTCGAGGGGGTTAAGGTTCCGGCCGTAACGGCGCCGACTCCCGGTGGTGCGATGAGGAAACCGGTCTGGGGGTCGGTGGATTCGAGCATTAAGATTCGGAGGAGGAACGGGTGGGAGGATGTGACGTGGAGCTTCAAGTTAGATAGGACCCCTTCTTAATGAGTTTGGTGCCAATGCGTGCATCAACACAAACTGTTGCTTATGTCTCGGGTTCCTTCGAGGTTCTACACATGCGAGCAGTCCAATGGCGACTGCGTTACCTGTTTACGGCCCCGGCTGGCGGGACCCAGCATCCAGATGCGTACCTCCGCCTGCCCTGGTTCCCCGCGGACCGAGGCTCACTCTGCGGCGGACTAACACGCCCAGCCAAGACGCCTCGGCATCCAGCCCCTGACTCGTCAAATCATCAGCTTCCACTCTGCTATCCAGGTTCCGAAAGTACACCGTCTCGCACTGCCGTTGTCCACTTTTCTTGTCGCACCAGCAGCATGAACAACGGCTAATCTCACCGAGATTTGTGGTCAAGACCCCCTTTTTTTCCTTCCCTCCGGATTTCGAATTCCAGCAGTCGGGTTGCATAACGCTCGAACCAACAGCCCATATCACCCGGCTTCTCCTCCGACCCCGCTCCACTTTCACACCTACACCACCGCGCCGCTTAACTCACCTCTAAGTGCGGGAAAAAGAGTAGAAGCCGCGTCGCAACACCACCAACGACGCGACTCCCTTTCACCGACACCACACACGCAAACACAATCATCACCGCAAACCAGCAATTATGGCCGACAAAGCCTCCCCCTCCGCCCGCGAAGCGGGCACAACCCCGATCGCCGCGCTCCCCTCCGGCGCGGCCCTCCCGACAGGGCCGTCGTCCCCCGCCAAGAAACCCGCCCCGATCCCAATCGCGGCCGTCCTCGCCGCGCTCCCCTCCAACCTCGACGCCTTCCTCACGCGGCTGAACAAGGCGCTCTCCACCCCAACCGGCATCGACACCGTGATGCTCTTCCTCTGCTACACCTCGCGCCTGAGCGCCACCCTGCTCTCGGCGCTCTCGCGATCCCTCCTCCGCCGCTCGGCGCGCGAGTGGCTTGCACTCGTGGCCTCCCTCCCGCGCGGCACGACGGTGCTCTTCGCGACCCCTGCGGCCGGGTCAAAGCCCGTGACGTCCGCCGCCGGCGCGGTAGCGCTTGTTCTTGCCTCGAGGCTAAAGGCGCTCTCCGGGCTGCTGAGCGAGGCGCGCATGATTCTGCGGCTGTGGGCGCTGCTGGGGATGTACTTCTGGGGGCGGGGGCTGGTGGCCAAGGCGCTGCGGAAGTCTTCTCCCGAGGAGGAGGAGGAGAAGGGCAAGGGGACACAGGAGACCACCAAGGTCGAGACGACGATAGAGTGGACACGGCTTGCGCTGTGCATTGGTCTGCAGTCGCTTGAGAACGGGGCGTACCTGTCCTCGCGGGGAGTGATGGGGTGGAGTGCCAAGACGCAGGGGCTGGCATACAAGTGGAGCGCGCGGTTCTGGGCGGCGTACGTGGGCATTGAGCTGGGGCGGTTGCTGGCGGAGGGGTTCGGGGGTGGCAAGGTGTACCAGGCGGATGAGACGGCAGATTGGCGGAAGAAGGTGGTGAGGAATATGGCGTGGATGCCGCTGACGATTCACTGGAGCACTGACACCGGGCTTGTCAACGAGCCGCTGGTCGGCATCCTGGCGAGCATCCCTGGCATCATCCAGATACGGGATCTGTGGGCGCAGACGGCGAAGGCTTGAGGATGATTTACCTGGTGTCTTGGGGCATCACTTTCGACTTTCAGCAAATCTTCAGATAGTACATATTCGCCGAGAATCTTAATCAGTGGTAGCAGAGGCTACGTCTTTATGTATCAGCTCTTCATGTATTTAATTCGCAGTTGTGGGATTTACGGGAAAATAGGCTCTTCAAGTACAGCGAGTAATTGGTGTTTTTTCTGAATCTCGATGTGCCTTTTTCACATCAGGTATCATCACCCCAGCTTTTAGGCCGGGGCAGGACTCACTGCTGCGCGCGGCTGCCTTCCCCTGGTCCTCCGGCCCTCCCCTCCTCCAAAGCCGATAACCGCCCAAACCAGCGACCAAGGTGACAGCAAAGCCTGCAAGCCACTCGACCTATCCTAGCCCACTCGCTACCCGCTTGCTCTTCAAGCCCGTGTCCCAATGTAAGACGAAACTGCATGCTAGTTCTTAGACATTATTACTTCCTGTATTTCTAAATCCAGTGTGTCGACCCAGGTTCAATGTGTCAAGCTTATCCCCAGGCACTCTAGCCACTACCGAGCAAGCAGAAAACTCAAGATCAGCCCAACGCAACATGCTGAGAGGAGGTTGTTGGCTAATTGCGTCGAGCCTCCGGTCGATACCACGGGATCGAAGGGACTCCCACCCCCAAGCGGTCTTTCTGACGTCGGTTCGGCGGGCTTGATGGATTGCTGCGCGCCGGTGGCCTGTGTCGGCACTGGCCGCGGTGGAGGGGCAGACGGAGGGCCGGACGAAGGGCCGGGCGGAGGACTAAGTGTCGGAATGTCGTTCGCTAGTGTCTCGGTCCTTGAAGGCGTTGCTGTTGAAGAAACAACAGGTGTTAGAGTGCTTTTAGAAAGAGCGGTGGAGACAGTGCTAGAGGCAGTAGCTGTTGAGGCGGTCTTGGTTTTTTTACTTGATGTGGGTATTGTTGTGCCCGCCGCGGGACACAACAGGTTCACCAGATTTCCCTTCAGGACCTGTCCCAGCACCGAGCTATCTGGGGCCGTGGCTTGATCGCAGATTTGGAGGAGCGCTTTTTGCACTTTGGCGAGGCCGCTGAGGCATGCTGCTGAACAGGTGTTGCCTTGCGTGAAGTCGGTAGTCGAGCAGTCTGGTATGTTGGAGTTATACCCGAGGATGCACGGTATCGGTGCCCCCGCCGTAATCAACTGAAAGTTGGACAATGTCAGGGCCTGGGCCATCGAGGCCATAAATAAAAGGCCCGCCCATACTGACAACCGTGGTCGTTCGTGATTACCCATGGCGAGAAATATGGGTGAGGAAACCGCCAAGCTAATATTTGTTGGGTTCGAGAAGCGCGAAGATGAACCACTGGTGGTTGAAGTTGGTGGTGTCCACAGTCTACCCTCTCTTCTGACCAGGTTGTACAGAAGACGGCCTCGTGCTGCGTCGCCCTACACAGCGCAAGGATCGAGGCGATCAGGGGCCTGCGATGAGATCCGTGGGCCGGTGTTGCCAAAGTACTCTGTAGGCTTTCTGTGCCTTACCGAGTCACCCGAAACGAGATGCGTCTCAGACGTCCGCGATGCGCTCTGCGATTTTCCAAATCCAACCGCTGAGAGGTCAATGCGGCTATGGATCGATGATGCCACCTCGAGGGCTCCTGGGGGCACAAGTGCTTATTGGGAGCGGGCGAGGATCTATTTCGCTCCGTCCACTGTTGTCATGCCTTGGCGAACTGGTGATGATCAGGCGGGTTATTTTCTGGCCGCCGCAATGCTGGTCAGGATCGACTTCGATGATGCTGCAAGGCTGATGTCTTGCTATTTCTTCTCCGGGAGGTCGAGAAAGAGCGAACCAAGTAGATAATAAAAGGGAAGTGACGCTGGTGACGCTGCTGCTCTGCTGGCTTCGTCGAGTAATTAAGTCGAATGAGGGGCAGACAAGTGTCGTGGGTCTGGTGAGCAGCCAATTAACCACCGCACACGCGATGGAAACAGGAGAGAAGCAAACGGATGAAGTGAAGAAGCGCAGCTTCTGAGGTGGAAGTGAAAGTGGAAGCTCTTCCCGAGAGTATGGATTCAAGAACGCATTGCAAACGAAACGAACGCAGAGCAGTAAAGAAGGAAGGAACGGAGCCGAGATAACTTAGGTCTTTACCGCCCCTTTCTGAGGACCTCACCTCGGCACAAATGTCTAGACAAACGGACAGAAACCAGGGGGGGCGAAGCGAAGGGTCCATCCGGTTTTTGCTGTGGCTTCGACTGATGACTGCTGGGGGAGCTGGGAGAGACTCAAGAGGTGGTGAGCAAGAGGTGACAGGACCAGCGGCGCAAACCAGTCAGGAGGCGGCGTGTGTCCGATCTGGGTCGACCAAGGCTACTGGCGCGCAGTTTGCGTGTTTCATAGCTCTCACCAATGTGAGGCCCCCACTGCTGGAAGGGAGCCGTGCTTGTGTAGCCCCCTTACCCTAAGAATCAGAGGCCAATGATGGCGGATAATCCAGATGCGCGGTTGGAAACGAAACAACTCCCGTGTTTGAGAGCTCTGTGCGGGACCCCTTAATGTAGCTCCTATTGGTTCAGCTCTGCCAAGCTGCCGCTGTAGTAACCCGAACCCTCCAGTTTGTACCCGTCTTACTCTGGATCCACAAACAGCACGTGAAGACAATCAGAAGATAGGCCTGGAAACCCAGAAAAAACCATAGTCTGATCGACTTCATCATCCTGCAGCCGAGATTCAAAGCCGGGGTTGAACCTCGATTCATCGTCAGCAACAGTTGGAACAAGGAGGGGGAAAAGTTAACCGACATCCCAAGAAGGGCGTGTAGCTCAGTGGTAGAGCGTTCGCTTTGCATACTGTTCTCATTGTATGCGAAAGGCCCAGGGTTCGATCCCCTGCCCGTCCACTCTTTATTTAGAGACTTCTTTATTTTTGTTTTATTATTCCTTTAATACCGCATACTGTCCGTAGATTCAACAACACCAGATCCGAGCTAAATCTTATCGTCCAACAGGATCCCATAAATTGAAACAAACCTCACCAAACCTAAGATGAAATCACGGGCCCAGCCGCGTGCAATTAGTCGATGTGCGATTTGTAGATGTATTGTGGACATCTTCTAAGTTCCCAGACTTCACATCCCGAACACCAACCCACTTCCCCTTTCCTGCCTAATGTAGTTTCCAGACAGACCTACGAAGAGGTCCACAACCTCACTGGGTCGAGATTCACGTCCTGAGCGTCTCACAGTGCCATACTCCCATAATAAATCCTAAACACCATGATGAATCAAACAACACATCTAAGAAGACCGAATAAACAAGGTCCGGATTAGGACCGCTTTTGACCCATTTCCTCCCCGGCAAACTCGTCCCACTCGTCCCAGTCCCCGGCAACACCCCCCAGTTTATTCCCAAGCCAAATGCCGATGGCTGTGAGAACGGCTGCCGAAAGGAACCACCCCTCGAACCATCGGTCGACAAACCCCGGCTCGAGCGCGCTCTCCAGCGCGTCACCGACTGACCGTCCTACCTCCCTAGGTAGGTTACTACGCAACAACAGCGCGGAGCTGATCACATACGTCGCGGCAATTTGGCCAATCAGTAGTGCCAGGTTCGCTTGCGCTTGGTAGAGCAGACCGGGCAGCCACTTAGAGAACAAGTGGAAGGTCTGTAGTACCGAGTTGGCACTGGCCGCGAGAATGACACCCGATAGTAGGAACGAGATTTGGCGTGCCCAAGCCATCTGGTCTAATTTGGGGTCCCAGTGCTTCGCTAGAAGGCCCAGAAAGCGGTTTATGGGATCCGATGAAGAAAAGGAGGCGGTCGGGTACGTCGCCCGTCTCAGGGTCGTCAGGGACGTTGCCAGTATTCTGTAGATACAGTACATACTGAATGCGTAGCTCGGAATCGCCAAGAGCTTGCCGAGTGCAGTTCCATCGCGAGCGTGGACCGCTTTTCGTGTACGCAGCAGCGACAGCGATGCCGACAGGTTGGACGCCATTGTCTCGAGCCCGGAGATCTCGAGCTGCAACGACTTGATCTCCAAGGCGTCGCCCCCGCCCGCACCTGCCATTCCCTTCAACGATCCGATCATCTTACCCACCATTCCGCTCGCGGCGGTACCGCCATTAGCTGCTTGTCCCTCGGCCATCTTCCGCTGCAATGTGCGCAACCGGTGTCGTTTTGTCAGCAGTAGTTCATTCGTGGCTTCCATCCCAGCCTCCTTCCTCGAGATGTCGGCATCTGTGATCGGCCGCCTCCGATACGACCTGTTGTCCGCAAACGTGTGCCATGGACTACTCACGCTCGCAAATCCCGACAGCAATGCCATCAGCGAGATACCAATAACTCCCACCCGCTCAAGGCACGCCCTCGACAGTCCACCATACTCGAGCACCTCCTCCACCTCCTTCCTCCCCTTCCCGGCCCCAACACCATCGAAGGCCGCGCCGCCCTCTCCAAAGCCATCCGAATGATCCCCCCTCGGCACCGCCTTCCCCAACGACCAGAACACAAACAGCCACCCGCCGAACGCCACCACAAGCAGACCCCACGCGACGCGCGGGACCCGCCCCTTCGCCGTACGCTGGAAGCTCCATCCACTCCCCGCGACCACACTCTGGAGCTCCAGCAGCGGGATCAGCACCACCAGCAAAAACAGCAGCGTCGGTACCGTAATGCGCAGCGCAACCGTGCGCGCATGGGCACTGACGAGGTCCGATATCTCTGCGAGAATGAGCTCCGCCAGGACAGCGGCGAGGGCGATGGTGCTGGAGAAAGTCACAGCGGCAACGCGGCGACGCAAGGACTTTCCCGCATGGGCCTCGTGCGCCTGGCGCAAGCTCGGGGGTGCAGATGACGGCAGGATGACATCCCCGGCGGCGGGAGGTTGAAGACGAGCGAGGCGCGGGAAGACGCGAGTGGCAGCGAGAGAGAAGACGAAGGCGAAGGTGGCTAGGAAAGGGGATACTGAGATGAGTGTGCTGAGGGCGGTGTGTTGGCCCGGGGGCGAGCAGGCGTCGGCATCGGCGCTGCAAGCGCTGCCTGAGGAGGGAAGCATCGGAGCCTTAGTTGCTGAAGAGGTTAGGGACAGAGGAGGGGCTCCTGTATTGGATTTGCTGGGGCATTACGGATATACGGATGCGTGCTGTGTTTGTGCTGGCTGTACCATTCCTGTAGATGAGTTGTGAGAGCGAAACAATCCGAGGTTGTTTTAACATGAAGAAGTGATATGTGCGCCCTGTGCTGCGGGCAGATCCAAGTCTTGTCTTTGTTTGTTTGCTTTTTGCCAGGTTGAGGTCACCACCCGCCGAGTTGGCGATCGTTGCACTGTGCTTGCTTGGGATGACGAATCACGTTAAAACTCAGCCCCTGCCTGACGGTTTGTGCATGCGGCCCCTGTGCCGCTCGTGTCTGAGCACCCTGACGGCCATGACGGCAGATCAGTGACAGTGGCTAGACACAGCAAAATATACCTCGACTAATTTTATTCACCTAGCACTGCTGTTTTGCTCGCTAGGTACAAATAAGTATATAGGCGAGGGCATTTATCGCCCCAGTGCAGTTGTGCACAGACGCTGAATCTCGCCCACCCGTCCAAGTCGACCAAATTATCAGGTTTCACCTCGAGTATGTATTCTAGGTCAGCCCTGGAGAATCAATGTGCGTTTTGTTATAAATGCTAGATTACGACAACGCTGGGTATCCCCTCCACAATGCTAAGGTTATTGAACTCATGCGAGCTTCGATCTCATGCCGTACGCCGCCATCTGTGCTACAGCCTGCGGCGCAATAAAACCTAGCGCCGGGCTTTTGCGACTTGAGCAGCCAATCAAGATGTGGATGAATTGCATCTAAGTCTTTGGCGTGTCATGTGATTCATCATCATCATCGTCTTCCTCAATGTCGTTCTCCTTGCTCGACTTCAAGAGAGCTGCCGCTTCTCCCACCTCCATTGCGTGGAGCCGCGCCTTCTGCACTCTTTCCATTTCTGTCTGCTTTTCACTTTCACGTGAAATCTGCTGAGCAGAGACAGCCTCAATCTCATATTCATCCTCGTCATCACCGCTTTCATCGTCACCACTATCATTTTGAGCTGTCGGCGGCGGTGGCGATGCAGATCTCGTCCCAGTTGAGCTGAGCTGTACATTGGACGATGTCGAAGGAGACCGATGGGGTAGGTTTATGTTGAGCGGTTTTATGGTCGGGTCGAATGCCGCCGGCAGCCCTATCGCAGCGGCGACCCGGTGGGCTTCCTCATCTGCGGAGATGCCCTTTTCGAGTTCGAACACGCTGGTGACCTCGCTATCTGCTTCGTGCCTTCCGGCATTGTGCGCAAGCATGGCTGCATAGCTGTGTCGGCTCGGGTCCTGTGTCCGCTTCTCTTTCTTTTTAAGGCGCTTGTCGTCAGGCCTGACCACGACTACTGGAACTGGGCTGTACTGAAGACAATATTTCGAAAAAGAGTTGCGCGTGTTGACGAGCCCTTGGATGCCGCCGAGTGAACGGCCCTTGGTCCCGACGACAAGCATCGATGGTTGATAAATGTGAAGCTATCCAGGCATGTACCGAGGTCAGCCACAGCAAATCAGAAGGGCAGCACGCTACGTAACATACCAATTGTTGGAAGGTTGCGTGTAGCTTCCCGACGGAGTACTCCAAAATGATACTAATCGCCCTGTTGTGCTCGTTCTTGGCCTGGATCGCCTCCATCAGCCGCCTTGCGTCGTCCTGATATGCTTTCTCGCCGCCTCGAGGCGAGCTCTCCAGAACCCGTACACAAATCACCTCATCGCCGTCGTCTACCATGTTGTTGAGCAGCCACACCAGTGCATAATCGGAATAGGCATGCTCGTCCACGCCCACCATGAAGGTACGAGACCTCCGTGACGGTTGGTATCCTTGGTGTCTGACATGGAGTGTGAAAGATGAGGTGTTGTTCTTGGTCGCTTCGCCTACTGGGAGGTTGTCAAAACCAACATGAGGTTGAAACCTGCGAGCCGGGGGCGAGATCCCTGTTAGCGTGGCCATCACACAAATTAGGCCTAATATTGGAAGAGCAAAGACCGAGATCCACGAAACACGTCGGAGCTGTAAGAAACAGTATTGAGGGGAAAATGATAGGTGAATGGGTTGTGGAAGAGCTGGGAGAGCGTCTTGGGTTGGGCACTCAACCATGCGCGAATTTAGGTTGAGGGTTCTCAGATCACAGTCAACCGACCGAGATGTTGGAAGAGAAGACAGATGATGCAGGGCCAAAAATAAAACGCATGCGCATGTGTGCTAGCTAGCGGTCTCGATCGATTCACCTGCCTAGTCCAAGTGAGGGGGCGGAGAAGGGAAGTTCCGTGGCATGGCGTCGAGGTCCGCCTGCTGCGTACCGCATGCGGGCTGGATAGCATTATGACACCCATCAAGGATCGGTTAGGCGGACTTCCTGGTGGGGTGGCGGGGGTCAAGAGCTAGACGTTGGCGAATAAGCTCGGCCCAGAGAGAACAGAGGCTCTGCGGTTGCGGTGATGCGGCTAGCTCCTGGATGGAGTGAGAAGGGTTTTAACCGCTGCAGGCGGCCTGTCGATAAAGCACAGCCTAACAACCACGCACAACCGCCTTCCTTGCAAGGCGAGCCATCCGGCGCTCATGCGTCTTGGCGGAGGCGACAGGATAATGACGTGATGATCGTGAATGTGGGACGTTACCAGGCCGTAGTGCGTGTTGATGATGTCTCTCATGGGAGCACCCTGGTCCGAGCTTTTCTTTCCTGTGAGGCTTTGGTGAGGCACCCTCAATCCCTCGAGATGACCTCGGATAGCTCGAACCCCCCCCCCCCCCCCCCCCCCCCCCGCCCCCCCCCCCCCTCCCATCCCCCACACCCCCCCCACCGCCCA